>Ga0209986_10000025_pt1 | contig 117230 bp, 117 predicted proteins | sample BlataG_FD_183168 | JGI IMG/M metagenome (GOLD analysis project Ga0209986, IMG submission 183168) | Deep subsurface microbial communities from Black Sea to uncover new lineages of life (NeLLi) - Black_00105 metaG (SPAdes) (version 2) | ecosystem: Environmental > Aquatic > Marine > Oceanic >...
ACATACTTTGAGAAAGCAAGCTCACCATCATATCTGATTACAGCATCTACAAAGTCATAGTATCTTAAGATCTCCCTAGCAAGCGGAGTTGCAGCAGCTCCTCCCAAGATTACTCTTGCACCTCTTTCCTTCGCAACCTTAGCCACTTCAATGGCATGGTCATAACCCAATGCAGTTGCTGATATTCCGACAAGATCTGCATCAATCCTGCTCTTCACTTCATCCAGAGTCAGGACATTGTTTCCATCAAGAATCTCTACCTCAACACCAGGATTATTCTGCTTGATATAAGTCCCTACAGATAGAATGCCCAGAGGCTGAGGCCATCTTGCAAATTTAGCTATATCCGTATCTGGTCCCCTTGGCGGACGTAGCCGAGTTAGGCGCTGTAGTATAGCGGCAAACAGGTCTCTGGACACGGCCACCTCAGCCAGCTGGAAGATAATCCGCCGGGCGTGGCGCACAATAGGCTGAGGCCATCCTGCAAATTTAGTTATATTCGTATCTGGTCTCCTTGGCGGAGGAAGAACTAACTGGACCTTTTCAATTTTTTTTGATGCTCTCATTTTCATCTCTTTTAATCCGGGATTTCCCATTTAACATAACCGAGCGACCAAAACAAATGGTCTTTCTCCCCAAACCCTGCGTAGTTAACATAACTCTAAAAACAATTCTCAAAGCTAATCAGATAGGGATTGTTTCCCTATTTTTATTTTTGCATTTTTGAATTTGCATTTTGAACATTCAATTCCTTTCACTTATACCTCCTCACCTCAAAGCGGTAGAGCCTTATTGGCTCATCGGGCATTATGCCTGCCTTCTGGCGGCAGATGTCAATCTGATAGTCCACCGTATCTACTCCCTCAAGGTCGGGGAGGAGCAAGCCCTTTCTTAACCCAGCCTCCACGATAACCCCATACCGCGTAGGGTCTAAATGTTCTTTGCCTGGTATTGGCTGGGGGAGGGTGAGGATGTCCACGCTGTAGCTGAGCTGGTCAAGCTCACTGGGCATGATGCGTAGAAAACGGGGGTCTCTGGTAGCTGAGCTAATGGCATTGGCGATAATTTCCTCAGCCACATTAGCCTTTTGTGGTTCAAAGGTGCCGATGCAGCCTCTTAGTTCGCCACGCTTGTGAATGGAAACAAAGACGCCAGCTCTCCCCATCATCTCGGGGGTAAGCTCTTCTGGCTGGACGGTCTTACCTTCTCTTACATAGCTCTCTACTGTTTTCTTGGCTAATTCCACCAGTAGATGCATCTCATTCCCCTCCGCCTTTTATTATTATCCCGGCATAGCCCACCACGCTAGAGTAATCGCCGGTGACATCTCCGCTGGTTTGATATCTGACAAGTTCTGCCCCTGTTGCCCCTAGTTCCTTGGCAGCAACGATAAGGCTGACCGCTGGGGCATAGCCGCACATGGAGATATTGAGTTCATCAACCCGTTTTAACAGTTCATCCTCATTCAAATCCAGTATAGCTTCTATAGCTTGACTATCCTTCTTCTGAGCCGACTCCTGCGGCTCGTAGTGGGTCATGTCGCTAGAGGCGATGATTACCACCTTTTTGCCCAGTTCCTTAACCGCTTTGGCTATTTCTTTGCCGATTTCCTTGTAGATAGTGCCGCTGGCATAGGCGAGCACAATGGGGACTAGCTTAAAATCAGGCTTGAAATATTGTAAAAACGGGAGTTGAACCTCAATGGAGTGCTCGTAGAGATGGGCGGTCTTATCCTCTTGCAGATATTTGGAGGTGGCTAGAATCTGTTTGCTCAGTTCCGAGTCAATTTCTACTTCTCCCAATGGTGTTTTCCATTTGCCTTCGGTCATGATGCTGAGGGGCTTTCCGCTTCCGGTGTGGTTGGGACCCATGATGATGAAGGTGTCCTTAAATTTGATTCTGGATATAACTGCCCCGGCTACTGGTCCGGAATAGATATAGCCAGCATGGGGCGAAATCAGACCAATCACCTCTTCTTTAACCATCCCCTCAATCATAGCCTTAAGCTCCGAAGCTGATGCTGGATAGAATTGCCCTGCGACAACCGGCTTCCTAATCATCTTGCCCTCCTCTCTGACTGGGAGTCCTAAAATTAAGCTCTGCCCCGCAGAACTTGCACCTTGAACCCTCCAGACCGACTACCTCGGTCTGGTAGCCGAACCTGTTTACAATAGGCTTACCACAGGAATAGCAGACGGTGGTTTCACTCTTATGTCCGGGAACATTGCCGGCATAGACAAACTTAAGCCCAGCCTTCTTCCCAATCTCACAGGCATGCTCCAGGGTGGATACCGGGGTGGGGGGCAAGTCTTTCATGTGGTGGTGGGGGTAGAACCTGGTTACATGCCACGGGGTTAGCTCGCCCAGCTCATCCCTTATCCAGCGGGCTATTCCCTCCAGTTGCTGGTCATCATCATTCATGGTTGGTATGATGTTGGTGACCACCTCGACATGCATATTCCACTTATCCTTAGCCCGCTTGGCAACCTCAAGTATCCCTCGCCAGCGGTTTACCTTTGCCAGCTCACGGTAGAGGGAGTCGGTGAAACCCTTGATATCAACCCGCCAGGCATCAAGGTAAGGTCCAATGGTATCCAGCGCCTCAGGGGTGAGAAAGCCATTGGTTACATAGACGGTATACAGGTTGTTCTCCTTAGCCAGCCTGGCAGAATCAAAGGTATATTCAAACCAGATGCTGGGCTCGTTATAGGTCCAGGCGATGCCCTGGCATCGATAGTGTTTAGCTAATTCCACTGCCGCTTGAGGTTGGACTTCCTTGGAACCGAGCCATGGCTCATCATCCACCGGACAGGAGATTTCCCAGTTCTGGCAGTCCTTGCAGTGGAAGTTGCAACCCCAACCGCCTATGGAGAAAGCCAGACTGCCGGGGAAGAAGTGGAATAGGGGCTTCTTTTCAATAGGGTCAGCGGCTACCGATGACGCTCTAGCATAGTTCCTATTATAGAGAACGCCGTCTCTGTTCTGATATACACGGCAAACGCCAAACTTGCCCGGAGCTATATTGCAGCGCCATTGGCAGGTATTGCACCTTACCCTGGAGTTGGGCAGCTTCTCATAGAGCATTGCCTCGCGCATTTTTGCCTCTTAACCTAATTATATCACTCAACTACTGTCAATTATAGCCCTTAGTTATCACCCTCACCCCCTTAATCCCCCTCTCCTCGAAGAGTCTTCGACCTCGAGGGAGAGGGGGAGGGTTTTTAAATAAAGAGGGGCTAACGCCTCTTAAACACCCCCTTATCTCGGTTATCCTTTCAAAAGGGGGGTAGCTTCTCTTAAACACCCTTTAGTTATTCTTTGGGGGAGGGTTAAAGAGAGGCGAAGCCTCTCTTACTAAATATCTTCCCCTTCCCCTTATCAAGGGGAAGGGGATAAAGGGGATGGGGTTGCATAATAAAAATCAAAAAGGTGAGGTGGAAAGAGAATCCCTTGACTGCTTGATTGCTGGCAGGTAGACTTGGATGAGATGAAGGTCATTGGTCTTACCGGCGGCATAGGTAGTGGCAAGAGCACTGTTTCCCAGTTTCTGGCTGGGCTGGGTGCAGTCATCATAGATGCCGATAAGGTAGGGCATGAGGCATTCAAGCCTGATACTGAGCTCTGGCGGGAGGTTGTGGCTGCCTTTGGCAGGCAGATTCTTGCCCCCGATGGCGATATTGACCGCAAGAAGCTGGGCGAGATAGTTTTTGGCAATCCTGAGGCTCTAGCCCGGCTGAATCAGATAATGCACCCCCGGATATATGCTCTGATAAAGGCTGAGATTGAGGAATATCGGCGTCAGGGGGTGGAGGTGGTGGTGCTTGAAGCCCCTGTCTTGCTGGAAGCCGGCAGACCTTCATTGGTAGACGAAGTAGATGAGGTCTGGGTTACGGTAGCCCCTGAGTCCACGGTCTTGAGGCGACTTAAGGAGAGGGTCGGGCTTTCTGAGCCGGAATCTCTGGCTCGCATCCGTTCCCAGCTACTTTCAGAGGAACGGGTAAGACATGCCGATGTGGTAATAGATACCGATTGCGACCTTGATGAGCTGAAGGCGAGGGTAAAGGAGCTGTGGCAGAGGCTGGCGCTTGACACCTAGCTATAGCAATTGGTAGAATAACCTGTTTACGGAGGTTGGAGATTTACGCTATTATTGAAACCGGCGGTAAGCAGTATAGGGTAAGCCCCGGTCAGAGTATAGATGTGGAACGCCTGGATGTGGCTGAGGGCGATACCGTTGACCTGGATAGGGTATTGCTTATTGCCGACGGTGACCGGGTAACAGTAGGTGCACCCACTGTTGAGGGGGCGAAAGTAGTTGCCACCTCACAGGGGGAGGGCAAGGCCAAGAAGATTATTGTTTTTAAGTATAAGCCAAAGGTGCGTTACCGCAAGAAGACAGGACATCGCCAGCTTTATACCAGGTTGGTTATAGATAGGATAGTTGAGCCAGGGGCGGCGCAAGCTGAGCCGACTAAGAAGGTCAGGCGGCGCAAAAAAGAGGTGATTGAAAGTGGCGCATAAAAAGGCAGGCGGCACCAGCCGTTGTGGTCGCGATAGCAAGTCCAAGCGTCTCGGAGTGAAGAGATATGCTGGAGAGCATGTAAATGCCGGGACCATATTGGTTCGGCAGCGGGGCACCCGCATTCACCCCGGCAATAATGTAGGTGTGGGCAAAGATTATACCCTCTTTGCCTTAATTGAAGGCGTGGTAAAATTCGAGCCGACCAGCAACAACCGGAGGAAGGTTAGCGTTTACGCTGGCTAACGGTCGATGAAGGATAAGATTCATCCCGAGTTTTATACCGATGCCAAGGTAATCTGTGCTTGTGGCAATACCTTTACCATTGGCTCCACCAGGAAGCTCCTAAAGGTTGAGCTGTGCAGTAAGTGTCATCCCTTTTTCACCGGGGAGCGTAGGATGGTAGATACCCTGGGGCGTGTGGAACGGTTTAAGCGGCGCTACAAGATGGAGGATTAAATAAACATCTTCAGAAGGGCAGGAGCGGGCTGGTAAACCGCTCCTTTCTGTTTATTAAGGGGTTTTTATTAATGACCAAGAGATTTTATTATGGAGGTCAGGCGGTTATTGAGGGGGTGATGATGCGGGGGCGGAAGACTATGGTAACCGCAGTGCGTCGCCCTAATGGTGAGCTGGCTATGGATACCCAGACGCTGGCAGGTATCTATTCTGGTTGGATGAGGAAAACCCCGCTAATACGGGGTATCATTGTTTTGATTGAGGCTCTGGTTCTAGGTATTAAAACCCTGCTCTACTCAGCCAATGTCTCTCTGGAGGAGGAAGAGGAGGAGATTTCCGGATGGTTGGTCTGGCTTCTGTTAGCTGTTGCCCTGGCTGTAGCTGTTGTCCTGTTCTTTATGGCACCCCTTTTCCTTACCAAGTTGCTTGACCCATATATCACTTCATCCCTGGTATTTCACCTGATAGAGGGCTTTATCCGACTGGCTATTTTCATCGCTTATCTTAAGTTAATGAGCCTTTTGCCTGACATCAAGCGAGTATTTGCCTATCATGGTGCTGAGCACAAGGCGGTAAATGCCTATGAAGATGGTGCTCCCCTGGAGATAGAAGCAACCAGAAAATATAATAAGGCTCATGTTCGGTGTGGCACCAGCTTTCTGTTTGTCGTATTGATTATAGCCATTATAGTTTTTGCTCTTGTTGGGCGACCAGCACTTTGGCTGATGGTGTTATCGCGATTTCTGCTTATCCCGGTTATCGCTGCCCTGGGCTATGAGATTATCTATTTTGGCAACAAACATATTGATAACAGGATAGTCAGGGCTATTCTAGCTCCGGGACTATGGTTACAGAGGTTGACCACCAGGGAACCTGATGATACTCAGCTGGAGGTTGCCTTATCGGCACTGAGGAAGGTAGTGGAGCTTGACCAGGTTGAGGAGGCGACATAAGCTTCATTTTTTCTGGGGAAACAATTCCTATCTGATTAGCTTTGAGAATTGTTTTTTTGGTTATGTCAACATCAAGCTTCTATATCCTGCTTGGTTAGCTGTTGGAAGAAGCAGGTCTTATTGCCGGTGTGACACACCGGACCGGTGGCTTTCCCTTTGATTAGGATGGTATCGCTATCGCAATCCTTCCATATTGAACGTACCTTGATGCGGCTGCCTGAGGTCTCCCCCTTGTGCCATAGCTCCCGTCGGCTGCGACTGTAAAACCAGACCTCACCGCTGGACAGGGTTCGGCGCAGCGCCTCCTCATCCATATAGCCCAGCATCAGCACCTCGCCGGTATCTTCATCCTGGGCTATAGCTGGGATAAGTCCCTTTTCGTCAAATTTTAGATTCTTTATCAACCTCACCCCCTGTGTCCCCCTCTCCACTCTTGGAGAGGGGGAAGGTTTTTTTGAAAAGAGGGAGCTTCGCCCCCTCTTAAACTCCCCGAAGAGGGGAGGATTACTTTTTGTTAAGTTTATAAAATTTGGACAATTCGTTGGGGGAGTTCGTCAAGGCTCATCCTGTATTCCTCCCACATATCCTTGGAAGTAAATCTCGATTGGAATACAAGGACGCTCTTATTTGTCTGACCAGATAGATTCTTTGCGAAGTCTACCGAAGGAATAAACCAAAGGGTATTAAATAGCCCTTTCCCCGACTCATCGAGGGCAACAAAAATAAAGTAATAGTCCTCTCTAGGTTTGAAGCTTGCCCTTCTAACTTGGACTCTAAAAGTACCCTTACTCAATAACTTGGATTGCATCGTTCTGCTCTTTACTTGTGCCAAAATAGCTCTGCCACTACCGCCTTTCTTGAAAAAAATGAGGTCAACGCCTTCGTCATCCACAAAGGGAGAGGCGAAGTTAATCTCTCCGTTAGACCTCTGTGCACAAGCCATACCCATAAGGGTCGCCGCTATCTTCCCTTTCAGACTGCTGCCCAATTCTCGTTCACTCATATTACCCTCTTGCAGTTAGCTAATGGCGTCTATGGCTTGTTTCAGGTTGATGTCTCCGGTATAGAGTGCCTTGCCGACTATGGCGCCCTCAGCACCGAGTGATTTGAGCATTCTGAGGTGGTTTAGCGATGAGATGCCACCGGCGGCGATGATAGGTGCTCTGATGGCATTTATCAGCTCAGCGATAGCAGCAAAGTTGGGCTCGGTGAGGGTGCCATCACGGTCGATATCGGTGTAGATAAAGCGCCTTACCCCCAGTTTCATCATAGATTGGGCAAATTCTATAGCCCTTAGCTCTGTTTCCTGGCGCCAGCCATGGGTGGAAATATATCCTTCTCGGGCATCAATACCAACGATAATGGATTCTCTGAACTTCTGACATGCCTGTTCAATCAGCCTCGGGTCTTCTACGGCGGCGGTGCTTAAGATTACCCGCTCTATGCCGACTTTGAGCATTTGCTCAACGGTTTCCAGTTGGCGGATGCCGCCACCCAGTTGAGTAGGAACTAATACTGCGTTGGCTATCTCGGCAATAATGTCCAGATGGTAGACCTCTCCTCTAACTGCACCATCAAGGTCAACGATATGCAGTCTTGGTGCCCCCAACGATTGCCACTGCAAAGCTGCCTCTAACGGGTCGTCAGAGAAGACTGTTTCCTGTTCATAATCGCCCTGATACAGGCGAACGCACTTACCATCTCTGATGTCTATGGCAGGGATAATTTCTATAATGACCTACCTTTTAAGCACCCAGAAAAACCAAAGATTTTCCTGGGGACCCGCCTTATAGGTTGATATTGGAATACTTTCTCCAGGGTCTGGCTAAAAATGCCTTGTTATTCTTATCCTTATCTTCCAGAATATCCAGCGACCTATTAATGACCTTCCTGGTATCGCTGGGCATTATTACATCGTCAATATAGCCTCGCTCGGCGCCCTTATATGGATTCTCATAAATTTCGTCATATTCCTTAATTCTTTTGGCTCGCGTCTCTTCTGGTTTTTCTGACTCTCTTATTTCCCTGGCGAAGATGACACTGGCTGCGGTCTCGGCACCAACGATGGTGACCCGAGCCGTGGGCCAGGCAAATACAAGGTCAGCGCCAATGCCTTTATCCAGCATGCCGTAATGGGCACCGGCGTAGGACTTCCTGAGGATAATTGAAATTAGAGGTATGCTAGCATCAGCCCAGGCAAAGAGCAGCTTGGCGCCATGGCGCAGGATGCCCTTCCAGTCCTGCTCAGAGCCTATCATATAGCCGGGGCAGTCCTGAAGAGTAACCACAGGGATGTTGAACAGGTCACAGGTTCTGATGAACCTTGCTCCTTTGTCTGAGGCATCAACATCAATAATTCCTGCTGCCCACATCGGTTGATTTGTCCAGATACCCACCGGGCGTCCGTTAAAGCGAGCGAAGCCGGTGATTACACTCTTGGCATGTTCCTTCATAGTCTCAAAGAAATAGCCATCATCTACTATGGCTTTGAGTACCTTGTGCATATCGTAGGGCTGGGTTGGTCGGTCGGGGATTATGGTATCCAACTCTGGGCAGGTCCGGTATGGGTCATCTTTGCACTCGATGCGGGGCGGCATTTCTCTATTGTTAGATGGGAAGAAGGATAGGAGCTCCTTGGCTTTGTCTATGGCATCTTTATCGTCCTCGGCTATTACATGGGTCTGTCCAGATTTAACAGCATGGGCTTTCCAGCCAGAGAGTTCCTCAAGGGAGATTTCCTCCCCGAGCTGGGTCTTGACGAAGGCAGGGCCGGCAATTCCCATAAAGCCGGTGTGTCTGGTTTGGATGAGGAAATCCTGCATTATCGGGTGGTAGGCTTGTCCACCAAGGCAAGGACCCAGGAGCAAGGCTATTTGGGGGATTATACCTGAAGCCTGGATTTGAGCCCGGAATATCCAGCCGTAGGCTTCCAGGGTGTCCATTCCCTCCTGGAGTCGGGCACCACCGGAGTCATTCATACCTAGAAATGGCCACCCCATGTTCTTGGCGAAATCGATGGCTCGGATTTCTTTTATGCCGTGATATTCGCCAAAAGTCCCAGCCATAGCCATAAAGTCCTCGGCAAAGGCGACAACAGGTCTGCCGTTGACCAGACCGTAACCGGTTATCACCCCCTCGGCGGGCACCTCTCTCTTATCCATACCAAAATGGACGGTTCTATGCTTAACGAATAATCCTAGCTCGGTGAAGGTGCCGGGGTCAAAAAGGTAATCTATCCTTTCCCTGGCTGTCCATTGTCCCCCTTTATGGCGCTTTTCAATAGCCTCAGGGGGTGCCATCTGCTCTATCTTGGCTCTCTTCTGCTTATATTGCTCAATTAGCTCCTTGGTTGTTGCCATTTTGATACCCCTTCTCCTTTCAAATTTATTTCGATTTTTGAGCTTGGCAAGCATTGTGTATTATATCATTATTGTTATGGGGTTAACAATGCGCCTGGCTTGTTCCTTGACAGGGCAGGGTCGGGTTGTTAAACTATCGTCACTGTCGGCTAGTTTTTTGCTTAGGGGCTTCATTGGTTGAGAAGGCATCATCATATAACTCTCCGTCACCAGAACCATTGCGCAGGGGTCTGGTTCAGATTTTCACCGGCGATGGTAAGGGAAAGACCTCAGCAGCCATAGGGGCAGTAATCCGAGCCTTGGGTCATGGTCTGAGGGTCTATATTGCCTATTTTATGAAGGGCGATTATCCCTATGGTGAACGCAATATCCTATCTCAGCTACCCAATGTTACTATGGATAGTTTTGGCTCTAGGGGCTTTGTTGACCCAGCAAATATCAAGCCCGAGGAAAAAGAGCAGGCAAAGCGGGCTTTAGCTGCTGCCCGTGAGGCTATGCTCAGCGGTAGCTATGGCCTGGTAGTCTTGGATGAGGTGAATCTCGCCGTAGCCTGGAATCTGGTTGAACTGGATGAGGTGGTCAGGCTTATTGATGATAAGCCTCAGAATGTGGAGCTTATCCTTACCGGTCGCCGGGCTGATAGTAAGTTGGTCCAATCGGCTGACCTGGTTACTGAGATGTTAAAGATTAAGCACCCTTATGATGAGGGGGTGGTGGCGCGAGAGGGGATTGAGTATTAATCAAATTCTGCCAAGGAGGAATTATGAGTATCACACTGAGTGTAATCAAGGCTGATGTTGGTGGTTATGTGGGGCATTCCGAGTCCCATCCTGATATTTTAGCCAAGGCTAGGGAGCATATAGACAAGGCTAAGAAGCAGGGGTTGCTGATTGATTATCATGTAACCAAGTGTGGAGATGACCTGCAACTGATTATGACCCACCAGCACGGTGAGGAGAATGAAAAAATCCATAAGCTTGCCTGGGATACCTTTGTTGACTGCACCCAGGTAGCCAGGAGCTTGAAGCTTCACGGTGCTGGGCAGGATTTGCTGGCGGAGGCTTTTACCGGTACGATTAAGGGGATGGGTCCCGGGGTAGCTGAGATGGAATTTGAGGAACGCGCTGCTGAGACCATTATTATCTTTATGGCTGATAAGACCTCAGCCGGGGCATGGAATATGCCGCTGTATAAGATGTTTGCCGACCCCTTTAATACCATTGGATTGGTTATCGCACCCAATATGCACACCGGTTTTGCCTTTGAGGTGCACGATGTAAAGGAACATAAGAAGATAACCTTTAATGCCCCTGAGGAGATTTATGATTTACTTGTTTTCATTGGGGCGCCTTCACGCTATATGGTAAAGGCGGTCTATCATCGAGAAACCAAGGAGATAGCCGCTGCATCTTCTACTCAGCGTCTGTCCTTGATTGCTGGTCGGTATGTGGGCAAGGATGACCCGGTGTGTATTGTGCGTTCTCAAGGGCAATTCCCTGCGGTAGGGGAGGTGCTGGAACCATTCACCCTTCCTCTGCTGGTGGAGGGCTGGATGCGGGGCTCGCATCATGGTCCACTTATGCCGGTATCGGTTGAAGATAGCACACCAACTCGCTTTGATGGACCACCCCGAGTGGTAGCTCTCGGTTTTCAGCTATCTGGTGGTAAGTTCGTTGGACCCCGTGATATGTTTGCTGACAAGTCATTTGATAACGCCCGCCAGCAAGCCAGCGATGTCGCTGATTTTATGCGGCGCCACGGTCCCTTTGAGCCACACCGTCTGCCCCTGGAAGGGATGGAATACACCACTATGCCTGAGGTTTCAAAAAAGCTGGAGGGAAGGTTTATCGACCTGGCGGATTAAGAGAATGCCTAAGCTCCTCCTGGCAACAAACAATAAAGCTAAGGTGCGTGAATATAAGAATTTGCTCCAGAAGCTACCGTTTGAGCTGGTTTCCCTGGCTGACCAGGGTATTACTACTATGGTCAGTGAGGTGGGGGGAAGCCTGGAGGAGAATGCCAGATTGAAGGCAAGTGTGCTAGCTGCCGAGAGCCAGCTACTAGCGCTGGCTGATGACTCCGGGCTGGAGGTGGATGCCCTGGGTGGTGAGCCTGGTCAACTTTCGGCTCGCTATGCTGGCGAGGGTGCTTCAGATAGGGATAGAATCGACTACTTATTAGCTAAGCTCAAGGGGGTGCTCTGGGAGAGGCGCTCTGCTCGTTTCAGGTGTGTTATTGCTATCGCTACCCCTGAGGGTGAGGCGGAGTTTTGCTCTGGAGAGTGTCGGGGCTTTATAGCCTTTGAGCCGAGGGGGGAGCAGGGCTTTGGCTATGACCCTGTCTTTTATCTCCCTGAGCTAGATAAGACTATGGCTGAGCTACCTTTGGAGGTAAAAAACCGAGTTAGCCATCGGGGGCAGGCAGCAAGGCAGGCATGTCAGTTGCTCAGGAGGAAGTATAATCTATGACCGGACTTTCTGACTCTTTTCAGCGTCCCATAAATTATCTGCGTATCTCGGTGACCGACCGCTGTAATCTGCGCTGTATCTATTGCATGCCACCTGATGGTGTTTGCCTAATCTCTCATGGGGAAATCCTCACCTATGAGGAAATCTACACCATAGCCCAGGCAGCCGCCGAGCTAGGGGTAGATAAGATAAGGCTCACCGGCGGCGAGCCCCTGATAAGGTCGGGACTGCCCGAGCTAATACAGATGCTGGCTCAAATAGATGCTATAGATGATATTTCTCTGACCACCAACGGGACTTTGCTCAGTGGCTATGCTGCTGAGCTAAAGCAAGCAGGACTGCGGCGAGTTAATGTCAGTCTGGATACCCTTAAGCAGGATAAATTTGAGCTCATTACCCGTGGTGGCAATAATCTTGGCGAGGTGCTGGAAGGCATTGAGGTCGCTATGTCAGTGGGGCTCAATCCAGTTAAGCTTAATATGGTGGTTATGTCTGGCATTAATGATGGTGAGCTGCTGGATTTTGCTGCCAAAACCATCGCCGAGGAGTGGCATGTTCGCTTTATTGAGCTTATGCCTTTTGCTAGTGAGACCACCCCAGCCCCACGGTTTGTCTCAGCCAGTGAGATGAGGCAGAGGCTTGAATCATTGGGGGAACTGGAGCCCTGCCTGCCCAGTATAGGCAATGGTCCAGCCAAGTATTTTCGCCTTCCTCATGCTAAGGGCACCATTGGCTTTATTACTCCGGTGAGCGAGCATTTCTGCTTTCACTGCAATCGGCTACGGCTTACTGCTGATGGTAAGCTCCGCCCCTGTCTGTTAGCTGATGATGAGATAGACCTTAAGCAGCCCCTGCGCAGTGGCATTTCTTCGGCGGGGCTGAAACAACTGATTGAGGAGGCGGTGGCTAATAAGCCCTTGCGACATCACATGGCAGAGGGTCATGTGCCTAAAGAGCGGCCGTTCTCTCAGGTGGGAGGTTAATCGTGGAGGAGCTAACTCATATAGATGCGCAGGGTCGCCCCCGCATGGTGGATGTTACCGGCAAGCCTGATACCCAGCGTGAGGCAGTGGCTAAAGGCGTGGTTAGGATGCAGGCTTCTACCCTTGACCGGCTGAGGAAGGGGGAGATGGCAAAGGGGGATGTTCTGGCGGTAGCCCAGCTAGCTGGCATCATGGCAGCCAAAGAGACGCCTCATTTAATACCCCTGTGCCATCCAATCCTTATTGGAGATGTTAAGGTTGAGTTCGGCCTGGATGAGGCAAATAGTGCGGTGGAGATTACCACCACGGCGAAGAGCACAGGTAAGACGGGGGTGGAGATGGAGGCACTTACGGCTACGGCGGTCGCCGCTCTGACCATCTATGATATGTGTAAGGCGGTGGACCGGGGCATGAAAATTGAGAATATACGTCTGGTTAGGAAAAGTGGTGGCAAAAGCGGGACGATTAACCTTGAGTAAAAATAATTATTGGTATATACTACTTTATTATCAGTCCTTCAGTAGAAGGATGGTTTTTGGGGGTGTATTATGAAGTTATCATGCCTTCAGGAGAACCTAAATCGAGGACTCAGCGTTGTGGGGAGAGCGGTGGCTGTCAGAACCACCCTCCCGATAACCAATAATGTCCTCCTAGCTACCGACCAGTCGCGGCTCAAGCTGGCTGCCACCAATCTGGAAATGGCTATTAGCTGCTGGATTGGGGCTAAGGTGGAGGAGGAGGGGGCAATCACTGTTCCCGCCCGGCTTCTCACCGAGTTTATCAGCTCCCTTCCCAGCGAGAAGGTGGATATTAGCCTTTCCCCTCAGACCAAGACCTTAGGGCTAAAGTGTGCCCGATTTGAGGCGCGAATCAGCGGGGTTGATGCCAAGGACTTCCCCCCCATACCCAAGGTTGACGAGGGTATTACCACTAAGATTGATGTAGAAGCCCTCCGTCAGGGGATTACCCGGGTGGTGTTTGCCGCCGCCACTGAGGAGTCTCGCCCGGTGCTTACCGGGGTTGATGCTGAGTTTGACGGTGATTTGCTGACACTAGCGGCGGCTGATGGCTTTAGATTAGCCGTATATAAGCTACCTCTTGCCGAACCAGTTAGCCAGAAGACCGAGGTCATTATTCCAGCAAGAACACTGGGTGAGCTAAATCGGCTTATGGCTGACCAGGAGGAGGCGGTAGAGATAACGGTAAACCCCAATAAGAGCCAGGCTCTATTTCGCCTGAAGAATATCGAGCTAGTTTCCCAGTTGATTCAGGGCACCTTCCCCAATTATGCCCAGCTCATTCCCAAGAGCTACAATACCCGAGCGGTGATTAGTGTCGCCGATTTCTTGAGAGCAGCTAAGACAGCCTCTATCTTTGCCCGTGATGGCAGTGGCATTGTCCGCTTGGTGGTAGCCCCTGGTGGTGAGCTAACCCCGGGCAAGGTAATAGTTTCAGCCAGGTCTGAAGAGATTGGTGATGATGTTGGTGAGATTGATGCCATCGTCGAGGGCGAGGAGGCGAAGATTGCCTTCAATGGCAAATATCTAACCGAGGTCCTGAGTGTGCTTCATGAGGCGCAGGTAGCCCTGGAGACCACCAACCCATCAAGCCCTGGCGTTGTCCGCCCAGTAGGGGTGGATAACTACGTCCATGTGGTCATGCCCATGTTTGTCCAGTGGTGACCCCAGTTTTAGTAGAGACAAAGTATGGGGGAGCAGCGATGCTCCCCCTTTCAATATGCATACGCCCATCACCATAGCTATTATGACAACTCCCTATATAGATTAGATTGCTTGACAAACAGTAAATACCGCCAGGTTTGACTATTACTATAACTAATGGGTAAGATATCAGAGAAGGATTATTTACGGTCATCCGATAAGATTACTTTTTCACACTTGATTTCTTTTCTCGGCTAATCCAGACTACTAAAGTAGTTTAACAAGCGTAGGGCGGTGCTATGGAAATTAACGAGCTACTTAAGCTAGTGGTAGACAAAGGGGCTTCAGACCTGCATTTAAGGGTGGAGAGTCATCCCGTGTTGCGTATCGACGGCAGGCTCATACCACAGGATGATTTCCCACTGGTCACAAGCGATGAAGTTGAAAGACTGTTTGAACAAATTGCCACCCAAGAACAGAGGGACACTTTCTATAGGGATAAGGAATTAGATTTTGCCTATACCCTGGAGAAGTTAGCCCGATTCCGGGTTAACATACTATGGCAAAGGAAAACAATAAGTATTGCCTGCCGCATGGTGCCTTTCATAGTCCCGACCATTGACGAATTGGAGCTACCCCAGATTTGTAAGGAGCTTATTCTCCAGCAAAGGGGGCTAATCTTGGTAACTGGTCCCACTGGGGAAGGTAAGTCTACTACTATGGCGGCTATGATTAATCATCTCAATGAGAACAGAGAATGCAATGTGATTTCGATTGAAGACCCTATTGAATACCAGCATCGTCCCATCAAGTCAATTATTGCTCAGCGAGAACTTGGAGATGATACTAAATCCTTTTCTTTAGCGTTAGTCCGTGCCCTCCGCCACGACCCTGATGTTATTGTTATTGGTGAGATGCGAGACTTGGATACAATCTCTACCGCGATTACGGCGGCTGAGACTGGGCACCTAGTCATGGGTACGTTGCACACTTCCGATGTCCCGCAGACCATTGACCGTATAATTGATATATTCCCCCCTTATCAGCAAACCCAGATTAGGCTACAGCTATCACAAGCAATATTGGCGATATTGTCCCAGATTCTCTTACCACGTGCCGGAGGCGAAGGCAGAATAGCTGCATTTGAAATTATGATAGCCACTCCGGCAATTAGGAATCTTATCCGTGATAGAAGAGCCTATGAAATCCCCAGTTATATGCAACTTGGCAACGGTAGTGATAGCATGCAGACTATGGACGAGGCGTTGGCTGACTTGGTGAAACGAGGTAAAGTTGCCGAAGAAGAAGCCATGCTCAGGTGCAGTGACCCCAAAAGACTAGAGAAGCTTCTTATACATTCACGAAAACTCCGCTGAATCCAAGCCTGACACAGAAGGGGGGCAGCGATGCCCCCCTTTTTCTTTTCGGAAAGATGTCATGCTCATCTATCGGGCCTATAGTTAGCTTTTCTTCTTGGCTCTGATGAAAACAATGTGAAGGGTGACACCAATAGCGATAATTAAGAGGATGACGGTGACTATCCAGTTTGCCGCCAGCCAGATAGATATACTAATTGCTACCCATAACAAAACAATGGTAAAGAGCTTGACCTTTACTGGTATCCCTCTGCCTTCAATGTAATTCCTGATATAAGTGCCGAACCATCTGTTGTTCATAAGCCAGTTGTAAAATTTTTGTGAGCTTCGTAGATAGCAGGCGGCAGCCAAGAGGAGAAATGGGGTGGTGGGTAATATCGGAATAAATATACCTATTACCCCTATGGCTACACATATTGTTCCTGTTATGATTAGTAGTTGCCTCTTTAATCTATCCGACATGGAATTTCATTCCTATAGTATCAGGTTTAATATCCCGCCGACTATAAGAGCGGTAGCAATCATTATCCCGGCCGCTTTAAGCATGTTTACCACCCCCAGCTCCCGGAGCAGGACAACAAAGGTGGCAATACAGGGGAAGGACATAGCCAGTACCACACTGCCGACCACCAGTTGCTTGGCACTCAATGCCAGAGGAGCCAGCATACCCAGAGCCACATCCTTACGCAGGAAGCCGATGGCTAGAGCGGTTACCGCCTCCTTTGGCAAGCCCAGAAGACCGGTCACTACCGGCGCGGTAAAATTGGCGATAGCATCAAATACCCCCAAGATATAAAGGATGTTGATTACCACAACAGCACCTAGAATTATGGGGATAGCCTCTGCTAAGAAGCCGTAGGTCCTCATCCATAGCTTTTGCAATACGGTTCGCCATGGGGGCAGGCGGTAGGGTGGTATCTCAATCAGTAGCTCGGGGCTAAACCCTCTTACCAGCCGGTTGAGTATAATCCCTAGAATAATCCAGACCACCAGTAGTGTCCCGTAGACCATAGCTACATACTGTGCCCCCTGCGCACCAACCAAGCCCAAAATCATAGCCTGTAAGGCAGCGCAGGGCACAGCAATAGATATCAGTGTGGCGGCAATAAACCTCTCTCTCTTGCTTTCTAGAATACGGGTGGCTAAGACAGCAGGCACATTGCAACCAAGCCCAAGCAGAGTGGGAATGATAGCATATCCGTGTAAACCGAGGCGGTGCATGATGGTATCCATCAAAACTGCCAGTCGGGGCAGGTAGCCTATATCCTCAAGCAGACCCAGCACCAGATAGAAGGAGACGATGTAGGGTAGCACCATGGCAAAAGGGACATAGAGTCCGGTGGTGAGTAGCCCAAAGGACTCAACAAAATTCACTTCCCCATTGGCTAATTTACCGACCACAATATCGTGGAGGAAGCCACCGCCCCCCATGAGGTCGCTTAACCTTAATACCACCGGTGCCCACAGGTTATTAAATAAAGGGTCAAGCACATAGCTAATCAGGCTTTCGCCAATGAAACGAACCACCATAAAGGCACTGGCTAGAACAGCTAGAGCGATAATGCCCCCGGTTAGTGGTTTGACGCTGGCATCGGCCAGACGCTCAAGCCAGGTGTGATGGCGATGGGTAATAAGCTGAACCTGGTCTATAATGCCACCAATAGTAGCCCAGCGCTCATTACGACTGCGGGCAGGAGTCTGGGGTGAGGTAGCCTGGGGAATGTTCTCCACCAGCTCTTTTATCCCCTCACTGGTTACAGCTACAGTGGGAATAACCGGCACCCCTAGGAGTTCCCTCAGTTTGTCCAAATCAATATGTATGCCGAGATGTTTGGTATCATCCCACATATTTAAGGCGACCACTACCGGAATACCTCTCTCTAATAGCTGCAAGGTCAGGTAGAGGTTCCTCTCCAGATTGGTGGCATTAGCCACATTTACCACTATATCTCCGGTGTTAAGCATTTGTAAGGCTATTTCCTCGGCTTCAGAGGTTGGCTCCAGGGTATAGGTGCCGGGCACATCAATAACCTCAGCCATCTTTTCTCCCAGCTTCATAAATCCCTGTGTGTAGCTTACTGTGGTACCAGGATAGTTGGAAACAACTACATGGATTCCAGTCAAGCGGGAGAAGATGGCACTCTTGCCCACATTGGGGTTGCCCATCAGTAGTATCTTCATCACATTACCTAGTCTGGCTCAACTATTATCCTGTTAGCCATGCCGAAACCAATAGCTACCTGAACCCTGTCCACCTCAATGGTTACCGGTCCTCGCATAAGCATAGAGCTAATCTTGGTTATTCTCTTACCGGGCACAATGCCCAGAGCACTAAGCCGATTGACCATACCATGCCCGCCTTGAATTTGAATCACTGTGCCACTCTGTCCAGGCTGCATTCGGGTCAAAGTTATTTGCTTTCTATCCAACATAACGTCCTGTCCTTTCCCTAGGTCCTCTGTGTCCCAACCACATCAAATATTGTTAGCCCTGTCTAACTTTATTGCTTTAAAAAAATTATTCTTCTCTTAAGCACTTCGTCATGCATTCCTGGGGAATCTCTCCAGAATTGACATAACGGTCGAACAATTTCAACCACTCAGGTTGCACTTTAGGACGGCTCAACACAAATTCTATGAGCTTTGCCAGCTTCTCCTGGGTAACCGGGCTGACAGAGTGTTCCATCTTGCAGGCATCAACCGCAGCTATTTCAGGGTCAACATTGAGTATCTCAGCCAGGAAGCGGCGCAGTGCCTCGTGGCGGCGGAGCACATCCTCGGCTATTTTTTCCCCATCAGGGGTAAGTTGCACACGCCCATACCTTTTATGTTCTACCAACCCCTGCTGGGAAAGCTTCCTCAGGGCAGAGGTGACACTGGGCATCTTAACCCCCAGAGCCTTACTCATTTGGCTTACCCTGACTGCTTCCCTGCCTTCACGGAGCATAATTATTGATTCTAAATAGTCTTCCATGCTGGCACTATGTTTGGTTTCCATTTACTTCCCCCGGCTAAGCCGATAAATGTTAGACGCTTCAAACAAGTCATTATAGCAAAGCTTTCAAGCAGTGTCAAACTCCCGTACTCGTCCAATACCTTAGTGACACCTCAACTTTCTGCACCTCACCCCCTTAATATTTTACAACCCTCCCCCTTTGTCCCCCTCCCTTGCCAAGGGAGGGGGAAGGATATGTAAGAGAGGCGAAGCCTCTCTTTGACTCTTCTTTTTTATCCCTCTCCATAATAGGGAGATGTATTCTTAGCGTGAGGGGGATGGGGTCAATGCCACGGAGAAACGAAACATGATAATCTGTATCACTAGTCTATCTGAACTAGCTCAATTCTCCCGACTCTAGGTGGTGGCGTGGTGCTTTACATAGTGAATTGTTAGGGCTACAATGGAGGAGAGGGTAATGATAAATGATAAAGGTTATCGTGGGATACAAACTGAAGAGGGGTGCAGACATACAGCCCATATTGCTGAAGCTTAGGTCGTATGCGGTGACATATTCTGGCTTCGTGGGTGCTGAGAATCTCATTAGCGAGCAAGATAGCTCTATCGTCGCCATGGTAAGCACATGGGGGAAAGTTGAAGACTGGAGGTTATGGGAAACGTCAAAGGCAAGGCAAGAGATACTCCGAGAAGCAGAGGCACTTTTGGTGGAAGAGCCTAGGCTAACAGTATATAGGATAATGCCCACGGTAAGGTGGGTATGATAGCGTCTCTGTGCCCTGAGGCGTAGCTTGAGCAATATTGACAAAGGAATGCCGTTGTGATAATATGTTGATGCTTAAATAGTACCTTAACAACTGGATAGTGGAAGGAAGGTTAAAGCGAAGCAAGGATTTTTTGGAGAGTTTGATCCCGGCTCAGGATAAACGCTGGCGGCGTGCCTTATGCATGCAAGTCGAACGGTCCTTCCCGCAAGGGAAGGATAGTGGCGAACGGGTGAGTAACGCGTAAGCAACCTGCCCCTAAGTAGGGGATAACTTTGAGAAATTGGAGCTAATACCTTATGTGGTCCTTCACTGCAAGGTGAAGGATTAAAGCCTTAGGGTGCTTAGGGAGGGGCTTGCGTCCGATTAGCTAGTTGGTAGGGTAACGGCTTACCAAGGCGATGATCGGTAGCTGGTTTGAGAGGACGGTCAGCCACACTGGGACTGAGACACGGCCCAGACTCCTACGGGAGGCAGCAGCAAGGGATATTGTGCAATGGGCGAAAGCCTGACACAGCGACGCCGCGTGGGGGATGAAGGCTTTCGGGTTGTAAACCCCTTTTCTCAGGGAAGAATAATGACGGTACCTGAGGAATAAGTCTCGGCTAACTACGTGCCAGCAGCCGCGGTAAAACGTAGGAGGCGAGCGTTATCCGGATTTACTGGGCGTAAAGAGGGCGTAGGCGGTTCTTCAAGTCGGATGTAAAATCTCCCGGCTCAACTGGGAGGGATCATTCGATACTGCTGGGCTGGAGGGTAGCAGAGGGAGGTGGAATTCCCGGTGTAGTGGTGAAATGCGTAGATATCGGGAGGAACACCAGTGGCGAAGGCGGCCTCCTGGGCTATTTCTGACGCTGAGGCCCAAAAGCGTGGGGAGCGAACAGGATTAGATACCCTGGTAGTCCACGCTGTAAACTATGGACACTAGGTATGGGGAGTATCGACCCTTTCCGTGCCGAAGCTAACGCTTTAAGTGTCCCGCCTGGGGACTACGGCCGCAAGGCTAAAACTCAAAGGAATTGACGGGGGCCCGCACAAGCAGCGGAGCGTGTGGTTTAATTCGATGCAACGCGAAGAACCTTACCAAGGCTTGACATGTCGGAAGTAGCAACCTGAAAGGGGAGCGACCTGTTAAGTCAGGAGCCGTCACAGGTGCTGCATGGCTGTCGTCAGCTCGTGCCGTGAGGTGTTGGGTTAAGTCCCGCAACGAGCGCAACCCTCGTTGCCAGTTAGTTTCTCTGGCGAGACTGCCCCGCAAAACGGGGAGGAAGGTGGGGATGACGTCAAGTCAGCACGGCCCTTATGCCTTGGGCTACACACACGCTACAATGGGTGGTACAAAGGGCAGCAATGGAGCGATCCGGAGCTAATCCCACAAAGCCATCCTCAGTTCGGATTGCAGGCTGAAACCCGCCTGCATGAAGTTGGAGTTGCTAGTAACCGTGGGTCAGCATACTACGGTGAATACGTTCTCGGGCCTTGTACACACCGCCCGTCACGTCATGAAAGTTGGCAACACCTGAAGTCAATGGGCTAACCCTTCCCTCGGGAAGGGAGGCAGTTGCCGAGGGTGGGGTCGATGATTGGGACGAAGTCGTAACAAGGTAGCCGTAGCGGAAGCTGCGGCTGGATCACCTCCTTTCTAGGGAGATTACCCGTCCTTCGGTTGAAGGACTAGTCTCCTAGGTCGGTCCCCAATTTATTGGGGTAATTCCCTTCCTTCCACTATCCAGGGGTTAAGGTGTCTTTTTATAATGGAAAGGAGGAAAAAGCAGTGAGAGAGTTCATCAAGATTAGCGGCTTCGTCCTGATTGCCGTGGGCACGGTTGGGCTGCTACTGAACGAATTTGTCTGGGATACCTCTTCGAGTCGCACTATCATCTTTGCTGTGGTGAACTTCGTTGGTCTGGTCAGCCTGGCTTTTGCTTTCTGGGGGATGAGAGGCAAAGACTAGGCTTGTCCAGTGTAGATGCTTGATTTTTAGCTGATTTTTCTTTTAGAATAAAGGCTGATTTACGTGGGCCATTAGCTCAGTTGGTTAGAGCGCAGTCCTGATAAGACTGAGGTCTCTGGTTCGAGTCCAGAATGGCCCACCATTTCGTACAAAAGGTAAAACCTTTGAGAAGACCTTTGCCTTGTCCTATTGAGGAGATCCGAATCTGTTCCAGTTTGTGGTATAATAAACTTAAGAGAGGCTTGGAGGAGTTGAATGCCTAGTAAAGCGACAAAATACGGGAGGCGCAAGGCTAGACAACACCGGGCCAAACATGTGGGAGGACCGGGTGGCCCCGATTATATTAGAGGTGCCAAAGCGGGCGAGGTGAAGAACCGCAAGACTCCCGTAACAGGGCCTGAGCTGCTGCGGCTGGCTGATCGTGGCGTCGACGAGATCGACAGTAAGGGGGGATTTACAGGACCCGCCATTGAGGCTGCTAAAAAGCTTGGCATAAAGTTATTTTCTCGAGGTAAAGGGATCTAATCTCTAGGATAGCCATAGTCACTCATACAGTATCCGCCCCATTGTAAAAAGCACTATCCGTGTTCATTTGACGGTAATTTACACTCTTTTTCCTCCTGGTCGCTGTCTAGTATTTACAGCTGAGCTTCTGACGACACGGCTGAATTGTCCGAGAATCCGTTGGTTCGAATCCAACTCGCTAGCCTGCATTGGAAGCATTCCGAACTTTTCTTTGAGAAGAAACAGCTTATCCCGACTCTGCAGCAGTTGCTTGTCTTTTACCTGAAGCCTACAGGGTAACTTTACCTCATTTTAGCATATCCGCTAATAACAAATCGATGAATTGTTAAATTGAGAAGGGGGCCTCAAGAGCTACACGGGGCAATTAACAGGCGCGGCTGATCTTGACTAATCACTTTGTTCACGCGCTCTGGGTTTGCTTGTATGCAGTGACTTTGATACTAGCTCCTATCTGGATGAGGAACCCAACTGAATCATCGAGAAAATCATTCATCAACTGATAATATTCTTCGTGTTCACTCAAACACCACTCCCCCTGTAGCCTTAAGTGACACGACTGGTATACGGGGCAGTGTATCCCATCACCATGACTTACATATGACCACAGCTCAGCTTCCCATCTAGGGATTTTTCCCACTGTTGTACCTTTTTTGCCTTCGTCGCTCAATTAAGTCCTCAATCATAGTAATTAGGTCGTCATCCAGCTCATCGGGATACTTCTGGCGAGCATACTCACGAAACTCAGGCCACTCAAGAGGTGCTGTCTCAGCTACTCCGGGCAGGTGACCAACAATGGAAAGAATCTTTTCCAAGGGCACGCTTCCCTTACCTCAGGACACTTGACCAGTTCGACTTCTCAGCCATTCCTTCTCTGAACAAGGCCAAGGTGCTGGAGCTTAGCCAAGGGGAATATATCCGGGCCAGAGAGAATGTCATCGCTATTGGCAACACGGGCACTGGTAAGACCCACCTTGCCATTAGCCTGGGGCTTCTGGCCTGTCAGCAGGGCTGGAAGGTAAGATTCTATACCGCCGCCGGGCTCATCAATGAACTCAGCAAGGCCCAGGCCCAGCAGCGCCTGGGCAGGCTGCAGAAGCAGCTTCAAAGTTACCAGCTGATTATCCTGGATGATGAGGTCGGCTTTATCCCCTTCACTCCAGCGGGGAGTCAAGCCCTCTTCCAGTTCTGCTCCAGCCGCTACCTCACCGGCTCTGTGATAATCACCACCAACCTGGAGTTTGAGCGATGGACAGAGGTATTCGGTGATGAGCATCTCATTGCGGCACTGCTTGACCGGCTGACTCATAAATGCCATATCCTGGAGATGAACGCCGAAAGCTACCGCTTTAAGGAGAGCTTGAGACGAAGGGAGGTGACAGCCTAAAGGTTATTAATTTTGCCAGGTGGGTTCATGTTGGGTTGCCATTCACATACGGGGAAGCTGATAGTATCAACAGCTAAGGCTTGTAGACCTTGCAGAGTATACCCCTTAAGTTAGCAGAACCCATCTCACGACTATATGGTGGTTTATCATCCGTCAGGATATTTACGTTTGATTCCGCCCAGCCATATAGATTTGATACCCCTCTTTCTGGAAACCACCAGCCATAATCAACCCACACTACCCTTGGGTCAATGTCAGTAGTTAAGGTAGCTTTCTGCTTTATTCTGCCCCGATTAGTTTCAATATATACCCAGTCACCTTCTTTGATTCCCAATTTCCTTGCCGTTTCAGGGTGAATCCTGACTAGTGGGTCTGGATAGCTACCTCGCAATGTAGCTATTTGCCTGCCGCCAGAATGACGGAAGGCAGCCCATTTGCAACTACTGAAAATCAAAGGGTATTCCCTAACTAGTTCTGGATTACTAGATGGCGTCTCGGGAAGCTCATGATATACAGGTAATGGCTCAATCCCCCATTCCTTGCACTGGCTTGAGTATAATTCAACTTTGCCTGACGGTGTTTCAAATCCATCTACCTCGTAAGTTCGGTAGTGCTTACTCTCTAGAATTACCCCTAGTTTCCTGAACTCACTAAAAGTCAACCCCAAGGGTTTTAAGATTTCATCTAGAGCTATTTCCTCGTGGTCCCAGAAGTATTTTCCCAGCCCCGTCCTTTTTGCCAACTCAATTAGTGTTTTACAATCCGACCAGCACTCACCGACTTCGGCAACCTTTTGCTGAACCAGGTACACTGGATAATATGATGGTTTGACAACGCTATCAAACTCAAGATAAGTGGCAGCCGGTAGCACTATATCAGCTAAAGCCGCTGTTGGGGTCATAAAGATGTCAGCCACTGCCAAGAATTCCAGCTTGTTAAGAGCCTTGAACGCCTCCTGAGAATTAGCCCAGCTTGATAGTAGATTACAGCCCTGAACGTAAGCCATGCGTATGGGATAAGGATCTTCATACAGAATAGCTTTTACTACACTTTGTGGTAGTACCTGTCGAGGAGTAGGTAGTGCTTTTTGTCGAGCTCCAACTCTCCGTTCCCACTTGTTCTTCGGCATTTTATCCTCTAATGTTAGTTCAGGTGCGGAAGAAAGCAATCCTTGTGACGCCCACTTTACCTCTCCACCCGGCACACCAAGATTACCGCTAATAGCCCTCAGAATACAAATGGCGCGAGCTGTTTGAAAACTATTCACGTTATGGTCAAGGGCATTGCCCCACTGTATGCAAGCTGGCTTATTTGTAGCGTAGAATCTAGCTACTTGTTTGATTGTCTCGGCGGGAACCCAGGTTATCTGTTCAACCTTCTCCGGAGGGTAGTCTTGGACAAGGGTTCTGAGTTCTTCAAAACCAACCGTCCACTTATTAACAAAAGCCTTATCAAATAAGCTCTCATTTATAATTACATTTATCATCCCTAAAGCTAGTGCCAGGTCTGAGCCTGGTCTTAGTTGTAGCCAGAAATCCGCCCTTTCAGTAAACTCCATCCTCCTAGGATCAATTACAATCAGCTTGGTGCCTCTATCTAATGATTGGAGAGTGTGATAATATGAAAATATACGCGATTCACGGACATGCCCTCCCCAGATTACAAGGCAAGCTGGCGGATATTCATAATCGGGAAAAGGATCAAAGCTACAGGTAATTACTGATGCCAACTTCCTTGGTACAAAGCAGACATAATCTGAACCAGCATAATTCGGCGAACCAAAGACATTAGCAAACCTCTTTAAATATTTATCTTGTAGGCCCTTGTTCGATCCAACTATAAAGGCTACTGATTCAGCTCCGTAATTGTCTTTCGCCCTGGTCAATTGGTCGGCTATTGTGTCCAGCGCTTCATCCCAAGAAATCTGCTGCCACTTGCCTTTACCTCTTTCCCCCGCTCTTTTCAACGGGTGCTTTAAACGGTCCGGGTGGTAAAAGTACTCTAGGGAGGCTAATCCTTTGGCACATACCGCTCCTTTGCTTACTGGGTTTGAAAGATCACCCTCTATTCTAACAGGTTTACCGTTCTCCACATGGATCAATATCCCACAGCCATTAGAACATATGCCACAGCTACTTTTTACTACTCGCTCTGTATCCATTTATACCTCCTCAACTTGCCCCAAATAACTACTTCACCTATCATCGAAATTTAACTATGAGGTCTCAATCAATCAATTTTCCTACCTTTTCAAGCCTCCGGGCAACGTCCTCCATATCTAGCTCCATCAAGCATTGGCGAGTCTGCAAGCCAGTTCTTTTATCCCAGCCGTGCAATTCATAAAACCTGTCCAGCATTTGGTCCCAATTCTCTCTATCACATTTAAATCCCATACGCGGACCAGAGCTGATAGGCTCTTCCATGTATCTTCTGGGAGGATAATCGTCTTTACGCTCAAAGTCAGCATGGAGCGTGTTAAACGCCTTTTCAAGATTAATTCCACGTCTTCCCATTAGCATTAATTCTTCTTCTGTCAAATCTATGCCCATCGCTGAGGTTATAAGCTCAGTATAATCTGATGGCTCAAGAGCGAATGCTCCAGTAAATGTGCCCAGGTAATTGCAGATACCCGCCATGTCCTCTATTTCTTTGGCTTGCGCTTCCCAAAACACAACTTCTGGCACATTTTTATATTCTTCCGCCGAGTATTCTAAACCCCTCTTAGGACCGATGACCCCAGACTTAAATCCTGCACCTCGCAGGTGCCTACCAGCAACAGGTGAAGTTGCCACACCGAACCCCCATGCCTTGCAGGCTCGGTATGGGTCTACTGTATCCTGTCCTTTCATGTGAAGGGCAAATTCTTCCGAACCCTTGCCTAATTTACGGGAAGCTTCACTAGCCCCATCTGCCAGAAGATTGCCAATACCCTCGCGGTAGGCAAGCTTCTCTTCCATTTCTAGCCAAGCCTCCGCATTCCCCCACTCAAGCTCTAAGCCGTCAGTGTCTTCTTTAGTAAGTAAACCCCTCTGATAACATTCAAAGGCCCAAGCTATAACAGCAGAGGCATCATCTCCATCCAGACCTAGCTGATTGGCACGAACATGAAATCTGAGAGATGCTGCCGGGTCATCCATATCTGATATCAGTGCCCACCAACATGAATTTATCCAATATCCTCTCCCTTGGGTACCTTTATATTTACCTTCCTCAATTTTAGTATAAGGTACACATCCTACAGGACAGCTAAAACAAGCTGTCATCCTTTTCATATATTTAGGAACGCCTATATCCTTGCCAATGAGTCTTCTTCTCTTTTCAATCGGCCAGCTTCCTAATTGCCCGTTCCTGATCATGTCACAATGGGAATACCACATCGGACTTTCAGGGTAGAAACGCCCTACTATATTTCCTGTCCGCTGCACCTTGGAACGAGGGGAATCCTTAATCTTTTTCAAGGCAATATTCACTGCATCAATAAACCTTTCTGGTTCAGCTACTCCAATTGCCTTGTGTCCCCGTACTGCTATAGCTTTAAGTTTCTTGCTTCCCATCACACAGCCTACACCAGACCCACCAGCTGCCTTACAGCAGTCAATAAGCACACATGAGCCTCTCACTAGATTCTCGCCTGCAGGGCCTATTGATGCTATCTCCACTCTATTATCACCCAGTTCTCTTTGGAGGATCTCCTCGGTTTCAAAGGTGGTTTTACCCCAAATGGAACCAGCGTCTCTTATCTCTGCTTCCCCATCACATATCCATAGGTAAACAGGACTCGCTGCTTTCCCCGTGATCACTATATGGTCAAAGCCGGCATATTTTAGCTCTGGCCCAAAGTAACCACCGGCATTCGCTGAGCCCTTGCCATTGTTGAATACATTTATTGTATCAATCGACAACCGGCAAGCACCTGGGGCTAAGGTGCCATCTAGGCAACCCGCGCCGAAAATAAGCATATTTTCAGGGTCTGACCACTTGACCTCAGGAGCCAGCTCATTCAGCAAAATGAAATTATTGATCATTCTACCGCCAATATACCTCCTCGCATACTTTTTCGTATCCTCGGTTGTTATTTTCATACTGCTAAGGTCAACCCTCAATATTTTGCCGGCTAGACTACCATCGATTCCGTCTATCCTCATTTCACTTCACCTGCCTTAAAGCCCCGTAGATACAGTATTCCACACACAATGGCTGAGGTTCCCCTTCACAGGAATCGCAGCTCGAATCAATACACCAACTAATAACACCGGTTCTGTTATTTATTGAAACCTTTATACTGGAGAATTCCGGGCAGAAGACCCTTTTATGATGGAAAGAGCATGCTAATTCACAAGTTCTACAAGCGTAACAGGCTTTAGTGTTTCTTACTATTTTCAATGCTCACCTCCGATGCCTTATGTCGCCACTACAGACAGCTATTGGTTTGTCGCAGGCTTACAGCCTCAACTAGAGGCGAAAATGTCCCCCAGTTGTCATACGCTTCCAGCGAACCCTTTGCATTAATGGAAGGTTGAACTTTATGGCTCCTGGCATTGGGCAGTGAGCTACACAGCACCCGCCGTACCAGCACTCATCAGGATATAGAATAAGGGGAGGTTTACCTTTATCTGGGTTAGGAATGAACACATCTGCATCGCAAGCCTCTACACATGTATTACAGCCGTTACAAATGTCAGCATCAAATATCACTGGCCTATTTGGGGCCGGCGGGTTGGAGGTTGCATATATCTTTTCTCGAACCATGTTATTCTCTCCTTTTACCCACTAACTAGCCCCACATAATCCCTGTTGTAGGCTTCATAATTTTCCTTGAGAGGCCCCCAGAAACCGATAGGTAATTCACCGATTTTGACTTTTCCACTTTCCAAGTTGATGATTATCCACTTATGCCACTTGGCTGGGTCATCCTCAGGGTAGTCCAACCTCCAAAAGTCGAGGAAACGACAACTACTCTTACGCGCCAGCGAAGCTTGTAAGATCAGTTCGTCACAGGTGATAATATCTATAACATCTAGAGCACGGCCTAACTTGTGCGGGTTATCAGCGCACAGCTTGGGCACCTCGTTTTCTTGAATGTCCTTAATCCAAATAAGGCCGATCTTCAGAAGTTCATCATTCTTGAGTTCACCGCAATAGTTTTGCATGACTCGGCAACCGGCAAAGGTCAATTCCTTCCATTCCAGCCCATCTTTTCGTTTTGACGGGGCGTACACACGAACTTTTTCGGTCTCCACTTGCTTCCGATCTATCACCGGCTTATCAGCCACCCTCATAGCATAATCAGCAGCTTTCCTACCAGCATATCTACCTGTGGTTGCGGCATGATTATGATAGTTACCGGCAAACAAAGCATCGCCAGCGGCAAACATGCCCGGAAGAGTAGTCATTAGGTTCCAATCGACTATCAATCCACCTGCGTTACCAGTTTCACCTCCGGCTCGCTCTTGGGGAAGAGCCAATATCGCCTTGGATGCAGGCTCCGCCATAGATGCAGCAACGCCGGGCATCCTGTCTCCTATTGAGCTTCCTCTTAGCATGATATAGCTCTGGAGCAGATCCATTTGCGGTTCAAACCCTGACTCAGTATATGTATTAAGTACTGGGATGCATGTCTTGGCTTCTTCCCCTACCATAAGACCCCAGATAGCTTTTCGCTCATGATCTGACATGTCAGGTAAATTAGCATACAATGGCAACTTAAACTCACCTCTTATTACGCGCTCAGGCAGGTCTGAAATAAGATGTGGAGCCCGCCATCTAGGGTCGGTTTCTCTAGAGCCCAAGAATTTCTGTCCCGAGGCTGGGCGAGTTCGCTCTTCTAAATTTGACAGGATCTTACCATTCACATCTTCCCATGGAACCTCTTTCCCGTCAGCATCAACCATGGAACAAGGTACCCATGTAGTGAATGGGTTACCGGTTCCAAATGGTGGGTATGCCCAACCATCGCTCATAGGATTTCTCACCGACTTCTCCATCATAGTGAACTTAGCACCAGCTCGCCAAGACATAGCATAGCCGTTCCCTACAACACAAGTAGGTCTAAAGGTAGAAATACCCACTGTCTCAGTGCTAAACACCCAGTTCCGTTGATGTCGTGATAGGCAGTTTACTGTGGCTTTAGCTTTGAAAATATAGAACTCACCAGTGCGATTGTTAAGGCCAGTAGCCCCTATTACACTAGCTCCTTGTTCGCCCCCTTCAGTGAGTAGACTGGTAGCCTGAACCCTGTCATAGATTTCAACACCTAGTCGTTTACACTCCTGATATAGTGCTGGCTTGAAGGTAGTTCCCCACACACGGAAGTGACAGGGGTTCTGGTAGTCGTAGGCAAAGCAAAACTTGGTCTTTTCATCCCTGAAATGAGCACCTTTGAACACATCTTCAGTATCCCTAATTTTACCCCCTAGCTGCTCCATATCTAGTAGAGCATCGTATGATTCCCTAGCAGCTATATATCGTGAGAGCCCGTTGGCATATCCGCCATTGGATTCAATCTCCATGTTGGTTATCTCTTCAGCTGTAACGTCAGCAAGGGGGTTAGGGGTGTTAAGCCAGTGGTCAGCTCCCTTGCCCCCAGCCCCACTCCTTATTGTGGCGCCCTTTTCAATCATGACCACCTTCACCCCCTTACGAGCAGCACTTATAGCGGCCCAGCACCCAGCTATACCACCACCAAGGACTAGAACGTCAGTACTGATTTCATTTTCCTTTTCATAATTTACCGGATATGGCCATTCTAAGAGTTCCGCTTGATACATTTTACCTCCTTAATTAATTAACTCCGTTCAACACTCCTACCAATTGTCTTAATAAAGCTGAAGAGACCAAAGCCAGGCGCACACTTTGGCTCTCTGACCCTTGTTTGGTTTATCCTTGAGGATTACTTTAACAATGGAAATTTGATATAAGGTGATGTTTTGGCCGCTTTCGGGCACATAGACCCTGGTAAAATAATGCACTGCCGATCCTGTTTTTGTCAAATGAATCTGGCGGTTTATCGCTTTTTATGTGACAGCTGCCCCAGCTTCAGTTTCCTCTTTCCCTCGCTCAGTAATGCCTCGGATTACCCTCATAATAGTCCCTCTCCTTTCCCTTAACTGCAGTCTTCACTACCACCCTGTCCTCACCTCACACCACCTCCCCCACTTTGTAATCTTTAAGTCCCAGCAGAATTGTGATACCACTTTCTTGGCTCTTGGCCACGGTGGTAAAATCCCCTTTCGTTTACCTCTTTGCTCTGGGGTTCTTACCACCATAATTTTTCCACACAAACTAAAATAGGGCTTCCGCTCTGTTGACAAGCTATTGACAAAAGTGAAAAAGGGGTCTAAAATTGTCAGACAAAGGTTCAGTATGACAAATGCGGCAACAGCAAAATCTCTTCAAACCTATCAAAACTAAGAAAGCTTTTGAAGAAGTATCAGAGGCAGTGAAAACTCTGATCTTTAAAGGTATTTTAAAGTCTGGTGACAGGCTGCCCTCTGAAGTCGAGCTTGCTCGTCAGTTCAACGTAGGGCGTCAGACTGTTCGTGAGGCACTGCGCATTCTTGAGCTCTCCGGTTTTCTCGCCATACACAGGGGAACAAGCGGTGGACCAGTGGTTTCAAATACAATTTCGGATGCGATAAACAGCTTGTTTCTGGATGCAATTCGAATGAAGACCATTACTATAGATGACCTCACAGTGGCTCGCCTCGAAGTTGAGAGGATAGTGTTAAAGCACGCGATTAATAATGCTGATGATTCAGATATTGAACGTCTTCAGGAGAATATTCTCAAAGCAAAAAGGAAAGTGGAAAGCAATTTGCAGGCTTTTAGCGAGAACGTTCAGTTCCATAGATTGTTAGCCAATGCCTCCAAGAACCAGGTACTCGTTCTGGTTGTAGAATCAATTATGGCAGTCGTTGCTGATTTTATCAGTCGTCTAGAACCTGATTTAGAAAAGTCAAAGCAAGTGGTTAAGAGTCATGAAGATATATTAAATGCGATCATTAGGGGTGAAAGTGACGAAGCCGTAACTCTACTTGAAAAACATTTGCTGGAAGTAGAGAGTTGGCTTTAAATGACTGGTGATAAATTAGCTCGGCATAAAAGGTGAGCTGGCTGCAGCAAAGGATGTAGATGGCGGTTACCGAATTGAAGAATGGTTAGCCCACACTCATAGGGGGACTTAAGATCAAACGAGGAGTGAGGAATGGATAAACTCGGGAAAATTCCGTTTTATAAGCAGGGAACCCCGCATAAGCCGATATATGGTATAGACTTTCTGGATGAACTGAAGGCGACGTGGGGTGAGGAATGGGGCATCAAGTCTCCCTTTGGGAAAATAAGAAAAATCCTGGTCTGCAAACCAGGTGAAGAGCAGAAAGATCGCCTTATCCCCAAAGATTATCAGCTATTCAATTTACCTCAAGGGCCCACCGATTTTGATAAGCTACAAGAGCAACACCGTAGTCTCGTGGAGGCATTAGAAGCAGAAGGTATAGAAGTAATTTATTTGAATTCTAAAGAGCCTTTCATAGGGACTTACGGAATCCCCCTTCGATCAGCCCCTTATACAAGGGAAACCATCATGGTAAGAGGTGGCGCCATAATTGAAAGGCCTGTTCCTGCTTATAAGAAGGGACTGGAATATTATCATGCAAAGCGACTCTTGGAATTGGGGTGTCCGATTTTACATACCATTGCTGGGAAAGGCGCCTTTGAAGCAAGCAACATGGTATGGATTGACGATACAAGCGTTATCTTGGCAGTAGGGTTAAGGGGAAACATGGAAGGTCTAAGGCAAGTGGAATACATATTAAGGAATCACGGTGTGGAAGACATCCATATTGCTCACTTGCCGGGATATCTATATACCCGTAAACGTCAGGTTGGTGGCTCCTCTGGAATCTTTCATCTGGATATGACGTTTGGCATGGCCTACTATAAGATAGGCGTTCTGTGGCCAGGTGGCGTTGGATATGACACAATCATGTGGTTGGAAAACAAAGGCGTCGATATTATTGAAGTCCAAGATGAAGAGTTAGATACCTGTGCGCCAAATCTCCTTCCAATCGCTCCTCGAAAAGTTATCGTCTCAGCGCCCAATTTGAAGATGACCCAAGAGTTAATAAAAAGAGGAATTGATGTAATCGAGCTGGATCTCTCAGAATTTGCCAAAGGAGGAGGAGGTCCCACCTGCCTGACGTTGCCGCTGATCCGAGATTAGGAGTCGGGCACATTTTAAATCTCGACCGTGAGTCCCATCCAAGGACAAAAAAAGGGGCAAATTGGTATAGTGAATATTATTGCTTGCATTAAGCAAGTTCCAGACCCTGAGGCTCCAAGTTCAATATATAGAATTGATGACGAAAATAAGAGGGTTATCATGGCAGGTGCGGCCCCGGTGCTGAGTCCATTTGACGAGAATGCATTGGAGGCCGCTCTTCGAATTAAGGACGAACATGGTGGCAAGGTAACGGTGCTAAGTATGGGGCAAAAGTTATCTAAAGCGGTATTCACGAAATCCCTAGCAGTTGGCGCTGATGAGTTGATACTCCTAGAGGACGAGATTTTCAGGGATGCAGATTGTTACGGTACAGCTTCGGTATTGGCGACCGCCATTAAGAAAATAGGTGAATATGGTCTCATCTTTACTGGCATGCAGGCAGCGGATTCAAACGCTGGGGTAGTAGGCTCAGGTATCGCTGAAATTCTGGGCATTCCCATTGTTACCATTGCTAGAAGGGTGGAATTAAATAATGACTGGATACGGGTGGAGCGTGTAGTGTCTGATGGCTATGAAGTAATCGAGATGTCTTGCCCCGCCTTGATTACAGTGAGCAACCAGCTGGGCGATTTACGCTCCGCCGATATACGAGCACTAATGGCTGCTCAGAAGAAGCCCATCTTGTTTTGGAATGCTGAGGAACTTGGAATTGACCCTCCCCTAATGCAGCGAGTCAAGTTGCTCAAGCTATTTATTCCACACAAGGAACCAAGATGTGAAATTGTGCACGGGGAAACCCCGGAAGAGGCAGGCATAAATATGGCACTTAAGCTCAGAGAAACTCAAGTAATCTAGGGGCTAGTCCTGCTTAGGCATATCTTGAAACAGGAGGCATCTAGTGACGACGAAGAAGGATGGATTGTCAGAAATCGTTGGGAGCGAAAATGTCATTGATGATCCCAAAACGTTGGAGATGTATTCGAGTGATATGAGCTTCACGCCCCCAATGAGGCCTGAATATGTGGTAAGGCCCAAGAATAGCAATGAGGTGCAGGCGATCCTAAAGTGGGCTAACCAAACTGCTACCCCACTGGTGCCGGTAAGCTCAGGGGAGCCACGCTTCCGGGGTGATACTGTGCCTACTACAGGCGGGGCAGTTATTGTTGACCTTAGCGGAATGAAAAGGATTATGTGGATTAGCGGAAGACAAGGCACGGTTATTGCTGAGCCAGGCGTAACCTTCGGTGAACTGCAAAAGGAAGTGGCAAAAGAAGGTTTACGGCTTAACCTGCCCTTGGCTCCACGCAGTTCAAAGTCGGTGGTAGCTAGCCTGCTTGAAAGAGAGCCTGTAACAATGCCCAAGTTTCAATGGGAAGAAGGAGACCCGTTAGGAGCCACTGAGGTGATCTGGGGGAGTGGCGACGTGTTCAGAACTGGCGCAGCAGCTGTGATAGGTGGCACACTAGACGAGGCCATGGCGTCAAAATCGGCAGTAAACTGGCCAAAAGGACCCTTCGCTACCGATTACTACAAGCTTATTCAAGGTGCTCAGGGAACGATGGGAATTGTTACCTGGGCATCAATGAGATGTGAAAGAGTGCCTTCACTTCAGGAGCCTTTCCTAGTAGGTTCATCAAATCTTGAGAAACTGTGTCAGCTTGTCTATTGGCTGGTCAGGCTCAGGTTGGCTGAGGAATGCCTGATTCTAAATAACTCTAATCTAGCCATTTTACTAGCTAAGAAATGGCCCGGTGAATATTCGAGCTGGAGGAGTGCCTTACCAGCATGGGTGCTTTTCTTCAGTATAAACGGTTATGAGTACTTCCCTGAAGAGAGAGTAGCTTACCAGTTGGAAGATATGCTGGGCATAGCTAAGCATGAGGGACTAGAGCCGGTAAAGGCAATCAATGGCATGGCAGCATCTGAACTACTAAAACTTCTATTTCAGCCTTCAGAGGAACCTTACTGGAAGCTTCGCTATAAGGGGGCATGCCAAGACATATTTTTCCTGACTACCCATGAGAAGGTCTCAGAGCTGGTAGGTATTATGCATGAGGCTACAGGCCAACATGGCTATCCGGCCGGTGACATAGGAGTTTACCTTCAGCCAGCAGTGCAAGGCTGTAGCTGGCACTGTGAGTTTAACCTATTTTTCGATCCCAATAAGCCAAACGAAGCAAAGGGAGTTAAAGAGCTGTTTTTTGATGCGAGTGAAGCCTTGATAGGCAGAGGGGCGTACTTTTCACGCCCCTATGGCCCCTGGGCAGATATGGTGTATCGAAGAGACGCAGAAACCACTGCTATCCTTAGGAAGATTAAGAGGATATTTGACCCCAACGATGTCATGAACCCAGGAAAATTGTGCTTCTGAGGACTCAGACAACTTAACAGAGGAGGATAAATGGAATTAGGAAGACTAGAGGCTCTTCGTGAATATATGGAACGCTGTGACCGATGTAGCAAGTGCAAATTTATACCCATGGAGCGGATAACAAGTTGGCGGTTTTCTGCTGGCTGCCCTAGCATAACTAGATATAATTTCCATACCTACTCAGGAGCTGGAAAGCAAACTGTAGCATTGTCACTCATAGACGGTAGGAATGACGAGATAAGCGACAAGCTGCTGGAGATAATCTATCATTGCAACATGTGTGGTTCTTGCGATATGGCATGTAAATATAGCAGGGATATGGAAACGTTTGAGACATTGCAACAGCTCAGGATTACTTACGTTGAGAATGGTTATATCTTTCCTGCCCTTATGCCTGTCATCGACGGCCTTAGAAAGCAAGATAATATGATGCAAGCTTTAAAAGCTGACCGGGGTAAATGGGCTGAAGGTCTGGAGGTAAAAGATATCACTCGTGAGCAGGCAGAGGTCTATTTTCACGCAGGGTGTCAGTATTCTTTTGACCATGAGCTCTGGCCAGCGGTCAAGAATGCTATAAACCTGCTCAAAAAGGCTGGGGTCGATGTTGGCATTGCTGGAAAAGAGGAAGCGTGCTGTGGCGGACATGCCTATGAGCTTGGATTTGAAGCAGAGTTGATTAAGTATGCGGAACATAACATGGGACTGCTAAAAGAGGCCCGTGTGAAAACCCTAGTGACCCCCTGCGCAGACGGATACTATGCCTTCAAGGTGCTCTATGACAAGATTGGCAAGAAGTTGCCCGTAGAGGTATTACACATCACGGAGTACCTTGCTCGGCTGGTAGAAGAGGGCAAGCTCAAACCGACAAAGAACCTCCCCATAACTGTGACCTACCATGACCCTTGTAACTTAGGCAGAAAAGGTGAACCATATGTACACTGGGATGGTGTGATAACAAAGAAACCTACGGAACCTAGCTTGCATGAACCACCGAAGGAATTTAGGCGAGGGACATATGGTGTCTATGAACCTCCTAGAGATATACTTAAGAGTATCCCTGGCTTGAGGCTCGTTGAGATGGAGAGAATTAAGGAGTATGCTTGGTGCTGTGGCGCCGGTGGCGGAGCAAGGGATACAGACCCTGATTTTGCCATGTGGACTGCCCACGAGAGGATAACCGAGGCTGAAACGACAGGAGCTGAAGCAATAGTTACCGCCTGCCCTTGGTGTAAAAGAAGCTTCATAGATGCCATTAATCAAAACGGGAGCAGACTCAAGGTTTACGATATTGTAGAGCTTTTGCAAGAAGCGACCTAGAGCCCAATATGGGCGGTATTATGAAAGGAGATTATTAAACGTGGCTTTGCAAAGAGATGCCTATCGAGCTCTGGAAGATATTGTCGGTCCAGATAATATCTCGGAAGAGCCTGCGGTAATTGACTCATATTGCCGTTCGTGGGGCGAGGAGTATCTCGTCGGCGAGGGCTTTAGGTGGATGCCGAGGTTTGCAGCTGTAGCTCTGCCCGGCAATACAAAGGAAGTCCAAGCGATAGTCAAGGCGTGCAATCGATGGAACATACGATTTAAGGCACATAGTGTAGGTTATGGACCTTTTATGTGCTCCATGAAGGAGGGTTGCCTTAGCTTGGATATGAGGCGGATGAACCGGATCCTTGAGATTAACGAGAAGGGCATGTACGCAGTTATCGAGCCCTATGTGATTGGTGCCCAACTTCAGGCTGAGCTGATGAAGCGGGGTTTAGTCACTAGTATGATAGACCCCGGTGCCATGACCACTGCCCTCCCCCTCGTGCCGGGAAGTGGCGAAGGATCAATTGAAAATGCCTACGCTAATACGCACCGAAACCAGTTAGGTTTGGAGTGGGTTTTGCCCACTGGGGAAATCTTGAGGACAGGATCGCTGGGGTCAGGTGCTGGTTGGTTTTGTAGCGAGGGGCCAGGGCCATCTTTACGGGCCATAGCTGCAGGTACCGCATCTGCAATGGGGGGGGTCGGTATATTCACCAAGGCAGCCGTTAAGCTTTACCATTGGCCAGGGCCACCAGTTCTTCCCGTAGAGGGTGTGTCGCCCAGCTACCGCTTAAAGCCGGAACAAAAATGGTTTGGATTTTGGTTCTTCACCGTCCCCTCATATGAGAAGGCGGCCGAGGCTGGCAATAAGCTCGGCCAAAGTGAAATAGCAATTGTGCTACAAAAAAGCTTTGCCTGGAGGATAGCCGCAGATTCCGGGAGGAGCATGGATGAGGTTATGAAGAACTTCAGGGAAGTATATGACCAGATAGAAGGAAAGGGAAGGGTAGGTGGCTGGATAGTAATGATAGGCGCGGACACGCAAAGGGAGTTCCGGTATAAGGAGAGGGTGCTAATGCAGATCATCAAGGACGTTGACGGGGAGCTTCTGCCTTTCCTTGAGGATTCTCCCGATACTAAACTGAGCTTTATGTCACGCTGGACTAGGTCTAGTACTTGTGACCGAGAGTGCAGACGAGCTGGGGGCGGGCGATATTCAGCTTTTTCAAACATTGACTCCATTGACCACAAGATGAATGTGGCCAGAGTAAGCACGGACCTTAAGAAAGAATTTATAGAGGCAGGGCGAATTTGGGACGATGGCGGGGACCAGGGCGTGGGGAATTTTGGCGAACACGGTAGAGTAGGCCATGTAGAGCAAATAGGAATGGCCCATGCTACTAAGGAAGGATTTGCAGCGCTACGCGATTACATCCGTAGAAGTCGAGAGATGATGCTGAACCCAAAGTACGGAATCACCAGCGTTACCCTGAGTACTAGCCCGGTTCAACCTGAGGAACGCGAGAGGATGAGCAGTGGTTATTTGTACAATGAACATGTGTGGGTGCAAAAGATAAAGAAAGCCATTGACCCGAATAATGTTTCAGATGCTACCTTCTATTCATCAGAATAACATTGCAGACATTAGTTTTATCGAGCTTGTTTTGGAAGGGGGGTGATAGCCGCAGGAAAATGACCAAGTATAGCTAAAACTCGCTCGCTAACAATAAAATTCGAGGAGGTAGTCATGCAGAGGAAAAGATTAGTGATACTGCTTGGTAGTGTATTTCTGGTGTTGGTATTAGCGCTAATACCTTTTGTTGGTGCCTGCGCTCCAGAGGAGGTAGCTCCTCCACCAGAAGAAATAAAAACACTCAAGATAGGCGCTACAATAGATTTTGGTGGTGCAATCGGCATTGCGTGTAAGAAATACTTCGACGTGCTTATCCCTAAGTTTAACGAAGCCGGTGGACTGGTGGTTAAAGGGCAAAGATACAATATAGAGTACATCATATATGATGATAAGTACACCGCTGATGCCGGTCGTGCAGCCGTTGAAAGATTGGTTTACTCCGACAAGGTTGACTTTATTGTGGGACAGTTTGGCTCAGCGCCTACTTGCGCTGGGCTGGCTGTTACTGAAATAGAAGGGATCTTGGTGTTTGCCAATTGTACGAGTGACACATTAATAATAGACAAACACTACACCGCACGCGCAGGAGCTAGTAAGACGGATTCTCCCCAACTCTTTGCGTCTGCCCTCGAGGTGTATCCAGAGGCGAAAAGCATAGTCTTAGTTCCCCCAGACGATGAGTCGGGCCATTATCTGGGCCCGGCTAAAGGAACATTATGGGAGTCCCTCGGCGTGGAGGTATTAGATATATTGTATTATGCGCGTGACGAGGTGAACTTTGCACCGCTTGCCACTAAAATAGCGTCTATGAATCCGGATATAGTGGATTTTAGCCCTGGTGGCGGTGGAGCAACGCAGGAGGGCCTCCAGATACAAGCGCTATATGATGCTGGATGGAGGGGAGCGATAGTTGCCCATATGGGTAAGATGGCAGAGATTACAGCGGTAGCCTGTGATGAAGCGCTAGAGGGGGCAATAACTGAGATTTACGCCACGGATCTTCCCGATCCGCCTCCCGCTGCTGCAGAACTTCGGAATGCCTACGAGGAGAAATACGGGGATTGGGATTCCACAGGGGTTGCCTATTTCGGGCCTTGGTATTTGTTCCTTGCTGCGGTGGAGAAGGCTGACAGCCTGGACCGCGATGACATCCTAGCTGCCTTGGAGAACCTCGAATTCTCTACTTGCGCTGGTTCCTATTACATGATAAAGCGACCGGATTTGGGTATTGAAAGATTTTGTGACGTGATAGGACTAAGATACATTACAGTGGTAAAGAATGGGGAGAAGGTGTCGTTTGGTGCATTCTCACTGGAAGAAGCTATAGAGTTGACCGAAACAGCTTTTGGCTATCCAGGGCAGTGGAGATAAGCAGCTAGTCTTCGGCACAACGTTTTATAAGGTTAGCCCGTCTGGAAGGAAGAGTTTTCAGAGAGGTACGCGAATGAAGATGGAGAGAAATAAAGATTCTGCTATACCTGAGGTGTTACTATTAGGTAGAAGCGAAGTTGAAGAATTCCTTGACATGGAGGAAGCACTAAAAGCAGTTGAATATGCTTTTAAACTCCAAGCCGAAGGGAAGGCTATCATGCCCCCCAAGTTATATTTGAACTTGCCAGAATACCACGGTGATTTCAGGGCTATGCCAGCCTATATTGATGGATGTGCCGGGTTGAAATGGGTAAGTGTGTACTCAGATAACTGGAGGCAAAATTTACCAAGCGTGATGGCGACCATTGTTTTATGTGACCCAAACACTGGTTGCCCCCTTGCCATCATGGATGGCACCTATATTACCGCTATGAGAACAGGAGCAGCAGGGGGTGTGGCCGTTAAGTACTTAGCCAGAAAAGGTTCGTCTGTCATCGGTATGATAGGTGCTGGTATGCAGGCCAAAACGCAATTGCTAGCCATAAGTGAAGTGCTTCCCAATATTGAAGAGGTGAAGATATTTGACCAGTACAGAGATGCTAGCCTGAGATATGCCAAGGAGGTGGGGGCGAAATTAAACATAAACATGCATCCTGTTGAAACTATCGAGGAGGTGACGGAAGCTGATATTGTGGTTACAACTACTCCCTCAGGAGAGCCAATTGTCAAAAAGCAGCATATTAGGTCAGGGACTCATATCAATGCCATCGGGGCTGATGCTCCCGGGAAGCAGGAGCTGGAAGTAGATCTGCTAGGGAGTGCCAAGGTCGTAGTTGATGACATTGAGCAAGCTTCTCATTCGGGAGAAATCAATGTCCCGTCATCGGAGGGCATAATAAAAATAGGGAACATCCATGGTACTCTGGGAGAGGTCGTGGCAAACATAAAGAAAGGGCGAGAGAACGACGAAGAGATAACCATTTTCGACTCAACTGGTCTGGCGGTTCAAGATATAATTTGTGCTAAGCTTGTCTACGGTAAGGCGAAGTATAGGGGAAGTCCCTACAAGATTGCTGAGCTGGCCAAATGAATCCCGGCTCAAGATCAAAAGGTTGAACCGAAATTGAGAAAGAGAGGTGACCGATGATTTCTGAAGAGGAACTTGCTAGGTTGTCCTACCCGGATGCGCCGAAAGTGATTACCAAGATTCCTGGTCCGATAGCGCAAGGGTTGCTTGATGAAAGTGACAGATATGATACGCCCACGGGGGCAGACAGGACTGCTCCCATCGTCTGGGATCAGGGCCTCGGGGCAACAGTTAAGGACGTTGACGGGAATATCTTTATTGATTTGACTAGTGGCGTTGCAGTTTCTTCTGTAGGCCGCCTTCACCCTAAAGTAGTGGAGGTGATCAAGGAGCAGTCGGCCAAATTGATGCATTCCATCTTCATAAACCCTATGTCGGTTGAATTGGCCAAGAAGTTGTCTAATGTCATGCCTGAGGGGCTGCGCGATCAGTGCTTTATATGTTATACGCTAAGCGGCAGCACAGCAATAGAAGTGGCGATAAAGTATGCTCGTGCCATCACAGGAAAGAAGAATTTTATAGCCTTTCAAGGAGCTTATCATGGAGTGTGGCAGGGTTCCCTGGCATTGACCACCAGTACCCTTGCCCGAAGTGGCTATGGACCTTTAATGTCAGGCGTCTTTCATGCACCGTATGGGTACTGCTATAGATGCTTTGCCCATTTGGAATATCCCAATTGCGGATTGGAATGTGCTAAATATTTTGACCATTTGTTAAATGCCCCAGGTACAGGAGTAGACGATGTAGCTGCTGTTATTGCTGAGCCGATCCAAGGTGAGGGTGGCTATATCGCCCCACCTCCTGAGTTTTTTAGGATGATCAAGGCTGCTTGTGATAAAAAGGGAACGTTGTTTATCGCTGACGAAGTTCAGTCAGGGGCTGGGCGCACCGGTAAGATGTGGGCTATTGAACACTATGGGGTAGTACCTGATATGTTGGTTTTTGGCAAGGGTGTGGGTGGGGACCAGCCGCTGGCTGGTGTGGCCGTTTCGGCTGGGTTTCGGGACAAATTACCGGCAGGCTCTCAGCCGATCACCTTTTCCCGAAATGCTTTATCCTGTGCCGTAGCATTGGCCAATATCGACATCTTGACCGATAGCGATGCGGATTTGATAGGGCGGGCAAGAAAGTTAGGTGAGGAAATAAAGAATAAGTTCGTTGAAGCAGCTAAAGATAGCAAGGTAATAGGCGAGGTTCGGGGTAAAGGTCTTATGATTAGCGTAGAATTGGTCAAGAATAAAGAGACGCGGGAGCCTGTTAGCAAGTTGCCTGACATTCTTAAAAAATGCTGGGACCAAGGCATCATAGTTTTTCCTTGCGGACCCCGTCGTAATGTGTTACGTCTTATGCCTCCCTTAACGATCAGTAGAGCTCAGCTTAATAAAGCAATCGATGTTTTGTTGGACCTTCTCAGGGAGGGCGAGGATGACTTAGCAAGATAGCTTGTTCCTTCTGAAAGCGTCCACAAGTTGGCCTTTTGAAGTCAAACGGTATTTTGAAAGGAGGGATTGGTATGCGAGAATGACCAAGTAAAGCTAACAGTGGCTCGCTAACAATAAAATTCGAGGAGGTAGTCATGCAGAGGAAAAGATTAGTGATACTGCTTGGTAGTGTATTTCTGGTGTTGGTATTAGCGCTAATACCTTTTGTTGGTGCCTGCGCTCCAGAGGAGGTAGCTCCTCCAGAAGAAGAAGAAGAGGAAGCACCACCAGAAGAAATAAAAACACTCAAGCTAGGCTGTTCACTGCCGTTCAATTCTCCAATTGGCATTGCAATTAAGAAATACTTCGACGTGCTTATCCCTAAGTTTAACGAAGCCGGCGGACTGGTGGTAAAGGGGCAAAGATACAACATAGAGTACGTCATATACGACGATAAGTACACCGCTGATGCCGGTCGTGCAGCTATGGAAAGGCTGGTTTACTCCGACAAGGTTGACTTTATTGTGGGAAACGTTGGTTCAGCACCTACTACCGCCGCACTGGCTATTACTGAAATAGAAGGGGTTTTAGTGATTGCCAATTGTGCGAGCGATGGTTTCATAATAGACAAACGTTATACTGTTCGGGCAGGAGCTAGTATGACAGATGACCCCGTGAACTTTGGAGTTGCGCTCAAGGTATATCCAGAGGTGAAGAGCGTAGTTTTGGTTCCCCCAGACGACGATACGGGTCATTGGCTGGCTGAATCGGCAGGACCATTATGGGAGTCCCTCGGCGTGGAGTTATTAGATGTATTGTATTATCCACGTGACGAGGTGAACTTTGCACCGCTTGCCACTAAAATAGCGTCTATGAATCCGGATATAGTGGATTTTACCTGCGGGGGTGGTGGAGCAACGCAGGAGGGCCTCCAGATACAGGCGCTATATGACGCTGGTTGGATGGGAGTGATAAACGCCTATATGGGTAAGATGGACGAGGTTACAGCGGTAGCCAGTGATGAAGCGCTAGAGGGGGCAATATCCATACTTTACGCTACGGAGCTTCCCGATCCGCCTCCCGCTGCTGCAGAACTTCGGAATGCCTACGAGGAGAAATATGGGGATTGGGATTCCACAGGGGTTGCCTATTTCTGTCCTTGGTATTTGTTCATTGCTGCGGTGGAGAAGGCTGACAGCCTGGACCGCGATGATATCTTAGCTGCAATGGAGGGCATTGAGTTTGATTCCGCCGCTGGTCACTATATGATGGTTAAGCGACCGGATTTGGGTATTGAAAGATTTTGTGACGTGATAGCCGGAAAATATATTGCGCAAGTAAGAGGGGGGGAGAAAGTGTGGATTGAGACAATGTCACTGGAAGAAGCTGTGGGGCTTGTCGAAGAAGGTTATGGCTACGCGGGACAGTGGAGATAAGCAGCTAGTCTTCGGCACAACGTTTTATAAGGTTGGCCCGTCTGGAAGGAAGAGGCTAGGCGAGGAGGGGTTCTACTCTCCCGCCTAACCTCTTCGTCCTCGGCGAGGTGCTGGATAACGAATTGGGGAATCAACTGTGAACTAAGCAATCTATCTGGGTCCTTGAAGGGGGAAGAAAGGGCGACTAGGGTAAATGTTGATCGCCACAAGAAGCTGGCGATGCCTGACGTGATAACAGTTCAAGATATGAGTGGACGCAGGGTATGTCTATCGACAAAATTTGGCAGTGTAACATTGGAGTGACATTTCTCCGGAGCAAGTAGAGTGTATAATGGAGGGTAGTTTAAGTTTCATATGCTCCAAAAAATAGAGAGATAAGGCATGAGGGAGCAATAAATGGAAAATTATAACTGGGCTGTGTACGATAGAAAATGGTATGATTGGCCTCCTAAGAAGCAAGGGGAATTTCTCATAAAAGAGCTAAAACTGCATGGAGACCCTATTGCTTTAGCCTGGTTCCCACCCGATTCTCTTCCACCCAAACTGGAAAAATACATATACAAGGGGAACCTCAGATTGGTCCATTGTCAATTCATGCAAAGGGCAAGGTTCAGAGGTGAAACATACATTTTAGATGGGGTAAAGAGCAGACCAGCCCCACCTGTTTGTAACGGAGATGCATACGCCGGCTTGACTGCTGTGGATGAACGCCTTACGTTAGGTTTAGCACATTCAAGGACAGACCCTTCTTCTGGCCAACCGGACAGACTCGGAATATTTGGAAGCCCAGCAGCTAGTAGGAGAAGTTTAAAATACGCCTATTGGATTATTCCTCCCAGCATAAGGTACTTGGCAATTGCACCACTAAGTGATTGCCCGTTCGACCCTGACGTAGTCACGATAATAGGCAACCCAAGGCAAGCTACAATGGCATGCAGAGCCTTACAATATTTTACTGGGAAAGCTGTTAGAGGTGAGACTGGTCCCGGCACGTGTTCATCAAGCTGGATAGCGGCTTATATTTCCGGTGAGCCATATTATACAGTTGGATGTCATGGCGTTTTTCAAACCATGGGCGTAGACCCGACCGAAATCTGCTTATCCATTCCTGGTGAACAAGTGCCAACATTGTGCCAAGTTCTGGAATTGTGGCGTGAAAGAGGAAAATTAATGTTCCAAGAGCCTCCTCCAAACGAGCAAAGAGAGTATATTAAGGCTCCATATGATGGGACCTATACACTACAAGATTACCAAAAAGCTGACTACATTCCCTGGGACCAAAGACTGGAAACGCCCTATGTCACTTGGTCCGAACGAAGAAAGAGGAAGGGACGTTAATTACTTGAGAATATCAACAAGAAATCAATCACGCTAGATCCGTTGTCTTTCTACCGCTAATTTACACAACTTAAGGTGTTTCAAGATATGTGGCCTATGCTGAGTTACGCCAAGCCTTTTATAGTACCTCAAACCAAATAGCCTATAAAAAGAGGGGGTGAGAGTTGTGGAAGCAGCGGCTACTAAGAAGATTATTAAGCTTGTAGTAAACGGGAAGGAACACTCGTTGGAGATCAGCACCAATGAGACCTTAGCCGAGGTCTTAAGAGAAAAGTTGAATCTGACCGGTGCCAAAATTGGGTGTAACCGGGGGGAGTGTGGGGCATGTACCGTTTTGATAGATGGAAAAGCTATCTTATCCTGTTTGACTTTAGCAATTGAATGCGGAGGGAAGGAAGTATTAACCATAGAGGGGCTCGAGAACCCTGAGACCGGAGAACTAGATCCAATTCAAGAAGCATTTATAGAGAACTTTGGGATACAATGCGGCTTTTGTACACCTGGAATGGTTATGTCGGCTAAAGCATTGCTTGACAAAAACCCCAATCCTTCAGAGGAAGAGATAAAGGAGGGGATTCAGGGTAACCTATGTAGGTGTACCGGTTATACGCAAATAATTGAGTCCATTTTAGCTGCGGCTGACAAGATGAGGAGGCTTTAACATGGCCAAAGAGGGAGCGAAGGTCTTAGGGAAATCCGTCCCAATAATGGAAGCACGGGACAAGGTAACGGGAAGAAGCCAGTATGTAGACGATATGAAAGCCGAGCTCTGCGTCAAGATGCTGGGCAGCCCCCATGCACACGCAATAATAAAAAGCATAGATGTAAGCCGGGCTAAAAAGCTGAAAGGTGTAGAGGCAATACTAACCTATAAAGAAGTACCTCGTAAGCTAATACCGTTTCGGAGTCAGCGAGCCTGTTATGCAATGGATAAGCATTTGCGTCACGTCGGGGATTATGTCGCGGCGGTGGCAGCGACCAGCGAGGCGATTGCTGAGGAAGCCCTGGATCTTATAGATGTTGAGTATAAGGTATTGCCAGCCGTGTTTGACCCGGAAGAGGCAGCTAAACCAACGGCACCTAAAATATATCCCGAAGGCAATATCAATTTGACCCCACGTGAAGCACCCACCCTCCATGACTGGGGAGACATTGACAAGGGATTCTCTGAAGCCGATGTTGTGGTTGAAGATTACTTCGATGTAACACCGCAGCTCCATGCGGCTATAGAGCCACAAGTGTGCCTAGCTCAGTGGCAAGGAGATAAATTAATTATCAATGCTGCTACCCAAACCCCGTGGGAGCTCCGCGATATGGTAGCCTATGTCTTGGGAATACCAGAAGGCAGAGTCGTGGTTCTGACACCGAATGTTGGTGGTGGGTTTGGGGGTAAATATGTGGGTAGATATCCAATCATCACTTGCTTATTATCAAGGATGGCTGGTGGGAAATCAACCAAGCTAACATTCACCAGAGAAGAAGCCCAGTGTTATACCAGGCGTCCCAGGGGTAAGTTATACGCCAGGGTGGGCGCTAAGAAAGATGGGACAATCACCACTCTACAGTATAGAGCTTACTTCGATATTGGAGCTTATGGATCATATCAAGGTAGCCTAAGACTCGGGGCTGGTAAGCTCTCGTACAAAATTGAAAATGCCAGGTTTGAAGCCTGGCACGTACATACTAATCTCTTCCCCTGTGATTCTATGCGCTCCGTCCTTCTTCCATTTAACTCCTATGCCATGGAGTCAATCATCGATGAAGTTACCGAGAAACTGGGGCTGGATCCGGCGGAAGTCAGGCTGAAGAACATGCCTGAAAGTGGAGACATGATGCCTCCCAAACCATACAACCACGAATTCACAGGATTTAAGAGAGCCAGGTTTGATATTTACCCCGGGAAGCAGATGCTCCGGCAGGTCATGGAGAAGATAGGCTGGAAGGAGAAGTGGAAGGGTGCTGGAAAACCAACGGCTATTGATGGTACGAAGAGGAGGGGTATAGGTTTAGCCTATGCCGGCACACATTGTGGCTTCCTCACCCTCGCTACTACAAATATACAGGTGGTCATTAATACCGATGGGTCAGCTGTCATTCTTTCAGGGGCTCAAGAGATAGGGCAGGGTATCAATACTACACTGCGGATGATGGCGGCTGAGTCACTCGGCATATCCCTTGAAGATGTGGCTATCGTTACCTCGGATACCCGTACTAGTCAATACGAGCCCACAAGTGCTAGAGCTAGCCACCAACTGGCGAGCGACGGACACTTGCTCCTTAAAGCTATTGAAGAGGCAAAACAGAAAGTCCGTGAGATAGTAGCTCCCCTGCTTGGAGCCACACCCGGTGAGATAGAGATCAAGAGAAAGAAAGCCTATGTTAAGGGGAACCCAGAAGGAGCCAAGCCTCTAAGAGAGTTACTTAGTAGCTCGGTAACCGCCAGTGCCGTTGGTCCTCCAGGGAGCACATACCCCGAGGTTAAACCAGGTTTTATTGCTCATCAACCCTTGGCTCTAGCGGCTGAGGTTGAGGTGGATATTGAGACAGGGGTTGTCACACCAATAAAGCTGGTGATTGGGCTGTTCCCTGGCAGGATGATAAACCCGGGAGTTGTGAGAGGCCAGGCGATAGGCGGTGTGATACAGAGCCTGGGGATGGCCATATGGGAAGAGTTTAAATACGATGAAGGGGCTTCTGCCTATCCTAGTAGAGACTTTACTGATTACAGGATCCCGCGTACTCTTGATATACCTAAAGTGGAAGCTGTTCTGCTGGAGGAAGTTGATGAGAACAGTCTACCACATGAGGGATTGCCCTACGGGGCGCGGGGGATTGGCGAGATGACTGCTTGGGGTGCGTCAGTGGCAATAGCTAACGCTATTTACAATGCTACTGGTGTCAGGGTTAAAAAGTCTCCAGCAACTGCTGAAGTGGTTTTGGAAGCCCTAAAGAAGGAGTCTGTTAAATGAGCACCTCGCAGGTGATGACAAAAACGATTAAAGAATTCAAGTACTTTTCACCAACAACGGTGGGGGAAACAGTATCAATCCTCAGAAAATATGATAAGAGAGCAAAAGTGCTAGCTGGTGGCACCGATCTCTTATCTATGATGAAGCTCAGAGCAGTAACGCCTGAATGTGTTGTTAGCCTTAGAAAAATAGCCGGCTTAGATTATATTCGAGATGAAGGCAAGAAATTAAGAATCGGTGCTCTGACCACAATATCAACAATACTGGCATCTGAGCTTGTCAGAGAGAAATGCTTGTCGCTTCATGAAGCAGCGGCGGTTTTTGCCACACCACAGGTCAGAAACATGGCAACAGTTGGGGGTAACATCTGTCGAAGTTCACCCAGTGCCGATACAGTTCCACCCTTAGTTAGCTTCGGCGCTGAGTTAAAGTTGGTTGGAGCGAAAGGCGAGAGAAAGATATTACTTGAAGACTTCTTTGCCGGGCCGGGACAAAATGTATTGGATAGGGAAGTGCTAACTGAAATATTAGTTCCACTACCAAATGAGCGATATGGCTCAGCATTCGCCAAACTAACCAGAAATACCTCAGATCTGGCTAAGGTAAATTGCGCAGTAAAGATTATAGCTAGTGGTGGCAGATGTGACGATATTAAAGTAGTCCTCGGTGCTGTAGCTGATAGGCCGGTCAGAGTAAAGAGAGTGGAGGAGGATATCAAGGGTAAGGAAATCACTGATGAGGTTATCGAAGGAGCTACACAAAAAGTTATTGAACATATCTCTCCAATAACTGATGCGCGTTCAAGGGCTGAGTACCGAGCACAAGTTAGCCAAATATTAGTTAGAAGGTTAATAAAGGAAGCAATCAATAGGGCTAAATAGGTGAAGAGCTGATTAAATAATTAGGGATCCTACCAAAAATCAAGTTGCCAGGGAAAGATGGCAGGTCGCTGGAGGAGGTCTAACTCAATGGAACAGAGCTCGAATTGTCAGCTTTTCGATATGCTACCCAAGTTTGATACACTGCCAGCAGAGGTTCTGGGAGAGGCTTAAATGAGCTTAGTAACCGCTGCCCAAGCACTTTTAAATGGTCTGCTCATGGGCATGATCTATGTAATAGTAGTTTTGGGACTGGATCTCATAGTGAGGGGTACCCGGATAATTAACTTCGCTCATGGCCAGGTTTATATGCTTGGTGCTTACTCATTCTATTTCGCATATGCTATCTGGCATCTTAACTTCTGGCTGGCGCTGGTTGTAGGTGCAGTGGCAGCAATGATTCTCGGAGCTTTGTCCTATATTGGTATTTTCAGTTTTGTACAACGCCGGTTCATTGCTGGCGGAACCATGTCATTCCGACTGCTAACGAGCGCAATGTCATCGGTGGGTCTAATGATGATCCTCCAACAGGGAACACTTATAGCTTTTGGCACAGGAGAGATGGGGATATACTCTCCTTTCCCCCAATTCATAGCTCTTGGTGCGGTTAGACTTCCCGCAGAGAGGCTAGTAGCCTTTGGAATCGGTTTGCTAACCTGCCTTGGACTGTATTTGTTTATGTTTAAGACTAAATTAGGTAAAGCCACACGCGCTGTTTGCTTTAATGCTGAGGTGAGTGCTCTGCAAGGAATAAACACGTCTCAGGTGTATTTGCTTTCTTTTGTAGTGGGTTGTGGTCTGGCTGGAATAGCAGGTGGGATCGCAGCTACTATTTTTTCGGTTACTCCCACGATGGGCACACATATCATCTTCATGGCTATGCTGGTACTCGTTGCCGGAGGGCTGCAAACTTACAAAGGGATAATTGTAGGTGGCATTATCCTTGGCCAGTTCCTGAGTTTCGGCTACCAGTTGTTTGGTGGTCTTTCATATTTGTATAGCTTTTGTCTTGTTTTTCTCATCATAGTTTTCAGACCGGGAGGCCTATTTGGTGAGGTCTATGACTAAGTGGCGAATACCGCTAAGTAAGCCGAGGTTAATCGCACTATCTGTTATTGGCGTAGCTCTGGCAATACTACCATTGGTAGTGGAGAGTCCCTATATCCTGCACCTTGCCATTATGGCATTGATTTACGCAGCGCTCGGGATGACCTTCAGCATGCTATTTAGCACAGGGCTGATAAGTTTAGGTTGTGCCGCTTTTTATGCTGTCGGGGCTTACACCTCGGCTTTGCTAGTGATGAAACTGGGCCTATCCTTTTGGCTAGCCTTACCGCTGGCTACCATGATAACTGGAGTCATTGCCTTGGGCATTGGCTCGGTGATTGTCAGGTATCCGGGAGCGCCCTTTGTCCTTGTAACCCTGGTTCTTGCTGTGGTTACGCAGCAAACAGCGGGGCAAGTTGAACTATTTGGTGGGTGGGGTGGGATTATGGACATCCCAAGTCCAAGCATTGGGGCCTTGCAATTTACTGGCAAGATTCCCTACTACTATCTGCTATTGTTTTTATTCGGGATGATCGTGCTTGTTTTCCAAGCTCTTTATAGTTCTCGAATTGGCAGGGCATGGAAGTCGATCCAGCTAAGTGACCCTCTAGCCAAAGCAGTGGGCATAAATGCCTATCGCTATAGGGTATCGGCATTCACCATCGCTTCCTCCGCTGCGGGCTTAATGGGCAGTTTCTATGCCCACTACTTCCAGACGATTACACCTGATATAACCGGCGGTTGGGTCTCGATTTACATTCAGCTTTACGCTGTCTTGGGAGGGATCGGTTTCTATATTTTGGGGCCAGCACTTGGTGCATCTATCATGGTGTTTGTGCCTGAGTTTCTACGCCTCGTCGAGGAGTTTGAGCCTGTAGTTACAGGTATCCTGTTAATAGTGCTAATCGTCTTCTTTCCTGGCGGAATTCTTGGTACTCTACAAAAGAGGCCACGTTTCCGCTTGGCTAACCTATCTGACCGAATAAGGAAAATTAGGAGATGGATATCTACCGGAGCACTCTAACCCTGATCCTAAGTCGAGGTTGCCCATGGCGTTGCTTGAAATTAGTGGCTTAAGTAAACACTTTGGCGGCTTGGTTGCGATTCACGAACTGAACCTGGATGTTTTCGATGGGGAAATACTGGGGTTGATAGGCCCGAATGGTTCTGGCAAAACCACCCTGTTCAACCTGGTTACCGGCTTTCATAAACCTACAAGTGGTAGGGTGAAGTTTAAGGGAGAGGACGTAACTGGTCTAAGACCAGACCAGCTTGCACGTAGAGGCATAGTGAGAACCTTTCAAGCATTGACTCTGTTCAGGCAATCCACGGTTTTTGACAATGTGTTTAATGCATTTCATATGCATTACAAGCAACCTGGATGGAAGGCATTCCTGCACACACCGTCAGTCTCCAGAGAAGAGGATACTTTCAAACAAAGGGCTATGGAAATACTCGACGTTACGGGATTGACCGCGCAAAAAGATAAGCTTGCTGGAAGCTTGTCTAGTGGCTATTGTAAGCTTCTAGCCATTGCCATATCTTTGGCGACCAATCCCAAGCTGTTACTGCTGGATGAACCGGTAACAACCTTATCACCAGACAAGGTAGAGATGGTCATGGAGGTGGTTACAAGAGTGCGGAGTGCAGGAACAACCGTGGTAACAATTGAGCACAACATGAAGGCGATTATGGATTACTGTGATAGGATTGTAGTATTAGCTCACGGGCGAAAGATAGCCGAAGGGCTACCCCGAGAAATAGCAAAAAATGAAAGGGTGGTTGAAGCCTACCTAGGCTCTATGGACTAATGTTTGCCAGTGTAAGAGATTTGTTTGTAAACTATGGACAGCTTGAGGTCCTGAAAGGCGTCTGCCTGGACATCGAGGAGGGCGAAATAGCAGTCTTATTGGGTGCCAACGGCTCGGGTAAGAGCACACTGCTTAGGACGATGTCAGGCTTAGTTCACCCCATCTCCGGAAGCATCTGGTTTCAAGGCCAAAGGATAGACAAAATGGCAAGCTATAAAATTGTCAGATTGGGAATTGCTCATGTGCCTGAAGGCAGAAAGGTATATACCGATATGACCGTAGAGGAGAATCTGGAAATGGGGGCCTACTCCCGTAAGAGTCGGCGAGAGGTGAAGCGAGATATTGAAGCTATGTATAACCGTTTTCCTGTACTGGGGCAAAAACGGAGCATAAAAGCTGGCAAAATGAGTGGTGGTGAACAACAAATGCTGGCTATTGCACGAGCGCTAATGGCTAAGCCGAAGCTAATTTTGATGGATGAGCCTGCTCAGGGATTATCGCCCGCCATAGTGAGCAACGTGGCTGAAGTCATTACCTCAATCAATCAAAGTGGCGTGACAGTAATCCTAGTTGAGCATAATCTCCGTTTGGGCCTTAGTCTCGCTCACAAGGTATGTGTTCTCGAAAGTGGCAAGATTGCTTTTGAGGCAAAATCCACAGATCTATCAGGGGTGGAATACGCCAAGAAGATATATTTAGGCGCGTCTTAAAAAGCGTAGTCGCCCATTAAGAGCAGCTACTTGATAGGGAAGTAATTGGAAAACTAGAATGACGAAATATTTACGAGGCATCGGTACGCAGAGTATTTACACCACAAAACAGAGGTGCAGCAAGATCGCTATAATCAGTCAGTGTCTTTAGCACTGTGCCCAATCTCGTGAAAGGACGAAAAGGCCTGCAAGCGTTTTCTGCAGGGGGAGAATTAAGGCTAGTAGGTGACTGATGCATGGCTGGGTAGGCAAGGTTTTGAGGGTCAACCTAACCGAAGCTGAGTATTCTGTTGAAGACCTAGACCCGAATATGGCCAAGGCCTTTGTCGGAGGACGAGGCCTAGCTTCAAAGCTTCTCTTCGACGAGATAGACCCTCTGATTGACCCCTTGAGCCCGGAGAATAAGCTTGTTTTCGCTACCGGTCCCTTGACCGGAACTGGAGCTATAACTGGTAGCAGGTACATGGTGATGACTAAGTCGCCATTGACCGGTTGTATCGCCTGTTCCAACGCAGGTGGCTATTTTGGCCCTGAGCTGAAGTTCGCTGGCTATGATCTAATAGTCTTCGAGGGCAAGTCTCCTGAACCCGTTTACCTATCAGTTATGGATGATGGTATAGCGATTAAGCCAGCTCAGCATCTATGGGGCAAGAGCACTGCCGACACAGAGCGAATAATCAGGTCAGAGAAGGGCGACACTGGGAAAGCCAAGAGAGCTCAGATTGCCTCCATCGGCCCCGCCGGAGAAAACCTAGTCAAGATGGCATGTATTATCAATGCCCACAGAGCAGCCGCACGCTCTGGATCGGGAGCGGTAATGGGGTCCAAGAATCTAAAGGCAGTGGCAGTGAGGGGAGGGCGAAGGCCTACCCTGGCCGACAGCGATGGCTTCAGAAAGGCTAGACTGGCTCTCATGGATCGGATTAGAAAGGAAAAGGCATTTGCTCTGGAGGCCAGGATTAAGTATGGCACTTGGCGGATAATCCAGATGATGCTCAGTTTGGGCATGTTGCCTACCAAAAATTTTACTGCTGGCTTTCTTGACGGAGTAAGCACGATTGATGAGATAAGAAGGGAGATTTTGGTGAAGGAAAAGTCCTGCTTTGCCTGTCCCTTCCGCTGCGGCAGGGTGACCAGGGTAAATGGCCTGGAGTTCCATGGTGAGGGGGAAGGCCCGGAGCACGAAAGCTTCACCCAGCTGGGACCTTGCTGTGGCATCAATGACCTCGCAGCAATTACCAAAGCCAATTATCTGTGCAACGAGCTGGGGATGGACACCATATCGGTGGGTGTGACCATTGCCTGCGCCATGGAACTTTATGAGAAGGGATACATACCAGACAATGACATATCTTTTCCAATAAATTTTGGGGATAAATATGCCATGGTTAAACTAGTGCGAATGATAGGGGCAAGAGAAGGGATTGGTGATTTACTCGCCGAGGGCTCATACAGGCTCGCTGAGCATTATTGCCATCCAGCGATTTCTATGAGTGTAAAAAAGCAGGAGATGCCTGCTCTCCACCCCCAAGGCTATCAGGGACTTGGGCTTGCCTATGCCACCAGCAATAGTGGGGCCTGTCATACTAGAAGCAACCTAAATTTTGATAAAAGGTTGGAAACGGCGGGCCAGGCAGCCATGATTAAGGAAGGGCAGGACCTTATCGCCGTGGTTGATTCCAGCGGCCTGTGTTGGAGTATCTTTGGTGGTTTGTTGATGCTGAAAGACGAATTGCTGATACAGCTGGAACTCGCCACCGGTGCCGGCTATACTGAGGAAACTATGATGCTAGCTGGCGAGAGAATCTTCAACCTGGAGCGGCTGTTTAATCTGAAGGCAGGAGTCACTAGCAAGGATGATACCCTCCCCAGGAGGATGCTTGAAGAGCCTGTGCTCAAGGGCCAGGCAGAGGGACAGGTGGTCAGGCTTGCCGAGATGTTGCCTGAGTACTACAGGCGCAGGGGGTGGGATGAGGATGGCATACCCACCCCGGAGAAGTTAACCCAGCTAGGGTTAAGCTAGGAAGGAGACACGAGTGATGAAGACAATAGACGTGCACAACCATTTATACCCCAAGGAATGGATAGATTACCTTGAAAGGCGTGCCGAGCCGCCCAAGATGGAGCGCACAGGCCCTGCCTCCTGGGTCTTTTATTCGGACAATGCCCCTATTGCCCACATAAGCAGGGCAGGCCATTATGACCCAGAGGCTAGGATAGAGGACATGGACAAGTATGGCGTCGATGTGCAAGTTCTCAGCTTAACAACTCCCAGCGTGGAACTATTGCCTTCAAACGAGGGGGGCACATGGGCAAGAAAAGTTAATGATTACCTGGCAAGTGTTTGCCAAAAACACCCTAAGCGTTTTTATGCCTATGCCACGCTGCCGTATCAAAACATTGACGAGGCTATGAAAGAACTGGATCGAGCCTATAAAGACCTTGGGGTAAAGGGAATAATAATGTTTTCCAACATTAATGGCAAGCACATCGCCTCTCCAGAATTTTACCCCATCTATGCCAAGGCGGAAGAATATGATTTGCCTATATTGATTCATCCGGCTCCCCCGCTGACTGCAGATGTAATGAAACGACTTAAACTGCCGCCACCGCTTTTTGGCTTTGTGCTAGATACAACGATGGCCATCGTAAGTCTGATTTTTCAGGGTGTATTAGAAAAGCATCCGAAGCTTAAACTTGTACATTCCCACTTAGGCGGAGTGGTTCCTTATATGGTTGGGAGAATCGATGATTCTTTCAACAAGTATTCTAAAGAATATGGACTTATGCTCCCTAAAGCACCATCGGACTATTACAAGAGGCAGGTCTATGTAGACTCAATTTCGTACCACTTGCCGGCGATGAGATGTTGCCTTGATTGGTTAGGCCCCGACCACATTATGTTGGGTACTGATTACGCCCACCCGGTGGGACATATAGAAGAGGCTATACACTATGTCAGAGGTATGGATTTATCTGAAGAAGATACCGATAAGATTTTGGGAGGGAATGCTGCTAGGATCTTTAAGCTAGAATAACCCCCAATTTGCAGGCGGGCTCTGCCAGGGGAAACTGAGGTACCAGTGGTTTCATGCTTTTTCCCAACTGGTTTAAATATCTTACCTCCCCCTCCCGTGTGGGTAGCCTCAGCTGTAATCGGGCAAGTGGCATCCCGCCTTTTTGATTATGTGTCATACCTCAACATTACTGAACAATCGCTTGTTTTGTGCAGCCGCAGAGGTAAAAAAAGAGGGTCAAGATGAAATCTTGACCCTCTAGTTACTTAGTTGATTACTAGAAATGGAATAATGCTGGTTGCTCCTCTTTCCTCCGCTCTGCCTCTTCCTCTTTCTTCTGCCGCCTCTCAGCGCGTTCCCTGTCGAGCCTTATCGTGGTTCTCTTGTGATAGAGCCATGCCTTGAGCCTGTTTAAATCTCTCATCTGGTCATCGCTGATTGAGTCCACCCGGATATCGTCGGGCATGGTAACCCCCGACTCTTTGGTGCGCCACTTCTCATAGACTTTGCCAGCGATATAGAGGTAAATCTGAGTCCAGTCGTGACCCATCGGCTGAGTTAGAGAAGCCGTATAGAGATAGGCGCAGGCTTCGGCATCTGTCCCAGTAGGCAATTCTCCTTTGAGTGCCCTCATATTCATCGCTAGTCTCTCTATGGTGATGGTGCTCTTTATCCACTCGGGGAGGGAGTCTCCCCAGCCGCCCGGGAACACAAGGATAGGGTCACAGAAGACACCTACGATATCGGAGATGCCCTTCTCAATCTGCTTTTCGGTTGTCAATTGTCACCTCCTTTCTTGCTTTTTCCACACCACCCACCACTTCTCAAGGCTTATGATATCGGTGAGAATATGGATATCTTCACAGTCCACGGTTACCGCAGGGAATCCGCTCTTGTGCTCTTTTATGGTTACACTCTTGCCCTGGCGAAATAGGGCATCAATCTCCTCATAGACCTTTGCCTTCTCCTGCTCGGGTTCCATCATTATGTTCTTACGCTCCATTAAATCACCCCCTTTCAGGCATAGTTACCCGTTCCCTTCCCCTTATCAAGGGGAAGGGCTATTGAAGGGGCTTCGCCCCTTTAGATTATCGACTGTGTGCTGCCGTGTTTAGTGCTCCTCTGCTCCTCCTCTATCGCTCCGCCAGGGATAGCGTTGCGGGCAGACTCAATAGCTCTCTTAACATTGTCTATCCCCTCAATTTGGCTAATGAGGCGGACAAAGCGGTCATTCATATAATCGGGCAGGCTTGGTATGCCTCTGGCTTCCTGTGCTTTGGCTTTAGCTTCATCAAGAAACGGCTCAGCTAGGGTAATCTGTTGCTCTACCTTGTCTATAGCCTCGCTAACCTTGACGGCACTCCACTTAATAGCCACCTTTCACCTCCTTTCTGGGCATAGTTTCCCTATCGTTTTTCGCTTAGAGGCGGTTATCGCCTCAGTTTCTTAACTTTGGCTATGGAGAGGTAATCGGGGCACTTTGGAGAGCACCGGTGGCTATGCCCCTTGAGGCACTCTCGGCAAAGCCAATAACACTGCCTAGTGTTTTTGCATCGGTAGATTATCTCCATATCCCCTCCTTAAGGTTTCTTAACAGTAGTGGCGTCAGTGGCTTCCTGTAATGCTGTTTTGACCACTTCCGACCAAAACTCAAAGCCAAACTCCACACCTTTCTTTACCCGGCGGAGGACATCATCGGTTATCGCCTCTTCAGGTATGCCTAGCTCTTCGGCGCAGGAGACAACATCCTCCCTGGTCAAGATAAAGACAACCTCCTCATTGTTCTCTGGCATCGCTTTCACCTCCCTTTTGTTTGATTTTCGGCAAAAATTGGGGGTCGGTATTCTTGGGTTTCCCGACCCCCCTTCCCACTTGTCCTGTGAGGTTATTCTCTTTTTGCGCTTTATAGTTGCCCTCTGTTAATTAGACCGACTATGCTGGAGGCGGCAAGATGATGTAGCTCCTCAAGGGCATCAAGCCAAACCTTTTTGGTGTTCTCAAGTGTGGGCTGTAACCCTTGCTCCTCCAGCTCCTCAATGATAGCGTTGGCGATAGTGTCGTCATCTATCCATTGAGCTAGCATCTCCCGCACTGTCGGCATAGCTCCCCCTTTCTGCCACAAAAAGGGGGGTCTCACTCCCACGCTTTGGGAGAGGACCCCCCCCTTAAAAAAGCAAAAAAGCGGGGTTACCCCCGCCTTCTTGCGTGGCTGTTCTGTTTGGGCTATAAGCGTTCTATCAGGCTGTAACCGCTTGCTTACGGCTACGCTTGGGCTTGTTGGCTACTGGTTCTGCTACTGGCTCGGTAGCCTCTGGCTCGGCTGGCTTCTCGGCTTTAGCCTTTGCTTCTCTATCGGCAGTGGCTTGCTCATTAGCCTCATTGGTTAGCATTGGCATTACTACCAATTGGTAACCATCAACAGCAAAGAGCATCGGGCTATAGGCATTGGTGAGCTTAAACTCTACCATACCACCGCAAGCCTTAAGAGCTTCGGCAAGATATTGACCATCAACCCTTACCTTACCTTGACCATCGGTATCGGCTGTTAGCTCGGCTTGACCCTTATCATCGGGGTTAGCAAAGACTATTTTACCATCGCCAATGGTCAAGTCTGTGGGATAGGCTTTGGGGTTTTCCGATAACGCCTTAAGTGAGTTGACCGCCTTGATTGCCTCTATCGTGTCAAAGTGGGCTGTAGTGTTAAACTCGGTCGGGATTAGCTTCTGGTAGTCGGGATAGTCACCATTGACGCTAACCCACTTATAGCGGATTAGCTCGGTATCTATAATGAGGCTGTAACCGCCAATGGTTTCACCACCCGCCTCAAAGCTAACCCTTGCCCGCTTTGCCACCTTAAGAGCATTGACTATACCCCGAAGGTCATCACGACCGATAAGGGCTTGCCCTTCACCATCGTCATAGTCAAGGGCAATTATAGCTAGCCTAAAGCCATCAGCACCGACTAGGGTCAATTTACCGTCTTTGGCAACAAAGTTGACGCAAGCTAAAACTGGTCTAGTTTCATCATCTTTGGCTGTAAACGGCAAAACTCTAGCTAGTGCATCGGCTAGCTCTATGCCCCCGACATTGGGGTTGACGGAGTTATTTGGGCTAACCCTAACATCGCAAAGGGTCAAAGGCGTTTTCTCACCAATAAACTCGTTCTCGGCTAGGTAGCTGGTATTGCTTCCGCAGATAACCTTAAGCCTCTTATTATCGGGTATCACCTTGACGATATTACTACCGCCCAAAGCCTTAAGGTATCCGACAAAGCCTCTACGCCCTATGGTCAAGTCCAGTAGCATTACTCTATCGGCTAATGCCCTTGATAGAGCGGTTACCAGCATAGCCTTGTGAGCTATAAAGCCTTTGCCTGAACGCTTGCCCACGATATTCAGTTGTTCCACTAAACCCCCCTTTAGCATCGCTGGTAGTGGGCAAGGCTACCAGTTAGCCTAGTAGTAACTATCCGACTACCCGCAACCCGCTGGCGTAATCGGTAGTCCTACTATGTATATGGGGATTTGAGGTCAAAAACCGTCGCCTAAAATAGCCTTTTTTGCCCTCTCCGTCTAAATCGCCTTAAATAGCAGTCCTCTTTGTTGTCTAACGGTATCCCTTGCCTTATCTTGTGGGCTATGCCTATCAGCCTTTGTGGGCAACCCGCTATGAAGGTCTTATCGTCTAGCCAAGCGTCAAGGTCAATTGCGTGGTCATCGGCTATCATCTCACCAAGCTCGGTTATATTGCCCTCACTATCGGTTATTGGCTTTGACAGGTATTCCAGCTTGATAGCCTTTGGGCACTCGGAGTAGAGGTCATAGCGTCGGCACTTCCGCCTTTGTGCCTTGCTACAGCTACCACAGTCTAGCCCGTTAGCTAGCTTATATTGTGCTCTCCAGTAGTGGACTACGGTTATGCTGGCTATCCGATACATAGCTAACTCGGTAATCGGCTTATGTCCGTTATTCCTAGCCACATCAGCAAGGCTAATCATTATGTCGTGGAGTAAGTCCTCTCTATCCTGTGCTTGTGCCTTGTGGCTAAACCGTGAGGCTATCTCATAATAGGTTAGCCACTCACCATCAAGCTGGTCATACCCATTGTCTTGAGCTTGGACTTGCCTTTTTCTACCGTTTGACCTAGACTTAAGGCTACGCAAGGTTTGTGTCCGTGTGGTCTGGCAGGTGGCTAACTTACCGCACCACTGGCATAAGCCTTGCCTTGTTTCCAGTGTCCAGATTTTATGGCACTTGCTACAATGTCCTACCATCGCTTACCCCCTTGCTCATAGATTGGGCAAGTGTCCAGTTTTGGCTTTTAGCTATATTCAGTTGTTAAGGTGCTTTTGTTTTCCAGCTTCATTATTGAACAAAAGGAACTATTGTTGAACTTCAAAATGAACCTATATTTTCGTGATATTCCTAGCAAGATAATTTTGAGAAGAACAAAAGAAGCCCTCCTGCCTCATTTGGCAAGAAGGCTGGTTAAAGGGTTAGGGTATTCACTCTGATGCGTTTCTAACGACTTGAGAGGCTAGTTTTCGTAGCTAGGCGCCAAAAGTCTGGGGTTTTCTGAGTGTTATACATTCGCAAGGTCTTTGCTCTGCGACTGCTGAAGCTAAAACTCGTTTCTCATTTGCTGAGAGACGACCATCTATGGCTATAGCCCGTATACGTTTCTCGGAGAGCCTCCTCGCTGAAGGCTTAAACCCCCACCGTCGCTTAAGTGAGGGTGACTCTCTGAGCTGAGACTTGATATAGGCTAGCTCAACAGCACCCAGTTCACCAGCCCATCCCGGTTGAAGAAGTTTCTTCTCATAGAATCTCAGAAGCTCGGGGTCGCTTGCGTATCGTTCTTCCAGCAACATTTTGCGTTTACCTTATCCATATAGAGTAAGATGAGGATTTGACCAGGCAGCATCACTGGCTGCTCGGCCAGCTGCTGTCAATCGGTAAAACCTGCGGGGTGGCCCAGAAGGATAATTCTCCTGGAAGGCTGATGGCTCTTCAACGCCGCTGAACTCTACCCACTCCAGCCTCTGAAGGTTTGAGAAGTAGGTGACAAAGCTGTGGTAGCGGCAGCCTTGAGCTTTATAGGGCATACGTGCCAGATATGTTTCGGCCAGCCTCTCTATGTTGTCTGGGTCGATTGAGCGTCTCTCCCGTCGGGCTCTCTTCTCTTCCGTTTTGGTAGCTCTATCTACGGCTGTAGCCCTAAGAAGTGCTATCTTGTACCCATGAAAGATATCAGCCTGAGGAGCACCGACATCAGGATCTATCATCGGTGAACCATAGGGGGCATTGCCTAGGAGAAGCTCCTTAATAAACCATCCGCAGCCAAAGGGACGCAAGAACCCCCCTCTGGCAGGTCTTAGTAGTTCAACTACCACTTGGCTCCTCCCAGAGCTTTTGGTACCATTCTTTATGCTCCTTACCAGATACCTTTCTGTACTTAGCTGTGGTGTTGAAACTGGCATGACCCAGGTGCACTTGGAGAAGTCGCAGTCCATCCCCAGAATCATCCAGCTTTACCGCATGGACAGCGAAGGCATCTCTCAGCCTGTGGGGACTTACCCCGTGCCTCTTTCCCGTCTCTGGATTAACTAGATCTGGTAGACCAGTCCTCTCGGCACACTCCCTCACTACCTGCCAGGCCCGGTGTCGATTTATGCCGAAGATGAGCATCTTGCCTTCTCGCGGGACTGGCCCACCACGTCGGATATAATCCCTGAGCATCCCCAAGGTATCGTCATCAACGGGCAGTGTTCTCACTCGGCGGTGTTCCTGCTGCTGAGTTATGACTTCCTTCACAATTACCCCACACTTTGGGCAGAAAGTATGGCTCCTCCCTAGCCTTGCTTGACACTTAGGACAGGACAGCCTTAGGCAGCTCTTGAGATGCTGAATAGTGACGGTACCTGTAGCAAGGTCAATATCCTCCACTGCGATAGCCAGAACTTCAGAGACACGGCATCCCAGGCGAAACAACAGTCTGACGAACAACCGATCGCGCAGATTAGTTGCTGCTTTCTCTAGTAGTTCTACCTCCTCCGTCTCAAGGTAGGTCTTCATTGTTTCTTCCCCATCGCAACACCATCGGCCCGTTCACCGTTACAGCCGACGGGAAATCATTGCTCAGGATGCCAACCCCACCAGGTCTCCCTTCCGCATTTGGTGCACTTGATGTGCAGTGCGACGAAACCCGATGCACCGCATTCGCACTGAAAACGGTGCTTGAGTCCCAAGGCAGGGGTACCGTCTAGCCGTGCCTCTATGTCCTCCAGGGAAGTTCTTCTACTATATGTGCGGCAATGCCCGGAGGAGAGGACGGGGTCTATGTAAGACCCCTCTTCTTCCCAAGGACAAGATAGAGAGCTTTGTAGTTGACCGAATAAAGCGATACATCCTTACCGAGGAAAACCTTGAGGAACTTGTCAGACTCACCAATGAGGAGCTGACCCAGACGTGTGAGGATGAGCGGGACAGGGTGGAGCTCCTGAATGCTCAGATAGGCCGAAGTTGATAACAGGCTTGGGAAGCTCTATGACGCTTTGGAGACGGGAGAGTTTAAAGGTGGAGAGCTGGCTCCGAGGATAGTGGCGCTCTTCCAAAAGAAAGAACAGCTTCAGCAAGCCGCGGCTGAAGCTGAAGAGGTGCTGAAGTGGCGTACCATCGAGCTTGCTGACCCTGAGGTAGTACGGGAGTATGTCCAGGACCTCAAGGCACTGCTCGTAGAGTCGTCAATAATGGAGCAGAAAGCTTTTCTAAAATCCTTCGTCGAGCGGATTGAGGTGGATGATTCGGAGATGAAAGTGGTGTATACCATCCCTATGTCTCCGGACAATCCGCCGGCGGAAACGGTGGGAGTTTTACCTTTTGTACACAATGGCCCACCATAGATAGGACAAGGATGCCGTTAGACCTCAATCATTGACCCCCAGCTCCAAGCTGGGCAAAGCTGGGGCAGGCCTCAGTCTTAGCCAGCCCGCAAAAAATATATTTCGGCTGGCCCTGAAATAGAGATGGGGAAAAAGAAGTCCCAGAGTCTCCAGGAAGGTGCTTCACAGGTGAAACCATTGACCACCCTGAAAAAACGCCTGGAATTTGACTACAGGGACTCTCCGCAGCTGATAAGCTGGGAGAGCCCTTTTTTCTCCCCCCTGACTCAACAAATCAAGCTAGTGTGCAATGGTGATGTAAAAGTCATAATTAAAAGGGCAGGATGCCACTTGCCCGATTACAGCTGAGGCTACCCACACGGGAGGGGGAGGTTCAATATTTAAACTAGTGGGGAAAAGGTAAAACCCCTAGTACCTCAGTTTCCCCTGGCAGAGCCCGCCGGTGATAATAAAGAACGCGCTGAAGCGTCAAAATCCTTCCTACAATTTATATCTAGGTCGCTCTTATTTCCTGCCTCATAAACGCCACATAACTAATTGCAAAACAGATTAAGGTTAAACTTACCAGCGAAGTAAAGTGAGGCCAGACGAGGAGTATACTTTGGCTTAACGAGAGAGGATTAGGTATCATCCAGCCGGCTAGACCTGAGGCTATTACCCCTATTACCCCGAGGAGAGTCCCTGCTAATGGGGGTTGAAGGAGCACTGTAGACGCTTCTAAGAACAGAAAGTTAGGAGAAAATCGCAGTAACGCTAGCTGTAACTCATAATTACGAAGGAGGGCTTCTGCGGTGCCATCGGCGGTAGGGACAATAGCATTAGCTATAGCTGGAGCAATCATAAGAATATAGAAAAAGCCAAAGAATAGCCATAGCGCCACCGAGGACAATAGTGAAGTACCTATCCTTCGGAATATGACGGAGAAAAGCACTGCTAAACCCATCCAGAAGGCTCCGTAAATAATAGTAAAAATTAGATAGATAAAGAGCCTAAAGATTTCTTCAGAGGTTGGAGGCACACCGATAAGGCGTAGACCATATCCTGAAACCAGCAGCACCGTAGTTACTACCATTATGGACAGGGTAACTATACCAGCGAGGAATTTTGCGTTGATGACACTATCCCTAAAGAGAGGTTGAGACAGGATTCGGCTTAGAGTGCCACCGGAGCGCTCACTGTTTATAGCATCAAAGCCCAAGGCGATGCCAATTATCGGAATGAAAAACAGGGCAAAGAAGTTGACGAAAGTAAACAGAGTCGGAATTCCTGTTGGCTGAGTTGTGAACAGCTTTAGGAAAACAAACTCTGTTTCCGCAGTTCCTCGAATCCCTAGGAATGCAGAATACAGCGTCGCCGCGCTCACCAGAAATGCCAGGAGAAACAGTATCAAACATCTTATGCTAGTGAAATGGTCAGCCAATTCTTTTCTAAATATGGTTATCATATATTAACCTAGCCCTCGTGAAAATACTTCATATATACATCATCTAGCGTGAACTCTTGGATCTTCATTTGAATTAGTGGGAAGTTATTTTGTACTACTATTTTGGCTATTTCAGCCCGTAGGTCTGAATCAGTGCTTACTAAAAGTAGGTTACCTTTACTTTCCACCTTTTTAACTCCGTTAACCCCTCTGACAATATCTACCAGTTGGGAACTTGGCTGAATAGTTTCCACCTCTATTCTATAGCGGGCTCCGGCAAGGGCTTCTCGACCAAGGTCAGCTAATGAACCTTCAATCACCATTTTGCCTTTAGATAATATTCCTACTCTGTGGCATACCTTTTGCACTTCATGTAGTCGATGGGAAGACATAACTACCGTTGTCCCCATTTGGGGCAAATTGGCAATTAGGTCAAGGATTTGGTTAATTCCTTCCGGGTCAAGCCCAGCAGTGGGCTCATCAAGAAAAACTAACCTTGGCTTTTTGACCAGAGCATCAGCTATTCCTAAGCGCTGCTTCATTCCCCGTGAGAACTTGCCCACACGTAGGTCTGCCACCTCACTAATATTTACTGCTGCTAATAGCTCATTGATTCTGCTACCAGTTTCGGCATCGCTGATGTTATTAAGCTGAGCAATGAATTTTAGATTTTCCCTAGCGGTGAGGTTATCATAGAACCCCACCTTTTCTGGTAGATATCCTGTCAGGCGTTTTACCTTGAGCGGTTCCCTAGTGGGGTTATATCCACATACCTGGGCAGTGCCTGATGTCGGCTCAGTTAGCCCGAGCAGCATCAGGATACTGGTCGTTTTACCGGCACCATTGGGACCAAGTAAGCCAAATATCTCTTTGTCAGCAATGCGGAGATTCAGGTGGTCAACTACGGTAACTCCATCATAGCTCTTGGTTAGACCCTGGGTCTCCACTATTATCTCTTCGCTCATCTCCTCACCGCCTGCTGAATCGCATAAAGATAACCGCTACACCAGCAATGACCGCCAATATAATTCCAACCCCAACCCATCCCCAAACGGTAGGCGTCTCTACTGTGGCCCTAATATCAATGCTCTCTGAAGTTTGCGTTCCAGAGGCTCTGAGAGTGATTTTATAGTCTCCGGCTATAGCCTTAGATGACGGCTTTATATTGACATCAATTGTTTGATAACTTCCAGCAGACAGGGAATCTACCTTGTCAGGTGAGAAATCAATTGCCCACCCTTCGGGTTTACTCGAAGAGAACTTAATATTCTCAATAGCTCCACTGCCCAGATTTTGTATATCTATGGAGAAGTAATTATCCTTACCAGCGGTGACAGAGGTGCTGTATAGCTCTTCGGTCGGGACTAAAGCTAGAAAATATGTGGCAGTCACTACTGCCTCAAGTTCGATGTTACTCTTAATCTCCGCGGAGCTTACCTCCAATGTTATCTTATACTCTCCAGGGTCGGGTATAGGCCAAGGGGGTGGGATTGCCACAACACTTATCTTTTCTGGGTATGGCTCAAGCCTGATAGCTGATATCATTTTATCCTTGGGGTAGCTAGGGGTGATGTATACCGCCCAGCCAACGGGTCCTGTTGCCTTAAGGTCAAAGACGCAGGCTTCATCCCCCGAATATTTCAACTCTACCTCGAACTCAAAGCTAGCTCCGGGAGCTGTATCCTCTAATTTAGGATAGGCGGCTTCCAGCTCAATCTTGGCTTCCTCGGGGCTCTCATCCTGAGCTAGGACGGGGCTGAATGTAAGAATAGAAAGTAAACTAACAAGTAAGAGACAGAAACAACAAACTATTTTTCGTGTTTTCATTAGCTCGCCTCCTCAGAATTTTGGTCCTTCTCTTCCCTGGGTCAACTGGCCACCATTGTAACACAGGGATACCACAAAGGCTAAGGTTCAATTGAATTGGACAACCGCGCAATGGTGAGGTGAAACGCATAATCAAAAAGGCGGGGTACCACTTCCCCTCCTTTAGTTAGTAACATCATCTCAATTTCAGCGCTGACTCAACCTAGTCACCCACATAAGCTTTATTTTAACCTTTAGCCAAATTTCCTATGAATTGCCATGTTAAATACAATCAAATACCTTTTCCCTTTAGAGCCTTAAGCACCTTTTCCGGAGTAATAGGTAAGTCTTTTATTCTCACCCCTGTAGCATTGTAAAGAGCATTACCCACCGCTGCGAGCATAGGTAACGACACCAGCTCCCCCATCCCTTTGGCTCCATAAGGGCCTTCCTTGTGAGGAGCAGTTGCTATCATGGATTTAATGTTTTCCGTTGTCGGAATATCACCTACCGAAGCCACTTTGTAGTCAGTGAAGTTAGGATTAAGTATTTCGCCGTTATCCCCTACTATTATTTGTTCAAGTATGGCATGGCTAATACCCCATGCTATACCTCCCTCTATTTGCTGCTCGCACATCTTAGGGTTTATTGGCTGACCCATGTCAAAACATCCAGCGGCCCGGAATACCTTCACTTCCCCTGTCTCCACATTAACTGCTATCTCGACGCCATGTGCTCCATAGGAATAGAAAGCAACCCATTTCTCTGTTTGTCCAGTATCATCTTCAGGTAAAGAGCTAAGATTAAAGTAGCCCTTTCCCAAGATTTCACCTACTTCGGGCACAACACCCGAGGGGGTAATCAAATCGCTAATACTAATCGATTTCTGAGGCACCCCTTTAACTTGAACCTTTCCCTCCTTAACCTCCAAATCGTCAGTGTTCACTGCTAACCTTGGTGCTACCAGCTCAAAGAGTTGCCGTTTGGCATCCTGACATGCCAGACGTAGTGCATTCCCTACAAAGAAGGTGGAGCGGCTTGAGCATGTTATTGAATCATAGGGAGTTACAGCAGTATCTCCGCGCACTATGATAACTTTTTCCACAGGAATTGCGAATTCCTCTGCTGCAATCTGCGCTAGCACGGTATTAATACCTTGTCCCAGCTCATCCGAACCGTGGCGCACCTCAATCATCCCATCACCATATATTTTAACGGTAACAAAGCAAGGTAAATCCGCCGTGGTGAACATATTACCTACAGCAAATCCTTTTCCTCTCCTCCAAAGTGTCCCCTCTACCTCTGGTGATTTACCCTGTTTAAGCCATTCGGTCACCCTATTCATGCATTCCTCCGCACCTATGCTATGGACGAGCTGACCCAAAGGATGCCGTTCCCCTTCCTTTAACAGGTTCTTCTTTCTTATTTCTACAGGATCAATCCCCAGCTTCTCTGCTAGAATATCCATCTGTTGTTCCACAGCCCATGTCAATTCTGGGTTGGTGACACCGCGCATAGCACCTGTCACCGGTTTATTAGTATAGAGACCATAGCTTTCCATCTTAAAATTTGGTATCCTATATTGCCCCACTGCCCCACGGACACCAGATCTGACTAGAAGCGTAGACATTCCCGAGTATGCCCCAGCGTCTAAGATGGTTGTGATCTGTCTAGCTATTATGGTGCCATCCTTTTTAACCCCATCTTTAATATAGATAACCTCACCCAGGCTATGAAGGATGTTTACAAAACACTCGCCTCTGCTAAAGGATAACCTAACAGGCATACCACTTTTCAGCGCAAGCAACACAGCAACGCACTCCGGCCATTGGTTTATCGCCTCACCAAATGCCCCCCCTATATAAGGAGTAATCACCTTTACTTTTGAAAGGGGTAAGCCATAAGTTGATGAGAGCGTACTTCTAGCTGGATGTATACCCTGTCGCTTTTCTCTCACGACTATCTGCCCATTAGCTTCTAGCCAAGCATCAACGGTATAACGCTCTAAAACGGCATGCTGCCTCCTGCACGCTGTAAACTTATTCTCCACAATCAGGTCAGCTTCCTGAAACCCTTGCTCGATATCCCCTTGCACACCCTTCCAACACTGGAATACATTGGGCCTATTATCCGACATGAGTCGATAGCGGAACGAGAGCGGCTTCCTCTGATAGCGAGACAGGCTCGGATGAATAATTACGGGAGGCTCTACTTTGAAAGCTTCTTCTACATCGAACACTGCGGGCAATTCCTCATAAGCAACATCTATCAGCTCTAAGGCTTCCTCAGCAATCTCCTCACTCTCAGCTACTACCCCGGCTACAGGCTCCCCCACATACCGAACCACATCTCGGGCAATCACATATCGATCCATTATAAATTCTCCTATCAGCGGGGCGTCTTTGCCTAACACTATTGCTTTTACTCCAGGCAGCTTCTCTGCTCTAGAGGCATCGATACGCACAATTTTCGCATGTGAATAAGGACTCCTTAGCAATTTACCATAGCACATGCCGGGCATGCTAAAATCAGCAGTGTACTTCGCTTGGCCAGTTACTTTCTCAACAGCATCTACACGAAACACGCTTTTTCCTACAGTTGAAACCTTACCCATTTTGCCTCCCTTTGCATTGCTCAACCTAAACTAGAGTTTGCGCTGTTCTTCAGCGCAAGGATTAAACTCAAAGCTTCATTGCTGGCCTGGAACAAATCTCCCATAGCCAGCCTGACCGGTAACCTTCCCCTCCTCTGCCACCACTTCCCCCCTTAGCACAGTTAGTATTGGCCATCCTTTTAATTTCCATCCTGCAAATACCGAGATGTCACTATCTGAGTAAAGTGGTTTTCCAGGAACGATATCCTCCTTCTCTAAATCGATTAACACAAGGTCAGCATCAGCCCCTATGCATATTATTCCCTTACGTGGAGCGAGGCCAAATATCCTCGCCGGGTTGTAACAGCAAACCTCCACCAACTTGCTTAAAGAAATTCTCCCTTTATTTACTCCCTCGCTTAACATGATGGGTAAAAATGTTTCTGCGCCGGGGATACCAACTGTAGCATCCCAAAGGTTGGTCTTAAGCCTTTGAGGGACTGCCGCGTGATCAGTTGCTACTACACTAATAATGCCATCGCTGACACCTGCCCAGAGCCTTTTATTATCTTCTGGTTCCCGTATAGGTGGATTAATTTTGGAAACGACTTTGTCAGTGTTACCCGTATTTAGAGTTAAATATTGAGTGCATGTCTCTGCCACTATATTTATACCTTCCGCTCTAGCCTTAGCTATTAAATCAACGCCTTCTTTAATTGTCATGTGAACCACATATATAGGACACGTTGTGATACTAGCCAGGTATATGCACTTTCTCATAGCTTCTTCCTCACACATACGCGGTCTCACTTCGTTCCAGGACCGGGGCTCGTTCCCTTTCTCCAAGAATTCGTCTTTTATCTTAAGGAAGATTTCCACGTTCTCACAATGAAGCCTAACAAATACTCCATACCCTTGTTTAGCTAAACGGCCAACCTCTTTGAAAGTAAGATATATTATCCCATCGTCTATTCCACCGACTCGCCCTTTCCACACGGCCTCAGTTCCCTTGTACGGAAGGAGCAGCTTGAAGCTATAAATTCCGTAGCTGGCTGCACTTTGGATTTGTTTTATATTCTCTCTGGTATAAATACGAGCGCTTAGTGCCAAGTCAATAAAGCCATTCTTGTTATAAGCCTCAACGAATTCTTTAGCTTTGCTTACGATGTCATCAGCTGGTGCCAATAAATGTACAGCCGTTGTACAACCAGCTGCAGCACACGCTTGTGTCTCTCTTCTGATATTGGACTCAAGCTCAACGCCGGGAGGATACTCGAGATGAATATGAACGTCAACCACCCCCGGGATTACATACCTTCCGTTACCATCAATAATTCTTCTAGCGCGGGGTAAGTCTGAATCCCTTGCGATAGCAACGATCTTGCCTTTATCAATAGCCAAACCAGCAGTTAAAATACCTCTAGGCTCAACAATCCTACAGTTTCTTATCACCGTATCTACTGTCATCAAAATCCTCCCAAACCGCAAGTTCTTTGTTCAAGAACCAATTTTCACCAATAGCTAAGTTTTAAAACCGCTACGTCATTATGCCCTTCAGACTTGCCGGCCAATGAGAGAACCTTCATAAATGGCTTCTTTAATCCTCCTTGGCTCCTGACAATCGCCAATAGCATAGAAGTCTATCCCTTCCTTCTCCAAACGCTCAGCCAGATCACGCTTCGGTTGTGAGCCTAATGCTAGAACTATTGCCTCTGCCTCGATGGTCTGTGCCTCCCCTGATTCTGTATTAACGACCTTAACTCCACCAGTTATGCTCTCCTCTACCTTCAGGTTAGTTAGTAGCCTTACCTTGAGTTCCTTCAATGAATCTAGTAAACCCCTTCTATTAGTTGGCTCCATATCTGAAGCAATTAAAGGCAACATCTCAATCACTGTTACCTCATTTCCCTTCTGCGCGAGAAACTCAGCTGTCTCACACCCTACCTCTCCACCACCAAGGATGGCAACCTTTTTATTCTTTATTTCCACCTCCTCCTTGAGCACGTGCCAGGCACTTACTGCCGCTTCGGCCTCTATACCAGGTATATCAGGAACCCATGGCTTTGCCCCGCTAGCAATAACCAAAACATCAGCCTGCTCTCTCTCAAGTAGGTCAGGAGTAACTTCGACACCAAGCTTCACCGCTACCGCTTGCTTCTTGAGTTGTGTCACAAGGTAATCCCTCAGCCAAAGCAGCTTCTGCTTCCCAGGAGGGCTAGCAGCCAGCAATAACTGGCCACCAAGCCCATTTTCCTTTTCAAATAGAGTTACCCTGTGTCCACGTAGGGAAGCTATTCGGGCTGCTTCCATTCCAGCCACTCCGCCTCCAACGATTACGACTTTCTTTTTAACAGGAGCTGGCTTAACCTCACTCCACTCTCTCTCCCTGCCGAAGGCAGCATTAACGGAACACGCTAGAGGATAAACAAATGTACCGCCGAGTTTATAGAGACATTCCCCACATGAAAGACATCTGCGGATATCATCCACTCTACCTTCCATAGCCTTTCTCGGCCATCCTGGGTCAGCGATAAGCGCCCTAGCTAAGCCAACAAAATCAGCAATGCCATCAGCTAGTATCGCCTCACATTTGTCCGGGTTGCGGTTGCCACCGCCAGCAATGGTTGGAATGCTCACCGCCTTCTTGATCGCCTCCCAAAGAGGATGTTTAAAGCCCTCCTCCATTCGCATTATATCATTGGACAAGTGCTGAGTTTCATGAGCACCGGCGGAGGCGCTGATAACATCTACCCCAGCTTCTTCAAGTATCTTAGCCATTTTGGGGGATTCGTCTATAGTAATGCTACCCTCCATGTAATCATCGGCACTAATACGAACAGACACGGGGGAATCTGAGCCAGCCACGCGTTTTATCTGTTTAACCATCTCTACCACAAACCTCATGCGGTTTTCTAAAGTGCCACCAAATTCATCTGTTCTACGGTTAAGCTTTGGCGACATAAAACTCCCAAAAAGGTAATCATGGGCACTATGTATTTCAACAATGTCATAGCCAGCCGTCCTGGCCATGAAAGCACCTTTCGCAAACAAATCGATCACATCGTAAATCTCGCTCCTTGTTAAAGGTCTAGGCTTAGGATAAGATGTTCCATCGCAGAAAAATTGCTGTACATCTGAAGCAGCTACAGGCCCCCTAAGTGTTTGACCTCCAACGTGTCCGAATTGAATGCCCACCTTAGCTCCATGAGCATGAACTGCTTGAACAAGCTCACAGTGCCCAGGAAGGTATCGGACATCACTCAAATTAAGAGAGCCAGGACCAAAAAATTGGTGTCCCGGGGGGAATACTCTTGACGAGCCTACCATTATCAAACCTACCCCCCCTTTAGCCGTCTCCTCAAAGTAATCGATAGTTCTCTGGGTAACTTCCCCGTTGACACCCTGAAATTGCCTCGCCATGGGCAACATCATAATACGATTCTTTATTCTTAACTTTCCAATATAACCTGGCTTAAAAAGATTGGGAAAATATGTATCCATTATTACTCCCCCTTTTCATAAATTAACTGTTTTATTTATCCAAAACTTCGTTAAATTCTTTACTAATTCAGATTGATAGCCCTTCCTCCAATTTAGTCGTTCTAATGAAGCCTCTAGCCTCTGAAAATTCAATGTAGCACTCACTATCTCTTCGGTATCACCACCCTCAGCGAAAATATACGCTGGTCTAGGAATAAGCGGACCTGCAATAACGCTATGGCCATAATAGATTCTTGTTCTCTCTCTCCCGACTAAATTAGCACTAGCAGCATAAACGGTATTCTCTGTGGCTCGGCTTCCCGTCTGCTGCACGATGAAATATGGTTTCCCGGGTCCGGCTGCGCTTGCTGTGGTATTTACTATTAATCTTGCCCCCTTGAGTGCCATTATCCTAGCTAGTTCTGGGAAATACCAAAAGTCATAACAAATTATTACTCCAATAGGACCATACCTCGTTTCCCAAACAGGTATCTCACTCCCACTGGTGAAACACATCCACTCCGTAAAGCGGGGTGCCGGAGCAAGATGCAACTTCCTGTACGCACCTATAATTCCCTCCGGACCGATAATAACTGAGGAAATGTAGCGAATATCAGAGTCACTCTTGTCTTGTTCAGGCATCCCAAAAATCACATAGACATCCAGTTCCTTTGCTAAACCCGCTATCTCCCTGGTGGATGGCCCTGGTATAGTTTCTGCTAAATCGCTATGCATCGAACACGACTTGTGCGGACCACCGACATCCTCACTGCATTCATAACCGCTTAGTGCCAGTTCTGGAAACACAATAATGTTATTTCCCTGCTTAGCTGCCTCAACTGTAATAGCTTGCATTCTCTCTAAGTTAGCCGCTTTATTACCCCACTCTGTATGAAAATTAATGCAAGCTAATGAAACTACATCTTGGTAACGCGCCATGGTCGCCTCCAATCTAACCTGCTTTACCCCCCTAGACTCTTTATTCACTAAGATAAGCCTTTGTGAGCTCCTCGATGTCCCTTATCTTCTTAGTATCGCCTGAGGTGACAATTTTCCCCGTTTGCAATACATAAGCTCTGTTCGCCAGGCTCATTGCCATCGGTATTTTGCTCCACCAAAATAATGCTCACACCTCGTTGGTGGATATCGCTAATAACATGGGCAACCTGGTTAACTAACTTTAGCGACAAGGCCAACGATGGCTCATCTGCCAACAATACCCTAGGCCAATTTAACTAATTCTCCACGCCTGTAGGGATTAACTTAACTTTTTTGCTTTTAGAGCTTTAAGCACTTTTTCTGCATTAAGCGGTAAATCCTTTATCCTTACCCCTACTGCATTATACACCGCATTAGCAACAGCGGCGTCAATACCTATCATTGCCCCCTCACTGAAACCTTTAGCCCCATAGGGACCGTCTTTGTGCGAGGCTGGAGCTATCTCTAGCTTTATATTGTCTAGGGTAGGCATCTCATTCACTGAAGCCATCCTGTAATCAGTAAAGTTAGGATTAAGTGGTATCCCCTCTTTCACTACCAACTCCTCAGTTAAGGTAGCGCCAAGAGCCATTCCTATCCCCCCCTCCGCCTGTTGCTCGCACATCTTAGGGTTTATTGGCTGTCCCATATCATTGGCTACGCCAATCCTTAATACCTTTACCTGACCAGTCTCAGTATTAACCGCCACCTCTACTGCCTTCGCCGAGTGGGCATATGAGGTGTTGAGCCTTAGCCCCCTAGCGGCAGCTTCAGGGTCAATTTGCCCTGTCTCCATATTATCGGGAGTATTAACCTGGACATAGGTAGCATTGCCTATTATCTCACCACCTGGGGTATATGTACCATACCCACCAGGGGCATAGCCAGTGAAAAGCTCGGGAATCCCTAGCCTTTTATCAGGCATCCCCTTTACATAAATCACTCCGTCTTTAGTCTCTAATTCATCTGGGGATACTCCCAGTCTGGGAGCTGCCCTCTGAAAAAGATTCCGCTTAGCATCTTGGCAAGCTAGCTTTACCCCATTGCCGACTATGAAAGTTTGTTGGCTGGAGCACGCACCCATGGCATAAGGACTATTCAGGGTATCCTTAGGCTGTGTCTTTATCCGGTCAACCGAGATACCAAACTCCTCAGCGGCGATCTGAGCCATAACGGTATCGGCGCCCTGACCCACTTCCTCAGCGCCGTGGTATAAGGCAATATTGCCATCGGCGCATACCTTTACCCGGCATCCACCTGCGGTTGGAGCCAAGGTATACTTGTTGGCTACAGTGATCCCCTTACCCCACCGCCATACCCCTTCTCCATCTGGCTTCTCTTCTGGCTTGATAAATTCTGCCATCTTATTTAGGCACTCCTCCACCCCGATACTGTGGGTTATTTCGCCATTGACCATGGGCTCGCCTTCTTTAAGCAGGTTCTTCCGCCTTATCTCCACGGGGCCAATCCCTAATTTCTCCGCCAGCATATCCATATGTTGTTCTATAGCCCATTCCACTTGGGTACTGCCTAAACCGCGGAATCCACCGGTTGTTGGTCCGTTAATATAGACCCCGTAAGAATCCAATTTGAAGTTCGGTACTCGGTAGGTTCCAACTGCACCGAAGGCACAATTCCTAGTCACTAAGCCGGTAAAAGCCTCACTAGGTCCTGATGGTAGAATCGCCGTCATCTCTCTGGCAACAAGGGTGCCGTCCTTCTTTACCCCGTCCTTTATATAGATTATCATCGGGATTCTATTACCGCCACGAAGGAAGACTTCTTCTCGGGTGAAAACATGCTTCACCGGCTTTCTCGTTTTCATCGCTAGCAAGGCAGCAATGGGTTCCTCAAAGACAGCGCCACGACCAAAACCTCCGCCGAGGTAATTCATAGCCAACTTAAGCTTGGATGGCTCCAAACCGAAAACATTCCTTATCACTGTTCTTGCTGGCTGGTGGAGCGATCTACTTGCACTTATGGTTAACGACCCATCCTCTTCGGGTATAGCAACGGTAGTCGATAGCTCCAAGGGGCAGTGCTGCACCATGGCGGTGGTAAATCTATCCTCCATAACCAGGTCAGCTTCTTTAAATCCCTGGTCTACATCCCCCCGCCGAATTGAGTAGTGCATCATCACATTGGGTCTGTCTAGATCAAATCGGCGGTGACCAAACGGTCCCTTCTCATAGTTAAAAAGGTCAGGGTGAACCACTGCTGTGGGGTGGTCGCTTGCTGCATCCTCAGGGTCAAAGACTCCGGGGAGCTCTTCATATTTAACGGTAATTAAGTCTAAGGCCTCTTCGGCGATATCAGAAGTAGTAGCTGCCACTGCAGCCACCGGGTCACCCACTGCACACACTACATCCCTAGCCAAAACTGGTTGGTCTAGAATTGCCGAGCCAGACCTCCTTTCTGGTGCATCCTTACCGGTGACAACACAAATTACACCTGCCAATTGCTCTGCTTTACTAGTATCAATACTTATAATTTTTGCATGAGGGTAGGGGCTCCTTAACACCTTGGCGTAAAGCATTCCCGGCACTTTCATATCGGAGACAAACTTAGCACTTCCGGTAACCTTAACCAACGCATCAACTCGGGGTACGCTCTTGCCTACCACCGACAATTCTGTCATTTCTGCCCTCCCCCTTCTTTTTTCACCTTTTCTGAGCAGCTTAAGATTGCTTCTACAATCTTGACATAGCCGGTACACCGGCACAAATTACCCCGTATAGCCTCTCTTACTTCTTCTTCTGATGGGTTTGGGGTTTCATCAAGTAAAGCCTTAGCTGCCATTATCATCCCCGGAGTACAATAACCACACTGGACAGCAAAATGCTCGACAAAAGCCTCTTGCAATGGGGATAGCTTTCCGTTTTCACCCAGCCCTTCTATGGTAAGAATTTCCTTCTCCCTGGCTTTGACGGCAAGAAGAAGGCAACTCTTCACTGCCTTGCCATTAACAAGAACTGTGCAAGCTCCACAATTGCCTGTCTCACAGCTTATTTTCGTCCCCGTCAAACCAAGCTCCTCACGCAATACTTGGGCTAAGCTCCACCATGGCTCAACATATACCTCCCTCTCAACCCCATTTACCTTCAGCGTTATTTGTCGCTTCATAATACCCCTTTCTTACTGCTTAGATATACCATCTGGATAGAGCCCGACTATGAGGACTCCCTCCATGTCAGAATTATCAATCACTCATCTTTATTTAGCTATGGCTTCCTTTATAGCTTGTCGGGTAAGTACCTTTACCATTTCCTTCCTATACCACTGAGAAGCACGAACATCAGTTATGGGACGTGATTCATCCGCTGCCACTTGAGCACACTTATCAATTAAAGCATCATCAATCTTCTTCCCTCTTATTATCTCCTCAGCTTGGCGAGCTCTCATCGGTGTTGGTGCTACTGCCCCAAGCACCAGCTTTATATCTTTGCAAACGTTGCTACCTGGCTCCAAGGTAACTATTGCTGCTACCCCTACAATGGCTAGGTCAATTGATCCTCTTATGGCATGCTTCAAATATACAGCTTTGGTATCAGGCGGCATCGGTGATATTTGGATTTCTACCAGTAACTCTCCTTTCTTAAGAACAGCTTCGCCAGGGCCAACAAAGAAATTTTCAAGCGGGACCACCCGTTCCCCATCAGGGCTAACTATCTTGGCTCTTGCCGAGAGTCCTATCAAGGCTGGCGCAGTCTCAGCTGAGGGTGCAGCATTACATAAATTACCTCCGAGGGTACCCATATTTCGTATTGCAACTGAGCCGAGTTGGCCAGCTGCTTGAGAGATTACCGGATATCTCTGATGAAGCTCAGCTGATTTTTCTAGGGCTCGAATAGTTGTTAAAGTACCGATCCTAAGTCCATCATTCTCCTCTTTAATATAGTCAAGTTTAGGTATTCTACCAATGTCTACGAGATACTCGGGCCTTATAGTTTTATTCCTTATCTGCACCAACAAATCAGTGCCACCAGCGATTACCTTGGCTTTGCCATCATACTCGCTGAGTATGGACATTGCCTCTTCGATGCTTGTTGGCTCTAGGTATTGAAATCGCATCAGCTCCTCCTCTCTGTATTACTTTAGTCACGTCTGGGCAACTCGACTCCTACATGAACGCCTCCTCCTATGAAATCACGATATAACTACTCTAAGAAAGTTTGCCAAGCCTACCGACAGGTTTTTCATTCATCGGAGTTACCATCAACTAAATAGCAAAAAATTGTATTTCTGTCAATGCCCTAATAGATAATTTTTTCTGCTTCAAGCCTAGCGATAATCTCTTCAGATAGTCCTAATAGCTTTCCAAAGACATACTGATTGTGCTGCCCCAAAAGAGGGGCTGGTTTTCTTACTCCCCCCGGGGTCTTACTCAATTTACAAACCATACCTGGGATCCAGTCCACACCAGTGGCAGGATGCTCAACCGGGATGTGAACCTCTCGCTCCTGGAAATGTGGGTCTAGGAAACGGTCCTCAGTATCAGCACAGGGAGTCGCTGCTACCCCAGCCTTTTGGAGCGTCTCCATGACTTCGTAATGGGTTTTATCCGCAGTCCATTGGCTAATGAGCCTATCCAGCTCTTCTTGGTGTTCAAGTCTTCGGTAATTATCAGCGAATACTTCCATCTTTGTCCAAGGTGGATTACCTATAGCCTTGCAAAAAGCTCTCCATTCCTCTTCAGTCCGAATAGCAATAGATACCCACTTATCATCTCCCTTGCAACGATAAACGTTGTGAATAGACATAATATTGCTTCTATTACCGATGGTACCTAGGATGTGCCCAGCCATCGTGTATTCCAGTATTGGTTCAGCCATGGTGCTAATTAACGCCTCCAGTTGCGATAGCTCGACGTGTTGCCCCTCGCCATAAAGCTCGCGGTGACGCAATGCAATTAGCACAGCAAACGCACCGTGCAGCGCAGCATTGATATCAGCATATGCCTGTTGCATGCCAATAACCCGCTCGCTAAAATAGCCAATCATACTATCTAGCCCACTTAAACTGGCTAACGAAGGCCCATAAGTCACCACGTCACTCATTGGTCCTTCTTTACCAATAGCAGGGAAGGAAATCATAATAATGTCTGGCTTAATCTTCTTCAACTCATCATAGCCTAAACCATGCTTCTCCATCACTCCGGGGGAGAAGTTTTCTGACACAACATCACTTACTTTGATCAAGTGCTTAATTAGATCAATAGCCTCGGGGTGGCTCAAATCAGCAGTAATACCTAGCTTGTTGCGGTTAATGCTATGGAACAGCGGGTCCTTTTCTGGGTCACGGGTCACATTGTCTGGGCCAAACCTAATAGGGTCAAAGCGGGTCCGTGTTTCTATCTTAATAACCTCAGCACCCATGTCAGCTAGGATACAGGTTGCCCGAGGCGCTGCCGCCGTCCAGCCAAAATCAGTTATTCTATAGCCTTGAAGAGGATATTTCTTCATAACTAACTCCGACTAATTCTAGATAATGTTCATCCTGCGCAAACGAGCTAGTTGCTCAGCAGAATAGCCTAGTTGTTCGCAATAAATTTGGTAATTATGCTGACCTAGAGATGGTGCCGGCTGGGTCAAGTCCCACCGGCTTTGAGAAAACCTAAAGGGTGCCCCTGGACATTTAAACTTTTCATTACCGCCATTGAATTCTATCTCAGGAAAATAGTCCCTCTGATTTAAGTGTTCGTCATTTACCACCTCATCTATTTTCCTCACCGGAGCAAAGGGAACATGCCTCTGGCGACAAAGGGCAAATATTTCCTCTTTAGTATGCGACATTAGCCACGGAGCCAGTAATTTATCAAGGTCATCAGCGTATTCTAGCCCTGCCCTTCTCCGGTCTTTAAATCTTTCGTCATTGGCATACCAGTCAGGTACTTTACCATTACCCACAATTTCGAGGAATCGCTTCCATTGTACCCCACGCAAGGCTATCATGGATACGTAACCATCTTTACAAGGTAGAATGGTATAGGGATAAGGCGCAGGGGTACGATGACCAGCTCGGATTCTCTTTTGTTGCCGATAGATATAAGCTGAGACCACATTGCCAGTATGGAAAACAGCCCAAGCCTCTACCTGAGAAACATCAATATGCTGTCCCTCGCCAATCATATCTCGAGCTAGTAAGGCAAACATGATAGCATTTGCTGCTATAATCTCGGCTTGATAGTCTCCCAATGAAAAAGGAGGGGTCAGCGGTTCTCGCCCTGGTTCACCTACCGTAAGGCTCATTCCCCCCATGGCGCTAGAATTAATAGCATAGCCTTTATAGTTGCGATAAGGCCCGGTCTGACCAAACGGAGTGATAGAGACGACTATAAGCCGCGGATTTATTTTACTTAGAGAAGGATAATTAAGCTTAAGGCGTCTAGCTAATTTAACTGGCATATCTTCTATAAATACGTCCGCCTCCTTGAGGAGTCTCAGGAGAATCTCTCGCCCGGTGGCAACTTCAATATTTAGTGTTATCCCTTGCTTATTTCTATTTAAATAGTGGAATAACCCGCTACGCTCTGGGTGTGGGATATCGTTTGGAAAAGGGCCACTTTGTCTTGATTGGTCTCCCACATTAGGTTTTTCTATTTTTATAACCTCAGCCCCGAGAGCAGCAAGTAGCATTCCACAGTATGGCCCAGAGATAAATTGAGCAAGCTCTACAACCTTCAGTCCATCCAATGTTTGATTCATACTCTTTTTACCCCAAATTCTTATAGAGCCAACGCCTCTTTGAATTGATAGTAGCTGATGAGATTGCTTATTGCTCTTATTGCGCTCTCATAACTCCGGAATACGGCTAGACCTGCCTCTGCACACCGTGCCCAGGCTTGATGCACAATCTCACGGCTTTCAGGGGTCTCACCAGCAGGCAATATCACTGCTACAGGTTTGGCTACTGTAAAGCCACGTTATTCAGCAATTTCCTCTAAGGTATGAACTCTAATTACGCCAGTCTGTTCAAAGATGCTTGCCCTTAACATCGATATCCTCAAAATATCTTAATCCCAACTCCTACCCCCTGTCGTTCTATTCCTTGGAGATGATTATTTCTATTATCTCCTTTTCCAAGATTCCTAACCTCCTTAGGTCAATACTCCTGACTGGAGGAGTTCGACAAACTTCTCATCAGATATGCCCAAGATATTGGTACATACGTACTCGGTGTGTTCCCCCAGACAGGGGCTCGGCATACGCTTTTCTGCAGGCGTCTTAGATAATTTGAAGCTCTCTCCCAAGTGCGTGAAAAATCCCATCTCAGGATGATTCAGCCGCCAAAAGAAATTACGTTGCCTCAATTGGGGATCAGCATATATATCAGCTGCATCCTTTACCGCTCCAGCAGCTACACCCGCTGATTGCATTTGTGTCATTACTTCTTCCGGGATAAAGTTAATAGTCCATTCACTGATGACCCTATTAATTTCACTCTCATTTTTCCTTCTATTAAGGAAAGTATTGAACCTTGGGTCGTCAATGTACTCAGGCTTACCAATTACCCTGCACAGTTGTACCCACTCCTCATCGTTAAACACTGTTATGGTACACCAACGGTCGTTGCCCTTACAGGGATATACGCCATGTGGTACAGCATAAGAACAAGAATTCCCTACGAGTAATGGTTCTCTCCCGTTTGATATATAGTCAAGAATGGCAGGAATTATAAAATATACTGTGCTTTCCAACTGCGATATATCCAATAGTTGGCCTTTGCCAGTCTTATTGCGGTAATCAAGCGCTGCGATTAGGGTAGCTACAGCGAAGCGCGGACTTATACAGTCAGTATAGGCTGCTACGCCTGGCGGCAATGGTTCCCCACTTGGCCAACCTATAAAATTGGGTATGCCTGCCATGGCATTTAGTGTCATACCGAATGCAGGTAAGCTAGCGTAAGGCCCCGATGAACCAAAGCCACTCTGGCGTAACACGATAATGTCAGGCTTGGCTTTTTTCAGTTCCTCATAACCTAGACCATACCTTTCCATAACTCCAGGAGTAAAGTTTTCCATCACAATGTCAGCCTTGGCTACTAACTCTTTAGCTATCTTAAGAGCAAGAGGATGAGTTATGTTAAGTGCCATACTCAATATATTCGCATTGAAGTAGTTAAAATAACCACTTCGATTCGAACCAGCTTTGCCATCCTTGAAAGGAGGTGATGTTCTTAAAACATCTGGTCGACTCTCACTTTCTATCTTGATCACTGTCGCCCCATAATTAGCAAGGTATCTCATAGTTAGTGCACCTACTATTGCCCAGCCGAAAGAAACTACTTTTATACCGCGAAATACATCATTTTCCATCCTGTATTTCCTCTTACACAATCCCGGCTTGTTTCAAAAGAACGAGATCTTGTCTAGAGAGTCCTATCTCACTATAGATTTCTTTATTATGCTCGCCAATGAGAGGAGCCCTAAATCGAGTAAGGAGAGCCTTTTCTGATGATTTAACAAATTCTCTTGGATAGCTCACACTGATTCCCAATTCGGGGTGTTCTATTTCTACCCACAAATTCCGGGCTTTAAGAGTCGCATCATCTAACAAATCTTGGATACTAGATAACTGGCAAGCTGATACTTGTCTTTTCACCGCCCCCTCTAGTAACTCTCTTTTAGTATGTGACAGAAAGAATTCCTCAATTGGCCTTGAGATTTGGTCAATTACTTCCTGTGTAACATTACCCATATCAAAATTGGCCCAGTCTACAGATTGTAAGTAGCCACTATCCATCCCTTCGGCCTCTATCCACTCCGTCAGTCGTTGCCCCGTCCTAGCACCCGCTAGACCACCTAACAGCGCAAAGAATACATATCCATCCTTGCATCGCCATACTTGTCGCTGAACGGCATCTGTACTCATCCCAGTCCGAAAAACCCCTGCCCGTCTTGTAATTGTCCCGTAGAGTTCCCAGAAAGGGATAGTATTGGCTAAAAACAACGCGGTACTCTGTTGCATAGATATGTCAACATGCTGTCCTTCTCCAGTCCTCTCCCTATGGTAATACGCTATCATGGTACCTACAGCAGCATCTGCCCCGGCATGGAGACAAGCTTGTGGAATGCTAATATTAACTGGGGGGCTCTCACGTTCACCAGTTAAGTACAGCATGCCTGCCATACCCATAACCACTATATCTGAGGCTTTATAGTTTTTATATGGTCCCGCTAGACCAAATGGTGTTATAGATGTCAAAATTATTCCACCTTTAACACTGCTGAGTGTGGAATAACCTATTCCTAGCTTTTCTATATATCCCGGGGGAAAGGATTCAATTACGAAGTCAGCTGTGCTAACCAGCTCTTTAAATATTTCCTTACCGTCAGAGACTTCAAGATTTAATGTAATGCCTCTTTTATTTGAATTGTAAGCCCACCAATATAGGCTTTTCTCCGGTTCAGCGATATCGTGCCAGAACGGCCCTATCCTTCGTGAAGGGTCACCCGTCGGTCTCTCAACTTTTATTACATCGACACCCAAGTCAGCTAGAATCTTGCCACACAGGAAACCTTTTTCGTCAGTCAAATCCAACGCCCGGCAACCGGTTAGCATGTTTCTCCTTTATTGGTTTCTTTATCAAGTCCACCAATTATTGGCTTCTTCATGCTATATCCCCGACTTCGGGTTCCTCTATTTTCAGAACGTCAGCCCCGAGACCAGCAAAGAGCAAGCCACAATATGGCCCGGCAATAAACTGTGCTAGCTCAATGACCTGAACTCCATCAAGTAGGTTACTCATATATCCCTATTTCTTAGCCAATTTCAATTATAATAGTCCTTCGTATCTCTTGTCTCTGGCTTTAATAGCCCCTCTTACTCCCAAATCCCTCCTTATTTTTATGAAATTGAACTCGTCTGCCTCGAATCTAACATTAGTAGCCATGGTATGTACTAGGTATCCCTGGCTGAAGCTTTGCGTGAGTCCTAGAGAGTCGTAGGCCAGATGAGCGGCAACCTTGCCAATGGCGATCCCATCTCGTGGTAACAGAGTTATAGCTTGCGCTAGCTTCCTAGTTTCCTCGTCGAGCTTATCCGCAGGAACAGCTTTATTTATCAAGCCAATCCTCTCTGCTTCCTTTCCGTCTATCAATTTTCCGGTTAAAAGTAATTCCCTAGCCTTTTTTTGGCCAATCAACATAATCTCTATCGGCAATACGTACATTGCACCAGAAAAAACTAGCCTCTGCTCTGCGTGCCCAATTTTTGCATCCTCGGCAGCAAGAGAGAGGTCACAGCAAAGTGATACATATAGACCTCCCCCAATACAATAGCCCTTTATCTTGGCTATAGTTACCTTGCTAAACAGGAAAATTCTGTGCAGAGTTTCTGAGCGCCAGTGGTCATACTTCAACCTAGACCTCTGGCTAGGACGCCGAGTTTTATCCTCAGGCTTCCCAGTGCCACCTCCATATACATAATAAACTCGCCCCAAGTCATAACCTGACGAGAAAACCTTCTCTGAACCCTGTATAATCACTACCTTGACATCATCATCCTCCTCTGCCTTAGTAAGAGCCGCTTCCATATCATTGGTTAGTTCAACATCTAGGGCATTCATGGTCTCAGGCTTATTCAAGGTAATGGTAGCTATTGCACCCTCAGCAAGTTTCTCCTTCTCATAGATTACATTCTTTAATTCCATTTCCCTCCTCCTAATTAATAAAGTTACGCCAATCTCGGCATGTTTAACTCTGGCTACTTGAGGCAAAAGTCATTTATATTACCTTTGACCAAATCTCCTACCTAGTAATTGTGAAACAATACCTATCTTTTGCATTTGAATAGTGCCGCCAGCAACCCCGTAACCCCAGCCATCCCTGAACATCCTTTCTATCGGGAATCTCTTGGAGTAGCCATAGCCTCCGAATATTTGCATTGCTAACCCACAAACTTCTCTGACCATCTCGTTAGCAAAGCATTTGGCTAGCATTGCCTCTCGAGGTATGGCTAGTCCTGTACCAGCAGAAGCTGTGGCACGGTAAAGGAGCAATCGAGCTGCCTCAACCTTTAGAACCATGTCAGCTAACATGAACTGGATGGCCTGAAATTCGCAGATTGGCTTGCCAAATTGGTGCCTCGTTTGTGAATATTCCATAGACGTCTCCAGAGCTCCTTGCGCTATACCTAAGCACTGAGCGGCGTTCCCACAACGCTGCAGGTCGAAGGCGGTTATTAGTTTCCTAAACTCACCTTCCCTAGTTAATAGGTTATCCTTGGGCACGCGGCAATCGTCAAAATACATGTCACACCGGGGAGCCTGTAATCCTAGGAACTTCTCTTCAGCACCAAAAGATAACCCTGGTGTATCCTTATCTATTATTAGGGCTCCTATACCCTTTGCCCCTTTCTGATCGCTGAGCCTGACATAGGTTACATAAGCTCCACACTCTGGAGCTCCAGTAATAAAGCGTTTTTGGCCATTAACAATGTAGTGATGACCATCGAGCACAGCCCTCGTTTTCAAATCAGTTAATGCTGAGCCAGCCTCAGGCTCGGTCATGGCTACAGTAACTGAATAGTCTCCATTACATACGTGGGGAATATATTTTTGTTTTTGTTCCTCTGTCCCGAATTGCTCTATAACTCTTATCGCTCCTAGATTAGATTCAAAGATTATGCGACCAATACGGGTACTTACTCTGGCAGCTTCCTCAGTAGCAATAACTGCCTCGAGAGCAGATAGCCCCTGACCACCATAAGCCTCAGGCAGGGCTATACCGAGAAGACCTAACTCAGCCAATTTTTTGAGATACTCCTTAGGAACATTCTGACCGGCCTCTTCCCATTCATTTTCTTTTGTCCTAAACTCTTTTTCCGCCAGATCATGTACCATTTGTTTCAACATTTTCTGTTGTTCATTCAGTCGAAAGTCCATCTTCACTTCCCTTAAATAGTTGTAACGTCCCTCGAAGCCTACTACTTAGTCTCAGGCTTTATATACCTCCCTATTTTTCTAATTTCGGCTTTTAGTTAACCCTCCTTACTTACCCATGGTTCTGGCTTGTAGTTAAGCATTCGTAATAAGGCTAGCTCTTTGGCCTCAGGGGGATTAACCATACGAACTTCAGGGGCTACCTTCAACTCCCAGCCACAATTATCTTTTATGTTTCTCACTATATCGTCTTTGCTCTCAAGGTTGCGGTTGGGGAAATATCCGGTTAATGTAAACTCGTTGTCATCCCCAATCTTCTCAAAAACCCCTTTATCTGATATCAAAACCGTCACCCTTTCCCCACGACAGGTTATGTATGGTAATCTTTCTAGATAGCGTCTTCTTGATTGCTCCATTACCACTACGACCTCTTTAGCAGTGGTGGCATCATTGGAGCCTCCTGAGCCAACCAAAAAAGAACCATTTGGCAATATAGTAGAGTTCATATTACCATATTTATCAATTTCTCCTGCCCCAAGGACACTTAGGCATCTGCTACGTTCGCCACCTACAAAAACGCCGTAGGTATGGATAACATCGGTAATCATCTTGCAGGTTCGTAGGCTAGAAAGATTGGTTGGTTGAGGGTCGCCGGGGCGTGGCGCATAACCGTATAACCCCGAACCTATCGCTAAATCTATATCATATCCCATTTCCTTTAATTGATAGTAACCTAGCCAGCCGGCTAGCCCGGAAGTTCCGATACCACTAAGAATAACACTATAACCCTTGTTAAGCACCTTTTCTCTAATTATTCTAGCTGCTACTATTACCATGAGCTCAGTAGCATTATATTTCGTCGAAACCAGTGTTTCCTTGACCAAAGACAGTAATTTGTGTTCCCAATTGGTTCCGCTTCCCTTTCCCCGGAGAAAAGCAAGGCGGTGATATCCTAGTTTACCTAGGTAACCTTCGTTGCCGCGACACTCTACGATCCATTCTTTGAGCCAGGCATCAAGGGTTGTGGCATCTTTGCTTGCCTCCCAGTGTTTCTCCATAAACTCATAATCTGCCTCATACTCTTCAAACTCTGCCTTGTCAAGGCTAGCTAGACCTTGAGGATGTGCCCCAAAAGGCAATACTGTAACGGAGTTGACAAAGTGACCAGGGATCTTGACTAGTAGAGAGTGTTCTCTTATGAATTTAGTACTGACTAGCTTCTCCACCGTAGCTATAACCCCGTTCTTACTTGCAAATGGCCCCCACTCGACTTGCCCTGATAGAATAGCTGGTGCCGTGATGATATTGCCATTACGATCTGCTGCCCATCCATGGACAACAGAAATATCCGGATTTAGTGCCTTAACTAAACCAATTTTGTCACCACCAAAGGGATTTTCTATTTGGATGAAGGAATCTTGGTTCTCTTCAGCCATACTGCTGCCCGAGATGGATTTAGTGGGCATAAATCCTATTCCCATAGCACCAGCCATAAGTCTGAGAGCAAGAGTATACAAAGACCAGTTCTCTATTTCCAGAGCCCCGCTTTGAGAGGCTCGCTTAATGATTGGGCTTCGTCCCTGAGAGGGGTAGTCTTCAGCAGCCCTAGAGGTTATGAGCTTGCTTACTAATCCGCTGTGGATGAGGTCCAAAGCACTGTCTCGGCAGCCTGAGATAACTAAGGTAAAGTTTGGCTTGGTGCCCCAGAATTGCCTTATTATTTCACGGAGAATCCCGTTAGCCCCTTCACCAACATATATACTCATTCCGGGCTTTATATACTTTCTAACAGCCTCAGCTAACCCTAGAGCTTTGTCTGTCCCTTCAATATCCTCTAGCTTGAGGGTTCTAGTGACTAACTCTGACAGTCCCACTTTTACCTAACCACCTTCTTACTTTCGCCCTAAAACACGGTGATATTTTTACCTTCCAGTGCTGTAAGAAACCCCTGGCGGTTGAGCGCTCCCATATCTGCACCTATAGAAGATAGCATTAGTGTAGAACGGGAGAGACCTATATGCAATTCGCCCTTGCTTCCCCTGGCAGAGCCCGCGTGCCTTCTGAGCAAGCACTATAGACTCAACCCTCTGCTTCCTCCACGATTTGCGCGAGTTTCCTCTGGACATCTGTATCCAGAGGCTTTGGATGGTGGGTGGCAAGTATTCTCTTTACCTCCTCCCTGGCCCTTGCCCGTATATCCAGAGCTCCGCTTTCTACCCACTCGTCTCTAGCCATCCTGTTGCCCAACCTTGCATCCCAATTCTCAATCTTATGGTATTCTAAGGTATGCTTATGGGTTAGAAATTCTCCCCCCGGCCCCACCTCTCTGATTACATTGACGGCAAGGGTATCAGGGTTCACCTCGATACCTCGCAGTATCCTATAGACCATGCCGCATATCTCGTTATTTATAACTGCCTGCTCATGAACCGAGAGCACAGTGTCCTCTATGCCAGACGATGTAGCCTCAATAATTAGTTCACTTCCTGACAATGCGGTAAACATATTGAATATACCTGTTTCGTAGCCAGCCTGCGCATCCAGAACATTAGCCCGAGTCGTAGCTCCATGTATACCATGCGGCACACCATAGTAGCGGAACATCTGGGCCATAGCCACAGCCATTAGTGCTTTCTCTGGGCAGGCGAAGGTGAAGCAGCCATACTTCTGATCTATGATGGAAGGATACCCCTCCAGTCTGACAGGTACACCCGGCTTAACCAGCTGTGTCAATATCAGGCCAGCGAGAAGCTCAGCTACCGCCATCACCAGGGTTCCAGCAAGGGTTGCCGGGGATGTTCCACCTGCTGAAGGTATGTTGTAAACCTGAAATGGGTGGCCAAATCGGCAAATCTCAAAGAGGACATCCACTCTATCTCGCTCAAAAAGAAGGGGGCTTACTACCCCAAGACTTACGGTAAACATTGGCCTTCGGCGCAATGCCTCTTCACTCCCGGCTATAGCTGTGCCCATCCTGATGAGATCCCTCGCCCCTTTGCCATCGAAAGCAGTGGCTATAATTGGCTTTTCGGTATTACTGAGCAATGCCTGGGATATGTGCCTATCCAAAGCTCGCGTGGGGACATCCTGAGGGTAGATTTGGGGAAAGATAAAGTGAGCGTTCTCCAGCGCATCATGAAGCCTGGTTACATCTTCCAAGTCCTTCTTCGTAGCCGGCCTCCGCTCCCCGGTATCGAAATCAAGGACAAACGTTGCCCCATGGCCATTACTGAAATGCACTTCTCCCGTGCCCGACTTCAGGTCATACTTTGGGTCTCTGCCACACACTGTCATAAAGCGGGGTGCATGATTCAAAGCATACTCCACAAGATGCGATGGTATATGGGCAATCTGTTTGGCCTGGTCTATTTCTGCTCCTGCCCGGTTTAGGATATCCAATGCCTCTTCATGCTCTATCTTGACGCCCGTATCCTTTAACACCTCAAGGGCTGCCTGATGAATCTGCAGTATCTCCTCCCTGCTGAGAACCTCAGCTGTTCTCCCCTTCAACGGTACTACACTATACATTCTTCCACTCTCCTTTCTAAGTAGCCTCGTGAGTAACCCAGTCTAAACGGATGCGCTAACCCACACTTCACCCCATCAGAATTGCTACCCGACAAGCTCTCTCACTTTATCCACAGCTCTGGCGGCATCCCGAGCGTATCCGTCAGCTCCAATTTGTGCTGCATATTCCGGACTAACCGGGGCACCCCCGACGATCACCTTAACCTTTTCCCGCAGACCGGCCGCTCTTAGTGCCTCGATTGTATTCCTCATCTCAGGCATAGTTGTTGTTAATAGAGCTGACATAGCTACAATCTGAGCTTCCTCTTCTCTGATAGCCTGCACAAATCTTTCTGCCGGGGTGTCTTTACCCAGATCAACCACCTGAAAGCCGACACCTGTGAGCATTATACCAACCAGATTCTTGCCAATGTCGTGGATGTCTCCTTTCACTGTTCCAAGCACCACCTTGGGGCCTAAGCCAACCCCACTGGTGACAAGTAAAGGCTTGAGCAAATCCATTCCGGCATGCATGGCCGTGGCTGACAGAAGCACTTCAGGTATGAAAATTTCATGTTTTTTCATCCTCTCGCCCACCACATTCATACCAGCAATAAGCCCTTCGCTAAGTATCTTATCTGCGCTGACGCCTCCGGTAATTGCTTGCTGTACCAGCTCTCTCACCTTCTCTTCTTCACCTTCGATTACTGAGTTTGCAATGGTTATCAAGATACACCTCCCTTTTCAAGTAGCCTCAAGCTTCCCGTGGCGATAGGCTTTTATATAACCTAAGCAGGATTTGTCTTTGCCCAGTAAGGCTTCACAGGCAAGAATGTTTGCCATGAGATGCCCATCGCATGGGTCAGCAAGAGCAGCATCTAGCCCCCTTTGTATGGCAAGCACGGCAAAGACCTGGTTCAATAGCTTCCTTTGAGGCAGGCCATGGGAAACGTTGCTGATGGCACAGATTGTGTGAATTCCAGGGTACTCCCGCATAATGTTTGCGATGGCATCAACTACCACCACCCCTGCGTTTGCTGTGACACCTATAGGCTGAACCAGTGGGTCTATATAGATATCGTCTAGGGCTATGCCTTCACTCAGTAGCCTGTCAACAATGCTGCTAGCTATGCGTAGCTTACCATCCACAGTATTAGGCATCCCCGAATCATCTATTAACAGGGCTATAACACTGCATTTATATTCCTTTAGTAGGGGTAAAGCACTGTTCAATCTTTTACTCTCTGCGGTAATCGAATTGAGTATGGGCCTTTCTTTACACAATTTCAGAGCGGCTCCAGCCGCTTTGACATCCGGGGTGTCGATGCAAAGCGGCGTCTCTACCGCTTCTTGTGTCACTTGCACCAACCACGATAAATTCTCCGCCTCACTTTCTATGAAGGTCCCAGCGTTGATATCTATGTAGGCTGCCCCTGCTTCTGCCTGTCTAATAGCCTCATCGCGAATGAAATTGACGTCTTTTCTCTCGATGGCTCTGGCGATTTCTCCTCTGCTGGAGTTAATTCTCTCTCCTATAATTAGCAATTTATCCTCCCGAAGGAATAAAAAGAAAAATAATCGCTTGTCGGTGATTGCCCGCTATCATTAGCCCTATAGGTAAGGTTCTCACCATTCACTTTCCTCATCTATCTCAGCCGAAGGCCTACCTACGATACTCACACCCCTCTTGGCCACAACGACGACAGGGGGTGGCATCTTCCGCACCAACCATGATGCTTCCAATGCCGATGGCAAAGGATACAGACTTTCTGGGCATCATCATATACTGCTCGTTGAGCCTGACGCCTATCCTGTAAGCATGCGTAGCGCCGAGTAAAACCCTCTGATCAGTCAGTTTCCACTTCCCATAGCCAGGGCTGCTCCTAGGGCTTGTTTTAAGACCCAATGTTTCTGCCCTCTGACAAATGGCATAGTTCACATCGTCGGCGACGCTCTCTACTGCTGCTGACCCAACGCTGTCCAGCATCATGGCCTTGGCAAAATCCCTTTGGGCAAACAGTTCGTCCACCTTTTCCTCCAGTGCTGAGCCTATGGTAGCTACTGCCACTGCCAAAAGTCGTGAGCCCCCCCACTCCTTTGCCATATCCCCAGCATGCAACATAAATCCACCCTCCAACTTCACCACCACACCCGTTATCTCCTTGACAATTAACTCGGCCCAAATAGCTCTGGGCTGGGCAAGGCGATAGGCCTCTTCAACTTCACAGGCTAGAATCTCTTTAATACTACCACCTGGCTTAGGGACACATCTCTGCAGCTTGAGGATATAATCTTCATTGACCTTTACCTGTAGACCTTCTAACGTCTTAGCATCCATTGCTTTTCCTGTTCCAAGAAGATATATGCATCCTCAACCTTCTAGAGCCTCACCCTCTCAACTGCATCATAAAGTTGGGGAGCCATAGGGCTATCTGGGGGAAGAGCATAAGTATGACCATACCAATTATCATAACTCCGAGGAAGGGAAATACAGACTTGTAGATGTCTAGTGTAGTTATCCCCGGAGGAGCAACTGACTTCAGATAGAACAGCTGGTAGCCAAAGGGCGGCGTCATGTAGCCGATTTGCATATTGATGACGAAGAGGATTCCGAACCATATGGGGTCAAAGCCCAGAGACTTAATTATAGGGAAGGCGATAGGGCAAAGGATGAAAATGATGGCGAAATTGTCAAGAAAGCACCCCAAGAAGAAGGCAATCAGGTTTAATGCGATGAGAATACCCCAGCGACCCAATCCTAGTCCCATTATTATGTCGGTCACGAAGACCGCACCGCCGGCTCTAGCAAATACAGCGGCGAAGGCCATAGCCCCAAAGAAAATCCACATAGTCAAGCCAGTAATCCTAAAGGTTTGGATGGTTGTCTCTTTGATAAGTTTCCAGTTAAGCCGACGGTGGACAGCACAAGCTATAAGGACAGCCGCCACACCCAGTGAGCCAGCCTCGGTAGGAGTGGCAATACCCATGAAAATCGACCCTAAAACAGATAGTATTATCAATGCGGGTAAGATTACCGTTCTGAGGGAAATGACTTTCTCCTTCAGGGTAAACTTCTCCGGGTGGGGTGGGCATAACTTTGGATTGAGCCAGGCTCTTATACCTATATAGCCGATGAACAGACCGCCAAGGACAAGACCGGGACCAATCCCGGCCATAAACAGCTTACCCACTGAGACGCCGCCTATCAGGGCAACCAAAATACTTATTATGCTGGGCGGAATTAGTATCCCCAACGTCCCTGGCCCGGCTATACTGCCTAATGCTATACTCTTGTCATAGTTGCGCTTGAGCATAGCGGGAAGGGCTATCAGTCCCATGGTGAGAGTGGCGGCAGCAGTTACGCCGGTCATAGCGGCGAAGATGGCGCATATGACTACGGTTCCCATGGCTATGCCGCCCCTCATTGAACCTGACCAGCGGTGCACCGTCTCAAAAAGGGCTTCAGCGATGCCGGCACGCTCCATAAGAATTCCCATGCACATAAACAAGGGAATGGCGACAAGAACGATGTTCCACATACAGCCAAAGGTGTTGTAAACGATTAGCAACAAGCCTTCAGTGCCCCACAGTAGATAACAAACCACTACCGCAATACCCCCCAGGCACCAGGCAAGAGGAACACCCATCATGAGGACGACTACTAGACTGCCAAACATTATCAGGATTACCAGTTCAACGCTCATATTCCCTCCCGGTAATAGCGATGAAGAGGTGGCGCCAAAATTGAGCCAATTCCTGAAGCACTATCAGCAAAGCCCCCAGGGGTATTATCAGCTTAACCGGGTAGAGGGGGGCACGGAAGGGGGTATTACAGGGTTCCAATCGTATCAAGGATTCCCAGGCATAACCAGTCCCCCACCATAGCAGCACGCCACAGAAAGCAAAGAAAAACAAAAACCCAATCATGTCCAAAATCGCCCTTGTTCTTAAGGAGAAGCGATTGTAGATTACGTCCATATTGATATGTGACAGGTGAAGAGTGATGTATGCACCACAAATGAAGTAGTAGACAGCGAAGATGCGTTGAGTCATCCCGTGAGCCCATATAGTCGGGGCATTAAATAAATGCCTTGCCCCTACCTCATATACCAATACTGCTACACCAGGCCATAGTAGGTAAGCGAAAAGCTTTCCCGACCACTCACTGATGCCATCAATAGTTTTGAGCAAGCGCTTCATCGTGCCCTCGGCTATTCTCCGTTATGGCAGAGGTAGGGGCATTGCCCCTACCTCTGCCACTCGCCAGACCGTTAAACCTTCGTTATGGTCAAGCTAGATTAATCCAGCAACCCCAGGCTTCTCATGTAATCCTTCAATATTTCCGTGGCCTCGGCGAGATAGGGGTCTTCTGCTGCATACTCATCCAGAATTTCCAGCGCGTATCCCCGCAGTATCGCTTGCTCTTCCTCGGGCAAATGTGTTATGGTGAAGCCCCATTCCTCCACTATTTTCTCTCTCCACACGGCATCGTGCACATAGTAAGAGGCAGTAAATATGTCACCGGCGTAGGGGCAACTTTCGATAAAGAGCATTTGGAGGTCATCAGGTAGCGCGTTCCAGGCATCCATATTTATATGTAAACACCAGCAATCAAGCGGAGATAGAGGCGTTTCAAGGAAATAACTCGTAACCTCATGAAATCCCGAATCACATTGGCAGCTTAGAGGTCCGGCCTCCACAGCGTCACAAGTGCCCTTTTCCAGCGCCCCCATAATCTCCCCCCAGGGGAAGTAGGTCGCTGTTCCCCCTGCCTTCGCGATTAGCTCTCCGTATATCCCTGGAGCCCTAAATATCTTCCCGTCAAAATCGGCTACCGTGCTAATGGGGAACTTGCTCAGCACTACGGCATTATTGGTTAGTATGGTATTCACATAGAAAATGTTGTGCTCTGCGTAAGCCTCCCGGAGCAGCTCCTCAAGTCCGAGCTCGTAATAGAGGACGGTATAATGTTCCCGAAGCGGCAGGGTCATCGGAGGAAGACCGCTGGAAAAAATACTCATGGGAGTCTTGCCTAGCCAGTATGGACCATAAGTAAAGTCGATATTCAGCGTGCCTGTGGAGACAGCGTCAAATGTCTCCACGACTGGCATTATCTCACCACCTGAGTATGGTGTGATATCAAGCCGCCCGTCGCTTGCCACTCTAAGGTCATCGCACCATTTTTCGAGAATCTCCCAGTCCCAGGTTCCCCTGTACAGAGGATATGTCATGTCCCACTTATATACTTCCTCTTCCGGTGGAGGTGGAGGTGGAGGTGGTTCCTCCCCATCTTCAGGCGGTGGGGTAACTGGGGCAGCACAAGCTATCAGAGCGATGATTAAGCCAATAGTACCCAGTAACACTAATAAGTTTATCCGTTTCACTTCATTCCTCCTCACAAAATTGTAGTAAGCCTGACACTATCTATGCTTCTACATTTCTCACCCCCCTAATAAAACCGAAGAGCTCAAGAGTATCCCCACTTTGGTTCTCTGAGCCCTTTCAGTTGACTTATCCCCAGGATTAGTTTAGAATAAAAATAACCATATAAAGCCATCAGCTGTTTCCTTACTCCAGAAAGACTTGTACCCACAGGTCTTTTCTATTTAACCGTCTTTTGTTCCCTTTCAATCTTCTCGTCTATTGCCTCCTCAAGCCACCTTCAAAGTGTCTTCTTTGAACGCAAGGCTTCTACTTAGCACTGATGCATAAGCATAGCATAAAAATATATTTTTTGTCAATCCCTAAGAATTGTTTACCCCTGTTGCTGAGATATCCACCACCGCTGATATAAAGAAGGGGCTTCGGGCGTACAGAATCGTTATGTAGCCATTTTTTATCAATACTCTGTCAAAAATGCTAATGAAATCGGCAATACTTTACTAGAAATATTTAGATTGTCAAAGGGCTTGTCCCAAGAGGAACTTGCGTTTAGAGTGAACATACACCGTACCTATATTGGCGGAATTGAGAGAGGTGAACGGAATCCATCCCTGAAGAATATCGCGGCCATAGCAAATGCTTTAGGTGTAACTTTGCCGGAATTATTCTCGTTTAGGTCACGAGAATAATGAGTGACATTTATTGATAAGAATCTGGCTTTTAAAATACATAAATCACCAAAAGGAAATCCACTTTATCCCACTTCCAGAACTTCAAAGCTGTGTATTTGCCCTATAGTTGCCGACATTTTGCCGACAAACTGTTTAGCAGCCTCCAGCACAGGGCGGCACAGCCAGATACAAACTAGCGCTTGACACCAGAACGTCAAGTTTGGTAAATTGCCTGAAGAAAGGAGGCAAGGGTTAGCTAGCTTTTGCTGGGCTAATCTGATAAGACTGAGGTCTCTGGTTCGAGTCCAGAATGGCCCACCATCGTGTACAATAGGGGGAACTACGAGAGTGTCCTGGGATGCCGCACCCGCTGAAAGCGGCGCAGCAGCAATTCTTGTGATTCACCTTCATGTATTGATACTTCTAAAGACTAAACTCAAATCCAAATATGTTAAATAACACTGTAGGAGGAGGGACATGAAATACCGAGTTCACCGATTAGATGTCCGTATGACGAGGGACCAGGTCAGGCTAGAGCAATTCCTGAATAACTTGGATGGTGAGGTCATAGCGATAATCCCGAACATTACTATTCAGACTTTCTGGAGCCCCAAGGTGAATTTCCTCCTCATCGTAGAGAAAGTAAGCTAGTAAGTCCAAGGGATTTGAGCAAGAACTGATAAGACTGAGGTCTCTGGTTCGAGTCCAGAATGGCCCATTTTTTTGCAAGAATTGATGTAATATAATCTGCTTAGAAAACTACACCAGTGAAATTATGGAGGCAAAAGAGATATATGAAGGCGTCTGACAGCGTATTTAGTGTTATGGAGAAGGAGGGGCTGACTACTCTAGAGATTTTCCACAATAGAAAAGAAGACAAGTTCATACTGAGGGGAATGAAGGAATGGGATGATGGTATACGTTGGGATAGATATATGGTTGATTTTACCCCGGAGGATATTCTAACCGAAGATTATAAGGCGGTAGGCACGGCAACGCTGCGGGCAAGATTCAACGAGTTAGGCTTAAAAGAATACCTTGATACCATTGAGCAGCTTATCAGAGAAGGTAGAAACCACGGCATTGAATTCTACTACAATGGTAAACGGAATATCAGGGCTATGTACTGCAAACATATTAATACCCTTGGTATCAAGAACAGGAGACACGCCATACGAGCTGGTGCCATGCGCCGCCACGAGTTAAGCGAGCCTGAGATAGATGTCATCCTAGACGGCTTAAACATTGCCCGAGCCATGGCTTATAAAAATGCCATCGCCAACCTGCCTTACGGTGGTTCAAAGATACTAGTGCAATGTGATGCCGTAGAGTTAGATGACCTTGAGACTATGGGCTTTCTGGCTTATGTAACTGATAGGAGCCGGTCATTTACTGGACCTGATATGAATTTTGAGCCGGAGATGGCTGATATCATACGGGAAAAATTTACCAGAAGCTATGTCGGTGGCAGGAAGAGCCCTATGGGCCCATCGGGAATTCCTACCGCCTATGGCGAATACGTAGCTATAAAGGAAGCCTGCGACTTTATTTATGGCAGTAGAGATATATCAGATAAGAAAATAGCAATTCAAGGGTTAGGCGAAGTAGGCTACCCATTAGCTGAATATCTATTAAATGATGCTGCCCATCTCATTGTCACCGATATAGACTTATCAAAGGTGCATAAGCTTCAACAGAAGTATGGTTCAGACTCGGTTCAATATGTGGAGCCAGAAGACATATATACTGTAGATGCTGATATATTTTCTCCTTGTGCCATGGGGGGCATAATAACTGAAGAAAGAATAGGCAGGTTCAAGTTCAAGATAATAATGGGCTCAGCTAATAACCAGCTTAAAGCAACCAGCAAGGAAGGTGAGATAGAGCTGGCTAAAAGGCTTGCCGATGCCGGCATTCTTTTTGTTGTTGCCTGGGCACATAACTCGGGTGGCGTTATAAGAGCCTGGGCAGAATGGGTATTTCAAGAGGAAGCATCCTTTGACAAGATAAAGCCAAGAATTGAACTGGTATGCAGAGATAATCTGAGAAAGCTCCTTGAGGAGGCAAAAAGGATGGGTAGGACACCAACCGAGCTAGTATATGAAAAGGTTGAGGATATGGTCTATTCCGGTGCTGAGTTTGGTGAAGAACTATAAGTTGTAGTGAGGAGTGAATCAAAGGAGGAAAGAAGAGAGATGCTCAGAAAAATAGCAGTCCTAGGTGGGGGTAATGGTGCTCATGCCATGGCGGCTGACTTAACGCTAAAAGGGCTTGAGGTAAATATGTGTGAGGCGCCTGAATTTAAGGAAGGCTTCAGCACAACCCTTGAGCGGCAAGGGATATGCCTGATTGATGTTTGGGGTGAGGAGAGGACGGTGAAGCTGGGTAAGGTCACAACCGATTTTGAGCAGGCAATAGATGGTGTTAATTATATTATGATGCCTATCCCAGCCATTGGGCACAAGCACTTTTTCGCCTCTATAATGCCTTACCTGAAAGACGGTCAGACCATAGTTGTGTGGCCGGGAAACTACTCTGCGCTATTATTCGCTAACATGCTGAGAGAAGGGGGGATAAAGAGAGACATTACCCTGGCGGAGGTGCACACTCTTCCCTGGGGGTGTAGACTAGAAGCCCCGGGCAAGATAAGGATATTCGTTGACGCTTGGAAGCTACTACTAGCTGCATTTCCAGCAAAAAATACCGCTAGGGTGATAAATGACTTAAAGGATGTCTACCCGCTGGTTCCTGGTGCCAATGTTCTAGCTACTTCGCTAAACAATCTAAACCCAATTGTGCACCCCGTTGGGGCAATTCTAAATGCAGGCTGGATTGACACCCTGCAGAAGGACTTCCACTTTTACAGGGAGGGCACAACTCTATCAGTAGCCAGAGCCATTAAAGCGGTTTATGAGGAGGTAGCCAGGGTAGGGGAAGCTATTGGTATAAAACTGCTTGAGTATCCTGAGGAATCCTTCTGGTCAAAGAGCACCATCATGTCATTCTACTTTAAGGCTCCCTTTGATATGGAGGGCACTGTTGCCAATATTAGCGGTCCGTCATCAATGAAAAGCAGGTATGTAACTGAGGATGTCCCCTATGGGCTAGTGCCTACAGCACAGTTGTCACACAAATTCAATATTGACATCCCGATTATTGATGCTATAATTGGGTTATCTGCGGTGATAAACCAGACAGATTATCATAAGGAGGGAAGGTCGCTCCAAGAGCTAGGGATAGCAGACCTGAGCAAAGAGGAATTGGCTGAAATTCTAAAAGAGGGATTTTGAAGAGAAGGGGGTGATAGATGTTAGGTACTTAGATGAGATTTTGGCAGAGCAAAATTTCAGAGGAGGTTTTAAAGTGAAGAAGATATTACTAGTTTTGCTGGCACTTACTTTAGTGGCAGTGCCTTTCATGATGGCAGGTTGCGCTCCTGAGGCGAAGGTGATTCGGATTGGCGAGTGTATGATAATCGAGCATCCCGACCTGTTCGCTGACCAAGCAGGATTTCATGAAGTGGTGGACGCCTGGGCGGCAGCTGAGGGAGTGACGGTGGAGTATACTTTCCTGTGTGCTGAGGGTGATATGTCTCTAGCCAAGTCGATTGCCGATCGGTTTGTCGCAGAAGAGGTGGATTTAATTCATGCTATCACTACCCCAATCGCTCAAGCCTGTGTGGGTGCGGCTGAAGGGACTGGAATTCCTGTGCTTTTCAGCACTTGCACTGCTCCAGCTGTGGCTGAGATTGTGTCTACCTGGGATGCACCTCGCCCTGATGCCAATGTAACTGGTGTCAGTGATATGGCTGCCATGCTGCCTCAGATGGAGATGATTAGAGAGATTTGCCCTGATGTTACGGTGCTTGGGGTGATTTACAACGCTGGTGAACCCAACTCTGTCGTGCAGATTAACCAGCTAAAGGATATTATGGCGGATGTCGGCATTGAGGAGCTGGTAGAGCGAACTTGCTCGACAACAGCTGAAGTGGCAACCGCAGCCGCTGCCCTCATTGGGGCATGTGATGCAATCTATATTCCCACCGACAATACTGCTGTCTCCGGGCTTGAGGCTATAATTGGCGTCGCTGAAGAGAATAAGATACCCTTCTTTGGCTCTACGGGAGATATGGTTGACCGGGGTTGCATTGCCGGTCAGGGTGCCGACTACCACTGGATAGGCATGGAGGCAGGACGCTATGCTGTTCGAATACTAGAGGGTGAATCCCCTGGTGATATTCCGGTTGTAATGTGCGCTCCGGAAGCCTGTTTGCTGGTGGTCAATCCTGGGGCAGCGGAGAGAATGGGCATAACCATTCCTCAAGCGGTTATAGATAAGGCCGCACGAATAGTAGAATAGCGAGACCAAGACGTCTGTAGTGATTCGGACAGTGGGGGGGCAGTGATATTCTGCCCCCTCACTTGAGGATGAGACTATCGGATTATTTTTAGAGGTCAAGAAATGCCTCCCATAATACAGGGCATCCTAAACACTTCAATTTCTGAGGGGTTGGTATACGCCTTTATTGCTATTGGTGTATTCTTAACCCTCCGTGTGCTTGCCTTTCCCGACCTTACTGTAGATGGCAGCTTTGTTGTTGGGGGCTCTATTGTAGCCGTTATGATTGCTGGGGGCTATAATCCTTTCCTGGCGACTATAGCTGCCTTTATAGGTGGATTAGCTTGTGGTGCAATAACCGGGCTGCTCAATACCAAGCTGAGGATACCGGCTTTATTGGCTGGCATTCTTATGATGGTCGGACTCTATTCGGTAAACCTGCTGATTATGGGAAGACCGAATATCCCACTGCTGCGCAGCGTAACCATGTTTGATAGTATTGCCAGTTGGTTTGGAACTACGAGGAGCATCATATTGGTTATTATCGTCTTTGCGGTGATAGCCATCATCGTTTTCATGTTATTGAACTGGTTTCTACGCACTGAGATTGGTCTGGCATTGAGGGCAAGCGGTGATAATGAGCAGATGGTGCGTAGCCTGGGGGTAGATACTGATAAGAATATATTGCTCGGAGTGGCTATTTCTAATGGTCTCGTTGCCCTGGCTGGTGCGCTGGTAGCCCAAAACCAGCAATTTAGCGATGTCAATATGGGGATAGGGATGATTGTAATGGGCTTGGCGGCAGTAATAATTGGTGAGGCACTAATTCACCCCCGGGGTGTCACCTCAATGTTGCTGGCGGCATTTGTTGGCACTTTCCTCTATCGCTTGTTCATAACTGTTGCCTTCAGGCTTGGCTTAGCCCCAGGAAATTTGAAATTGATTACGGCACTGCTGGTGATTATGGCCATGGCAATCCCCTACATACAGAAGAAGTTGCGGCACGAGTGGATGCCACCAGCGGCAAGGTGGTAAAGGAGGTATCTGATGGGCGAAAATAAGAGCTTACTACAGCTTGAGGGAATAACCAAGATATTCTCTAAAGGGACTATAGATGAGGTTAACGCCCTAGATAATATCAACCTGGATGTCAATGCTGAGGACTATATTACCATTATTGGCAGCAATGGCGCTGGGAAAACTACAATGCTTAATGTTGTTGCCGGCGTCTTCCCTCCGGAAAGGGGTGGTAAAGTTATCATTAATGGTAATGATATTACCGGCTTGAGTGAATATAAGCATGCGGCATATGTGGGCAGGGTATATCAGGACCCTAATATAGGCACTGCGGCTAAGATGACCATAGAGGAGAACCTAGCTATGGCTGTGCTGCGTGGGCAATCAAGGGGGCTAAGGGCAGCCAGTAACAAACAGCGCCGAGAGCTATTCCACTCGGCTTTAGCTCCTCTAGGGTTAGGATTAGAAGACAGGCTAAAAGCCCTGGTGGGCACGCTTTCAAGCGGACAAAGGCAGGCGGTAGCTCTGGTCATGGCTACTATAAGTAAGCCAGCGCTGCTACTACTTGATGAGCATATCGCCAATTTAGACCCAAAGACAGCCCAGATTGTGCTTGAGTTAACTGAGATGATTGTGCGCAAGGAAAAGATGACCACCATGATGGTTACCCACAATATGGAGCTTGCTTTGCGCTATGGCAGCAGGCTGATTATGATGCATGAGGGTAGAATTGTAGTTGATTTGAATCAGGAGCAAAAGGCTGGGCTCACTATCAGTGACCTGGTAACCGCCTTTGAACAAGCCAGCGGTAGAAAATTTATTGAAGATAAGATATTGCTTAGACGTTGAGAGGAAACTAGAAAAGCTGTTAACCTCAGTGACTTGGTTATCCCTTTGAGCCAGCCGCTGCGCCCAGGAGTGTTCCCATTCTGCTTAGCCACCATTAATCAATAGCACCTGAATGACCCGTTATCCGTTATTCCTCTTCTTTGCCCCAGTTTTGCATTATTTGTTTTAGCCCTTGGGCAAGCTTGGGGTCGGCTCGCAAGCGCTCAATGAAGATGGGGCATCCTTCCAGCAGAGAGTTTTGGGCGGCGGTTGCCATACTGGATAAGAGATTTTGCATTCCTAGGTCGGCCTGCTGTGAGATATTCATCCCTGGCGCTGAGGATTCTAGCTGACGGCGGATGTCCTCAGCAGTGAATCTCATCGGCATCACGCAGGACTTATACCAGGGGCAGTCCTTGCACTGTGCTATAGCATAGGCTTCATCTAAAACATCACCCATATCTGGCCTCCTTTTACTTTGTGATGCCGAGCTTGCTCAGGCTACTTTCTATCTCTTCCTTGCTCTGGAAAGCACCAACCTCTATATATTGAATTATGCCATCTCTATCAATGAAGAAGGTAGTCGGAATATATTGAATGTTATAGCATCGGGCTACCTCCTGATTGGTGTCAAGTAGTACCGGGAAGGAAATGTTGTAGCTTTCCACAAAGCTGGTTACTTTGTCGGAGCTCTCACCTAAGTTAATAGCCAGCACCACCAGCCCCCTTTCATGCCACTCATTATAAACCTGCTGTATAAAGGGCATCTCCATGCGGCAGGGGCCACACCAGGTTGCCCAGAAGTTGACTAATACCGCCTTACCCCTAAGGTCACTGAGGGAAGTTGCTTGCCCCTCAGGAGTTTGAAACTGAAAGTCAGGTGCTGGCTCGCCTAGCTGGGGGCTTTGAGCGGAATCCACGGAGCAACCGGTTATCCTGCCCAGACCTGAACCATTTAGATTGGACTCGCCTGAACAACCAGCGATTAACAACACTGAGATTAGCATTATTAGCAATATTACTCTTAACATTCTATCCATAATTAACCCCTTCTAATTTTACCTCTAAATTATACCCTAAAACCAGACCATGGTATTGGTCAGGATGAGTATGCCTACGGCTATGAGCAGTAAGCCGCTAACAATGTAGCTCCAGGTGGAGTAACGCTGGATACGCCTTAACAGCGGTCTGATAGAATCAAAGGCTACTCCTATAACCAGGAAGGGAAGTCCAAGCCCAAGAGAAAAAGTGCCCAGAAGATAGGCACCTGGTAAGGGTGCCTCTGAACCTAGGGCAAGGGCTAGAGCACCCACAAGAAGACCACCAACGCAGGGGGTCCAGGCTAGGGAAAAAATAACCCCGATGAGGAGGGAGCGCAGGTAACCGGTGGTGGCACCCTGGAAAGGCTTTAGACGCTTTTCGTAGTTTAACCAAGGGAATTTCAGGGCAGCTAACAGAAACAGGCCAAAGACTATCAGCAAGCTGCCAGCTATCTTAAGAATGAGAAGATGAGAACCGAGGGCAAACCCAGCCAGCCCAACGCTGGCACCAAGGATAGTAAAGACTAGGGTAAAGCCGACTACGAAGCTAAGCGAGTGAAAAAATATCGGCAGGCGTCTTCTATCAGCCTCTGGCTCAAGTATTTCAGGACCACATACGCTAGCTAGGTATACCGGCACTAAAGGCAGCACGCAAGGGGACAGGAAAGACAATAGCCCGGCACCGAAGGCAACTAAAAGTGATATCTGTTCCATCTTCTATCCGCGATAGGTAAGCTTAATGCTAATCAATTTGACCCAAAATATCAAGTTAGTCATCGCTATTCTATGTGTGTTACTTCTGAGGTAAGAAATAGTCTATAATAATCATGTAATGCAAGCAGATAATAGGACTATGCCCTTTGAAGACACGCCTGATATGAAGCAAGTAGAGGCAATTATCAATAGCTGGCAGAGACCTGCGCTACCCATCCGCTGGAGATACCTCGGTGAGGGTAGTGTGGTGGAATTGGCTCATGGGGTGAGCCAAGGCTTGGTCAAGATGCAGAGCGGTGGCTATAAGAATCGGCTTGAAGTCAGGCTCATCGGCTGGCTCTACGATTTTATCCGGGCAAATGTAAAAAGGGGCAGGGTTTTTGATTTGGGTCAGGTCTTGCGGCAAGGCAGTGCCGACTGCGTAGGTTATGCCAAGCTATTCACCCTGCTGGGTCGGCTATTTGGTCTTGATGTGGGCGTTATAGAGGTGGTGGTGGATAACGCTGGCAGGTATGTGCCTCATACTGCTGCTATGGTCAGGCTTGAGAACCGTCGCTGGCGCTTTATTGATTTGTGGTATGGGTCAAAGAATATCCGGTACCTAAGGGTGGGATTACAGGTGAAGCAGGGTGGAGCATGGCGGATTGAAGACCTAGACTTGAAAGAGCTGGGCGGTCGGGAGGAGGTATGCTACCTGCCTGACTCTTGCGTGGATGCCATAACCCTCTATATTCGGGGGAATAGGCATCTGGACAGGCAGGAGTATGATGCTGCTATTGACTGCTATTCCGAGGCGATACGCCTTTATCCCGGCAATGCCAGGTTGTTCTATAATAGAGCCATCGCCTATGAAAATTTGGGCAAACAAGAGAGGGCAAAGGCTGACTATGCCCATGCCTTGTCTGATGAGGCTGCCATGATACGCATCTTAGCCACCGAGCACGATGAGGTTATTTCTTTGCTTGACCTGGATGCTAAGGGGATTGGTAGCTCGGCTCAGGAGATATACTTGCTTTACCGTGGGTTTGCCACTGGTAGGAAGGTTCCGCTACCGAGGGTAGCTAAAAGATTTGGCTTATCTGAGGCGGAGACCAGGGCTATCCTATCCTCGGTGGAGGCTGAGATATTTAACGGAGGGAAGAAATGAAGCCATTAAGCTACACACAGATTTCTTTATACCAGTCCTGCCCCTTATGTTATAAACTACAATACATTGACGGATTAGAGCAGAAGGAGAAGGGATATTTTAGCTTCGGTAGGACGATACATGAGTGTGCCGAGTACTTCTTTAAGGTAAAGGTGCCTCCGCCGCCATCTCTGGATGAACTACTTAAGTTTTATGAGCAGAATTGGCTTTCTGAGGGATATGAGTCAGCCGAGGAGGAAGCCAATTATAAGGCTTATGGTAGGGAGATACTGGCTAAGTTCTGGGAGATTCACAGCTCCGATTTCAGGATGCCGATAGCTGTGGAGTGGATGTTTAATGTTGATATTGAGGGGGTGAAGCTAAGGGGTTTTATTGACAGAGTGGATAAGCTGGATAGCGGTGGGCTATCCATTGTTGACTATAAGACAGATAAGGAATTATTTACCAAGGATGATTTAGAGAGAAATCTCCAGTTGACTCTATACCAGTTGGCGGTTGAGCAGTCTTGGTTTCTCCAGGTGGAGAGGCTCACTCTGTATCACTTCAGGTCGAACACCCCTTGTAGTTGCCAGCCAAGGGGTGAGGCGCAGCTTGAGGAAGCCAGAAGCCTGGTGCTGGCGGTGGCGGGGGGCATTGATGAGGAGAGATTTCCAGCTATTGAGAGTGAGCGTTGCCCATGTGATTTCGCTGAGCACTGCCCCTATTACCGGCAGAAGCTCGTGCCTGAGCCAGAGGAAACCGATATTTTAGGGGGAATGGCAGTGGCTGAGGCGATAGAGCGCTATGTTTCCTTACAGAGTGAGATAAAAGAGCTCCAGTTGCAGTTTGACGAGCTAAGGCAGATGATTATTGATTTCTGCCAGGCTGAGGGGTTAAATCGGGTTTATGGCAGGGAGCATGCCATTACCTATAAGATGGTGGAGAGAGCAGGTTTTAGCGAGGATGAAGTTAGAGCCTTGCTTGAACCTGAGGGGCTGTGGGGGCGGGTGCTCGGCTTTGACCAATCCAGGCTCAGGCAATTGGCTAGCGACGAAGCGGTAGCCAAGGATATCAGGAATAAGCTGGAAGCCCTAAGGCAGGTTATTTCCACCCATCCACAGCTATGGGTCAGGAGGCTTCTTGAGGAAGAATAGCTATTTATAGGAGCAAGATATGATTACATATGACGATTTTCTGAAGGTAGATATGAGGGTGGGGGAGGTGATTGGGGTGGAAGATTTCCCTGAGGCTCGCAATCCATCATACAAGTTTGAGATTGATTTTGGTCCCGAGATAGGGACTAGGCTTTCTTGTGCTCAGTTAACCAACTATAGCAAGGATGAGCTTATGGGACGGCAGATAGTGGCGGTGGTCAATTTCCCGCCCAAGAGTATCGCTGGCTTTTTGTCGGAGGTGCTTATCCTTGGGGTTCCCATAGAGGGCGGGGTGGTTTCTTTGCTGGAGCCAAGGGATGAGGCTATAATCGGGGGCAGGGTTTATTAGAAGATAAGGCTTGCATTTTTATCCCAATCCTTGTATCCTTATCGAAAAGAATAGATGACCTGGAGGTGTCCGAGCTAGCTTGGGCATAACGGAGAGCAAGTCGGTGGAAGTCCGACGCAGTCCCGCCTACTGTGACTGATAGATAATCTCTATCAGAAGCCAGAACGCCGAACCTCCGGGCATCCTTGAACCTCCGCGGAGAAAGGGGGTGGGATGATGCTCAGAATGGACTGAGGAATCCCCCTTGCACTAGAAGCAGAGGGGGATTAATTTTGTCTAATACTAGCAGGAGGTAAATGTTTTAATGAGAGTTATGAGATTAGTCATTGGTGTGTTTATCATTTTGAGCCTATTGGTAACTATGAGCGTGGGTTGCAGCCAGCCCTCTTTGCCAGCAACCTTTGTTGATGATATGGGCAGGGAGGTGACTATAAACGAGATTCCACAGAGGATTGTGTCTCATGTGCCCAGCATTACCGAGACCCTTTTTGCTCTTGGCTTGGGGGGAATGGTGGTTGGAGTCAGTGACTATTGTGATTACCCTGAGGAGGCGAAGTCAAAAGGCAGCGTTGGGAATTACTTTAACCCTTCCATTGAAAGTATCGTGGCTCTAGAGCCGGATTTGGTGCTGACCGATGGGCACAGCGAAAGCATTAAACAGCTTGATGAACTGGAACCACCAATTACCTATATGGTTATAGACCCTAAGGACATTGATGGCATCTTTAAAGACCTTGAATTGCTGGGAAAGGTTACCGGCACCGAGAGGGAAGCTGAGAAGCTCATTGAGGATATGCAGGATAGCATAGCTCATGTTCTCGCTTTGGTGAAAGATGCTCCCCCAGTTAGGGTTCTCTATATAATTGATGCTACTGACCCAACCCTGCCCTGGACGGCAGGTCCAGGCTCCTTCGTTGACTGGCTTATTACTATGGCTGGCGGGGAAAATATTGCTGCTGAAGCCCAGGGTGCCTGGGTGCAATTCAGCATTGAGCAGATAGTTAGCTCTGACCCTGAGATTATCATACTCCCAGCTAAGCATGGGACAACGTTTACCTCGCCAGAAACGCTAAAAGGGAACCCAGCCTGGCGGGAAATAACTGCGGTGGAGCAAGGAAGAATCCGTATTATTGATGGAGACCTTGTTGACCGCTCTGGACCGAGAATTGTTCAGGGTCTGGAGGAGATGGCAAGAATCATTCACCCTGAGCTATTTGAATAGCGGGAGCTTGATACCGGAGACAGGAATGCCGGGACTTTTGTCCGATACAATTGATATGATAAAGCCCCTGGACGAAGGGGCAATGGCTGAAGCACAGTCCAGGCAGGACCTGTTGACCAAGCCGCAGGGCAGCCTGGGCAGGCTGGAGGAGCTATCTATTCAACTGGCTGGCATTCAGGGCAAGCCTATACCTCAAATCAGGCACAAAGCCATTATCATTATGGCTGGCGACCACGGGGTGGTGGTTGAGGGGGTGAGTGCTTACCCCGGGGAGGTAACCGCTCAGATGGTCTACAACTTCCTTGCTGGTGGGGCGGGAATAAATGTGCTTGCTGGTCAAACCGGGGCCAGGGTTATTGTGGTTGATATGGGGGTGGCAGCCGAGCTGGAAGCCGACCCCAGGCTTATATCCAAGAAGGTTGCCCCTGGCACCCAAAATATGTGTCTATGCCCAGCTATGACCATAGAACAGGCAGTGACTTCCATAGAGTTGGGGATTGAGGTGGTGGGGGCTGAGCTGGCTAAGGGTCTTGATATAGTTGGCACCGGTGATATGGGTATCGGTAATACTACTGCCAGCAGTGCTATCTGTGCCGCTATGACTGGGAAACCAGTGGCTGAGGTGGTGGGCAGGGGCACTGGCATAGACGATAAGCAGCTTGAGCACAAGGTGGATGTGGTAAGCAGAGCGCTGGCATTGAACCAGCCTGACCCTAAAAAGCCTTTAGATATGCTGGTAAAGGTGGGAGGCTTTGAGATTGGTGGGCTGGTGGGGGTGATGCTGGCGGCAGCCGCTCGCCGTGTTCCTGTAGTTATTGATGGCTTTATCTCCGGGGCAGCCGCCCTTATTGCTACGGCGCTGGCACCGAGACTTCGGGACTTCCTTATCGCTGCTCATGTCTCGGCAGAGGCTGGGCATAAACTGCTGCTCAGGCATCTGGGGCTTAAACCCCTACTGGATTTGGAGATGCGTTTGGGTGAGGGCACTGGTGCTGCATTGGGAATATTTCTGGCTGAGGCAGCAGCCAGGACTCTGGCTGAGATGTCTACCTTCGCCCAAGCTGGAGTATCGGAAAGGGAGAAACCGGGCGATTGAAGTTCTTAGCTGCTTTAAGATTTCTAACCATTATACCCTTGCCCGGGCGGCGCGAGGTTAGCCCTGAGGAAGTAGGACGCTCTATAGTCTATTTTCCCCTGGTCGGTCTCATTATTGGGCTTATTCTAGTTGGCTTGAACTGGCTGATGGGTCTGTTCTTGCCTTCGGCGTTAGTCGATGTTCTGCTGGTGGTTTCTCTGGTGGCGATTAGCGGCGCTTTTCACCTTGATGGATTTGTTGATACCTGCGACGGCATGGCTGGTCACAAGACAGTGGAGGAGAGGTGGCGAGTGATGGGTGATAGCCGTGTTGGCGCCTTCGGTATTATTGGCGTCTGCTGCTTGCTGCTGGTCAAATATGTCTCACTGAGCAATGTGCCTGAGAGCTGGCTGGTGGAGACCCTGGTGCTTATGCCGGTGGTAAGTCGCTGGGCAATGGTCTATGCTGTTTTTGCCTATCCCTATGCCAAACCATCGGGTTTGGGGAAGGCGTTTAAGCAGGGGGCTAGCTGGCCGAGGTTTGTAATAGCGACAGTCATAACTTTGGTGGTGGCAGTGATTCTGGCTCAACTGACGGGCTTTATTATAATGTTAGCTGTTTGGGTTATAGTAGTAGCTATGGCTGCCTATTTGAAGGGTAAGTTTGGTGGGCTTACTGGTGACACCTATGGGGCGATAAATGAGGTGGCTGAGGTTTGCCTTCTCATTCTGGTTTGTCTGCTGGCTCACCTCCGGTGGTTGGGCTAGGTGAAAAATATGTTATGGGGGGCACAAACTGAGTAAGAGGTGTGTTCTGATAATTGGTGGCGCCGGTAGCGGTAAAAGCCACTTTGCCCAGGAGCTTGCCCCGAAGTTGGGTGAAACGGTGCTTTTTGTGGCTACGGCGGTGGCTGGCGATGAGGAGATGCGCCAGCGCATTGAGGAGCATAAAAGGGCGAGGTCAACAGCCTGGAGCACCCTTGAGGTTACCTCACATCTCGGTAGCCAGATTTTGGAGAAAATCGGTGGTGCTCAGGTGGTGATTGTGGATTGCATTACCCTTCTGGTTAATAACATTTTTAATCAATACAGTGACCAAACTGGTGAGCAAATCAATGCCTCCCTTATTGAGAAGGGGCTTATCGCTGAAGTCGGTGAGCTGATTGAGTGCATCGACCGGGTTGATGCCAGCTTCATTATTGTTACCAATGAGGTTGGTCTGGGCTTGGTGCCTGCTAATAGGGTGGGCAGGTTATATCGTGATTTACTGGCCAAAGCCAACCGGCTCCTGGCACAGGCTGCTGATGAGGTCTATATGATGGTCGCTGGCTTACCGGTGCAGATAAAACCAGCCAAGGGTTTATAGCTCTGGTCTTCGCTGTAGTGGCTTTATAATGGCCAACCCAGCCAGTCAAAGACGCCGAGCATCTTTAGTCCCATATAGAACATTACAGCAATGAAGATATAGCTCAGTTGTTTGGCTGGCAGCTTGTGGGCGGTTATAGCGCCAACCTGTGCCATGCCAACGCTGGTAACCGCCAGTAGAAACCATGATGTCAAGTTAACATAGCCGATGGTATAAGCCAAATCTTGCAATTGGGGAACACCAAGACCATTTATAATATAACCGATAACACCACCGGTGCTGGTAAAGAGCATTACGGCTAAGGATGTGGCTATGGCATTGTGCATCTTGAACCTGAGTGCCAGCACCATTACCGGAACCATCAATACACCGCCGCCAATTCCGAAGATGCCGCTTATGATGCCTATAGGGATAGCCCAAGCCGCCCATAGCCAGGGATTGTCTCTAGGTTCTTGCTCAATCTGAGGCGGTCTGGCAGTGAGCATCCTGATACCGCTGAGCAAGATAATGGCGCCGAAGGCTATTTTTAGCCCTGCCCCGGGGAGATGGGTAGCCAGGGTAGCCCCGCCAAAGGCACAAATTAGACCGCAGCCGCCGATGACAATGGCTGCTTTCCACCGCACCGCTCCCTTTTTACTATGCCTCCAGGCTCCACTGGCGGCTATGGGCAAAACAACCAGCAAACTGGTGCCAAACGCCAGCTTAATAGCTATATCGGTGGGAATGCCCATGCCGGTAAATATCATGTACTGAACCGGGGTCATAATGAAGGCGCCGCCAACACCTAGAAGACCGCCGGCAAAGCCAACGCCAATACCGGTTGCCAACAAAATAATGATATGGGCTATGGTCACTGGGCTATTTTCTCCACATTCAGCTTCACGCCGAGAAAGGCGCCAAAGGGGTTATTGACGAAAAGCAACAACCTCTCCAGCTGGCGAAGATACTTATGCCAGCTTAATGGAAAAAACAGGGTGCTTCGCCACTCCAGAGGCACTTTCCCTACCGCTCTTTTGACTGTTGCTTCTATCTCCCAGATACTATAAAACTTCGCCCGGTTATAAACTGATTCCCGAAATCTACCCTTAATTCGGCGATTTATTGCCAGCAATGAGGTTTTGCTTAAAATTCCTAAATAAATTTGAGCCCGCGCCACCCGGGCTGCTTCCTTGAGTACCTTGGTTGGGTCGGAAACAAATTCTAACATGGTGATTAAAGTGACGATGTCAAAAGAGTGGTTATCAAATGGTAATTCCTCAGCTTGCCCTAAATAGAGCTCGACATCGGTGCCGAGCTTCTTAGCTGCAATATCCAGCATTGGCTTGGAGGCATCAATACCAACAGCCTTCAGCTCCAATTCCTTGAAAAACGCCAGGTTATGCCCTGTGCCGCAGCCGACATCCAGCAGGCTCTGACCACATTTAGGTTGAATCAGCTTAAGAAACAGCTCCTTTTCTAGGGCATCAGCGTATTGCCCTTGTGGTGTCTGATACCAAAGGTCATATTCCGCAGCCTGGGCATCAAACAGCGTCTCCTCCAAGTTATATGCCATCAAACCAACCGTGGTGATATCTTCTTAAGTACTCATCGTGGGGATAGGTTCTTCTTACATCCTCTTCATTGAAGGAGTAACTATATTGAGCGCAATATTGCATTATTAGCTCATGTGCCTCGTTTATCTTTTTCATCATCTCAGCACATTTTGCCTTGTCTGGGTCTTTACACTTATCAGGATGGTAGCGATTAGCCGCTCTTTTGTAGGCTGCTTTTATCTGTTTAAGGGTCGCTGTTTCACCCAAGCCCAGTAACTCTCGTGCTTGACTTATTTGCTTAAAATCGGCCACGCCTAACGCCCTAATTTTTTCTTCACCGATTCTATCTTGCTACTTATGCTGGCGGTTTTATCTCGCCGGTCATCAATCTCAATTATGGTTACCGCTCTCATCACTCCGGCATTGAAGACGGCTTCATGCATCTTGCGGGCTAAGGTGAGGAGCCGGTCCAAATCGCCTTCAATAATTGTTCCCATTGCTGTTAGCTCATACTTTATATCCTTCTCATCCTGCAATACCTCCACAGCCCGGGCTACATATTGGCTAATTGAAGTAGTTCCAATGCCCAAAGGAATAATGCTAACCTTAATCAGTGCCATTTCTGGGACCTCAGCTTTCTGTTTTGGGATTAAGTCGGTGATTATTATTTGAATCCAAACTTTGTACCAAATAATGAACTTATGTTCATAATAAGCTGCTGGGTCGAATTTGTCAAGCCTTATTGGGGCACTTCATCAAATTGCCAATGAGACCTCTTGTTGCTATAATATCCCTGATAGGTGGGGCTGTAGCTCAGCTGGGAGAGCGCCTCCTTTGCACGGAGGAGGTCAGGGGTTCGAGTCCCCTCAGCTCCACCAAAGGAGATTTTTCCACACCAGGGTGTGGAAGCCTCTAGCGTATACGCAATGAAGTTGGCTGACTCTGGCGATGCGCTGAGACTGCTCCAAGAGCATCGCAACTGGTATGAAGGGCTCTGGCATGGCCTTGGAAAACACCAAAGGTAACAATTCAAGCGTTTGTTACCAAACCTACACATTGCGGACAATCGTTTGGTGGTAAGGTGAAAGTTATAATCAAAAAGGCAGGATGCCACTTGCCCGATTACAAACGTTGGTGGTACCTGTTTGTAAGAGACTCGGAGCGCAAGCTTGGGAACCCAATTGTTCTTTTGTCACCCCCAATGTCCAACCATGAACTTAATCCCGTCCAAGGCGGTGGCTGATTCGAACAGTTTGAATGCTACTGGGAAGGTCCTCATCACAATGTGGGGCGCCGCAGTAAAGTCTCTTCCTGATTCAAAGGAGTAGCTTCAGGCCTTGGTGCCTCGTATACTGTCACTACGCTCTTGAGACCGGAAAACACCCGTCGTATGGTAGCAATCTCTTCAGGGCTTAGAGGTTGAACGGCGCAGGGGCGTAGCGGCGTATTAATCTGTACTTCGTCTGGTAACAGTTGTTTAGCTATTCTTGCCATCTCCAGCGCATAGCCTTTGTTTTCCTCAACAAACATCATCTGAAGAGCAAGCTTGCCCCGATATTCCTTGCTAAAGAGCTTGAGCCCATTGATGATTCCGGTGAGAGTGCATCTTAGGATAGGCTGATTGATTTGGTGAAACAGCCTTTCGTTGGGAGCATCCACTTTGACCACCACCACATCAGCTAGACTAAGGTCGCGGCGCACGTCTTCCCTAGCCATTAAGGAAGAATTGGTTAGCACCGCCACCGGTAGCCCCAGGGTTGCCTTCACCAGCTTTATTGCCTCACCAAGGTTGGAAGCTAAGGTCGGCTCACCAACCCCGGAGAAAGTAGCATAGTCAGCAGGTATTTCCCTTACTTTCTTCAGCTCCACGGCAAGCTTACCCAGGTTGGCAAACTCTTTACGTTCGGTCAGAGGATGAATGGTCTTTCCCAGCTGACAATATATACAATCAAAGGAGCAGGTTTTACCTTTGGTTGACAGGAGGTCAATACCCAGTGACCTGCCCAGCCTCCATGATGGTACTGGTCCATAGATAATAGAACTCACTTGCAGACACCTTAGTTCAATATCTTTTATAAGCTCGCCTCCACGGCTCCTTCTTCATCGTTAGGTAGTCCCTTATCGCCTCCTTCAGGGTGTTTGCTGCCAGAAGAGCGCAATGCTCGCTCTCCTCAGGCAATCCGCCTAAAGCAGATAGAACGTCTTGCTGACTGATCCTCTGAACCTGACTAACACTCTTCCCTCTGGCCAACTCGGTGACCATGCTACCCGCCACGATGGTAGTGCCACAGCCGTCGGTCATGAAACTAGCATCGCTGATTGTGCCATTCTTTACTTTGAGCCACATCTCCATGGTATCGCCACAAGGGCCAGTTACCTTGGCAAACCCATCAGCATTCTCTATATCTCCCACATTTCTTGGGTTCATGCTGTGGTCGATAACCGTCTCGGAGTAGACCTTCCTCATCTCGTCTCTAACTAGCTCTTGAAACTTGTCCCAGCCCGAAGTCATTACCCCGCCTCCTGCTTTGCCTTAATCGATATTGACCTGGGAGAGAGATTGTCCCAGCCGACCTACCACCTCAGCGTTGTAGCGCTCAATATTGCCCTCATCACAAAGTTTAGCCAGCTCTGGGTCTATAGGTAATTGTCCCAAAAGTGGGGCCTGGGCGGCGTGTGCCATTTCCTCACCCCGGCTCTTACCAAAGACCTCGACTTTTTTGTCTATCTCAGGTACATATAAATAGCTCATATTTTCCACCACCCCCACCACCGGTTTACCCATTTGCTTAGCCATTTTTACTGCTTTCCTGACAATCATGGTGGTCAGGTCCTGCGGAGTAAAAACGATGATTACCCCCGATACAGGCAATGTTTGCATCACAGTAAGGGGAGCATCAGCCGTGCCTGGGGGCAAATCAACAATCAAATAGTCAAGCTTACCCCACAGCACCTCTTCCCAGAACTGCGTAATTGCTCGACTGATGAGCGGTCCACGCCAGATGATAGCGTCATCCTCACTGGGGAGAAGAAGGTTAATTGACATGACCTCGATTCCTGACTTTGACAACACTGGCAGAATCCCGTTTTCGCTTCCCGAGGGTCTGGTGGTGATGCCAAACATCTTGGGGATACTGGCACCGGTGATGTCAGCATCAAGGATACCTACCTCGTAGCCCTGGCGCTTCAGAGCAATCGCAGTAAGACTAGCTACCAGCGATTTGCCCACCCCTCCCTTGCCACTCATTACGGCAATGACATGACTTATCTGGTTTAAGTCCTTCGGCTTGCCATCCACAAAGCTGACATTTATTTCCTTCACCCCTTCAATCTTGCTCATGACATCTTCAATCTTTTCCTTAAGCCATTCCTGGGCAGCCGGTGCCAGGGCTGCTGAGGCAAGAGTAACGCCAACTTTGTGGTTAGAAATACTGATATCACGGACCAAATTCATCTTTACCAAGCTGCGCATGACACCGGGCACTAATACCGTTTCCAGACTTTCCATTATTTGCTCTTGCGTGGGCACAGAATCTCCTCCTTCTAGTGCAGTCGCTCCATGAGGTTTAGCAGTTTACCAAGCAGGTAGAGTTTTACTGCCTCATCAATGCTAGCAATATCAGTGACGACCGGCTCGATGCTGTGGCTTTTCAGGCTGTCATATGCGCCCCAGCCCATGCCGCCAGCGATAAGAACCTGACAATCAGAGATAGTCTCAGCCATACTGGCATGCCTTACCTGGGAGCCAGCATCATAGCCATGTCTTTCCCCGGGAGCTAAATCAGGGTGGTGGGCGGCAAAGGTGTGGTGTCCAGTCTTAGCTCGTGTTTCCTTACCCACAATCTTGCCATCTTCCACTGTTACCACCACATAAAATGGCGCCCGGCCGAAGTGCTGGCTGATAGTGGTACCATCTTCCGTTATCGCGGCAATCTTCATAGTTTATCCCTCCCAACTTATCTGAATTACTATATTAGTCCCTCAACTTAACATCACACAGAGGTCATGCACCACCTTCAGATTATTCTTATGACAGAAGGCTATGGCAGCCTCGCTTTCTGAGCCGGGTTGAAGCCATATACGGTCAAGCCTTAACCTCATACACTCCTTAAGAATTGACTCAGTTACCTGCGGTGGAACCACAAAGTCGACCACATCAACCCTAACTGGTATGTCGGTTAGGCTGGGATAGCACTTGACCCCCTCAAGCTCCTTGAGCCTGGGATTTACCGGATAGACCTCATATCCGCGCTTCGCCAGGTTCTTAAATATCTCATAGCCATACTTCTTGGTGTTGTTGGTGGCGCCAACAATGGCAAACCTCTTTTGAGCCATAAATTCCTTTATCAGTTCTTGCATAGCCCTCTCCTCAGCTTCGGCGACATCTATACCCCCTAATTCTTGGCTAATACCTTGGCTATATTTTGCCACAGCAAATTTATCTCTCGGCTGACCGGGTTATCGCCGTATTCCACCACAGGAAGTCCTTGTACCATGGCTTCAGTCACTACATTATCAAACGGAATCTTGGAGGCTACCTCTATTCCCTGACTGAGACAGTAGTTTTCAATCAGGCGGGTATTGTCCTCGTTAACATCATACTTATTGATACATACCAGAGCCGGGACGCCAAAGTGGTGGCAAACGCCAAGGACTCGCTCCAAGTCATGTATTCCAGATAGTGTGGGCTCGGTTACCAAGAGAGCCAGATTGGCTCCGGAAAGGGAAGAGATGACCGGGCAGCCGATGCCCGGCGGGCCATCGCTGATAATACAGGCAGCCCCCTGTTTCTCGGCCATTTCTTTTGCCTGCTGCCTGACCAGTGCCACCAGCTTTCCTGAGTTCTCCTGGGCAATACCAAGCCTAGCATGAACCAGAGAGCCATATTTGGTATCCGAGATAAACCAGTGGCCAGACAGGTTTTCCTTCATGGTGATAGCCTCATCCGGGCAGATATGATAACAGAAGCCACAGCCCTCGCAGGAGGTAGGGTCAACTCTAAAGTCTTCTATCGCTTCAAAGTGACACAATTCCTGGCACAAGCCGCACTGGGTACACTTGTCATCATCGATAGCAGCAACCTGCCCGCTCCAGAATTCGTGCTTCTGCTGAATAACTGGCTCAAGTAGCAGGTGAAGGTCAGCGGCATCCACATCACAATCAGCCAGCACCTTGCTTTTAGCCAGAACAGCGAAAGAACCCACGATGCTGGTCTTTCCTGTGCCCCCTTTACCGCTTAAGACTACGAGCTCTTTCATCTACCATCTCCCTAATTTTGTCGAAAAGCCCAACAAAACCCTCCTGCCACTGTGGCATGCCCACGACCAGAGTTACCCCTTTGGAATAGAGGCGAGCAATCGCAGTATCCAGAAGAATAGTGAGGAGGATAGGTATATTCTCTTTCCGGCAATATTCCTCTACTTTTTTATCGCCTACCCCAGCACGATTGAGCACTACAGCAAAGGGTATATTGAGTTCTCTCACTGTCTCCATTGCCAGAACCAGGTCATTAAGCCCGAAGGGAGTCGGCTCAGTTACCAGCAGGCAGAAATCGCTATCCTTAATTGATTCCACTACCGGGCAGGATGTCCCAGGCGAGACATCAATGATAACTACACCATCTGGGTTAGCATATTCTTTAACCTGCCTGATAACGGGTGTTGCCATCGCTTCACCTATGGTAAGCTTTCCGTGAACAAACTCCACGCTATCTGAGTAGCCTTGCTCGACGACACCGATTCCCCTTCCTTCCTCTGAGATAGCCTTTTCTGGACAGAGGTAACTACAGGCACCACAACCATGGCAAAGCTCTGGGAAGACCAAGACATGCTCGGGGAAAACGGCAATGGCATTATAAGCACAGACCTCAGCGCATTTACCGCAGTAAGTGCACTTTTTCTCGTCTACCTTTGGAATCTGGATACAGACCGCCTCGCTGCGGGTAATGACCGGTTTCAGGAAGATATGGTCATTGGGCTCCTCCACATCACAATCAAGAAGCTGCACCCTGTGCCTATCTTTCAGGGAAAGGGCAAGACTGGTAGCGACCAGTGTCTTACCGGTTCCTCCTTTGCCACTGGCGATGGATATTATCATTCTATTCTCTCACCATCTTTGTGCCGCACTGGGGACAGGACAGGCTGTAGCAGGGAGTACCCCTTTGATGGGGAACCTTTGTGCCACAGCTGGGGCAGACGCAATTCCCACTCGGTCCAGCCCCAGGACTGGTTCCTCCCATCCGACCACCCCTTTGTGCGCCCCTCCGGGGTGGTCCGGTTCCATTTCCCCTGGGCATGATATTACCTCCAATAATCAAGATTGCTACATTGGCGGTAGTCCACAGGTGCCCGTGCTGCACGTAGGACAGCTTATCTCCGAAGATTCGGACGTGCTTGAGCCCGGGCTGAAGAACGAGGAAAATAGTCGTTTTGGATTCTGGGTGTTGCATTTAGGGCAATTTAATTTGGAGCCATCCTCGCCTATGGACTGACGGACTTCAAATTTCTCTCCACATTGAGTACACTGGTATTCGTAGATTGGCACGACTCTTACCCCTCCTTTGAGCCTTTCAAGCTTTGTATTTCCACTACTAGCTTGTGAATGGAGCAATCATCACTATGCATTTCCTTACCACATTTAAAGCAGGCCTCTCTTACCGCTTTAAGAGCCTTGTCCAACTCCTCATCACTGACTTCCTTGCCTGAGTACCTCCAAACGGGCATGATATTCCCTCCTCTTTATGTTCCTTTCTTTTCCAACTGCTCAATGCGGCGTTGAATCTCAGATAGCTGTTGGGCCAGCGTCTGTGATTGAGCTTTCAGTGCTTCTATCCCTTGCTCCGGTGTTGGGGGTTGGGGCACTGGACTAACTGGCGGCGTCATCCCGGGTCCCATGCCCATGCCCATACCTCTGCCTCTGCCCATACCACGGCCCATTCCCATGCCTCTTCCCATTCCCCCGCCCATACCAAAGCCTGGGCCAGCTCCCATGCTAGGAGTGGCACCCGTGCCAAGGTGGCCGGGCACATTGGGCTGGGAGCTAGTCTGGAGTTGACCTGATTTGTAGTCCAGGATAGCATCCCTTACTTTCCCAGATATACCAGTTATTATCTGGATACCAGCAGAGGATAGTACCTGATGGGCATTGGGGCCACAGTTGCCGGTGAGCACTGCTTCCACTCCTTTACCGGCGATCATCTGAGCAGCAGAAATGCCGGCTCCGCCTGCCGCCATGGCACTGGAGTTGTCCATGGCTTCAAATTCCATTGTTTCCGGGTCAGCAATGATGAAGTACTGGCACCGCCCGAAGCGTGGGTCTACCTCGGTATCCAGGCTTGTTCCTGTTGCCGAAATTGCGATTTTCATATCCCCTCCTTACTTCTTTTTGGCTGACAGTTCTGAAATCCTGGCTTCTATTTCCTCCAGCTGTCCTCTCATAGCCTGAGCCTGGTTTTTCAGAAAGTCAAGCTCCTGCTCACGGGTCATCTGAGGAGCAAGAGGCCCAGCACCCGGAGCAGTCGGTCCTGCACCGTAGTAAGGCATGCCCCAGGGCACACCGTATGGAGGATAGGCTACTCTTCCCATATATGCTGGCCAAGCCGGTGGTAACGGAACAGCACAAAAACCTCTACCGCCACCTGTCATTGGTCCCATTCCACGAGGGCCGGTGCCATCAAATCCTGGCATAATTTACCTCCTTTATTATAGTATCTTTTACTCTTCACTCTCCAGGTTACGTATCGTGGCCTCAATCTGGTCTAGCTGACCCTTTATTGCCTCCGCCTGTTCTTGCAAGAAGCCAAGCTCTTGCTCCTTAGTCACTTGCGGGGCAAAGGGCGCGTAACCAGGGGTGGATGGTGCTCCTGCATAGAAG
>Ga0209986_10000026_pt1 | contig 115990 bp, 102 predicted proteins | sample BlataG_FD_183168 | JGI IMG/M metagenome (GOLD analysis project Ga0209986, IMG submission 183168) | Deep subsurface microbial communities from Black Sea to uncover new lineages of life (NeLLi) - Black_00105 metaG (SPAdes) (version 2) | ecosystem: Environmental > Aquatic > Marine > Oceanic >...
CTCCTCGATTATTCTCTGAATCTTGTTGAGAAGCTTCACTTCTCTGGGTTTGGGCTCTGGGGATCCTCCACCTATCACCAGATGAATATCTGACACTTTCCGCCTCACAAGGTCAAAGGCATTGAGGAGGACCTCGTGTCCCTTGTTCTCATCGATTCTGCTGAGACAGAAGATGTAGTTCGTTGGCATCTCCGAATCGCCTGATGCTTCTTCTGAATGGAATGCTTCAATGTCAACACCGGGAGGGATGACCACAGTATTCTCGGACTGGAAATCGTAGAGTGACTTCATAATCTGTATCTGAGCCTTTGTTGTGGCGGTCTGTCCATTAACTGCACGGAAGACCTCCTTTTCAGCCCTAATTCTCTGGCTGAATCTGTATTTCTTTTCCATTTCCTCAGAATGTCCTTTTATCAGCTCGCGTTTCCAAGCACCAAGAGAGTGTGACGTAAAGAAGACTGGTTTGTCAAGAGCCTTGGCCACAATCACCGCCACTACTCCCGCATCAACGTAGTGCGCGTGAAATAGGTCGTAGTTCAAATCATTCTTTCGGATGAACTCAATCATATTATCAGCCAACTCAGGCAAAATGTCATAGAGCTCTTCCTTTGGTACGAAATTCATGGGTCCTGCAGGTATTCGGACTATTCTCAGATTGCTGTCGCCGAGGACATGCTCAACGCTTTCTTTTGACCTGTCAAACCACCTGGTGTAGATATCGACTCTTATGCCCTGCTTGGAGAGAGCCTTGGATAGCTGGAGCACGTATACAACCTGCCCGCCAGTGTCCGTCCTACCTAGCTGAGGTTCAGGATCAACGTAACCGTGTGTGCTTAACATGCAAATACTCTTGATCTCCGTTCTTGTCAGTCTAGGTCACCTCCCATGCCTCAAGTATCGATGGCGTCAATCACTGCTTTATGGGTTCTGCTCAGTCCAAGTGGAAGGCTTGGAGTAGAGGCACTTCAATTGAGATCTTAAACCAGCTCTTCATCCTCCGCTCGCCATGAAGGATACACTATACACAGGAACATCAGGTCGGTATCGCCTGTGTTCTCGATGTATTGTGTTGCGTTCGGGGGAACGTATATCGTATCGCTGGGGCACACGTCCTCAGACTCCTCATCAACATATATGCGTCCGCTTCCTTTGAGAATGTAGTATAACTCTGAGGATGTCTTGATTCTATGAGATAGGGAGGCACTACCCGGTTTGACTATGGCATGTGCTATGCTGTAGCCCAGTTTCGGATTTCCATCATCGTGGAGGGGATTGATGATCTCACGAAGGATTGTGTCGTCGATAGCAATGATTTCCTTGAGATTCTCAAGGCGTCGAACTAGCATGGTTCATTCCTCCCTTTGAGAATCGATATCGTCGCATCATAAATCTGTTTCATCCGGACTTGTCTAGTGTAGTTGCGATGAGATATCCGGGAAAGCCAGGTCTAGCACTGGAGGGGCTTTAGATACTTCTCCTTTTTTTGTCATTCCCGGACACCCTGCGGCCATTTCCTCAACGACAATGCATTGATCTAGGATTCCCAGTCCATGCCCCCCATACTCTTTTGGAATTCCAAGGTTCATCAGCCCAGACTCCCAGCATCGCCTCATAATCGGGAACGGAAACTCACCGGTTTTGTCGTAGTACTTGGCGTAAGGAATCATGTACTGTTGTGCAAACTCGCGCGCCCTTTTCCGCAGCTCGAGTTGCTTATTGGATAGCGAGAAGTCAATCATGATAGCATACTCCCTTGTGATAGTTCTAGTAACAACGCTTCAATGTAGCAGTATATTTCAATTATGAGTCAGCAATAGAAGAGGATTGAGTTGCTGTAGAATAGTCAGAGCTGGGCTAAGTTTCGGACGTGATTTGTTTGACAACCTCGGGCAAGTTCCACTTCAGCACGAGTTCAAGGGCTCCATTTTCAGGTCCTGGACATCGTCTGACACAGGTCCGGCATCCCACGCAGAGCCAGAGGTCCACCTCAATTGTGCCAAAACCAGGAGCTTCGTTCGCCAGCCTGATGCGTTCTACAGGTTTCTTCGTGGCGAGGTTGCGTACGGTCTGATAGAATAGTACCTTATTCACTGGAAGGTTCTTCATGGACTCTTCAGAGAACTCGAAAAACTCCTGCACATCTATCACGGGCTTGAGCTCGATTGCATCTTCGGGACAATCAATCTCACACGATTTACATCCTAGACATTTGGACTGTTCCCATTCAATGGTCCCGAAGCCTAGAAGAGGAGCGTAGCCCACTTGAGAACGATATTCCTCGAGAACTGACGGAACATCCACATCCATTAGCTCTTCAATCGTTACCTTGGGGCGCGTACTCGGGAGCTTTGCGCGGGTCCGATAGGTCATTGCTGCAGCGGACTTTACTTTGTCTTCCACACCCTTCAGCACTGACTCGGCAATAACTGAACCCTTGACTGTTACCTTTTCTAGTTTGTCGCGCGCTTTTGAGAACGTTTCCAAGGAGGTTGCTAGCTTCCCGATATTTTCAGCCTTGAAGTCACCTAATACTGATTCAAGCTCAACTCTGGCAGAGGCGAGTTGGAGCGCAAGGTCGGAAACGGTTTTGGTGGCGATTTCGGCCTCGCTAAGTGTTCGGGGTACATCGTACAGGACATATCCGTGTTCCTCACCTGCGAGGAGCAAGAGTTCATCCCGCTTCATCCTTAGAAGATGGCTGAATACTCTATCCTGGGGGATCTTGGTCTTCTCAGCCAAGTCTTTGGCGCTCATGGCTCCAAGTTCACGAATTAGAATCAACATGGTGCCGCGCTCGAGCTCGTTGTCAAGATAGCTATCCATCATGGTCTTGTAGACTTCTGGGTCGAGCTTCTCACCGTAAACATTGGTATCGGAAACAAGATTCGGGCCTTTCTCTAATGTTATCTTGAGCCTGAATCGTGTAAATGCCTCAAGACCAGCAGAAACCAGTAGCTGAAGCTCTTCAGAGGTGTCTGAGGTTGAAGTGCTCAAGACAGCTTCGGTCGCTGAATCAGCGCGATCCCGCAATTCATTCATTGACTCAGCAAGAGATACTTCTTCGTAAGCGCCAAGTAGGACCAGCCGTTCCAAGTGCTGATCCAATGCCCCAAGTATAGACTCGGTTGATGTGCGGAGTGATTCATCAAGGGAGCCGAGCATTCCACGGAGCTGTTGGATAATCTGCTTCAACACGAGTGTTGTACCGGGCGTGTCGGTCATGACTCGTGCAAAGACTGGAGAATCGCCGTCAAGGCTCACCATCTCAACTTCGCCCCTCTCGAACATGCTCACAATGACCTTCTGAACCTCGGAGGGGTGTGTTTTCATGAGCTCGCCGAGTTGAGGAACCGTTCTTGAGCCCATTCTATTCAGAATATACATGATGACGCCACGGCGGAGCTCGGTGAGTAAATTGGCTGTAAGTAGTCGAAGGAACAGTTCATCATCGATTCGTCCTTCTCTCTTGCCGCGTTTGAGCTGTGCCGCAGTCCGCAAAAACGGACCATATCTGGTCTTGGCCCCAAGCTTCTGGAATCCATCAAGTGTTGTGTCAGGATCCGATTCCATGTCAGAGGTGAGGTTCTCCAAAGTGTCAATCAGCGATGTTAGCTCAATTGTTGCTGCTTCTGCATTGGACCTTGCCGTTTCCTCGTATTCACCTATGGTTGAATCTATTTTGGAAATTAGTTCTGGCAGAGGCTTCAGTATTGCCTCAAGGTCCCCAGCCACACCGTCCTCGGGTGCTTCATCAGTACCTTCCGTGCGGTTTAGCGATTCCGTCAGTAGTACTAGAAAGCCTGAAACAGCTTCAGAGTCTATTTTGGTGAGGGCTGATTCCAGACTGGCAACCGCCTCGGTGAGAACAGATGGATTATGAATCTCCTCTACCATTCTTGTTCGTTGGGCCACTCCTATGAATTCGGTCAGGTATGCATCTGGAAACTCCAGAATAGATTCTGTGAGAGGTGTAACATCACTTTTCAGATTCTCGATTTCCTCATTGACCTTGCTTGGAGTTATTGCGGACTCTTCCTTGAGACCTCCAATGAAGAGAACCATGTCCATCATGCGCTGGCGTTTGGGAGCCATTGATTTCTCCGTCGCAACGTTGCTCATTTGCTCGCCTCCATCCACTTGCCTGAGGTTCCTTTATGGACAGGAGTTGGACCCAATTCCTTTGAACGCTTCACCATCTCATTGATTGCCGTCGTGAATCTTTCAGGTTCTGCGCTGAACATCCTGAACATATCAACCCGCTCGCAGTTCCAACCGATGGCAGTGAGTATCTCTCTTGCCACATCCACTTGGACCTGTGCTATCTCATTCCCAGTTCCTCCAATATGGCACCTATCAGTTTCACAGGCTGCGATCATCACTGTGCTGGCTCCGCTTTCTAGTGCTTTCAAGATGTCAATAATGGAAACCCGACCAGCACATGGGACGGGAATTAAACGAGTACTTGCGGGGTAGTTCATCTTTCTAGTTCCCACAATATCGATTGTGGAAACTGAACACTCCTCACAATAGAAACATAGGGTTATTGGATAGTCCGGACCTGCTCCTTCGAGTGTGGCTTCGATTTCAGACCAGAGCTGTTCATTGGAGAGGAAGTTTAGCTGAGTTGCTCCAGTGGGGCAAAGACTCTGACAGACTCCACATGAGTGACAGAGTAGAGTATCAATCGATGCAATGAAGATGAATTTCTGCTCTTCATCCTCTTCCTCTCTGTCTGTCTGCTCAATCATCAGGGGCACTCCACGAGGACATTGCTGCGCGCAGAGGCTGCATCCCACGCAATCATCAACGTTCAGAATTGCACCACGTGCCACGCCCTCGATGCTACCGCCCTGAAGTTCAGTATGTAACATCAATGCCCCTGCTTGGGCATCAGTGACCGCCTCAAAAACGAACTGTGGCCGAGTGACTCCACCTACAGCTATTACGCCGCGTCTGCGAGTTTCATTCCGTCGAAGCTTACCGTATAGCTCCTTGATATGACCATCATCCTCAATCAGATAACCAAGGGTTTCTGAGAGTTCTCTGGTGCCTTCTGGCGGAAGAATGGCCGATGATAGGACAACTAGATCGGGGGTGACCTCAAAATACTGATTCAGAAGGGAATCGTAGAACTGGACGCGTGTTTTTCCATCCTTCTCCCATACTCTACTAATACGACCGCGAATGTAGTCGACGCCCTTGTCGCGTGATTCCTTGTATATCATCTCATGCTCGAATGGCACGCGGATGTCCATGTAGATAATGCGTATCTTCGCATCGGGAACTTTCTCGATAATCGATAGTGAGTTGTCAATCGCAAATGTGCAACATAGCTTGCTGCAGTCACGCTTGTATTCCTCATCTCTGCTGCCAACACACTGCACCATGACAATGTCCTTGACCTCTCCGCCATCCGAGGGCCGTGCAAGAGCCCCTTCCGAGAGCATGCATGACAGCTCGAACTGGGTGAGGACATCAGGATTCTTCCCGTATCTGTACTCATCCATCATTGTGGGTTTGAACTCTCTGAATCCAGTTGCCATCACTATGGCTGATGTTTCAATGGTCTTCTCTTCTTCATCCTCTTCTGTGGTGTAATGCACCACAAAACGGCCCATCTCGCCCTCAACGAACTTGACTCTAGTCTTTGTCATCACGTTGATGCCTTTTCTCCCCTGAAGCGCATCAAGCCTGCTACCTAGGATTTCCTTTCCAGGCTTGCCTGTCGGGGCTACTACAGGAAGGTGAATGACGTGTCCTCCCAGTTCCTCTTCGAGCTCAATCAGCGTCACTTCATATCCTAGATTGGACAAGCTCAGCGCGGCTTCAATCCCAGCAATCCCACCGCCAATGACTGTCGCATGACTGGGAATATTCTTCTTCTCGATTTGGCGAGGTGTGGAGCCTGCAGAGCGCGCGAGGACGCCTCTGATCATGTCTATCGCTTTTCTGGTTGCCTCTTCCTGGTTCTCATGTACCCATGCAGAATGCTCACGGATGTTCACGTACTGCAACTGAGTAGAGTTCTTTCCGTCTGATTTTAGATGCTCGTCAATGCGAGGCTGTAACTTCTGATTAGTGCAGGCTGCGACTATGACGCGTCCATCATGTTTGTCAATCAACTCGGATATCTTGGCCAAACCTTCTTCTTGACACACAAGGTCATGAACTGTCACTGAGGCAGCCAATTCCATCTTGCTGATAGTGTTCTTGATTAGCTCGTAGTCTAGTTGAAGCCGCTTGCCGCACGTGCAAACCAGAACTGCCGATTTGTTGTCCGCCACCTTTCGCTTCACTTCCTACTTTGTAGAATCATGCTCACTACAGCCCTCGCTTGTGTAACACTCTCAGGAATTTCGGAGGGCCCTGTCGCTGCGCCACACACGTACACATGGTCACCAGCGACAACCTCGTTCTCACAGGTGGAGTCAGCAGGACCCACGAAACCACTAGCAGAGTGTAGACCGAGAGATTTGATTAGCTCAGCGCTGCCCTTCGGCGGTTCCAATGCTGATGAGAGAACAAAGAGATCAACATTGAATTTCAGGTACTTGTCAAGCAGCGAGTCATAGGCTATGATGTCTAAAGTTCCATCCTCACATGCATCCAGTCTGCTTATCCTTCCGCGAACGAATCTGACACCTGCATCACGCGCCACTCGATAGTAGCGTTCATGTCTGTCGTAGGTTCGGATGTCCATGTATACTACTGCCACTTGGATGCTATCGCGTTCCAGCGTAATGATGTTAGCATGTTTTAGCGCATAGACACAGCATATCTTGGAGCAAAAGGGGTAGTAGTTCTCATCTCTACTGCCGACGCATTGCACCATCATCACCCTCTTTACCTGACCACCGTCAGAGGGGCGAACCAAGGCGCCTCCCGACATACCGTTGGGATCAAGAATCTGAGCCAATTCCAACTGCGTAATTACATTGGGTATCTTGCCGTAACCATACTCATCTATTGAAACAGGTTTCATCTCATGATAACCAGTAGCAATCACTATGTCGGAGACCTGAACCGTTTCCTTTAAGGGTTGAGCCCTCAGATTAATCGCCTTTGTCGGGCACTCCTCTTCTGCCTTCTTGGCGCCATCGTCACTCATCTCAGGATCATAGATCACTGCCTGAGGTTGACATTGTGGCGAAGGTAGGCTGAAAGCGCCAGAGCACTCAATGCAAAGTCCACACATGATGCACTTCTTTGAATCAATGTACTGTGGACCCACACTAAGTTTAGCTTGAAACTTGCCAGGGCTGCCTCTTATCTCAGTGACTTCGGCATTAACTTTGAGAACGATATTTGGCTGATCCAAGATGGCGCTTCTATAGAAGCACTTCCGAATTCCAGGCCTCAATCGACTCCCTTCGAAACAATAGAAGCAATCATCCGTTGGGAATGCCTTATACAGATCCATAGCATTTCCACCAACAATTGGCAGCCTGTCAACTAGTACAGTTCGAATTCCGGAGTCTGCCAGCTGAGTAGCTGCGGTTAATCCTGCTACTCCGGCTCCAATGATTAGGACCGGATCAGACACTACTGTCTTCACCTCAACCGCTCAGATGCTTGAGAATCGGATCTGCTGGAACCCTGTTCATCTTGAGACCGACTTCATCGTCCCCCATACCCATCGCAAGCCCCAGAATCTGTGTGATGAAGAGAACTGGCAGGTTGTACTCCTCCCCGTATGACTCCTTCAATCCCAGCTGTTGTAGGTCGAGCTGGTTTCCACAAGCAGGGCAGGCAACTGTTATGAAGACCGCTCCAGCCTCCTTCATGGACTTTAGCTTATCGCGCGCCAGTCTGATTGCTAGTTCTTCATTGATTGGCAGTACAGTGGCACCACAGCACTGCTTCCATAATGGATACTCAACGACACTTGCACCTGTGACTCTAATGAGATCCTCGAAAATCTCCGGTTTGAACTCAGTCACATCTTTTGGGCGTAACAGATGACAACCATAGTGGATAGCGATTCCTACCCCATCAAGAGGCTTTGTAATCTTCTTCTTGATTTCGTCAATGCCTATGTCGTAGAATAGTGCCTCAATGAAGTGGCGTGGTTTGATAGTGCCCTTGAACTCTAGGCCGGTCTTCTTTAGTTCGGTATTGACTTTCACTCTATAATCAGCATTATGTGTAAGAAAGTGGTGCACGTCCTTTAGAGAACCAAAACAGCCATTGCATGGAGTAACTATGTCATGACCATTCTTTTCAGCAATGGCCAATGTCCTTGCATTGACAATTAGCCAGCCCATATAGTCTATCGCGCGGAGGTTTGGACTTCCACAACAGCTGACTTCCTCCATGTAGTTCAGTTCTATGTCAAACTTCTCAGCCACTCTAAACAGAGTAGTTTCATAGTTCGGATAATTCGCTGGTACACTGCAACCCATGTACAGATTGTACGACGGCATTTATTCATCTCCCCCTACAATACGACCTGTTCTAGTTCCTTTTAGAATAGCCTTGAACTCTTCAGTAGAGAGACCTGGCACTTCCGGCTCCAGGTCCATGTCCTCACGCTCCCAATCCGCAGTTACGACATAGAGCTGGCCCTTGTCTATGAGCTCTCTTGCCAGACCCACGATGCTGTCCGGAATCATGCCCTCCTCCGCTGCAAGGTTCTTGCAGTCGAAGAATATGTCTGTCACCCTCACATTCTGCGGGCAACGTTCTTGACATTCAAAACACGTCAAACAGAGCCAGATTTCCTCAGAGGATAGAACCTCCTCACGCATTCCAAGAAGAATCATGCGTATCAGCTGATGGGGCTTGTACTTCCAAGTGTTCGCAATAGGACATGCGGCGGTACAAGTCGAACAGGCGAAGCACGCAGAGAGCTCCTCTCCATTGGGCATGCTCCTGATTGCTTCTCGAAAGTCCGGATCCAGTTTGGAGATGTCAATAGGTTCGATCATCACGGCTGGGGGATCAGTCTTTTCTTCTGTTTCGGTCATGACAAACGCACCACAGAGATTAAGCGAACTATGTGCTGAGTGCGTTTGCGAATTCCTGACAGGTATTAATAGTTTTCATCGCTGACATCGGTACAAAGAGAAAACATACACGACGCTTTCGGTATCAAATCTTCGGCCTGTGGCAGCCAAACGGGTGTCCTGAATTTCGTGTCTGCCCTACTCTGAGAAACCACCCTTGTACAGAAGAAACAGAAGGAGAATTGTGCATCCAATCACCACCACTTCGTATCCCAGTATCTCTAGCAATCCTGCATCTTCAAAGGGCTGCATTAGAATGCCAAGCATCGCTAGTGTGACACATATGATTCCAACCAGGAGAAGGGGTATGCGATGCTTCGTGGGCATGGGATTCCAGTGGACGTTAATCCCTCTTAGAAGTTTCTGTTCCTATTCCCCTTGGGCTAGCTCTATCATGTTATCCAGTTCTATCTTCAACGACTCCAAGGATTCAGTCGTATGCTGGCGAAGCTGTGATGCGAGCTGAATCAGATACCCCTTTACCTCTTCAGGAGAGCCTTGAATCGCCTTTAGTATCGTGCTGCCATCTCCCGAGAGAATACGAAGAACACCGCTAAGCGCCACCTGGAACTTCTCATACTCCTGTTCGATTTCGCATTGCATTCTGACTGTATTGCTTCTCAATTCCATGAGCTGAAGGACAAGATTTTCGGGGTTTTTCACTTCTTGGCCTCCTACTCTTCAGCAACAACCCTGACAACTATACCATCACGAAGCCATGCTCGCGCATTCTCTGTTGGTATGGTTGCAATATCCTCTTTCTTGAATGGACCATAGGTGGCCTCGTCCAGACCCATGAATGCATCCTTGATAGGCCGAAGAAATCTGACGAGGACATAATCCGTAACCTCTTCTGGGGGAACATCTGCTTTGTCGTCGCCTTTCTTGTGCTTCTTTCTGGTAGATCGTTTTGCAGTTGAAGGCGGGGTGCTAGTCAGAGCGCCTTTGACGAACTCTTGGTGTCCTTCGACTCCTCTCAGAAGACGATTGTAGAACTCTTCTTCTGCAAGTGTCATTGTACCGATTGGACGCCTTTGTGCAAGGGCAGCCTTCAGAATCTTATCCTGTCGGAGTAATAGAAGGTCATTCAACATGAATTCGACATTCAATGCTTCTTGTGCGAGAATGTCAGATTGGAGTTGGTCTTCTGCTTTTGTCTTAGCTAGGGAAACGCGAACCTCTGAGAGATATGAGACCATTCTACTGAGCTTCAGGTCCTCAAGATCTTGCAGACTCTCGTTCGCGGTTTCCTGTTCCCAGGCAGACTCTATGTCAGTATAAATCACATCACTCAATGGTAGCTACTCCTTTGCACAGTAGAAAGACTGCAGCAGACATTGGAAGCTCTACAACTTCATCCCCATATGGACCGTATGCGTCGTCACCAATCCGGAATCTTGGAACCTTGACCTGCCCACCGGCGACTCTCAACTTAAGCGCACCTTCGTCAAAGGCAAGAGCGTCACCGAAGGGGTCGAAATCATCTGTTTCATCACGCGTGAGCTCTGAAACAAGGAAACCGGTCTTGCCATTGAGGCTTCCTATTAGACGGATGACTCTATGAATGTCATGAGTTACTGGCACATCAATCTCTCCGCCAAAGGCTACAGTGGATTTAGTTGCAATCTCTTGCCAAGATTTCACACCTATGCCTGGCACCTTGGTGATAATGGGCGGCTCTCGCTGGAGTCCTTTTATGGCAGCAGTCCGATTCTTCTTCAGAAGTTTCACCCATTGTTCCGTTCCAAGATAGGTGTCGATGTTCCTGATGAACTCAATCATCGCCTGGGCAGTCTTCCCAGCCCATCCGGGAAAGCTCCGGGGCGAAACTCTGGGAATGCTGCCAACGGTAACAACCGCCTTTGTGCTGTCGAAACCCATTCCGGTTATAAAATGCACAATCTCGACACGCGCATTCGAGCCCAATTTGTATACTTTCGGGTCACGCACTCTGATATGGTATCCGCGATGACCGCTATAGTTCAGTTGAATCATCTCCGGATTGATTCCTAAGTCACGAACCAAGAAGTCATCGTACACCTTCAGCAGGGTCTTCTTTGCGTCATCAAGACACTTGTCACATATCCATTTTCGGCTGCTGAAACTCATGCCATTACACTTTGGACAACCGGTCTTAGGGGATTGTCCTGAACCTGTTTCACCGCACTCGGGATTATTGCATCTCCATGCGTCATGCTCATCTGCGCAGGGCGAGTTAAGATGATCAGCATCTATGTCAAAGACTAATTCTGCTCCTTGCCACTCCTTCTCGTCCATGTGCCTAGCGACAGGTATATTGTAGAACGCGGCAGAATGATACACGCTATGCGGTGCTGAAATAGCGAGTTCCTTGACTAGCGCTTCGGCAGTTCGAAAACCATGATGCCGAGTCCAGTTGTTCACTTGAATGTCGGAAGAGCCACAGTTTGGACACTTTGATACCCGGATAAACGAGTTCCCAGAGCGTCCGCACCCTTTGCGTATCGTGGACCCAGATTCATCGCGTTCATTCCTCTCAATGCAGCGCCAAGTATACGCCCAACTCTCCATGCCAAATTCTCGAGCGTGCACTTTTGAAGGTATATCGATATTCTCGGGGTTGGCCCGATAGTGGTCCTGAAATATCAGTTGCAGGAATTTCGTTTCTTGCGCCTGTCGCGGCATAATCCTGAAGCTCCACTTCTATGCATCATCTGTGCTTGTGATAGTACTAGGTACTACCTTCGCTCCACACGAGGGGCAAGAATGAAGCTGATTCGTCCACCCTCTGCAATCGCGAACTCCATATGCATGGGTTTGCTTGTGCTGAACTGGATGACTATGCTATCACTGGTCATCGCCTTTGAGATTTCAGCTAGATAGTTCAGGGCGTACATAGAGTTAGACTTGTTCTTCACATTCAGCTCGAACAATGCCGATTCCTCATCGAGCTGCAATGAAATCTGAGCCTCTCCTGTGTCGCCTTCACCGGTGAAAGTAAGCGATTTGCCGTCAGCAGTGATTCTGATGTGACTTGAAACCACTCCAACATCCTTCACTGCCTGTTTGAAAGCGTCAGCAAACATCTCAGCCTTGACATCGAATGCAAGACTAGGTTTCTTCGTTCGATCATCAGGAGGTGTGAGAAGCTGAAGCTTAAACTGTCTGTCTGCTTGGCCGAGCATCTTGATTTCAAACCGCTTTTCGGTTTCATCAAGATTGAATTCAAGCTTGTCGTCGGCTGCCATCCGCTTGCTGACTTTGGCCAGCTCATCAATTCCTATGCAGATATCATATTCGCCATCGCATTTGTACTCTTGAAAAACCCCGGCAGGCAATGTCAAATCCACCATAGCCGCCTTGGACGAGTCCAGCTGGCGCAATGACAGGCCGGTTTCAGACACTATGAAGTGCGCCTCTGTGAGAAGCGTGGCAAGGGCATCTATAATTTGCTTCCATGTCTTGCTACTGTCAAGGGTCGCGTGAAACATGTCGATTCCTCCCATCGGTTGTCTACTGTATCAACTACCTGTGATTCCTATTTGATGGTATGCTCATGGATGTTGATTTCTGCCACTTCATCTAGATCCATGAATGAAACTATGAGCTTCAACTCGTGAGGTTCAAGCAAATTAGACCAATGATGTTGCCTACTTAAAGTGTACTCTTCTTTCAGATTGGAGGCCTCGCTGAGGTGCCACGGGCAGGAAGCATTGCAGTAATTGCAGCTCGCTATGGGATATCCTGTGGTCCTCATCATCTAGACAGAGCTTGGTTAACCTTTTCCTCCAATCCTAGCGTTTCCTTGTAAAGTGCGACATCAAGTGAATCAATGCTGTACGAGAGAGAAACAGCTAACCGGAGTTCGTTGCCATCTGAGGCCTTCTTCTCTGTGACGTCACCAATCAAGATGTACTTCTGCGCAACATCGAGTGTGCCTTCAACAATGGCCCATATCGACCCTGCATTATCCACATCATCATCAAGAATGTCCTGTACCAGTGCAATCCCTGGTTGTGCCTCAACAACAATCCCCATGATTTTGATGGGGTTTTCAGCATCCGCACTCAAGCTGCGCACTGTTACGAGTTTGGCGGGTTTGGCCCGTGGGTACTTCTTCTCTTCAGTCAAGTTATTTACACCACAGATCTAATTCTGAATGGGATGAACCAAGAGCTTCGGTGAGCAACATATTTGGGACCTTAAATGTGTTAGTTCCGTCACGACTCAACCGCCATGATTGGGGGTCATCCAATCACGACTGGATGCAATGGCTGCTTCGCGAGCCTGTGGGACTCGAATCATGAGCTGAAGCATGATGAAGTTGAGGCATGGTGGAAGTTTCAGTTCCAGAGGAGTGAAGAACTACCTCTGTTCAGGCATGCTGTCGGACGTCAAGAGCGTTTGACTCAATTGAGAATAATGATCGAATCTGCGAAATGGCGAAGGATTTCCAAGCGAGAATTTAAGATTATCGTGGATCTTCACAGACAAGGCTTCAAATCAGGACAAATTACAGAGATACTGTGGAACCGATTCGGAGCACTTCGTCAGCCGGGAACCATTAGAAAGACCATTGAGCGAGAGAGTAGAAAACGAGTGAAAAGTCCAGACTAGGCGACAGGTAGTCGTTCTTTGACCTCAGAGGAAGTATGTTCGGTTTCGCACAGGTTCGCCGGTGCGTAGACAATGTGAGTTATGCTTCCTAATACCGCCTCCAAGTCGCACCGCATTTCGTGCATCGATAAAACTCTGTTGCGCCTTCGTCACCACGCCGCGTTTGAAGTGTCCAATAATACGCAACGCTATTGTCGCACTTTGGACACGCCGCCTTTATGGTTGGCATAGGAATGGAGTCTTCTTCGACTATGATTATCTTATCCCGTGGGGTCTTCTCAAGATCATGAGAAACTGTGAGATGTCCGCCAATTTTTTTTGTGTTTCCACAGCTGCGGCATTTCAAAGCCCTAGAGCCATCTTCCTCTGTCACAGGTACCATCATCGCATTACATTTTTCACAGAACTGCATATCGAAGTGCCTCTTGTTCTTCGGGGGGAGTGGATGTTTCTCAATTAAGGATTGCTTTGTCAATCAATAGAAGCGAATCCCATCATTACGGGATATATGAAGGGGGAAGATGTTTTTGATTCTCTTCGAGAAGTGCCTGAAAAGCGCGAGCTGCGACTTCTCCCTCCTGCGTTCTACTAGTTGTGGTATCAATCTCAAGCATTGGAACCAAAGCGGTGACTGCAACCTTTATTGTCATCATCCCTTTTAGCCAGAGAAAAGCCATAATGGCCTCATAGGCATCGGCTGCGCGACCAATATCTGTCCTGCGACCCATATGCTGATACAGAGATGTGGAACGAATTGCACGAGCTAATACACTGTCTCGCACTTTCTCGCCGGTGGCACCCCCGACAACAAGCGACTTCGCAAGGGAATAGCAGAGATTTACGATTCCGTCACCTATCTTTGCGAGACCCTTGTCTTGCATTATCGAGTCAATCGTTTCATGTTGGATGAGTGCATTCCACATTGTGTGTCACCAGATGGATGACAAAGTGTAGACTTAGTCGACATTATAATCGGACACAGCTTGGTTGAACTTCTTGCGGAGCTCCTCTGTTCGGGCAAGCATCTTCTCAAGTCCTTCACGAAGGACTACATTGGCCTGACGTTTCTTAGTCTTCAAAGAAACAACGGGATGTGCGAGTAGAGGGTGATCAATAGTGTAACCTGCAAACTCGACAGATGGTTCTTCAAGAAGCGTCATGCGCAACAAATTGCAGAAGCCATGTCCCTCTTCTTGAAATTCAACCTTAATCTCAGTTCGACTATGCTCTATTGTCCTTGCTTTCAGACTTATCGCCTCCTGGGCCTTCGATCATCATCACGGTAGGAATTCCTGCGGCCTCCGCTTCTTCCCCTGGAATCTCCTCCACGTCTATCTTCGTCTCTTCGGTCACCATAAGACCTTCTTCGTGGTGCGATGTCAGGTCGTGCTTCGAGACCGAACATCACCCCGTAGTCCTTTGCCGCTTCGCGGATTTCGTGATTCTCACACCGCAAACAGACCATATTATTGTGTGTGGTCAAGACCAAATTATTGCCACATCGCGTGCACTTTCCGAGAATCACACCCAAATCCGGACCAACCACACTAAGCTCAACGGGTATTTTATGTGTGTTTAGTGCCTCAGCGCGGATTATGTCGCCAGCATGCATCACATCATGCATTGATTTCACAAACCGCCGTGTCACATTGCCAATACGAATTTCACCAAGGAAAGGACTAAGCATGTCCTTCCCGTTTCGCTTTACAAGACTGACTTCCGCGCGCGATTCGTAGGCGTGAGTTACTTGGCCTATCATGATATCACCCTTGATTGGAAGTGCAAGCTTGTTACTGCCATCAGGACCTAGAACGCTTATGCTGCGCGCTTTGAGGTCTATTGAAATGCCTCCTGCTGTGGTTGCAAACACTACGCCGTCTTTCTCGTAGGTGCCAAAGCTTGGAGACATCTCTTCAATCACACATAATTGATCCCCAGGAACAACTATGTCCCCATTTTTCACGCTAGACATTCTATTCACAATCCACATTGTATATTCGGTACAGGTCTACTGTAATCATGTGTCGTTCTTTCCGGTGAAACTTGTAGATTCTCGGTATCGGAAACTCGAATCTCTCGATTTGTGTGACGACTCCTCCGAGGTCTTCAACTGCATTCCGAAGGAAGACTCTATTCTTTTCACCTGAGAGGTGCATACTATATGTTACTCGAGCTATAGAGATTGCTTTCCTGAGGAATCTCAGGTCCGCACCTCGCTTTTTGACTCCAAAGGGCGGGTTGCTCAACACCGTGTCGATGGGCTCTTTCAATGCTAGATCGGCAACATCCCCAAGGATCCAGTCTGTGGTGTCCTCTGTCCCGAGTAAGCTGGAGTTTCTTTGAGATGCCTTTAAGGCTTTGCGTTGGACATCGACGCCCACTGCTTTCTTCGCACCGAGAAGGGCTGCGCCTATTGCGAATATACCATCTCCGCATCCAAGATCGAATACCAATTTGCCACCGATATCACCGTGGTCCATCTCAGCAGAGAACAGTACCGCGGCTGCAATGGTGGCGGGAGTTGGATATTGTTCTAGAGAAACTTCGTGGTCAGAGATTCGCTCCATTGATTGCAATGTAATCTCCAGGTCCTTCAAGCGCAACTTGCAGTCTCCTGTTTCGCACGACAGCCTGCCCGGTTATGATACTGAAACACTGATGAATTCTACGGATGCGCCAATAACAACAAGAGGTAATTAGTTGTTTTCCAAGCCAAAGGTAATACGTAGCTTTATCAGTAATTCCACTGGAAGTGGTGCCTATTCCACAGGAACTAACCATGGTTTCGAATGGAGTTGGGTAAGCACAGTGGAAAAGCCGCTAGACAAGCTCTTCGATAAGTTTCTTCAAGGTCAAGCGATCTTTAAGGATAGGAACGCCCTTAGGCCAACATACGTGCCTGATAAGCTTCCATATCGTGACGACCAGATGAGTAGGATAGGTTCAACCTTAGGTCCTGCACTTCGAGGTGCGCCGCCGTCAAACATCCTCTGCTACGGCAAGACTGGCACTGGAAAGACTGTGGTTGCTCGCTACGTTCTATCGTTGCTTGTGGAAAAGGCTCAAAGGAGTGGAGTGATTGCGCCACTTACGGCATATGTGAATTGCAGGATTGTGGGTACAAATTACAGGGTTCTGAGAAAGCTGTGCGAAGACATCGACGCAAGAATGCCTGACGGATCAGAGGTTCCATTCACCGGTCTACCTACTGATGAGATTAGATCAATATTCAAGAACCGCCTTGATCTGCAAACTTGCATAATGGTTGTTGTCTTAGACGAGGTGGACTCTCTTGTCAAGCGCGATGTCAGCCAAGGAAACGACATCCTCTACAGTCTCACTAGGATGAATGGAGAGCTGGCGAATAGTCGAATCTCCATCATTGGAATAAGCAATGACTTGAAGTTCAAGGAGATGCTTGACCCACGCGTACTATCGACACTCGGTGAAGAGGAGATCATATTTGCGCCCTATAACGCAGTGGAGCTGAGAGGCATCCTTCAGCAGAGAGTTGAGATTGCGTTCAATTCCAAGGCAATTGGGGACGAGGGTGTCATCAACCTTGTAGGAGCTCTTGCTGCTCAGGAACATGGTGATGCGAGAAGAGCACTTGACCTGTTGAGAACTGCCGGTGAATTGGCCGAGCGTAGAGGCGACTATGCGATCACACAAGAGCATGTCAGAGAAGCCCAGAAGGTGATTGAGCGCGACACCATCACGGAAGCCGTGAAGACATTGCCAATGCAGTCAAAGGCCGTTCTATTCTCGGTGTTCGCTTTAGCTAACAAGGGCAAACGCGATATCTTCACTGGAGAATGCTTCAATGTGTATGCAGAGATAGCCAAGTCGCTCTCGATTGATACATTGACCCAGAGACGCGTATCTGATCTCATATCTGAGCTTGATATGCTTGGACTCATCAATACGACTGTCATTTCCAAAGGCAGGTATGGCCGCACAAAGAAAATCAGACTTGCAGTGAGCAAAAGGCAGATTGGCGCAATTCTTGATGAGGATGTGCGCTTGACGAAGATAGCCAATGATTTAATGGACGAGCATGAATTCGTTCCGTGATTATCGTTATCCGGTTGTTTCTGCAATCAGACCCTTGTAGAAGAACTTGACTTCAGGAGCCCCTGTCCGGAGATTCACATATGTCACAATCCCAGGAGTAGGGATAATACCTTGCTTGCGCATAAACTCCGTCTGGCCCTGAAATGTTCCCGAGTTGATGATCTGAACGCCTCGATAGTTGTCAACTGCATTGTGATGAGCATGGCCAAAGTGTACAATGTCAGGAGGTGTGTCAATGACCATCCAGTCACGATGCAAAGGCGCGAGCTCCGTTTTCCCGCCATACATCGGAACTAGGTGTCGCTTTCTAAGGAACTCCTTCATGGGGATTGCAGGTTTTTTGTAGGTAGCTCCGGGCAATTGTGTCACTGCATCATCTAGGCTATCCCCATGGGTCAATAGTATGTTTACACCCTCGACTATCAGCTGACTTGGATCACCCACCAGCAGTATCTGGTCCCCAAGGTCGTAGAGAGACTTTGCATACTCCTCAGGGATTGGAGGTTTTGGTAATGCTTGTCGGCAGGCGTCGTGATTTCCAGGGATGCATATTATCTTGATATGTTTGGGAATCTTACGGAGTTTATCAGCTAGACCGGCATACTGGTCGTATATGCTTGGAATAGATAGGTCTTCATACTGCGATGGATACACACCAACCCCATCAACCAAGTCGCCTGCAATGAACAAATACCTGATTTTTTGAACTGCTTCTTTCTCTGAGCTATCAACATCGCGACCATTCACCCAGTTGATGAAGCTGTCGAATTCATCTTCAAGAAATTCGTTGCTGCCATAGTGAAGGTCGGAGATGAAGATGGCATAGACATCAAGGCGGGCCCGTCCCATCTCCCGGGCTGTGGGTATGTCAGGGAAAATCACGGATTGTGCAATCATCCGTCCATCTCGGTCGACGTGGCCAGATATGCAGGTTACCTCATCCAAGAGTAAGGCATTGCCGCTGTTTGTCAACTCACGCCCTCGGATGCCCTCTCTTCCGGAAGGAATCACACATACAATAGAGCCCTCTGGATCTTCCAGCTGTACAATCACATTTCGGGAACGAGAGATGCTCTTGTTCTTGACCATGCCAACTACCATCTGAGTGGAACGTTTCTGAGAGTGCATTCCTTCTATATTCATAGCTTTGCGGTGTCGCGCATCGTTTCGCCTGTTTCGTGCAGCCTGAGGAGAAATGGCACCTTGTGTGTCAATTCGACTCATGTAGATTCTCTTTATGCGTTGAAATCGGTCATTAAAGAGAGCGAGGAAGTCCTCTACTGTTCCAGCAGAGCCCACTGATTCCAGAGTGGGGTTCTTGACTACGTCGATAGACCACTCGTTTTCTTCTGGAGGTGATGAAGAGTCCTCAGGAAATATCACATTCGTAGAACCTTCATCAATGTTATGTGATTCTGGCATCTCTGCTCTTGTGGAAAGGAGTCCCTCAATGTGGTCGCGGGAAAGGACTGATGGGGCGACTGACGTGTTACTTTGATGGATTACTGTTTCAGCTGCATCTAGAGGATTCTCTAGGTCGAGCATGTAGTCAAGTGCATCTGGCGCAATCTGAAGCCCAGATTTGATGAAGAGCTTCAGGATACTGCGACGAAGAGTGGAGATCAATATATTATCGGTAGATTGAAAGATAGTAAGTCATTTTAAACGTCCGCTCGGCGATGACGCGACATCTTCATCATAGTTGTCAACGCACAACTGATTTCTGTCTAAACCATGAGAGAAGAGTAGACACCGAAGGGAAAACAGCATGGTTTACAGCAATGGACCAGTCGGGAAATGTAATAAGCCAACCACCTATATCTCGTTTGGCGCCATTCCAATCCAGGTCGGTACTTAGTATGCCATATAGCATCAGAAAACTACAGCAGACGGGTGGCAAGAGCGGTAGCTCCTTTCTTGTGATATTGCCAAAAGAGTGGATACGCAGGCAGAAACTGAGCAAGGGCGACCCTGTTGTGATTATTGAACGTGAGGACGGCAGCCTAATTGTTGACCCGAGTCTTCCTATAGCTGGAGAGAGCAGAAATACCAGTGTAGAGATTGAGTCGAACCTTCGATGGACTATAACAAGCAAGTACCTGCTGGGCTTTGATGAGATTCGTGTGGTGAGTGACAAACCGATCTCAAACGATCAGAGAGATGAGTTGAAGAGAATCATCAAAAGGTTTGTTGCATTGGAGGTGACCGACGAGGACGATAATCAGATAGTGGTTCAATGTCTGGTTGACCCCACCACGCTGCCTGTAGACAAGGCAATGCGAAGAATGAACCTGATTGCCTCTAGAATGCTTAATGACGCATTGACCGCTTACTTCGATGGGCTGCAGGAGATAGCAGAGAGTGTTGTAAAGCGTGATGAAGAGGTAGATCGTCTTTTCTTTTTGATTGTTCGAGAGCTCAGATTGGCCATTCAATACCCTCGCATGTCCGAAGGAATGGGTATAACGCCGGTACAGGCACTCGACTTCCGACTGGCTGCACAGTATATTGAGAGGATTGCAGACCTAGCTGTAGAAATTGCCAATCGAACACTGCATGCGCTAGACAAGAAACTTGTCAAGAAAATGGAGCCAATTGTGAAGATGGTAAAGGAGATGCAATCCAAGGCCGTGACAAGCCTGTTCAAGTTTGACTCTGAGAAAGTTGCATGGGTCATAGAAGCAGAGAAAGAGATAATCGAGGTCACTGCCAAACTAAGGCAGTACCTAATCTCAACTCCCAGCGACGAGCCTCAGACCCACCTCTACGTAGCTGATATTCTACTCAGGATCGGGGAGGCTGCCAAGGATATCGCGGATTTGGGACTCCCAAAGAGCGAGGAGGAAGACAGTTGACAGGGAAAATTTTCGGCACCTCGGGAATCAGAGGTAATATTGCGAACAAGGTGACGGTGGATCTAGCCCTAGGACTAGGTCGTGCGTTGGGAACGTTCCTGGATAGTCAAGGAGTAGTCGGTGTCGGGACAGATGTTAGGACCTCCAATGATATGCTTTGTAACTCCTTTGTGGCAGGGGTTGTTTCTACAGGAGTGGATGTGATTGATCTAGGAGGGGCTCCAATGCCTGCAGTAGGAGCCCATAGCGCGATGAATGGCGTGTCTGCCTCTGTTGTAATCACTGCTAGTCACAATCCTCCGACTGACAATGGTTTCAAGTTTTTCAAAGGCGGTCGTGAATTTGTGAGGTCTGAGGAGGCGTTCATTGAGGAACGCGTGAACAGCGGTGAGTTCGCAGTTGCATCTTGGAAGAATATAGGTCGCATTTCAAAATGGGACATTCGTCAGACCTTTCTGGGGAGAGTGAAGGACTTCGTTCTGGAACGAGGGGGGAGAAGCGATGGAGTGCGAGTTCTAATAGATGCTGCTAATGGTGCAGCCTATAACTACACTCCAGATCTTCTTCGAGAACTGGGCTTTTCGGTCATCACCATGAACTCGCATCCTGACGGTCACTTTCCAGGAAGACCTGCAGAACCAGCACCGCGAAACTTGGGCGATGCAATGAGTTTCGCAGCGGATTCTGACTTTGGGGTCACTATCTGTCATGATGGAGACGGAGACCGTCTTGCAGTCATCGACGAGAAGGGGCGCTTTATTGATCAAAATCGAGTGATAGCGCTTTTCGCTCGTGATGAGGTGGAGAGAGAGGGTGGTGGAACTGTGGTCGTGTCAATCGACACCTCCAGTGTCATCGACGAACTAGTCAGGAACGCTGGCGGAGAAGTCGTCAGAGCACCTTTGGGTTCGTTGCAGGAAACCTTCTCGTCAAATTCGGATGATATTGTATTTGCATCGGAGCCTTGGAAGCCAATCTTCACTAGGCTTGGTCTATGGATGGACGGGATTACTGGAGCGGCTAGAATCGCTCAGATGGTTAGCGAACAGGGAAATGGCAGTTGTGTTGAATTGATGAAGACAGTGCCCGAATATCCAATCCTACGGGATAGCTTTCCATGTCCTGACAATGTGAAACCGCTGTTTCTCCCAAAGGTGAAGGAGTTGCTTGTTCCAAGGATTAGTGGAGTGGAGAGAGTCCTAGAAGAGGATGGAATCAGGATCGAGTGCAAAGATGATTCCTACGTCTTGGTTAGGGTTTCGGGAACTGAACCAAAGGCCAGATTGTATGTTGGCGCCAAGACCAAGAAATCTCTGAAGAAATTGGAAGATATCGCAAGAGATGTGATGAAGCAGGCGCTTGAAGAGACTAAGAGTCCTTAGTTAATATTAAATCCAAAGAGGCCAGTGCTATACTGTCGCAATCTAGCCGGGGTATCCAAGTGGCTACGGAGACGGTCTCGAAAACCGCTGCCCTTTGAGGCGCATGAGTTCGAATCTCATCCCCGGCGCCATCCTTCATTGTTTTCCAGAGGAAACTAGAATCTGATGATTGAATAGCCCTCCTCAACGAAACGAAGAAGATTGGAGTGACCCTGGAGCTCTCCCATGATGGGGACTCCCATTTTCTGTGCGGCTTCGGTTGCTGAAAACTGGGCGGTGCACGCTTTGCACGCGTGATCGATTATTCCATTCTCCATTGCCTTGTTAAAGAGTGGAAGCTTGATCGAGCCGTCTTCGATTCCGATGAGTAGACTTGGTGATGCGCATTCGAGTACTACTGCGACTTCGTGACCTGAGTCATGGAAATGATTCGCGTTGAGAAGGATGTGCATGAGCTGCATCTTGTTGTCTTCAGTGGCTAGGAACATGTATTTCATGAAAATGAAGACGAAACAGACGAGATGATGAGTGTTTTGTATTCAGGATAGAATGAATGGTGCGGAGGGCGAGATTTGAACTCGCGAACTCCTACGAGAATTCCCCTTTGCCGCGAAAACTAACGCTGCAAAGACTGGGACCTAAACCCAGCGCCTTTGGCCAGGCTTGGCAACCTCCGCATCAATGAAAGAAGGTGAAAAGCAGACAAGATATAATGGTTTTGTCACTACTGGCAGACAGATGAGCGTGAATCACCCCTCAAGGAAGGCTTCGGGCCTTGCATCAAATCAGTCTTTCTTCTCCCAAACGTGACTGCATCGCGGGCAACGAAACTGACGACGGTAACCCCCAGCTTTAATCATTTCTTTTCGTACTTGGGCAGCTTCATTGTATCCACAGCGGGGACAGCTCTCTTCCATATTAGATTACTCCAGCAGCTCTACCTCATATCATCATAATAGCTTTATTGTGAAGTGCTGAAGAACCACCGAGCCAGTTAATGATTTCAGATTGTGAGTTCACGTCACAATCTTTTTATTCGCCTCATTTGACGTTCGCGCGGTTCCCGGGATAGCCGGGATCCGAATTGTGATTCTCTGGACTTACCAGAATGGTTCCAGTGAGCGTGATATGTATATGTCCACAAAAAGCCGACAAACAGCAGCAAGGACACGAGATAAGTGGCGAGAGAAGACCTGGTATCAGATTCTAGCACCAAATTACTTCGATAACAAGGACATAGGCAGCACGCCCGCTAGCGGCCCCGATCTCTTGGTTGGTCGTACAGTCGAACCCACCCTATATGACTTGACGGGTGACTTCGAGCAGATACACGTGAAATTGAAATTCAAGGTTCTCGAAGTCACAGGTCAGCAAGCCAACACTGTGTTCCACGGACATGAATGGAGTTCTGATCACCTCCGAGGGCTAGTCAAGAGAGGAACTTCAAGGATTGACTGGATTGGCCCTATACTCACGCAAGACGACTATTTGATGCGCATATCCGTGATAGTATTCACGATGAGCCGCGCAAAGACAAGTCAGAAGCATGCGGTCAGAAAGGCTATTGAGAAAGTCATTAGAGCTCACGCAAAGAAACACATCTTTGATGAGCTGGTTCAGAAGGTAGTGCTAGGAAACCTTGCTTCTGAAGTCTACAAGGAAGTCAAGGTGATTATCCCTACTCGCAATTGTGAGATTCGAAAGAGCAAGGTGCTCAAGGGCCCAGAGGAAGTGAAGGCTAGACGTGCCCGACTCCGAAGAGGCACTGGCACGACAAAGAGCTCCAAGAAGGAAGAGAAAGAGTAGACTCTGAATCGTCTACCGCCTTCAGAGTTGGGCTCAATTAGCCATACTCTCAAGTCGTTCTAGTGATTGCAGTAAAAGCACCATGAGGTTGGCAAGTTTCGTCAATGCCTCAGTGTCATTCTCAGCTTCGATGACATTGCTTAGGGTCTTCAGTTTCTTAAGTAGAGTTTTGTGCAGTTCGGGAATCAAAGCCTTCACTGCTTGTGACTCAACCTGCTCTTGGGAGTCCACGACAACTATGCGACGATCACATGTTGCGCAGTACACGTCATCACCCATCTTCATCAGCGGAGAACTGCACTGAGGACATCCCTGTGCTAGCATGGTGGCGCCTTGCCTGAGCAGTTCTGCCATCTTCTTGATTGAGGCGTCGTTTCGCTTTATCATCCTCAACACTCGATGAGCGAATGCGGACCTTTTGATATAAATACCCCGCAACGACTAGACTCTCACGTTGGCAAAAATGCGGAGGAAACAATATCGTCAGATGCTCCTACTGTGAGGAGTATCTATGAAAACGTTGATATGTTTAATCCTGTGAGAGTCTTCTGTTGTTCGCACTACATCTGTGCGTCAAGACAATTTAGAGGTGAGTCCTTTGGACCCCGAAACGCAGAAAAATATAGATCAGAGTAAACACTTACTCAAACGTATATCTGAGGATTCTTCAGTTCCCCGTAACATAAGACGAGCAGCCAATGAAGCTATTGCAGTCTTGGAAAATGAGGCTGATTCTCCGGCAGTAAGGGCGCAGAATGCGATTTCGATTCTTGACGAGCCAAGTCAAGACCCAAACTGTCCGAACCATGCACGGACAAAGATATGGCACGTGTCCAGCCTCTTGGAGCCAATTCGCGACTAGGTACCTCAAGGGCTCAGTAGTAAAGCCTGCTGTTAGCCATGGTTACTCAGTGACTGTGGTTGATGGTTAGTGATTCGGGCCAGTGTTTGTCTATGATAAAAGCAAGGATAAGAGGAATTTATTCGCAGTCTCTGACTCAGATTCTGTTACAGAATCATTTCGAGATTGTGCAACCCATCCCTGAGGTGGCCAGAAGATTTGGGTTGCCCTTCCGAAGGGAAATTCCAGATGTTGATATATGGGACAGGAGTGACCTTCAGGGCATTGTGGCTATTGCCTATGAGTCGATTTTGATAAAAATCACCGATGTGCTGCGAAGGCGTCTCGGATGGGTCATCACACGAACACCCAGAGTGGCGAAAAGCTCCATCTACAAGGGTTGTGTTTTAGGGAGAGATGAGAGAACTGGTCAGACCAGAGTTGACCTTGGAGAGCTATCTGGCCTGCTCCCAAGCAAGGATTTCGAACCGGGGTTTCACGTCATGGTGCAAGTTCGGGCACACGATTATGGACGTAGGGCACCCGTTCTCTCCTCAAGTATCACTATTCCTGGTCGTTCGGCTGTTCTTCTTCCAGAGCCTGTGGTCCGACTTAGCACCAAGATTAAGGATCCAGAAACGCGAGATGACCTGATAGCTTTGGGAAGGAGCATTCGAGAACACACTGAAAACTGGGGGATACTGTGGAGGACTGCAGCTGAGGGACTGACCGAAGAGGAGCTTCGCGATGAAGTGGATTATCTATTAGATTCTGCTCAACAAATTCAATCTATGTACACAGAGAGAGTTTCTCCGGGACTCGTCTTTGAGGGTACAAGCAATGCTGACATCGAGTTCCCAGCGAAGGTCAAAAAGGCGCTCGACAAGATTCGAGAAGAGATTAGACCCACGCTTGACCAACATCACTTCTACATGAGTGCTGGATACGTACCACTCGTAGAATTTGCAGAGATGGTGATAGAGGACCGCCCGAGTGAAAGAGCTTACTTCGCCTCCAAGCTGGAGAAGGTAGTCAGCCGGGATATGCCAAAGGTTGATGACGCCATAAATATTGAACACGTTAAGTTAGACGGTCGGAATATAATCTTGGCAAGAGGCCGAGTTGTTGAGATTAGTCCAAGCGGTCTTTCAATTAAAAGACAGTTCCGGCATACCAACCGTAAGCTGAAGATTAGTCCGAACCACACCAATGATGTCGATGTTGTTCGTGATGAAGGCGACTATGCGATAACTCACGTAATTCCGGGAGCTCTCACTCTGGTGACCAAGTACTACTCTCGCGATGATCAGCTGAAAGGCACCTACGTGAATATCAATACTGGAGTCGAGGTGTATCCTAGCAATGGAAATAGCCCAAGTAGAATCCGTTACGTCGACCTAGAGATTGACGTAGTGAATCCTGCAAGGGATAAAGCGCGTGTTGTTGATCAACACCTGCTCAAGCGAGCAGTTCAAAGGGGCTTCATCACACAAGAGATGGCAAATCAGGCTAAGGAAAAGGCCGAAGCCATATGCATGGAACTCAGTGGCAGCGTTGTGCAATGAATAGATTGCTGAAAACTGAGATGTATCAATCGATTGCTTCATGTGTTCTCAGTGCAAGGTCAATCGCTGATGTCAAGTCCTCCAAGGTGGCCCTCAAACTGTCCAGTCCGCGGGTGGATTTGATCACACAGGAAAGTAGTCTGCCGCTTTTAGTCATCTCAATCTTCAGTCCGGGCGGCAAAGGCATGTTGTCAGGTGATACCGACTCCAGTACTCTGATTGCATATGCGTCATCTGTGAAGTTAATGGTCAAGTTAATTCTCATCATGAGCGGCTACCCCCGAGGGAACATAGAGCATTTGCAACTGTTCTTTGTTCACTTGGCGATGTTGTTTCCAACTTGAGAGAGCTAGCTGAGGTGGGTACTGAAACAAGTCCAAGACTATTCATAGCTTTGGTAACTTGTTGAAAACTCGCTTTCTTGGCATCCCAGGCAACTTCGGTGCAGGCATCTGTGGTTAGCATCACAAACCCATCTCTGTCAGCAAGATATGATTGCAGAGCGATTCGTGCAACATCAGGAAGCACAGACTCGTGCGTTCCAACAAGTGGAATTGTCACAACCGTATCCAGATCGTTGCCTTCAGAAGTTGTTTTGTCAAGAGATGATGCTAGATTCTGCATGGCTGCAATCACATCACGGGTATGAGACATGTGCGAGTCAATAAACGACCTTAATATCCTAGCACGGTCGCCCATCCATACGGCCACTGATGCCCCTAGATCCCATCTACTCCATGCTGATTGTGAGAGTGCTTTGATTCCCGACAGGAAGTGCAGGGGGCTCTCTTCGCTTTCTGTTGGAAAGACAAAATCCTGCCCAAGGACACCTGGAATTGCGGTTGAATCGAGGTTGGGAATGAGTTGTGAGGTCAGACGTTGTGCTTCTTTCGTATCCAGTGAGGTTATGGGACCTCGACGCTTGGATATTGGAATATTCGCTTCTTCAAGGATATGTTCGCATCTCTCTTGGACCCCACTGATGCCCTTCAAGTATGGGAAAGTACTATACAGGAGGGCACTGATCGCTGGAAGAAAGTTGCTTCCAAACAACTTGAATCCCTTCCTTTCTTTCAGTAGATCCCCCTTTTCAGCTAGTGAAACAACTCTTCGTGATGCACCCTTGATAGGCATATTTGAGGTGTTGTGAATCAATGTGCCTGCGGCAGCGAGCTGGAGTGTTCTGTCATTTATTTTGAACTTCTCTTTGGCTAGAATAAAAGCTGCTGCTGCAACGTCACTTGCAGCTCCTATGCTCGGCGATTCATTATGCTCAGAATGGAGCATCCCGCCTATGAACACAGGATAGCTCGTTCCCTTCTTCAAGCGCCTATTCCCAAAAACATCAATCCCCACAGCAATGACAGCAGAGTTGGGGTGTGTCTTCCGTATGTTGTTGATTTCTTCAATGTCTAGGTGAGGATGAACGAAAGTAATGTGGAAGGGCCTGTTGGACCTCAGAATCGCTGTAGAGAGCAGCGCAGCAGATAGAGTTGCTCCGGGATGTGGGGAACTGACAATGAGGATGCGCTCGTCCTTTCTGAAGGTGACTTGTTCTGACTGTTTTTCAAGTGACTTGAAACTTGAGGATCCCCGAGGTTTCTTACTCATTTCAGTTCAGAGGAGCTCGCTCAGTGTGATAAGATTACCTCAAGAGTAAGGCAGCTTCGGCTGGAGTATATTTGAAATCGGGGGGCAGAACATGGGTCTTCTTATAGTGCTTAGACAGCCGGTGTATTTTGCTTTCAATAAGTTGAACGCTGCGCTTGGCGACATAATCCTTCTTGTTCTCTTCGAAGTGTCTACGAATTGTAGCGGCTCTCGCAATCATGTTGCGAAGGTCCTCAGGAACCCTTCTCTCAAGCTCGTTCTCGCGCAAAATATCAAGAATCCGTTTACCTGCTATCACTTTTACTAAGGGTATGCCATATTGATCGCGAAGAATTAGCCCTATCATTGAAGGGGTGTTTCCGGCCTTTGCAAGCTCAACAACCTTGGCCTCAACCCACTTTGCATCCTTTTCCTTGTCGATCCACTCTGGTGCACGTAGCGTTGAGGGGCGCTTGCTTCCGGATTGACCTTTGCGTCTAGTGTGCATTCTTGCCATCAGGATTGCCTCTTACAATTCTCATAGGGCCTGAGAAACCGTGTATTTCCCTCCCCTTTTTGCTGCTGATATAAACTTATTCTTGTGGCTCGCATCAACTGGCTGCAGTCTAATAGATGATTTGTCGTATTCCGTTTCATGTCAATGATAACGTCCGCGTTCTCGAATCTCATCTGCTCTTGAGAGGACTGCCTCTGCGTTATCACCTGATCTTTCGATGTAACCCTCCATTGTGGATTCCAGCATAGTTTCTTGAAGAGTCCAATGTGTGGTTTCGTATGCACGCCGGAGAAGATGCATATCAACCCCCTTCATCTCAATAGTGGCGTTCTTCTCTGCCAATCCAAAGTCTACCAGCCATATTTTGGATTGCGTGTCAACAACTGCATTGCTTGTTGTCGGATCCCCATGAACTATGTCGCTCATATGCATAATGCCAAGCAGTTCTCCGAATTCGTGGCAGAGCGTGGTGATTCTCTTCTTGCTCGAAACATCAGCAAGCTGTTTGAACTGCTGACCCTCGATGAAATCCATTAGAATTAAGTGATTGCTGATGTCAACAGCATGCACAGCTGGAGTAGGGACTCCCAGTGTGCGCACAAAGGTCAGCATCTTGCATTCTCGACTGGTTCGGGATATTCTAAGCAGCTTGTCTATCTCATTATGTAGGTAGGGCTTACTGGGTCGCCACTTAAGTGCAAGAGTCATGCCCCAGTATTCAACTTTGTAAATTACAGATTCGGCCCCAAGTGTCAGCAACTGTTTCTTCAGAATCTGCACCTCCAGAGTATATCCTGTTCGTCCGTGCGCCACTTGGGCATCACATGCGAGTCAGATATAGGAAGTTCATCTCCAGCTTGATGCTGAAGAATGCCCGTCCAGGCAATCATTGCTCCTTGATCACCAGCAAGAGGTGGTGAAACTCTGTGAAAGCTGGAGCCGTGACGTTCTGCCACACCTTCGAGGATTTTAGTGAGCCTGTTGTTGCGTGCTACTCCACCAGTAAGAAGAATTTCGTTCTTCTTCGTATGAGCAACTGCACGCTCTGCAACCTCAGCAAGCATTCCGAATGCTGTTTCTTGGATGCTGAAACATATGTCAGCAACAGGGACTCGCTCCAAATGGAGTTTCTTGGCGGCAGTCAACATCCCTGAATAGCTCAAGTCCATGCCCTTGACTGAATAGGGAAGTTGGTGATACTCAACCCCATCTGCAGCCGCATGTTCGATGGACGGGCCAGCAGGGAATCTCATGCCAATGGTACGACCGAAGACGTCGAGCATATTGCCTAATGCCATGTCGAGCGTTTCGCCGAATGTTCTAAAACGTCCGCCGGCAAAAGCTATGACTTGCGTGTTTCCCCCCGACACGTATATTGTTACGGGGTCTTCGAATCCCGACTCAAGACAACCTATCTCAATGTGTGCTACACAGTGATTCACGCCGACAAGTGGAACTGATAGTTTCTGTGCTAGCGTGCGTGCCATTGTTGCGGTGGTTCGCAGACAAGGTCCAAGTCCAGGGCCTCTTGAGAAAGCAACAAGATGAATATCGCTGTGGCTGACTCCCGCTTCCTCCAATGAACGCTTAATTATTCCGGGGCCCATATCAGAATGATGGCGACTGGCCTCACGTGGATGAATTCCTCCCTCAACAGGTGACAACATATGCCAGATGTTGGAGAGAACTTTACCCTCGCTGGAAACAATACCGGCTCCAAACGAATGTGCAGTCCCCTCCAATCCCAAGCATAGTAATGACATTGTCGTTCATTCCCGCAAATGATTGTTCTTCAGGCAATTCCTAGTGTGAAATAGTCAGGCAAATACTCTTTCGTTGCACCTGCTCTACTCTCTGAGAGCAAAGGGTTTATAATCGCCGCCTAGGGCACCCCCGATGAGGAAGTACCCGTGTCCACAGAGAATAGCCCAATTAAGGCTCTGGAGCAACGCCTTAGCGACATAGTTTCAATCAAACTCAAAGACGAGCGCATCTTCCGCGGACGCCTAACAAGGTGTGATCAGTACATGAATCTGACACTTGGAGATGCGGAGGAGCTTGAAAATGATGAAACGAAGGCGAAATACGGGTCAATTCTGATTAGAGGAAACAACATCCTTTGGATTCAAATTCCCGAGTAAGTAGGTTACGTGGTCAGTGACTAGCGCTCAATTTCTCGCTTGTACTTTTCAACTATAGCCACAAGGCGGTCTTCGCCCTTTATCCTCGCTTGTTCTTGAACTTGTTTCATGAACTCTTGAAATTGATGCTCGAATTTCTTTCTGTTGATGAAAGCGAATTCATCTACTCTCTTCAGCTCGACTTCTTTCGCATCAATGACTGGTATTAAGGCGTTAACAAGCTCCGCCATAGAAAGATGAGAGAGGGATGTATCAACGATGACTGCTCGAATCTTGCGGTCAATCAACATTTGTGCGGTTGTTGGGCCCCCACCGCTCGCATCTTCAAAGAGGACTATATCGCCGTGCTTCAGTGTAGCAACCTTAGTAATGTACTCCTCAATGGATTCCTGCGTAAACTTCTCGAGAACCTTCACTGCCAGCATATCACCACGCATCTCGAGATGCTTGACGCCCCTAAGCTGTGCAAAACGTCTTTGGAAACTCCCCATTTGTCTGCGGTGCTCTTCAATATCTCGTTGAGCCTGCTTCAGCTCTGACTGCTTCTTGACTACCTCACGATCGCGCTTGATTTTCCAGTGGTTCTTCTGGGCGACTATGTCAAGACTATGGGTCAACTCGCTCTCTCTGAACCTCAAGAACTCGACTAGGCGCTCTAAATCCTCTGCTCTCTCTTCAAGAAGCCTGTTCTCTGCCCGAAGAGTATCTAGCTTGGAAACAATTGTATCAAACCGTTCCCGAGTTAATTCTTCTTCAGGGACATCAGGTTCTAGCACGATATCGACTGGCTCTGATTCCTCTCGAACTAGGCTTGAGATAGCCTCATTTATGGACATGCCCTTGAGTACCAAGGCTTTGAGATGAGAACGGTCAAGTGCTATCTGTTCCTCCCGCACCTTGTGCTCAATCTGCTGAAACTTTGGTAGCATGCTTCTGTATGCGTATACTGCAGCAGTCAATGCGTCACGTTCATGCGCATTTCTGATTCGAACATCGGACAGTTCTCTTGCCAGCTCCTGCTTATCTGCCACAGGAATCGGTCGACTGGGAGCGTATATCTTGGCGTTCAACGTCTTGCCAATCTTTTCGACAAAATGAGGAATGCGAGGGACATCTGTAGCCACCATAACTGGGATTCCGTGTTCATATACCAAGCGTATGATGTCAGCCCTGGTGAAACTCTTCCCACTCTTGAGAAGATGGACGCGACCATCCAGAGATAGAAGGCAAATTGCTGCAGTCGTACCTGGATCGATGCCCAAGATGAAGAATCTAGGTTGAAATTGAGTAGAAATGGGACCAGGCTCTAGTGGAATGAACTCAGTCCGTTTCCTCACAGGTGAAATGATGACATTGAAATCCCCCCCACGCTTACGCTCAACAAGACGTCGTATGGCCGGTAGGGGAGCAAACGCGACTATTCGGGTACTGGCATAGCCGAAGTCTGAATGCTGGATGTCAATATCGTACTCGATACCTGCTGTCTTGAGTTGGGATTCCACGAAACGGGTCATCTGCTGAATTTCAGAGTGGATTTTCCTGCGGTATCGATTCGCACTCTGTCCCCCTTTGCCCATCTTCCGTCCGCGTGTAACACGGATTTCTGTTTGTTCGCCAAAGCACTCCAAGCTGTATCCGACTCCTAGCCACGCAAGATGTGCTGCAAGCCGAGCGGACTCTAGTGGAGTTGGCTTCCCGTGTACACTGAGTCCGTGTCGTTTGGCAAGTTTCTTGAGCGCAACTTGACGTGGAGGAACGCCTGTAACTTGAACAAGACGAGTTTCATGAGGTAATCTCTCAACTAGTTTGTACAAAGATTTGCTGTCGCGTATTATCTCGAAAATGTTGTCTGTGCAGAGCCATTTGGGGTCTATCTCCCGGGTTAGCCTCAACAAGTTAGCACGCGATATCTCTGGGTATTCGCTCAATACTGCTCCATTTCTCATTATCACACATGCAAACTTGGGAGCTGTCTTCGAGCGTGGGCTCTTAGAGGGAAGTATATCGAACCCCATTATGAGAACGCTGTCATCGATCATGAATCTTAGCACTCAATATAGGCTCCTTGCATTTGGCTATAAGATTTAACATCGATTCATGACCGTACGAAACAATCCAGCCAAATGATTGCAAACAAAACCTCTGCTCGCTGTGCACACCCATTGGATGTGCATGAAGATGCAACACTGGGCAAGGGAGAAATGGAATGCAGAAGGTGCGAGTAGTTGAGTTCGTTCAAATGCTGAAATGATGGGTGTTATAATAAGGGAGTGCTTTAATGAGTCCGTATCAATACAATTATTAAAGCCATGATTAAGAAACGTGCCAATTCAACTGAGGTGTGACAGCTGTCAGAATCACTAGAGATAAGCAATGACGACGCGATATTACGCATTGGACGTGCCCTTTCATCAGGCACTCGCTTGAAAATACTAAAGCTCCTGCTTCAGGGAGAAAAGGATGTTACACGGGTTGCTAGGCATCTTGGCGGAACGGAAGCTAATGCCAGTGCACAGATTAAGATCCTGCAAGAAGCGGGTCTGCTTGCGTGCAGATACGAACCCGGTCAGCATGGTTTGAGGAAGATTTCAAGAACCAAGATTAAACGCATCGTTATCGATTTGTAACTACTGGCAAATTGAAACTGGACATATCAAGTGCTCAGTGCTGCTTTCCAGCGGCGAATGCGTGTCAGTATATTGTCACGTTCCTCTGGACGGATGGTTCTCTTTTCTCGTGCCTTCAGGAATTTCAACACAACATCCATGTCACTGGCTACCTTATTGAATGACGTTTCGTCGCTGAATAGATAGTCTTTGGCCGCTTGGAGATACTCAGCTAGGACTTCTGCAGGTGCCTCACCGGTACGCAGCTCGTGCGTGATTGGGTCCAGGACACGTGCAACCCGAGCATCTGAAATTGGCGGATGCTTCTCGGAATTTATCTCTCCGGTTTCTGGTATATCAATAACTACAGAAGCAATTGAGGGCGCAACGGATTTTTCAGTGTTCTCCTCCACAGATTGAACAAGCGAAGATGTGTTAGGGGGAGAGGGCGTCGAGGGGACGATTGGTGCCTTTGGTTTCTTAACTTCGGTGAACAATTGAACTGCTGAGGAGGTTGCGCCAGCAAGCTCGTCATCAATAAGATTCAAACGACGTCGCAATTCACGAAGCTGGTCGAACATCTCAACCATTCCGGCCTGCAACGAGTCGATTAGTCGACGAATTTCGTTTCTGTCTTCATCAGCCACTTAGGTTGCACTTCCAATATTCGCAATCACAGTTTATCCAGCACGAAACTCCACAAAAGGTTTTTTCAGAGTTCTATCTGTCCGCCTTCTTGATTGCTCGAAGCAAGTCGTGCGTGGATCCGCGCGGCTCGAAATGACGTTTGCGAACCTTCACGAAAGTGGGGATAGAAACGGTTTCACCCACAAATAGAGCTTCTCCAACTTCAAGCGTTGTAATTGCCTCCAATGATGGGCGGTCAATGCCCTCGCTACTTCGACCAATGTGTTCAAGGTCATAAGGATTGGTGCATCTGAGTATTGCCTGATTGGTGCATTGACTCAAGACTGTAGTCGATAGCTTCACCGGGCGCTGTGAAATCAGGCACAACATTGCAAAGAACTTTCGTCCTTCGCGTGCTATTGTTTCGATTCGCGTCTTTGGAAGTGCAAGTTCATGTCGGCTTTCGGGGCAGAATTGATGAGCTTCCTCGAGAACCAACAGAAATGGTGGTATCCTCCCTTGTCGCCTCAGATAAAGAAGTTCGCTAGCAAGATATGAAACGATAATCTGTTTCTTCTTAAGCGAAATAAAGTCGCTCATGTCAATAATGGTGAGCTTGCCGGGCCGAATGATTTCCATTAGATCCGGTACTGACTCTCGCCCGAAGAGACCAGTATCATCTAGACCAACTAGCCAACTCACCAACGCCTCACGAGTGTTCTTGCTAATCGTTTCATCATCTTTCACATGAGTGATGAGTTCTCGAAGAGTGTAGCCACTATCCGAGCTTTCCTTCATTTCCGAAACAGCCCGTCGTAAATCGCGGACCTGCACTGCGCTCATGTCAGCCACGAGTGACCTCAACGCTTCAGCAGACAGATTCTGGGCAGGAATCTGGATATGTGACGCACGGATGTGTTCAACCTCAAACTGAGCGTCCGGCACGCTCAAGTCGTTTGCCGTTATGTCCCTCAGGTATTCGTACTCGCCGTGAACATCAACGATTACTACAGCAAGACGACCGTTATCTTTCGTACGTGAGAGTATCTCCTCAAGAAGCACTGATACGAAGTACGATTTGCCAGCGCCACTCATTGCCAAGATTGCCAGATGTTTCGACAGGAGTCTATCGAGCGATGGAGTGAATTCAAGTTCGTGGTGGCTAAGGTGGCCCAGCCTAAGACCGCTTTTCGTATCAAGCCTCAGGAAAGCAGAAAGTACCGCCTCGTCAACCCTTCGGACCACAGCTCCCGGCGAAACCGTGAAGTATGGTCTGACCGTTCGGTTGCCAGTCCAAAATCCCAGAACACGTGCTTCTGCAACCGTATATTGCCAACGGTCCGTGGGGAACATCGAGCGTAGCGGTTCGCCTCGCGATTGATACTCTCTAACAGCCTCGGCATGCTGATAGTAACGATTTGTCTTCACAAGGTTCTGAACTCTTGCGATAATTGTTCCGCTCTCTGTCACAACGGAAACAAACTCACCTCGTCGAACCACAATCTCATTAGAGCCACCCTCTGTCACGAATGAGAACTCTAGGACATTCGGGCCATCTCCTGTGCAGACAACTGTTCCCAGTCTACTGGATTGATAATCTTCTTCCAATACATTCATCCTCCACCAAACGGATTTCTGGACCGTTTCTTTTCGAGAACTGTGTATGTGAGTCCTGATAATGCCATCAAACGATCTATAATCAGCTGAGCTTCGTGGCCTGTAATCCGCGCTCGCGCGTCAGCCTCTAGAATCGGAGTAGGAATGCCATACTCAGGATGCTGCCAAGACAGAGGGAGAATCGCTGAAAGTGCCCTATCCAATTCCTCGGTGTCTTGGCTGTCTTGGTCCATTAGGACCTCAATCCTCAATGGCAAGTCATCTTGGGCCGTCTTGAGATATGTGACCCAAATCGATGATGACCAAATGGCCAGCTCATCACTCGCTGAATTCACATTATGTGTTAGTTCTGACGAGTACCTGAAAGCGTAGGTTCTCTCACCCGGCTCCAAGAAGGTGTCAAGGAGATCACAGTCCCTCGAAACCTTGAGAAGCCAGCGATAGTCGACGTCTTGCATGAGTTCGAAGATAGATGAATCCCGAATAATGTGTGGGAGTACCTCACCTAGTACTTGTACCATCCGCGTGGAGCGGCTGTCTTTCACTATCCCGACCAGAGTTGTTTTCTTCTTTCGAGATTTATGATAGAGCTGCCTGTAGAGAGCCATGACTTCCTGGAATTTCACAAACGCAGTCGATCCAAGCTGTGGACGGTCTCTCGGATGATAAAAGAGACTTCCGTCAACAAGAATTAGATCTGTGTGGAACTCGTCGAGCACGGAGATTGTTGCTTCAAGCTCAGTCGCAACTCGTTCAAGAGAGGCTAGCTGGTCTAGCTCAGGGCCTGGTAGTGCGAGCAGTACAGGCGTGACTTTTGGCTCCGGAAAGGCTTCGGGGTAAAACTCCACAGCAGGACCGTCTTTGCATCCGAACTGGAATACGACTGCAACTGCGCGAGTGAGGAGAATATCCATTGATCTGAAACGCTTCCGGACCAATCCGCCATCAATTCCGGCAATTCTGAGGCCGGAGAGGCTTGTTGGTTTCAGCTTTGTCAACAGAGAGGTTTCCATTGTATCAGGTACTATTGCAGGAAACCTCGAGAGGTCTATGTGTCCCTTTATCTTCTTCATGACCGCACCGAATCTCTTGCGGGTGGTTTCAACCCGGTCTATCTCTTCAACAAGCTTGGATAGAGCGTGGTCGAGCCGTTTGTCCACTAAGTTTCCCTCTCTCTCTTATAGTCCAAAGCTGCCCTTATTAGCCCGGAATATAGAGGGTGTGGTGCGCCCGGTTGTGACTTGAATTCAGGATGGTATTGTACCCCTATCCAAAAGGGGTGATTTGTAAGTTCGATTGCATTGATTATCGTCCCTGTTGAGTCATATGCCGAAACAATCAATCCCTTTTCAGCCATGCGATCCACATAACGTGAAATGAGGTGATACCTATGCCTGAAGCGTTCCCTAACTTGATTGGTACTGTATATGCTGTGCAATTTGGTCCCCTCTACGATTCTCACTTCGTGGCCACATAGCCTCATGGTCCCTCCCATGTCTTCGGTATTTTTTTGATCATCCATCATGTCTATTACCGGGTAGAGACAGTTGGGATCGACCTCTGTTGTATGTGCACCATCCCACCCCATCGTCTTTCTGGCGAAGGCAATCGATCCAAGCTGTGCCCCATAGCAGATGCCTAGGAAGGGAATTTTCGAAGTAACTGAAATTGTTGCGGCATTGATCATTCCTTCAACCCCACGAGAACCGAACCCAGGTGTGAGAAGAATGCCATCAGCTTCACGAAGGGCTTCCGTAAGACTTGCTTTGTCACAGCTTTCCTCGGTTTCAATCCACTTGATTTGAACGCCGGCACCATACTTCGCGGCGGCGTGCGTCAATGCCTCATTGATGCTCTTGTACGAGTCGCTCAGAGTTGTGTATTTCCCAGGCATGGCAATTACTACGGTTTCCGTGATGTTCTCAAATGACTCCACTATCTCAGTCCATGAACCGGTTTCCAGAGTTCTTGATTCCATGCCAAGGTGATCAGTGATAATATCACCAAGGCCATGTTCCTCGAAATGGAGGGGAAGTCGGTAAACAACAGGGATGTCTGGATTTGAAATGACTCGTTCTTCGGACACATTACAAAATAATGCAATTTTCTGTCTTGCTGCGTCAGGCAGCTCTGACTCAGCCCTGCACACCACGATATCCGGTTGCAGACCAAGTCCTTGGAGAGTCCTCACGCTGTGCTGAGTGGGTTTTGTCTTGAACTCACCAACTGACGCCAGAAATGGCACCAGAGTCACGTGGACCAAGGCAACTCTGTTTCGACCAACCTCACTGATGAATTGCCTGATTGCTTCTAGGAAGGGCATCGCCTCTATATCGCCAACAGTTCCGCCAATTTCAACAAGTAGAACATCCGGGATTGGTTCTTGGTTGACAACCGCCAAGATTCTCGATTTAATTCTCTCGGTCACGTGCGGGATTATCTGCACAGTTCGCCCCAAGAAAGCTCCTTTCCGCTCCCCCAAGATGACTGAGATATAAATTTGCCCAGAAGTTATATTCTGAAATGGGTGGACCACAGTCCCAGTAAACCTCTCATACGTGCCGAAATCTTGGTCAATCTCAGAGATCTTAAACGTGAAGTCATCAACTGGTTTGAATGTCCATGTCTGATCGGTAACGAAGACTTCCCCGTGTTCTGTGGGATTGAGTGTGCCTGGATCAATATTGAGGTATGGATCAATCTTGACTATTCGTATTGTGTATCCTCGGAACTGGAATATCTTGGCAATCGATGCGGTTGTAACGCCTTTCCCGATTCCGGAGAGCACACCCCCTGTTACAAATACAAACCGAGTTTCTTTTGGGGCTGACTTCAAAGGGACTGCCTCGACTGACTAAGTGCGAAGAGAGATAGTTGTGTGGGTCCTTGATAGTGCAGCAGAAACCTCGGCTCGTATAAAGTAATCGCTAAAATTGACAACATAACGGTAATCATAGGAAATTATGTAACCGCTCGTGCCATGATGCTTGTACGCATGGATTGTTGAAACAGAAGCTGGAATGCCTCGATTGTATTGAAGCCACTCATGGCAACACTTCTGAATACCGGTATTGATAATGGAAGATTAAGATGTTCCCTGAGCCGCTCTTCATTGATTGCATCTGGCAAATCCTGCTTGTTGAGACAGACAACTATTGGAAGAGGAGCGTCCTCTTCAATGATCATAGCCATCAACTCAAGCCAACTCTCAAGATTCTCATTAAGCAGATGCTCTTGAGAGTCTGCCACGAATACAACACCATCTGCGCCAACCAAAACAACCTCACGTGTTGATCTGTAGAAGTCCTGACCAGTCGCGGACCAGATATGTGCATTGATTCTCCAGCTGTCACTCAGATTGCAGGGAATTGTTCCAAAATCGCAGAACATGGTTCTACCCAGCGTATTCTCTATCGATGTAAGCTTCTCTGCAATGCCTAGCTCCGAAAAGAGCCATCTGATTGTTGTGGTCTTTCCACTCATAGCAGGCCCGAAAAACACTAGTTTGAGTCCAATTGTTCGGTTGCCATAATCTATGATCAAACGACTATCCTCCCACTCTACGTTCCCCACATACTGTCTACCCAAGCACCCAAACCTGAGAGCGCGCCACTCTTAACACAGTCGGAAAAATCCTCGTGCCACTCAGCTCGCATGAACCGTATCAGGTCTGGAAGCTGTCCGCCTTCCCATCCTATCGCTTCATACAGGTTTCTTGCAGTCAAAGCGGCAGGTGCACCCAGTTCTCTGGCAAGACGTATCCTTGATAGAAGGGTCACTGCCCGTCTAGCCGCATGGACATAGCTGTCTATTTCCTCATCAAACACATCGTGTGTGAGCTTGTCAGCCTCATCGTCGAGCTTCATGACTGAGGTTATGATATGTTCCGACACATTGAGGCCACGAAGGGATTTCTTCAGAAGACGCCGGATTCGCTCCAGTGACTGACGCTTTCGTGTGATTATCTTGCTCACGATGCGCTTCTCGAGGTCTAGACTTCCTGCACCTGGCTGTGCGAGTGAGAATCTGATAGACGACGGTGAATCCACTCGAAGTATTCCGCAGTTCTCGGAACTCTGTAGAATACGAGCGATGGCATCCTGCAAGGTTTCTTCAGTCACATGTACACCGAGGACGGTTGCACCAAGAGGCATAGCAATAATCCAACCTGAAAAGCGACTGATGCGGTCCAAGGCCAATCTGAGATTGGCTGAAAGGCAGCAGACAATAGTTCTGCTTACTTCATAGTCATGCCTCTCCTCCTCCCATACCGACAGAATCTCACCCTCTGATGTGAAATCGCGCCAGAACACAATCTTATGACGATGAGAGCAGAGCATTGGAATACTGTTTGCAATGTCATCCACTAGCTCGATGTCCCCTCCCGCTACAATGATGGGGAAACGAGAGAGTACTGCATTCAATAGAAGTGGGAACTCGTCACCCATTAGCTCAATCATTCTCATTATAGAATATGTCATGGATCGCGCCTCGTGAGAAGTAGACTCTCTGTGGAGCCACCGGACATCAGCAGCTCCTTCAAATCATCAGGAATTGCAGGTTTCATCATTGATGCTGTTTCTAGTATCCGTCGGGTTTCTTCGATATAGTGCTTCAATAAGAGCCTCATAAGACCGAGTTTCTGACTATTACGGTCTACCCACAGACTGAAGACACCATTCGGAACTGAATAGATGACGTGGCGCGTCCGTTCAGTTTCGCACAGTACTGTTTGAAGTGAGATATTGCGGAGGGTGCGGGTTACTCGCTCGGATGCATCATACAAAGCAAAAGACATTGCTGCGAGCCGATCATTTGCGAATGCTTCTAGTGAAACGCGAACTCCACCACTTAAAGCCAAGAAGACCGATTCGATGTCTGGAATGCTATCATGAACCTGTCGCAAAATAGTTCTGAGAGCAAGAGCTTGAGACCGATTCAATGATATTATTGATCGCGAAATAGAATATGTTGCTTGACTGCCAGGAACTACTGCAAACCGACTCAACACCTGTTGTGTTTCATCCATATTATACGAACGGAGTGGTGGAAGTCTGCCGTCCAAATGTTGTTTCAATAGGAAGGATATGCGCGATAGACTATCCTTCATCTCGATGAATAGGGCTGCAAGGTTAACTCTTGGTGCAGTGGTGATGGCTAAGAAGTAGTCAGGATCGTTCGGGAGTGATGCTAAGAAGATTTTCGAGGTTTCCGATTCCATGAGAAGATACTTGAAATCCCCATGGATTAGTTTCGCCACGCCGAATATTGCGCAGGTAGATGCCGCAATTGCGAACACCTCCTCCTTGCTGAACCATACTCCTGCACTAGCAACCGGAAGACCGTCCTTTTGGATCATAACAACATTTTCGACGCCTGATATTACCTTGATGGCTTGCAGTGCATCATTGAGGTCGTTGGTCAAGTGTTCAGCTCCAGAGTGGTTGCTAGATTCAATGTAGAATCCTTGGAACACTATATAACCTCCACACAGGTCAGACATCGTCCAAGGTGAAGTACAAGACTCCAGTCAATTCCTCATGGACAATCAGTCAAGTGGACTCTTGTACACGCCCAGTGCTCCGTTCTGCAGGATGATGGTACAGGGAATGTCTAAGTCACATGTGAATTAACGCGGCATCTGGAACTTCTTGAAAGACTTCACGTGCCGCCCTTCCCACCTCGGCCCGGTTCCGATCAAAAGTGTATACGCGAATTACATCAAGGTATACTTTCATCATCTCAGCAATATTAGAGTATTCCGAGAGATTGTGTGATACCTTTTTTCCATCAATAACTTGGAAGATGCCAATCTCCATTGGATTCACTTGGTGCGGATTATATGGCACCGACGGCAGGGTTGGAACATCAACAATAACCTCATCAGATGGAACATTTGCGCTTGATGCAATCTCCTCTTGGATACTCTCTCGCACCTTACGTTTGGTCAGTATCTTGGACACGAATCTGTCATCTGTATGGAGTACTTTCTCAAATACGGACTTGTAGAATATCCGTGAATCCAACATCTGAACCAGTTCAGCAGTTTCCTTGGCTTCATCAGACTCGGACGGATTGATTCCTCGCAGTCTGGAAATTAGTGACATATCATCTAGGGCCAGAAACTCCTCGGGTGTTGAGAAGGCTGTGAGTCCGAGTAGGTCATCTGCAACATGCATCAGTTTTACCAGCAGCACTTCAACACTGCGAACAGTCTTGTGGTAGTATACATTCAAGAACATCTCATACCTCGCCACGAGAAATGACTCTAGTGCACCTCTGGCTGCGATGTCAAACTCTATGAAGCCGTTTCCAGACACCTCGAGACTGTTTATCAGACGGTGAATGTCCACAAGCCCGTAGTTGACGCCGCAGTAGAACGAGTCCCGTATCAAGTAGTCCATCTTGTCGGCATCAACCTGTCCTGCGACTATTCCGCTCACAACGGCATCTGTCTTAGTCGTCCTGCGGCCACGAACAAGATTGGCAATCCTGTCCCGGGACACTCCGCCATCCTCCAACAGGTCCCCTAACGCGCCTTTGCGGATTATCCATTCGGTAACATCCTCATGATTCATGCCCCGTTTCTCGGTCAGAACTTCCTCGAACACGTGGCTGAAAGGACCATGACCTATGTCATGGAGGAGGCCGGCTATTCGCACCTCCTGAAGTGCTTCTTTTCCAAGACCAAGTTGACCTAGTAGTCGTCTACCTGCGAGACCGGCCAAGTACATTGCACCCAAACAATGACCGAAACGAGTGTGTTCGGCTGTGGGATAGACATAGTGTCCTCCCGAGAGCTGTTTGATTCTTCGGAGTCGCTGATAGGTTTCCGAGTCAATTATCTTCGACTCTAGCTCAGTCAGGCCAACGAAGCCATGAATCGGGTCGTTGATTTCCATAATGAAATCCAAATCTAATCACCACAGTATGATGAATCTACATTTGAGGATTGAACTGCCGCACGACGCGGATAAGCTCTTCTGCAGACTCGAGTTCCGTTACACATAGAGGCAGGTGGATACTATCTGCAATTGTCACTGCTAGGGGGTCAAGCTCTTTGACTCCCTGTAGTATCACAACCGCAGGTTTCACAGCGATGGATGTCCCTATTTGACTTGCTTTGATGGCAACCATCGGGGATCGTCCCGACGAAACATTCGTGAGAATGGCAGCTCGCTGGGTTGTGCCACCATACAGGCGAAGAAGCTGCCGGGGTGTGAGTGCAACAATGGCCTTTACGCTATCAAGCGCAGTGTAGCCATAGATGTCACGATCAAGCAGTCGCGGATGTGTCAGCACCCTGCATTTGAGTTTTTCAACTAGCAATCTTGCGGGAATGGGAACCCCAAACTCGCGACTGTCCAAGATTGCATCGGAAGCAATTTCAGGGGCTATCAGTTTCTCGAGTGTCACTGCCACTTGACCACCTCTAGCAGCATCCATCTCTATCAAGCCTTCAACAAACCTGCGGATTGTTTCGACTCTAGGCGATTTCCGTCTTCCACTCTCATAGTCGCTGATGACGGATGGCGAAACCTCCAGGTGTTTTGCTAGGTCTTTCTGAGAGAATTGGAAGCGCTCCCGCCACCTTCGCATGACTGCTCCTGGATCATTCTCTGCAAGGCATATCTCACCAGCCATTGCTTCGGCAAGCCTATGTAGCGCCTCACCTGCATCCATGTGTGGACTCCAGAATGTATCGCAGATAAGAGTTGTGTGGAAGCCGACTTGGATTTCGTCAACTGACGACATACAGCTGTCAGGTGACTGAATATAGGGTATTCTCACATCTTGTAAGTGGTACCGAAGAACTCAAAGAGCGTTAAGAGTCACACGGAGATGAGTCCACAAATGTTCTTTACATTTCTAGTTGGCACTGCAGGCTCCGGCAAATCACTACTCACTGCATCACTGGAGAAATGGTTACTTGCCTCAGAGATGAGCGTGGCGATAGTAAACCTTGACCCGGGTGTGGAAGATCCGCCATACACGAGTGATGTTGATATTAGAGAGTATGTAGACTATGGCGAAGTCATGCATCAGTTCGGCTTGGGACCAAATGGTGCCTTGGTAGCATCATTAGATATGGCAGTCAGTCACGTCAATGATTTGAGAGAGGAGATACTAGATACTGGTAGGGACTACGCATTGGTGGACTGCCCGGGGCAGATGGAGCTCTTTGCATACCGCAACTCCGGGCCAATGTTGGTGTCGAGTCTTAGCGGTAGAGATCCAGCCCTTTCGCTATATCTCCTTGATTCAAACATTGCCCGTACTCCTACAGGGTACCTGTCATCAATGCTGCTTGGAATGTCAATCAACATCCGCTTTGGATTACCTCAGTTGAATGTGCTGAGCAAGCCAGACATACTGACAGAAGAACAAGTGGAACAGGTAGTTGAGTGGGCAGAAGAACCCCATACCTTGGATGATGCTCTCAACAAGTCAGCGAGCGGTCTAGCTCGCGAGTATTCTGCGTCGATACTAAGGATGATGGAGGACTTAGGAGGTGTAACGAGCCTAGTGCCAGTGTCAGCCAAGGAGATGACTGGTATCGAAATCCTTTACGGAGAACTTCAGCGAGTGTTTGCAGGCGGGGAGGACTACGTAACATATGAGTAGGAATGCGTCGACCAATTGGTTCTTCGCGATTGTTTCTGGTGAGAATGCAGAGTTAGCCCGAGTCGAGATTGAAACCCTTCTTCAGATGGTTGACTCGAAATACGAGATTTCGTGGCATGAGAGAGTGGCCATCATTGAGGGATTGCAGGACCCAACTGATTTTTTGTTGCAGAGAGCGGCCTTATTGAAGGAAGCTGGAAAGATAGTTTTCGAAACAGATTCACTGGAGGGTGCAGCTCTTGAAATACCAGATGAGCTGCTGAAATCCAGTGTAGGTAATAATGAAACCTTTTGCATCCGAAGTATATCATTTCTGCCGGGTAAGAAAGCTGAAACTAGAGAAAATCTTGTCAATGAGCTGGGCGATAAGATTCAACGAACTACAGGTGCAAAGGTTCACTTAGAGAACCCGGATATACGAGTCCTTGTTCTGGCGATGTCTGATAGAGCCCTTATCTGTACATCCAAGGAGTCACAACTGCGTGGGCAGCTAAGAGGGAGAAGACCTGGGAAGAAGCCTTTCTTCCACCCAAGCATGATGAACGCCTTACTGGCTAGGACCATGTGCAACTTGGCTCGTGTCATGCCAAATGAAACTGTGCTCGACCCATTCTGCGGCGGTGGAGGAATACTATGTGAGATTGCCTTCATCGGTGCCAAACCGATTGGACTCGAGCTCAACTGGCGTTTCTTGAAGGGTGCTTCGATGAATCTTGCCGGTATTCAAAACAGTGACTATAGCTTGATTCAGGGGGATGCCAGAAATCTTCCTATCAAGAGTTGTGATCATGTAGTTACAGATCCGCCATATGGTAGAGCTAGTTCCACCCGAGGGGAAAAGGCTGTGCGATTAGTTGAAGCCTTACTTGAAAACGCTGAAGAAACCATTCTACCCGGTGGCAGCATGTGTACTTGTCATAATAGTGAGATGGGAGTTCCGGATGTCATTCGTCAGCTTGGCTTTGAGATTGAATATCAGATACGGTTCCGTGTGCACAGTGGACTCGTTCGTGAAGTGATTACTATCAACCTTTAGCAGTCAGTCATCTAACCCCTCGAGGTACGAGATGTGAACCAATTGAGGAAATTCTCAAACTCGGAGGTACTCTGAAACCTGATGGCAATTTCAATGAAACCTAGAGGAGGAGTTTCTTGAGCATCGTCAACCACTCTAAGTTTGTCTACGTATGCAGCCTGTTTCTCGAAACATATGTGTGTCATTGTATTCAAGTCATCCCAGTTTGATACCAGCCTTTTCCTTACAACGTCAATTATTCGGAGTTCATGAATACGCTGGCGGATTGATGACAATGAGCTTGGATCATTCCAAAGTGCTTTCAGTTCAATGTGGGTTTCCGTTTCTTGTTCCTCAGACTCTTGAATTAGGAATAAGTTAGCAAGTGCAGTTTCAACCAATTGTTTGTCCTCTGTGGGAAACACAGGACAGCATATGGTCACTTCCATCTCAAAGAAACCTCTTGACCACGTTTTGCGAAAGCTCGTGCAGTTCGTCTACGGTACCCTCGTTGACAAGCATTATATCACTAAGCGCGATGATTCCGCCAAGACCTACCGATATCTCTCTAATGTCGCGCTCCCTGAAGACTGACCAGTCCCTCGGGTCGTCATTGCGACTGCGCTCTCTCAATCTCGCGAATCTGGTAGCGGGGGATGCATGCACACAGACGGTTATGACCTTCTCAGCATAGTCGTCAAAGACCTGAATCTCTGCAACGCTTCTGCACCCCTCAACGACTATTAGTTCTGCTGTTGTTTGCTTCAAATCATCTATGCATTGCATGGCTACTGCCCCGGGACCGTTCTCTTCCCTCAGCTCTAGCATTACCTTCTTAGTGTTCGCTGGGTCGGGTTCAAGTCCCCTTCTGCGGACTTCCTCCCGGATCACATCTCCCATGATAATTACGGGGACATCGGCGCTGCGAAATGTATCAGCAACCTCGCTCTTCCCAGCTCCGGGCATTCCTGTGACAACTACCAGCTTCATGGTATCTCCACCATCTTGTCAGAGTAAGCTCCAATAGGCTTTGTCATATCGCATAGTCAGGTGCACACTTCACCTTAATCTTATCGAGAATGCTGAGAACAGTGTCTTGAGTGATTGAAGAATGCCCCTCCGATATTGCTGAATGGAGTGCCTCCTTCAGTATGCGGTTTCTCAGATCCCTTCCAGATAACCCTTCAGTCCTCGAGGCAACGAGCTGCAGGTCTATGTCTATTGGGAGAGGGAGTCGTGCTGCATACATCTCCAGTATCCTCAGTCGTTCTATACTATCAGGCAACTTAAACTCAAAAACTGTGTCAAATCTACTACGTAGAGCTGGATCAATCAGCATGAAGGCATTGGTCGCGCCAATTACGACAACGCCAGATTCTTCATCCGTCTTATCCAGCTCGCCGAGAAATGCAGTCACGACTTCTGACACATCACCCCTGATTGACTGGAAAGAACGAGATAGTCCTATGGCATCGAGCTCGTCAATGAACACAATGCTTGGTGAAGTATTCCGCGCATCCTCGAAAAGGGCACTGATTCTCCTACCCCCATCCCCTACATGGACACCTATTAGATCTGATGCTTTAACAAGGAAGATACGTGCGTTGGCCTCACTTGCCATGGCCTTTGCCAGCATTGTTTTTCCCGTGCCGGGCGGGCCATGAAATAAAAGCGCTCTTGGTGCCCATTCTCCATAGCGTCCAGGGGTTTCAAGGTAGTTCAGAATGACTCGGCATTTTTTCTTCACGGTTTCATGTCCCACGACATCATCAAGACTAGACTCTCGACTGGGAGTGTCACTGGAACTGATACTGGAGTCAAGTCGTATTACTGTGTCCTTAGTCACGATAGACTCTGCAGGGTTGACTTCTGTCACTTGAAACGCGAAATCCGGCATGACGTATCTGTCAAAGAGGTATTGTCCCTTCGTGACTACACATCCAATCCATTGCTCGCGGGCATAGTCTGCGAACAATTCAACATTGTCAGTTTCGACCCCCATAGCTCGTGGGTCCCCTTTTAGTCTGAATGGAAAAGCTGTGCCTTGCAGCACCAGTAGTCTTGCACTTGGTATATCCAATCCGCCTATACGAGCGATGTTCTTTGTACTTTCCCTTGATGCGACGGGCAGTTCAACTCCGGAATCTTTGCGTTTCGTCAACTTCTTGTGTGCCACCAACGTGCCGTTCTTTGATGTTCCTTTAAGAGTTGCCTTAGCTACGCCAAATCGTCATGATAATATTGGGACTGGGAGTCTGAATCTGTGTTCAAGGTGATGTTTTGACTGATACTGTGAGAGTATTCTTGAGCGTGGATATTGAGGATGATGGTCATCTCTCTCGAATAGCCTACATACAGAAAAAGCTGGATCGGGATGCGGCGAAAATGAAGCTGGTTGAATTAGAGAACATCCACTTTACATGGAGATTCTTTGGGGATACACCGAATTCAAATGTAGAGTCCATCCGCAATGAACTAGAGCAGATTAGGTTCAGTCCATTCATAATTCGGATTGGAGGCGTGGGTGCCTTTCCAAGCATAAGAAGACCCAGAGTAATTTGGATTGGAGTGACACACAACGCAGACGCCATGCGTGAACTGAAAACTATGACAGATGATAGGCTTGGCAATCTCGGGTATCCGCCCGAGAGAAGAGAGTTCACACCCCATGCCACGATTGCAAGAGTGCGAACCGTAAGGAACAGAGATGCCATCTTGAGAAACCTTGAATCGGTATCACATGAGTTGGTTGGAACCATGATTGTTGACGCGATTAGAATGACGAAGAGCATTCTAACCCCTTCTGGTCCAATCTATGAAATGCTATGGGAGATCAGGGCAACAAAGGAATGATTAGAAACAGAGGGAAAAGAGTGGGCCGGGGGAGATTTGTTCCGAAGCAGGGCTATCCTGCAACGCTTGAACTCCCGATCTCTTGCATTTTGTGACTTTGAGCTTATGCTGCGAGTCACCCCAAGCAAGAATCAATTTGGCAGGTCGCCATTGATGGCAACTCGTTACCAAGCTAGACTACCGACCCATGAGTAGTTCAGGCGTTATTTGAGAGCAAAATAAAGGTTGCCACCTGCTGCAAATCTTGGAACACGTGTTCCATGTAAGTGGTTTCTTCGGATTGTTCTGGGTCAGTCGTATTTCACAAAGAATAGAAGTGCCTAAGTTGATAGATGGAGATAGGGTAAGTGCCAATGACTACTGACTTGATTTATCATGAAACGTTCATGAAACATATCCTCTCCCCTGGACATCCTGAAAGTCCTAAGAGGTTGAAAGTTGCATTGGAACGCATTGGCAGCACAGGACTTATTGAGAGCTCAAAGGTCAGTATTGTGAATCCGGAAAAGGCGGACCTGAGCGAAGTGCTCGCTCTACACGGTGATGACTATATCCAGGAACTGCGTGCGAAGTCAGAAAAAGGCGGGGGATCTTTCACACTGGATACATCTGCCAATAGATACACGTATGATGCGGCTCTACTAGCTGCAGGCGGGGGCATACTGGCAGTAGACAGGATTCAGGACGGGGTATCTGAGAATGCGTATGTACTCTGTCGACCTCCAGGACATCATGCTGAGCATTCGAGAGCATTTGGGTTCTGTTTCATCAATAATATCGCAGTAGCTGCTCAGCACCTCATAGAGAAACGGAATCTTGAGCGTGTGCTAATATTGGACTATGATGCTCATCATGGGAATGGAACACAGAGCGCCTTCTATTCTAGCAATCGTGTGCTATACATTGGACTGCACCAAGACGGGAGAACCTTGTTCCCGGGCTCTGGATTCCCCAATGAAATAGGTTCAGGAAAAGGTGAGGGATACAATGTGAATCTGGCAATGTATCCTGGAGCTGGAGACCGGTCTTATGAGATGGCATTTCAAAGGGTTGTCGAGCCAATAGCCGCCTCATTCAATCCAGAGTTCATCCTCGTTTCAGTGGGCTTTGATGGGCACTTTAGTGACCCGCTCACGTCCTTGGGTTTGACTACGTCAGGACTCTCAACGATGAATGCGACGCTTCATGCTATGGCAAGAAAACACTCACACGGACGACTTGCATTCTTTCTTGAAGGGGGATATAATCTTGACATTGTCGGAGGGGGCTCACAAAATCTGGTGGAGCAGCTTACAGGAGCCCCAATCACACGCTTCGAAGATAGTCATATGGAGAGCGAGAATTGTACCGAGTATACCAAGGCCCTGTTGGATGGCATGGATGGGATGCTGGACGGAGTATGGAAACTTTAGCCATCAGAGGATTCGAAGTCCTCTAATAGAGTCTGCATTGGATCTAAAATGCCTTCATCGTCTGAGGGGGCCTGAGTAGGCGGGCCCATTGTGTAAACCTCGATGCCCAGTTGTTTCTTGATTGAAGTCGCCACACCAGTGCCTATCGTTGGCACACGTGCAATCTCCTCAAGGGGTGTATGATACAGGTCAGCCATTGCACGCAGTCCATGATTATATAGCATTCTTCCTCTGATGCGCCCAACCCCTCTGAGCGTAACAAGTTCAAGTAGCTCCTGACGCACTCCATATTTCATTCTCGAATGGAGTGCATGCAGAATCGGCACATGATGAGTTGCCCCTGTGACTCTGGCAATCTCTGATGCAGAATAAAGCAGCCATCCAGCAGTTTCGATATAGCGACGAATGTCTCCTACGCCGATACTATAGTCCTCAGTAATATCTCTCTCTGATCGCTCTGAGAGCCAATCTTGCAGCATACGTGCAGTTTTGACTTGGGCTAGAAATGAAGAGTAGTCATCTGGATCTTCCCATCTGTCTGGTAGGTCTATGAGAAAGTTGTCAAGGTGGCCTTCGGCGTAGTATTCATAATCCTCAATCTCAGAACGGGTTACATAAGTGGTAGGCTGATCTGGAGTGTGGCAGATGAGGTGAAGCACTCCAATCGATGAGAGAATCTGTGCTTCAGAGAGAGCATCTCGAAACAGGATAGCTGTGTATGGATCTATGTACAATCTAGAAGCTCTCTGGCCCAAAGGAGTGGCCACCAGTGCTCCGTGCTCATTACACTCAAGCAGGCCGCCATTCTCAAGGAAAGCTAAAGCAGCTGAGATATGATCTTCAATTTCCCAGATTTCAAATTGGGATGAGAAGAAAGTGCCACTAATCAGACCATCTATCTCATCACGGTTATGGGTCATCTCCGCGGCAACTGAGGCCAGCAGATGAGAGCGTAATGCAGAGGGAGAAGCCAACTTGGAAGTGATTGATTCGGGTTCTGAAAGCACATAATGGTCCATCAGAGACTCCTGTTCTTGCTCAGTTTTCGCGATTAGTATTGCCTCGCCATACTTGTCGTACTTAGGTCGTCCTGCACGACCTGCCATCTGTTTGTATTCAAGTATAGGAATTGTATATCTTCCTCGACCTTTTTCAAAACGATGATAGTCGCGTAGTATTACCCGTCTTGCAGGCAAGTTTACGCCAGCCGCGAGCGTGGGGGTGGCAACGATTACCTTCAACTGGTTCTTCTTGAAGCATTCTTCAACATGAGTGCGCTCGCGATTCGCCAGACCAGCATGGTGAAACGCCACACCCATACTCATAACTCGAGCAAGAGTTTTGGACGATTCGGGAACTGACACGCCACCCCCGATTTGACGGGCTACTCTGGAGAGATCTGTAAGAGTATCTTTGGCAACGTATGGACGTATACTGGACGCTAGTTTCTTGGCGAGTGATACTGTGGACCTTCGGCTTGATACAAACACCAAAACCTGGCCGTCCTCATCAAGGATGTCACAAACAGCATCAATCAACTCCTCTCTGCGAGCTCGTGTAATTCCCCTCGTTGATCCGTCATTGAACAATATCGTGCCATCGAGTAGGACTCCTTCGCGTAATGGTACAGGACGCCAATCGCTTTTCACAAGTTCTGCATCCAGCCAGTCAGCTATCTCTCCGGCATTTGATATTGTGGCGCTCAACGCTACAATCTGAATCCCCGGGATTACTTGTAATATCTTCGCCAGTACCATTTCAACTGTGGGGCCCCTTGACAGGTCATTCACGAGATGGACTTCGTCAACCGTAATGATTCCGATTTCGCTCAACCAATTTGTGCCATGCCGAATGAGTGAATCAGCCCTTTCTGTTGTCAGTATGACAATGTCGGCTTCACGTAGACGTGTGCCTGGGGAGTCGTAGTCTCCCACTGACATCGCTGTCGTGATTCCAAGCTGCTCATATTTCTTAAACTCAACATACTTTTCATGGGCGAGAGAACGTAATGGGACTAGGTAGAGAGCCTTGCCTTTCCCCTCCAAAATGGTCTTGAGCATGCAGATCTCAGCAACAAGTGTCTTTCCTGAGCTTGTGGGGATTGCAAGTACTAGGTTCTTGCCTTCAAGGACACCAGTTTTAAAAGCATGTTCCTGAGGGGGAAAGAGCTTGCTTATGCCGAAACTGTGAAGAAGATCGATAATCTTCCGATTGATTGGCAGGCTTTCCAGGGTCTTCTTCTTCCTTGTCATTGGGACACCTGTTGTGACTTCTATGTTCAACTCTGAGCCCGTCTAACCTTGCCCTCCCTAGGATGAAAGAGGATGCCTTCTGCAACCAGTTTTTTGATTACTTGTTCCGCTCTATCGCGGGGGAGACCCATTGATTGCACTCGTTGAAGCAGCGCCTCTTCATCGACAGTGGAAGATCCTTCAGATTCCAAGTCTTTCATCACTTTAAGGATAATGTCAGAAGAACTACGCTGGGCTGCGCTCATTTTTGATACTAGACGGTCTATGTCAATTTTGCCAGTGACGCTATCGAGCGCAACCATTCGCAGCGACTCCTCCATTAGCCGCACTGCAGCTTGCGCATCTTCCTTGCTCACCTTAGACCTCAGCGCCATCCGAGCTCTTGACTCAGCAAGACGAACCAAGGACTCCAGCTGACGTGCAGTTATAGGAACAGGTGCTGCACCACCCTCAGCAGTCTTTCGAAGGTCAACATAGAAGTTCTCAATCACTTCTGCGGCTTGAGAAGTGAGTTGAGGCACAACATATCGATGGGCATAGCCAATGTATTTTTTCAGGAATTCAGGTGGGAGTGGCGGCATTGCAGACTTGGTTGGTGGCTTCTTCTTCTGATGCATACTAAGAATGAACTGTGCCAGCTCTCGGTCTTTGGTGGCTTCCACTGTATCAACCATAATCCAAAGCAGGTCAAACCTCGAGAGGATTGTGAATGGGAGCCGTATATTGTCTTGTACAGAGAGCGAAGGCTCATACCTGCCAAGTGTTGGATTTGCCGCTGCCAATATTGATGTTCTTGCGTTCAATGTTGCTATGATTCCAGCCTTCGCGATACTGACCGTGTGTTGTTCCATGGCCTCATGAATTGCATTCCTATCATTCGGGTCCATTTTATCAAACTCGTCGATACATGCGATTCCTTTGTCAGCCAATACTAATGCCCCTGCTTCCAGAGTCATAGCACCTGTATCGGTATCATGGATTACTGCAGCGGTAAGACCTGCAGCAGTAGTACCTTTGCCAGAAGTGTACAACGCTCGTGCAGCCAAACCAGAAACGTACTTGAGAATCTGACTCTTACCGGTGCCAGGGTCTCCAATCATTAAGATGTTTGATTTACCTCTGAGCCGAGTGCCGTCTGGCAGCTGTTTCTCAACTCCGCCAAAGAGAAGAAGTGCGATTGATTCCTTGATTTGTTCGTGGCCATGAATGGAGGGCGCAATTGAAGCATATATCCGCTCGTGAACATACTGATCTTCCGCCAGCTCCCGTATCTTCTTCTCATCATCCTCAGAGATTTCCAACTGCTCGTATTCTTTCTCTGTAATTTCTACCCCCTTTGCATCGATGAATACATTAAACGTTGCCAGTCTGCTGCCACGTCTGGTGAAATCGGGTGTTGTTTCAAGAAGCCCTGTTACTTTCACGAAATCGCCCGGTCTTGATATGTCAACGATGTCACCTTCAAGAATGACATCAATGGATCGTGGCATCTGACCTGGAGGCAGCTCCTCGGGGGATTCCTGAATTCTCACCTTTTGCCAATCGATGAAATGGGATAGTTCTGGGAGAAGCCTCATAGCTGTCTTCTTTCCGCAAACAGGACAGAGTGCCGGTTCTGTGTATCTTCCGTCCTCTTGAGTCTGAGGGATATCTCCTCCACAGATGCGGCATCTGAACATTGCTTCAACTAAAAGCGGCTTGACTATGCTCGCCCGCATCATGATGCCACTGATGTGTAACAGTCGTCCGATGTGTTTTGAACGAATGGTTCTGAGCGGAATATGCTCAGGATAATCAATAATTCGAACTTTTAGCAGATTTACGTCGATTGTGCTAACATATTCTGGGTCCTCAATTTTCAAAACTGAAACCAAGGCTCCATCAATCATCTTCAAGAACTGCACAGGATCCTCTGTGGCCAGCGTCATGAACACACTGTCAAAGCTAGTCAATTCTTGAAAGTTTACAACAATTGAAGATTCGTCGTTAATCGACATTTGCTGTAAACGTGACCAATAAGAAAGCTTACCTTCCTCATCCTTGTAGGTGCGAAGGAACTCTTCGAATCGTTCTTGTGGACCTTCATCATTAAGCCCGGACATCAGACTGCGCCTCGAAGTCATTGCACGAAAGGGGGATTCGGCCGAGTACCTGCTCAGCCCTCATCTTTAAGTCCATTGGAGTTGTATTTAAGCTCCTGTATTTCATGAAGTTTATTCCATTACTTTTGTGCGCCAAACAGAGAGTAGCTCTGCGATTTCCTCACACAACCATCGTTCTTCATTCGTCATCTGCTTCCGTTTTTCCTGATAAGCACCCGATTTGGCCACGCGGATTATTTTAGAAAGTCGAGTTTCTACTAGGAATGGAATCATGCCCTGCATCCTCTCAATCTCCTCGTATCTGCGTGGATCCATTGAGGTCCTGTCCTCTTGGAGTCGAAGCATCTTGCGGTTGAGCGCGGCATACAGAAACGGATGAAACGTCTGAAGCTTATGAGGCTGTTTCTCCTCCTCCCGATGAAGATTCAGGAGGCGTCTCAATGATTCGTAAGCATCTTCAGGATCTACGCTAGCTAATCCATGTGTCACGAGTTGCTCTATAACCCAATTCGGTAGATTTGCCTGCTCACCGGATTGAAAGGGGCCTAGTTTTCGGCCGCCGATTATTAGCTCTGGAGCTTGTCCATTGAATGTGCATGTTCGAGAGTCATTCATGAACAACATTCTGAAGCGGTCAATAACTTCTGTAGATTCGCTGTGGATCTTCATGATGATTGCACTACACGCAACTCGCATTCCAATGTGATAAAGACATTGCTGAAAAATGACTCAAGGAATTATGACGAAGAAAATCTTGTTTGCATGAGGATGTCAGAATAGTTGCAGTTCATAAGTATAGGGAACGTAATAGAGTTGCCAAGACACTCCGGTGAATCTTTTAAGGGTCTTGCAGAGTGTGTCTATCACTCCTCTCTACGGAAGGCAGGAATTTCAACTTCGAATTCAGGAAGGGATTCTGAATGGATATCGATTTATGGACTGAAAAATATCGCCCTCGGACACTGACTGATATCATCGGACAAGAGCCTGTGGTGGATAGGTTAGTCAGATTCGTTGAAGCAAAAGCGGTACCTCACTGTCTATTCGCGGGTCCCCCGGGGACCAGTAAGACAACGGCAGTCATGGCAATGGCAAGAGATCTCTTTGGCGATTCCTTTAATCGTAACTTTATGGAACTGAATGCGAGTGATGAGAGGGGCATCGATGTCGTGAGGAATCAGATCAAGAATTTCGCAAGGGCAATGCCAGCTGGTGATGCCCCATTCAGGATTCTTGCCTTAGATGAAGCTGATCATCTGACTGGAGATGCCCAACACGCTCTGAGGCGAACCATGGAATCATACGCGGCGTCCTGCCGAATGATTCTGCTATGCAACTACTCAAGCCGTATAATTCCGCCGATTCAATCAAGATGCGTCATCTTCAAGTTCGCTCGACTTAGCGATGAAGCGATGTTAGGAAGACTGAAGCATATCGCAAAGGCGGAAGGAGTCAAGCTGGGCACCAAGGGAATTGATGCGATTCTCTATCTTTCCAAGGGTGATATGAGAGCTGCAATCAATTTGTTGCAGGCGTCGTCATCTACCGGTGAGAAAGTCACCGACGATGCTATCTACGCCATTTCTGGACGAGGTGATCCTGAGAGAATCAGGAGTATGCTGAGTGCGTCCCAGGAGAAAAGATACCACGAAGCCCTTGATATCTTGAAGGACCTGACGTATCATCAGGGCATTTCACCTGTAGATTTGATTCGGCAAATTCACAGAGAAGTTCTATCGTCCGAACTCCCTGAGCAAAGAAAAATGAATGTGCTGGAAAGGACTGCAGAAGCAGAGTTTAGAATTTCAGAGGGAGCAAACGGGGAGATTCAGCTGGCTGCATTACTTGCCTTTATGGGGCTGTGATAGAACGTGAACAGGGACAGCCTCCCATGGCCAGAGAGATACAGACCAAGAAGCCAGGAGCAGCTTGTGGGGAACACAGACATAATTCACACGCTGAGGGAGTGGATATCATCTTGGAGGAGAGGAATTCCTAAGAGAAAGGCAATACTTCTTATCGGTCCGCCGGGAGTAGGAAAGACAGCATCCATTGGTGCATTGCGCCACGATCTAGACATGGAACTAGTTGAATTCAATGCAAGCGATAAGCGGAACAAGGGGAGTATAGGAACAATTGTTTGGATAGCTGCCACGCAACAGACTCTAGATGGACGCTTGAGAATAATTCTGCTCGACGAAGTGGACGGGCTTTCGGGGACAAGTGATCGAGGAGGAGTTGGTGCAATATTGAATGTGATTGCAGAGTCTGTACATCCAATTGTGATGATAGCGAATAATCCTAGTAGTCCCCGTTTGAAAGATCTTAGAAAAAACTCTCTTGTGTTGGTCTTTGAACCTCTAGAACCCGGTGATGTTGTGAGTGTGTTGAGGCGGATAGCTGATAGCCAAGATGCACTTGTGAAAGATGAGATTCTAGAGGAGATAGCAGATTGTTCTGCTGGAGACCTTCGTGCTGCAATATCAGACTTGGAATCTATCCTGAAGGGAGGGGCTCCTCCAGAGGGAGAATTTCCCTCGCGGGACATCAAGCGCAATGTGAAGGAGGTACTTCGTCGACTCTTCATGACCACTGACTCAGTTGCAGCACGGAGAGTTGTGTCTGAAGCTGATGTCGATTATGAGAGTTTACTGCTGTGGCTTGAGCAGAATATGCACCTCCATCTTGGGAGTAGCAAGGAATTGGACTTGGGATTTGACGCGCTATCTCTCGGAGACCTCACTCTGGGACGAATAATGCGAAAGCAGAACTGGAAACTGCTCTCTTACGTCTATGACTTTCTCTCTGCAGGAGTAGCGACAAGTCGACAAGAATCACCATTTCGACATGTTGATTATACTGAACCCATTTGGCCATTGCTGATCTGGCAAGGGAATAGAAAACGAGAGAAAAGGACGCAAATCCTCACGAAATTGGCGAAATTCACGGGGGTTTCGGTTAGAAGAGGCGCTCGCACTCACCAAGATACAATTGAGAGAATGATTGAGCGAGATCCGAAGCTGAAAGGAGTCTTTGCCAGCTGGCTGGGAATCAAGAGTGTTGCCTTCGATCGGAGTCGAAGCGCTCGGTAAGAGCGGAAAGAGTCAATGTAGATCGGTGAAGAAAACCAAGTCGTTTTGCGAGTTCCTTTTGCATTCTTCGTCTACCGTGTTTGCTCACTTTCATGCGAATCGGCACTACTACATCCAACAGAACAAGACTCTCTGGAGGGGAGGGGTTGATTCCCCCGGGAAGTACATTGGTCTGTTCCAAGAGTTTGCGTAATGCGTTCAGCTGAAGTTCGCCATTCCCAATTCTAATCAATAGAGAAATTGTCTTTCGAACAAGTTTCCAGAGAAAACTAATGCCAAAGACATCAATCGAGAGGGTTCCGTTTGCTACCCTCAAGCTCATATTCAGGATTGTTGCGGACGTACCACGGTTTCCATCGGGCTTTGACAACAGCGAGAAATTGTGTGACCCAGTTAGGAGTTGTGTAGCTTGTTTCATCAAAGAAACGTCAAGATTGAGTTCAGTGGTGTCAAGGTAATACCTGTAATGTCTCATGAGTATACTATAGCGCGGTTTGAAATCTTCGGGAGCTTTAGCATGTGCCCACAGTCTGATGTCATCTGGTAGGTGCTTGTTTACACCTTCAACATCGAAACGCTTGTCCGTCTTAACTAATACTATCTGACCGATGCTGTGCACCCCTCTATCAGTCCTGCCAGCAAGCTGAACCGTGGAGGGTGAATGAGTTTCTCCGCTCCATGCGGCCAAGGCATCGATAAGTTCGCCCTGAACTGTACGTAGACCGGGTTGCCACTGGGATCCATGGTATTCATCCCCGAGATAGAAGAGTCGTCCAATGTAAGAGGTCACTTGACTCCGGCCTCCATTATTATTCCCACAAATCAATGAGATTCCTAAGAGAACGGGCCCGCATGTCCTCGATGCGATATCTATAGATTTTGATTCGTCCAAAGACCTTCTCTTCAATGAGGCCTGTTTTCATAAGGACCATGAGGTGTTGTTTTGTAGAGCTGTGATTAAGGCCAACGCGTTTGCATAGTTCTGTGATGTTTAGCTCGCTTGATGTTGCGAGTTCTTTGATTATCTTGATTCGCCCCCTTGAAGAGAATAGCTCTTCAATAGGAATCTTGATCTGTGTTTGCAAATCCATAGGGGTCACCACATCGTGGACTATTCTAGCAGTTCCAAAAGAAGTCGTTCTAGCATCTCGGCAGGCACGTCAGAAAGGCCAATAAGTGTGGTCTGTCCTCTTTGGCCCGCTCCGGAGCGCTTTGTATCTACTACACCATGTGCATTAAGGTTCTGAACCCATTCCCAGACTTGTGTATGTGCCCGTGGCTCTTCGTCATACTCCTCGCAGATTGCTCGATACATCTCTTCAACCTCCCCCATTGTCACGTAGGCGCTCCTAACTTCCTTAAGTTGTCTGGCTGCAGCCAGAAGGACTAGTTTGTTGTGAATGGGAAGTGTGGCGAAAATCTCCTTCCGGAGCTCGGGGTGTGTGTCGACCTTTGCTTGACGAGCATAGTCAGGAATTACGACTCTGACTCGGTTACGATCAGCCTGCTTTCCTGCTCGCCACAATAGTTCGATGGCGTATCTGGCATCTCCATGTTCTGATGCGATGTCAGAAATTACCTGCAATGTTTCATCCATTATTGCGTCATTCTCGAAAGTAATCTTTACTCTATCTTCTAGAATAGCATAGAGAGCTTCTGAACTGTATTTTTCGAACCGCATAAGATTCCGCTGGAGTGTGCTCAAAATGCTTGAATCGAGGTTGTCCCCGTCGAGAGGTATGCTTCGTCCTACTGCAATCATGGAAAGTCGTTGTGGTGCGTTCAATCGATCATCCATCAGACGCGTAAGGTCATATAGAATGTTAGCCCCTCTCTGATTGATGAAATAGTCAAGTTCATCTAGAATCAGGAGCAGATAGCGGTCCTCCACGTCTAGGACTTCGACTAGCATCTGCAAAAGCTCTTCAGGCGAGTGGCCTCGACGGGGAAATTTCGGTTTGAATTCTCTTAGCATTCGTAAGTATACTAGGTACTCGCTCTTGTTAATCCTGCAGTTGATGTGAAGCTTATGCAAGCGAATTCCGCGTCTCTCGGCAGCTTGAACCATTTGTTCTGTGAAACGCTTCGCAACCGCCGTCTTGCCCGTCCCGACTGGGCCTTCGATTATAAATCGCTGACTGGTGCGTCCTGGAGTTGTAATGAGTGTCTTGAAGCTCTGTGCTAAAGCCCTTAGTTCTAGTTCTCGATGTGGAAGAGCTTCAGGGACATAGTCGATGGACAGAAATTGTTCTGACTTGAACACACTGTGTCGACCCAGTTCTTCCTCAACATAATCGTGGGGCATCTTATTGCTTACTCACTTATGGCTGCATAAAAGGATTACGTGCAGTGTGCGATTAAACGCACACTGACGGCAGAGGTTGCCGAAAGTAATTGTGGCGAGCTCCTCACTCAAGATCCATATCATCGTCACGTTTGACTCATCGGGGTCATAGCAATCATCACTCGCCAAGGATAGATTCATTGCATTGCCCTTAAACTTGACTGCAGGAGTATGATGTGGGATGTGCAAATGGGGATATACCTAGGGCGAGATATAAGAACAAAAGTGTGCGGCCACCGGGATTTGAACCCGGGCGAGAAGCTTGGGAAGCTTCCATCCTAACCAAACTAGACCATGGCCGCTTGGCAGCCCGCCCTGTATCATAGGATAAAAAAAAGGTATCGGCATAAGGAATCTGTGTGACGTTCGAAATGCCGCAAGAATATCCTTATCTTGGGTTCATGAAGTTGGGATTCTTGAGATTGATCATATGTCTTCCCAAGAGCAGTCTGTGAATTTCTGGCAGGGAAACCACGCTTGTGCGGAAGCTGCAATTGCTGCAGGGTGCAGATTCTTTGCAGGCTATCCGATAACTCCTGCTTCGGAGATTGCAGAAATAATGTCGCGCCGTTTGCCAGAAGTGGGAGGCGTTTATCTCCAGATGGAAGACGAGATTGGAGCGATCTCAGCAATCATTGGTAGTTCGTGGGGTGGAAAGCTCACAATGACTGCTACTTCGGGACCTGGCTTCAGTCTAATGCAAGAGAACATAGGATATGCCATTATGACTGAGACTCCCTGTGTAATTGTTAATGTGCAACGTGCTGGACCTAGTACAGGACAAGCTACGAAAGCAGCCCAAGGTGACTTCATGCAGGCCAGATGGGGAACGCACGGGGACCATGAGAGCATTGTCTTGGCACCAAGCTCCGCTCAAGAAACTTACGAGCTAACAGTAAGAGCATTCAAGTTATCAGAACACCTCCGGCATCCTGTGATACTCCTCTCTGATGAGATAGTGGCACATTCCAGAGAGAGAGTGGTTGTAAGTCCCAGCCAAGACGTTACCATCGAGAGAAGACTAGCAAGAGTTGGTGAGCTACCGTATGGAGCGGTAGACGAGGAGGGCAAGTCAATGATGCCGAGGTTTGGAGATGGTCACAATCTACTTGTCACTGGTTCCACTCATGATGAATATGGCTTCAGGAAGACTGCTGATCCCAAGGTCCATGATGAACTTGTACGCAGATTGGCAAGGAAGATTCAGGAGAATCGCAATCTCCTAGCTGATGTGGTTGTTGCCGGCCCCTCTGAAGCTGAATGGGGCATCGTTTCATTTGGCTGCACTTCAAGGTCAGTTGATGAAGTCATGACCACTGACACCAGCGCAAGCTCAATCAGATCTCTAAGACTGCGCACTCTTTGGCCATTTCCAGACAAGGAAATTAAGGAGTTTGCCCATACTGTGGATCGATTACTCGTGCCGGAGCTCAATTTGGGGCAATTGGAAGGAGAAGTGTTGCGTGCAGTTGGCGAATCTGTCGGTGTGGTATCTCTTAACAAGATTGGGGGAGGACTCATGATTGAGCCTGATGAGATAGCTGCTGCGATGGCTTCAGTCTGAATATCAAACGGTTCTACACTTGATTGGCCGTCCTGTTCGCGTTCGTCCACTGAGATTGTGAGCGTTAGATTTGTTCGCATCCAGATGCGTGCAGCTAGAGACCTGTTCGTGGTTTCGAGCCACGGACTACTCACTTCGAGTATGATGTTGTGAACTCCGGGACTAATCCAAAGAGGTAGCGGAATCGAGCCAAGTAGGCTCGGACTTAGATTCATCCGTACGAAGAACGGATCTCTAACATGGTCCACAAAGACACTGACATTGATTGAATTTGGGATGCTACCATTGTCGTCATGTACATCTAGACTCATGCCGATGGTTTCTCCATAGAATGCCTCCATAATCACAATATCTGCATCCATGGTCCCATAGACAATCAGTTCGAAATCAAAAGGCCCTATCGCGATGTATTTCGTGTCATTGATGCTTACAGTAATTGTATGCATACCGAGAGTCACATTGTGAGCTATTGTAAACGTGAGATTCGCAGTCGTATCAGTTAGGATGATTTCAGTTGTGGAGAGCTGGTGTTCGCTATCCAGAAGAGCTATCCCAATGGTCTGTTGGAAAGCCCATTCGGACTCTATCAAGAGACTGACAGTTGCAGCTTGACCACGCACGACGTCCCATATCGTATGGACAGAAGAGAATGTAAGAGGATAGTATGTCATAAACTCAAGGAGAAGTGTTGTTTCACAGACATGCTTCGAGGGCTCGTCAAGAATGATTAATGAGTAGTTCTCCAGTCCCACTCGTGTTCCCGGAGTTGTATACCATTGCAGCAGAATCAGACCAATCGCATCGCTCGTGCCGGTTGCCAATACATAGCCCGTAGAATTGAGAAGCTCAACAGAAATGCTTCCAACGTCAGCACCCAGTGTATCCGTCAGATGTAGCGACATCGCAGTTTCATAGCCAAGAGCCGAAGGAAACAATATCTCATGGGTGACCTCTGGGATGAATGAAACATTAAGTGGTTCTTGGCAATGCGTCTGGACGTAGTGAATTGTTTCATTTGTTTGAACTGAAATTACTCCTATACCCCAGCTTGTTTCCGGAATCAGGAAGGAGTGCCTGAAGCAACCGGATTCATTAGTCGCCCCTTGGGTTATGATTTCTGTGCTGTTTCCGATTGTAAGACTAACAGATAGAGGAATGGCGTTGATTGTAGTGTTGGCTGCTTGATCAGTTACGAGAACATCAATGATAATTGACTTTCCACATATGGCAGGCTGTGTACTCTCGATATTGATAATCACATCTCGTTGGATGGCGTTAATCAGCACAGAAGTTTGAGCTACTTGATACGATGGGTTGGTTGCAGTTACATTTACCCAATAAAATCCAGGATCTACTGCAAAGGCGATTGTGGAACTGTATGTACCATTTCCTAGGCTGGTCATGTTTCCGTTTGCAAATTCAGTACTCCATCTAACTGTACTGTCATTTATCAGCTCTGAGAGATAACTAAGATGTTTCACAAGCAAATCTGCCAAGTCGGCATGGCTCCCATCGTGTGACTGACAATGTACTGAGTCAGAATGCGAGATTACAATCAGGCTAGATTCGGGGGGTTGAACAGTGAGCGTGAGAGATTCTGAAAGCGGATGAAATGCATCGGTGCCATTACACGAAACAGTGAGATTGTAGTCCCCAGGTGGTCCCAGCGATGAATTCCAGTTCACTGTGACTACACCGTTATTGTCTGTCGTGTCGTTCGAGTGCACCACTAATTCGCTATTCGAGTTATAGATATCTATGGAAACTGGACTATTCGAGAGAGTTATGTTGCTGTTGTGTGCGCTCATAATCCCAAGGTCAAAGCTCTTGTCTGTGCCATAAGGGACAGATAATGGCTCCAGCGCATATGCTGTTAGTGGACCCCTGGTTATGTTAATCCCTATGGTTTCACTGGCTCCTTGGGAATAACCATCGAAAACTTCGATATTGAAGATGACAAAGCCACTGGTCCCATTGGCGCTTGGGAACGTATGTTCAGGCCGGATTACGTATGAGGAGGTAATAATCCTAGTATCGGGTGATGGCGGTATGAAATAGTCGTCATCAAAGACAGACCCGGAGTCTGTAACTATTGCGAAAGAAACATAGCACCACCCATCCTCGCTGAAATCAGCAATGACCTTGGCCGCCATGTGAATGGTTTCGCCAACCTCGTATGTTAGCTTATCGGTTTCGAAGTAATCAAACTCGAAGTAAAAGGCGCTAACTGGTGAAATCAGACCAAAGGCGATGAATACTGCGATTGCAGCGACGACCAGTGCGTTTCGATTCAATCAGCACACCAAACGTGAGTCGTCATATCACCTAAAAAACAGCACTTGATATAGCGACAGGTTTAATTCAAGACCGCTCAGCATCCGTGCGACGCTGAAGGAACATGGAGTGCAGTAAGCGATGGTCATCAGGTTGAGGAATGCAACAATCGATGCGATTGAAGATACGGAAACAAAGAGATTGAAGCTTCTGAGAATTGCATCCAAGGCTGAAGGGGCCAAAATGACATTGGAACTTTCAGAAGCACTTTGTGATAAAATGAGTGTACGCGATGATATCGTGGTGATTGTTGATTCCAAGCCAATTGCGGGAGGAGACAAAAGCAAGCTTTATGCAGAGGGCGATATCTTCAAGATTGGAGGAAACGGTGACCTTGAGATGGTGGGAACAATAGGCGGTTTGAGGGTTGTTCTTACCCTTGCCAACCCAACGCCAGCGAAGAAGAAGATGTTTGCTGCTGACAGATTCTATTTGATGCTCTTATAGCGATCTGGCACTGTAACAAAATGGGGTTTCCAGGCCCCTTGTCAGGAGGTTTTTGGCAGGTAGGAGTGCCAGTACTGAATAGTTTCTGTGACCTCTCATTCTGAGGAGGCCATCAGTAACTACTCTGCCTCTATGCGAGTCCATTCGAGTAAATGAATAGTTTCTGTGAACGTATTGAATCCTTCTGAAACTCAGTTATGAGTTGATGCCTGATTCGATATGGGTGTGGTCATTGACTGATGGAATGATTGAATCATCGAGTTTGACGTCTTGGTCTTGTCCTGATTGTCACGGGCGATTGCTACACAGTCAAGGATACATAGTCTGTTCTGAGTGCGGCATTGCAATCTCGAGAGAGTATGTCAATCCCACTTATCAGATGGGTGAGCAGAAGCGTGGTGATGCTCCTGATGCAACCATGTACGTTTCTCTCGGTAATAGAATGCATATTGTTGATGGGCTTGGCAGTTACATAGGGTTTCACAAGGACTGGTATTTTCGTGATGCACACGGCCATTCACTATCCGCAACAAGCCAGAAGAGGTTCAAACGCCTGAAGAGCATATACAGTACTCAAGTGCGAATTGGAGCGAATGAAGCGAAGTATCGTGCTCTTAGAACACTGAATCATGTGTCAAAGCTATTGATGCTGAATGAACAAGTGCGCGATCGCACTGCATACCTATACAAGAAAGTGGTTTCGGAAACTACTGGCAAGGTAACCAACAACATTCTGCTCATGGCCGTATGCCTCTTGATGGCAGTGAGGGAATTCAAGGATGGCGCACCGATAACACTTGAAGAGATTGCTAATGTTTTCGAGAAATGCGGACATAGAGTGAGCGTAAGATCAATTGTTAGAGAAGCACTTAGACTCAAGTCTATGATGGGATATGCTCCTGAGATTCGCGAACCAAGGGACTATGTGCCTAGAGTTCTGTCAATGTTAATGAATAATCAGAGAGTCATAGGTAAGGTGAGGCTTCGTGGATGGGACTCGAAGGCCTATGAGTGTGCCCTTAGAGATAGAATCTTTGAAATTCTTGAGTTGATTCCTGCGTCGAAACGTGGGGGACGAAATCCATTCATCTTTACCGTATCAGCAGCCTACGCTAGCGATCGGTTAATTGCCAATGAATATGGTAAACGGACGGTATTGACTCAAAAGCTGGCATCTATAGCAACACAGGTTGCTGAATATAGTATTCGTGATCACTTTGGTATAATGAAGAAACTCACTCGACCTGTAGAAAAGGCAGTCTAGAAACGTCATGGTGCATTCAAACCAATACTGTTGAGCAGCGTGCGTTCGGCAGCATATGGTGATACTAGTGAATGGATTAATGGCATTGAGTAGGGGAATGTATCATCTCGACTAGGTGCTTAAATCTCCAACAAAGAGAGTACTATTCGGCTGATGGGTGGTAGGATGTGCCTTTGGATGACTAGTCGTGATATACTCGTTGTGGCGTGTCCTAATACGCGATGCGGCGGTTGTCGTTACTTTTCGGCCCGAGTATGTGTTAAACTTGAATCTCTACATGGTACCTCAAATCATCAAGCAAAAGCAATTCTTCTTGAAACTGAAAAGAAACTTGTTCATCTTGGAGGCCACAATGTAGTACTCCCACTGGAACCCCCTTGGTATGCTGAGGGCTGGGAGTCTGTGTACATAGGCGAAAATGAATCTGGTCTTCGGAATGTCGTGGACGCCTATGTCGTTGGGCCATATCTAGCTGTATTCTATCTGCAAGGAAAGAATCAGATTATGTATAGGTCATATCCAATAGTTAGAACATCTCTTGAACTTGCCCTTCTAGATGAATTGTCTAACAAGACTGGGGATCTTACAAATAGCTATTCGGATTTTAGAGTTAGCATTTCTGAGAGAATCAGTGCTGCATCATCCCAGGTTTCATCAAGTATCGCCGAGTCACTTCCTGAGATAAGTGAATCAACTAGAAGGAGGATTTCAGATGTTGTTGCTCATAGAATGACTGTATTGGGATTGTTCTTCTCATTATTGCTGGACGATGAAGTCGAAGAGGTCTTTCTGGACAGGCCAGGAGCAGTGTTATACTTTGATCATCAGAGGTTTGGGCGATGTCATTCAAATTTCACTCTGACCGACAAAATGGTTTCACGCCTTGTTACACTGATGCGAGCGGAAAGTAATCTACATCTGGATCGAGCAAATCCTTCATTAAAAACCGACATGAGAATAGCCGGCACGATACTTCGCTTTTCTGCATGTGTGCCACCATTAAGTCCAGACGGCTTGCACCTTGAAATTCGAAGAGCCCGATCGAGTCCATACACCATCTTGGATTTGATACGTATTGGTACATTGACAGTTGACGCAGCAGCAATACTACTTGTTGCCATAGCTGGACGTTTCAACATTACCATCACTGGAGGGCCAGGTTCTGGCAAGACTACTCTATTGAACGCACTGGATATGGTTACACCAACCCCTTGGAGAAAGATCTACATCGAGGATGCTGTTGAGAGTAGGTTGATTGAAGGGCACCATCAGGTCAGGATAAAGGTCGATCCAGTGGACGAGAAAAGTAGACAATCTGACAAGAGCATTGAGATAGTGAAGAGCTTGCATCGGTCCCCTGATTATCTGATTCTAGGTGAAATTCAAACAGCTGAACACAGTCAGGCGTTGTTTCAAGCGGTGGCAGCAGGACTTCATACAATTCAGACATGTCACAGCGACTCGGCAGCAAGTCTCATGTCTCGTTGGACCATAGGACACCAAGTTGATTCATCTAGCATTGCTTTGATGGACGTCATTGTTACACTTGACAGGCCAGTGCCTGGACAGTCTAGACGTCATGTGACGGAAATTGTCGAAGTGAGAAGAGATATCGACCATCGCGGCGTGGTCTTTGTTGGACTTAACAAGGTCTTTGATTTGCGAAACCTAGGAGCCGGGGTCGGAAGGTGGGCCAAGGACGGGGCATTCAGACTGCGTGCACAGATTGCCAGTTGTAAGGATTATGTTCAGGTGTTCGAGAAGGCGACAGAAGGCCTCAGATTTGCACTTGAGGAAGCTGCTATTGACTCGGTGCCCTCACTGGTCGAAAAATTGTGGTGCGGTGAGCATGACATGGTTTAGATTCATCTAGGGCAGTGCACCCTTTGGTAGATGTTATTTTTTGAAGGAGTTAAAATAGCACTCGAAGAGGTTAGTGATTAGGTGCTTGTTGATGGCTGATAATGCTGACCTCCTTCACGATAATCACGCAGGTCCACTAGTAGAAGAGAGCCTGCTACTAGGTATAGCGGTAGTGACTGTTTCCATTGTAATTGCGGTAATCCTGCAAGCCACTGGTTGGGCTCAAGATGTAGTCACCACACTTCTTCAGCTTTTGGAGAATAGCTGGAGTGATTTTACCGGGCTGGTCCCATAGATCCCACGTGCCTAATTGCAGCGTTCCCATGGAGCCACTCGCTCTGTTTCAGCTCGCATCAGATATGCAGCAAGAATTGTATTTCGGAATGAAAATGTTTCAGTTCGTGGGAAAACCTTATTTGTAGTTGGAGAGGTTTCGCGCTTCGGACTCGACTAGAATGGCTCCGGTAGTGTAGTCCGGCCCAGCATGGGGGACTCTCGATCCCCCGACCCGGGTTCGAATCCCGGCCGGAGCACCACCTCTTTCTCTCAAGTTAGCATATGTCGACGTCTGATTAATGGCATGCTAACTAAGCTAATTGACAGGCAAAAACAGACAGCTAGGCCGATTATTCCGACGCCTTGAGCGGCTGAAACATCAGCGTCTTCAATCACAATTACAATTGATCCTGCGTATGACTGAAGGGAATCCGACGCTTCCGATTCGTACGATAGAAGATAGCTACCCGGTGCGGAGGGAATTGCTAGCTGCAGACCGATGAAACCATCGTTATTGCTATCGATTTCCATGTGAGCTGAGAGCCATACGTAACTTATTGCAATGCTTCTCAGTAATGACCCATTCATCGCTTGAATAGTAAGCTGAACGTGTATCTCCTTGAGATGTGGCACTATCTCATAGCAATCGAAAAGAATAATGACGGGCATCGTTTTAGTTACAGTGAAACCATACTCTAGGATGACTGACAGTTCGTACGCTGACTCATTTCCGCTGCATGCAATTAGGAAAACGAAGTAGCCTTCACTGGAAGGTGCCAAGAAAGCCATGATTGCGGTGCCGTCCTGATTAGGCATCGATTGTGTAACGAGAATATTATCAGTCGAATAGACTTCCACTAGTTTGTTGGAATAGTTGGTATTGCCGTTGATAAGATGGACTACAAGCAATATCTCCTGTCGGGGGGATGCAAATCCCATAATGTTGCTCTGATTCAGTGACAATGTAGGACGGGACCATACTGCTTCACTGAATCGGTGAGTTCCATTCGTGACGTATGGTGCTTCATTAACAGTAATGACGAATTCTCTAGTTCCTCTGGGCCCTGTTATAGGTAGAAGAAGCAGAGTTGGGTTGTTGTTACCAGCCACAGGTTTTGTAACTGCCTCTTCAGTTAGTGTATCGAAAATTGTAATGGATGCATTGGGAATCGGTCGGTTTAGAATGTCCTGCAGCATTACTGAGATCTCAATTTCAACCCCAGTGATAATGTACTCTGGCAAGAGCACTTCCATCAGTGCAGGGCTTGTGACAACAAAGTGAATTTGAAGAATTGAAGTGCTGTATCGGTCAGTTCCCATGTATTCAATTGTTAGTGTGTGATTGTTCAGAGAGATTGCCTCATTGATTTGGAAATAAAGAGTTGCTACGCCCGACCCGTTGGTCGTTATCGAGGGGTGTGTTGTGCCATCAAGCGATACCATCATGAAGGAGTTAGGCAATGTTTCTTCGTTAGCCAAAAGCGTGATGAAAAGAGTAATCGAATCGTTCAAAGTAACGATATCGGATAGAGCATTATCGTGTTCGATGAGGGTTGCAATCTGCTCTATTGTCACGGAAAAAGATGACTCTACGCCTTCTTGAAAAAGCGCCAAGTTCCCTTCGTAGATAACAGTAATAGCATTCGCACCCAGCTGTGCCCAAGAAGTGTTGCAGTGGAAAGAGAACCTAACATAGCCGGTGTCATTGGTGATGCCAGAGCCAAGTAGTATGGAATCGCTGAATACCATAAGAGAGGCATCTGAAAGTGGTTCGCTCATGTCGTCAAGCAAGCGGACTATGAGAGATAGATCGTCGCCTGGCGCCAAGTCACTGTCCTCGACTTGAATCTCCATTGTTGTTGATGAAGCAACTGTAAGTGGCATCCACTGGCAAGAAGGCGAGAGTGCCAGCGATTGATTGCCGCGAAAAGTTGCATTGATCATCATGAAACCCAATGGATGTTCGGAGGGGAGAGGCCAATCGATGTGTGCAAAGCCATTTGAATCGGTCATGTCGGAACCAAGAAACGAATCGTAAGTCTGGTCGAAGAATTCTATCCTCTGATGGACAACTGGGTCGCCATAGGTCCCGTTTTGCAGCAACTGAGCAGTAATGGTTATGGTTTCCCCTCTGGAAACAACAGTTTCGCCTTCAGCAGAAACGGTAGGCATGCCGCATACGAATAGAAGAAAAATGGCAGCCAGAACAATAAGCAAGGGAACTGTACTGTTTCTCAAGATAGATTCTTCCTCGATTTGTGTTTTGAGTTCCGTTTGCCTGTGCTTTTCGTACTCTAGCACGAAGCAGCAGGTCTAGATCACTCTACTCTGGGTCGTGAACTGGGGCTATTAACCTCCTACTGATACTGCATTGTTTCTCAGTGAAACGGATTGTAAGATAACTGGGGGGAGTTCTTATGGAGAAGTCAGAAACCATGAACTGACCGTGTTTCTATGCTGAAGGAATTTGGTATTGTCATCCGCAACGGATGAAATCCGCTCTATCGCACGGCCTAGAATATGACGAAGAGAGATGAGAAGGTGATACAGGTATCCAGTCGCACGCATCTAGGACTGTGGACCTTAGTCAGAGTAATGTGGATAGGTGGAACGATTGCATGTGGCCTCTACCTGACATTCGTGTACTTGTTACCTCTTGTCGGCCTTATCCAACAGCCGCCTGTGCCTCTGAAACTGACTGTCGAGGTCATTGTTTGTGCACTACCAGTCCTGTCAGGTGGGTTGTTGACCAGTGAGAGAATTCGCAAGGATGAATTGTCAATTCTTGTCGATGAGAAATTTCTCGTCATTCAGCTGGATAGGCATGTTGTTGTGACTTGCGTACTGGAACTTGCCTCTGTGCCTAGCTCAATTATTGTTGATCCGGGCAAGAAGCCTAGGTATAATACAGCCATGCTTTTGGCACTACGTGCAGGATTGGATAGTAGAGTTTCCATGGCATATGAGGTGGGAGTGAAGAGAGGCGAACCATTCCTGCGGTTATTCATTTCAGCATCTGGAAAGAATCCAGCGGATATGAAAGGGATTTTGAGGCGAGAAGCCACACGAACGGAAGCCATTCTTCTAGCCTCTTTGAACGGGATTGCGGTGCACCAGCTAGGAGAAGACAGGTTGAGGGGAGCGGCTGGAATAGTACATCACATAGACTCGTTGAGAGAGCCTTCCGCATTGGTTCATGATGACGAGATGCTTCAGTCACTCACATTTATTTCGGGAATCCCCCGAGTGGCGCCTTCGATTGATGCATCACAGGTGGGTACATTCATTTCCACTGCAATCAAACAGAAATATTCTGTCACGCTTACATGTGTATTCTCAAGTGCAAAAGCGGGCAAAGAGAGGAAGAGAATGGAGGGAGAATGGAAAAACATTCGCGCAAGGGAGCTGAGGAATGAGGATTCCTTGGCTGATCATGCCACCAAGAGGAAACTTCTAGACCAACATGAGAGAATACAAGGTGATTCTGGCTGGTTTAACAACTCTGTATACATTCTTGCTAGGGCAAGAGATGCCGCTGAACTTGAAAGAGTGACAAATGGTGTAAGCGGCCTTATTACCTCGATTTGGGGTGGGGACGGAAATATCTCCTTGAAGAAAAGAAGAATTCGAGGTAGAACTGCTTGTAGATTTCTCACCAGACGGCATCTCAAACGTCAGAAAATTCACGTGAGTTCCTTAGTGGGGTATGTAAACACCCCTGTACAACAGCTTCCTGTAATTGCAGCGATCATGGCTCCAGTCTTTCCAGTTCCGGCGAGGGAGCTGATAGAGAATGAGCTGATCATTGGAAAGACAATCTACGGAGGGCGACGCATTAGTGATATCGGGATTAGGGCGGAGTGGCTGAGAGAACATGTTGCAGTTCTCGGTGCTACTGGAACGGGCAAGACGAATCTTGTGAAGAAATTAATGCTTGAACTGAGCTTGAAGACTAACGTTCCTTGGTGGGTATTTGATATTAAGGGGTCTGAATACGCGGACCTTGCAAGATGGGATTCCAACATTCTCTTACTCAGTCCGGGAGAAGATGCCTCTTTCGTGATGGATCTGTTAGACACTGAAATGGATTCAAGTGAGGTAGATGCACATGCAACATTTGCGATTCTAAGGGAGCTCATAAGTGAAAGAGGTCTGTCATCTGAGCTTTCACCAGCCATGGAGAAGCTCTTACGAGAATCAGTAATGGAGTTAGCGAAATCAAGGCGTAATACAAAGTCAGTTCACGCCCTCAACCAGATTATCTCGAAGCTGGCTGACGCTGATCGCTTTGGAAACATGACTAGGGATGCGCTTCTAAACCGTCTTGAGATATTATCGCGTGAACCCCTCGGGTCCATACTGAAGGGGGGAGCGAACGCATTCAAGATTTCCACTTTGTTGAACAAGCGTGTGGTATTTGACATGCGCTACGTTGCACGGGTAGGCGGGATGGATGCTGTCCGGGTCCTCTACAATCTTGTTGCCAAGAGAATATTCGACAGTGCTATGAAGCGCGGAATAAGTTCTGGTTTGCATCATGTAGTGGTTCTTGAAGAGGCAAGCAATTTAGTGCCTGAGAGCTACACAAGGCATTCTGCAGCAGATGTCACCACTGGCGAGTCAATGGTTATGCTTCAACGGGCCACCGGACAAGGAGTCATTATTGTGTCAACAAGGCCGAACATCTCCTCGAACATTTTGGCTAATACTGCAACTAAGATTACATTTCGTCTGCCATACGACAGCTCAATTGGGGCAAGATACATGGCCCTCAATGCCGAACAAGAGGAGTACCTTAAGTCGCTGAAGTGCGGCAGAGCCCTCATTCATATTCCGAATTCTAGCACTTTCGAAATTGCAGCTAAGCTGTTTGTGCCCATGTCTGAAACCTCAGGACGGGATGCTAGAGAAACGGTTACTCAAGGCTGTGAGAAAGCTGAATTTGACACAGTCGTGCACGAAACGTCCACTGTTACTAAACCCGAGAGTGTAGTGTTTGATCGGTTGGGTGAGCTGGCGAACCATGTGGTTGCCTTTCTTGCATCTAGAGATATGGTTACTGAGATTGAAATAAGGAGCCTATTGATGACTCTGGATTCGCAATTTGCTGAAAGCGATATTGCTGAGATAATCCGGGACTTTGTGTCTCTGGGAACTATTGCACGCGAAGCACTTCCACTTGTCCCTGGGGGTTTCGTGTTTACACTGCCAGGCAGAGAACTGGAAGCTGTTAAGGATGTTATTATGGATTACATAATTCAGCGTCTGGACTCCGTTCATAACGTTGAATACCAAAGGCTGGATTCGAATGGGGCACAGTTGATTGTGGGCAATCATGCTATACTCATCTTGTCAAACCATCTGAAAGCATCTTCTATAGAATCGGTTCTGGAACGGATTGGAGTATGTATGAGTGAGCTCGGGAACAATATCAACAAATTGGTTGTAGTGGTGAGAGGAAGTATCGCCGCGGCTAAGCTAAGAGAATTCACTAACCAGTCGGAGGCATTTGATGATGTGACTGTAATCTCAGCTTTTCCCAGCTCACTAAACAAGGTGGTGGATGAACTTGTTCATGGAAGGTCCCACAGGAGTGAAATGGTTGAAAAGCGGCCAGGTGTGGTTGTTAGCCTCTCCAAATCGGAAAAGATTGATTTGAGAGAAGCTGTGCATGACGTCGGTTCAGCTACGAGTCGTGCAGTCCAAATGCGCCTCTGGTTTGGTCTAATCGAAGATTTCGTTGGTCTGTCGGATGGATATGTTGCGTGGGATGCCCTTCTGGAATTTGTTGAAACTACTGCATTGCAGTCGCTCAAAGGGAGATCAGCACCCATGAGTGTCGAGGAAGGCAAACGTGCTCTCACAGAACTCCTTGCTGACGAGGTACTTGTGGCATTGCGTGTTGGGGGCAAGAAGCGATATACCGATTTTGAGAAGGGCCTCTGGATCGTGAATTCATCAGTACTGGGAAATTTCAAGGAGAAAGCAATCAATCTACTAATTGGAGAGATTGGGAAGCAGAATGGGTCTGTTTCTCAAGGCCATGAATATTATGATTTCTGCGTTGGTAAGAAATCCTACGTTGTATTTCCGACACAGCAACAGCTTAACACACTTCTTAATCTTCATAGTGATTTGGCATGCCGGATTTGTGGGTCGACTCAAGTGATATGCCTCCTGACAGCAGCTGAGTATCTTGATGATAGTGTTATAGTTCCAGCGAATTTAACCATGAAGACGATGGACGACGCGATTGCAGAAATGCTGATCTAGTGTTTCAGAATTTCATTCTGGTACAAGTAGTTGATTTGCCTTCGAGAAGAGCGGTTAAACGCCCTGGAGCCGTGAGATTGAAGATTGCAACCTGAGTTGTCTGTTTGGCTAGCTCGAAAAGCTCCTGTGTCTTTTGTGCCATACCTCCTGTGACATCTGTGGCTGAGGAAGTCCCTGTACCTGCGAGGACGGAGTCCTTGTTGGAACTGTCAATCACAGACACGAGAGTAGCATTCGGGTTGACACGGGGATCTTCTTCGAGTATGCCATCTACATCTGTGCCGATGAATACTCTTTGGATATCCAATGCTTTTGCCAGGTGGACCGAAATAGTATCGCCGCTTAGGATGGAGGCCCCTTGAACATCGTCAAGGCACACATCACCGTGGATGATGACTGCACAGTGTGCCTCAAGGGCCCATTTGATTATATCTGTTGGAAAGTTCGATATCGCGCCATCGTGCATGCTAACTGAGGAAAATGGCGGAATTACAACAGAGGGAATGCCATTAGCGTTTAGTGTTTGTTCAACCTCAAGTGATAGCAGCGTCATATTGTGTCGTATTGATGGGATGCCTGCGAGAAGTGTTTCTGATGGAGTAGATGAATCTCCAAATCCATAAGCGTGTGCAGCTTGGTGACCATGTGCACCCCCTCCGAGAACGACAATTAGAGGTCCTTTGCAAGCTCGGAGCTCTTTGGCAATACGATTGATTGCCATTTTGTTGACAGTGGGCGGAGAGATTTTCTTCTGGGTTATTACTGAACCGCCCAGTTTCACAAGAGTAAGAGATTTCAAATGCAACACTTAGGTTCGGAGAGAAAATGCGTGCTTATGGACATACCGTGCATTGAATTTTGGATGGAGCTGGCTATTATACCGCTACCCGTCTAGGAGCGGCTGCATACCTTCATAGTGCGCCCCACAAGACAATCTTTTTATCAGGATGCAAGACGGTTGCCTTGGATGCCCTACCAAGTGGAGCTGTAATACCAAATGACTCAGAAAGCCAGAATTCGACTATCAAGCACAAGTACAGAAGACCTTGATGGTGTTTGCAATCAAATTAAGCGCATAACACGCAAGACAGGCGTCCGAATGGCGGGTCCTATTCCGCTGCCAACACGACGAATGGTAGTACCAACTCGCAAGACCCCATGTGGTCAAGGCTCCGAATCGTGGGACAAATGGGAAATGAGGGTTCACAAACGTCTAATAGATATTGATGCGGATGAACGTGCAATACGCCAGATAATGCGTATAAGAATTCCAGACTCGGTATATATCGAGATCGAGCTAACTGGCTAGTTGGTCAACATTTATCTCTTTCACAACCTCTTTCAAGTTAGTGTAAGTAAGGTCGGTCACAGCAATTTATTGGGGCATCTGTGAGATGTGCGGAATAATCGGTGTCGTTCAAGGGCGAGGCGAGGTTGCCTCATTTCTTCATCAGGCCCTGAAACGTCTTGAGTATAGGGGTTATGATTCCGTAGGCATTACCACTATTGCTGACAATCATCTGCACATAAAGAAGGACAAAGGCAAGGTCGATGACGTTCATAGGAGTCTGAACCTTGATGACCTTCCAGGATCCATTGGAATAGGTCACACTCGCTGGGCAACACATGGTATTCCGTCGCTCATGAATTCACATCCACATTTTGACTGCAAAAGCGAGATAGCTGTAATACATAATGGAGTGATAGAGAATTTCCTTCAACTAAGAGCAGACTTGCATTCAAGAGGTCACAAGTTCAAGTCCGAAACAGACACAGAAATAATTCCACATTTGATTGAGGAGTATATGAAAGAGGGGGGGGACCTTGCGACTGCTCTCAAAGAGACCACAAAGCAGATTGACGGCACTTATGCTATAGTAGCAATATCAACAAAGGACCCCAAGAAGATTGTATGCACACGCAATGGAAACCCCCTTGTCCTTGGAAGGGAAGATGGTGTATCGTATGTGTCCTCGGATATTCCAGCGTTCCTGCCGATGACTAGGAACATGATTCTCCTGCTAGATGGCGAGATAGCTACATTATCAGTGGATGGTGTTGAAATCAGGAAACTCAGCGATAACACGCTTGTGAATCGGGAAACAATCAAGATAAGCTGGACAGCAGATCAAGCGCAGAGGAGTGGGTTTCCGCATTTCATGTTGAAAGAAATACATGAACAGCCTGATGCGATAAGGAATACGCTTCGATTGAAACCGAAAATAATTGAGGACGCTGCCAAGCTCCTACACAATGCACGACGAGTCTATCTGCTTGCAATGGGAACATCTGGACATGCTGCAATGGCATCACGTCACATGTTTGCATCAATCGCTGGAATCCTTCCGACCTTTGAACTGGCCAGTGATTTCCCGGACACAGTCTATGGTGTCTTATCCAAAGATGATTGCATAGTTGCAATCACACAGTCTGGAGAAACAACTGACACGATTACAGCTGTTAAGTACGCGCAGAAATTTGGTGCCAAGGTGCTTGCAATAACAAATGTGGTGGGTAGCTCCATAACGAGAATAGCTGATTATACCGTTATCACACAAGCAGGGCCTGAGATTGGCGTGGCTGCTACGAAGACGTTCATGGTCCAGCTCACCTCGCTTGCTCAGATTGCACTTGCCCTAGGAGAGATTACGGGGTTCATCGATTCCGAAGAGATAGAGAGAAAACGTCAATCTTTGCAAGGAATTCCCGAGATTGTTTCAAAAGTCATTTCAACACAAGAAGAGCGGGCAAGGCGATTAGCTGGTATTCTCTATGACAAGCCGAGTCTTCTGTTCTTGGGACGAGGGGTTTCTATGGCCACAGCCTACGAAGGAGCCCTTAAGCTCAAGGAGATTGCTTACAATCATGCGGAGGGATACTCTGCAGGCGAATCCAAACACGGGCCAATCGCCCTTGTTCAGAGCGGCTATCCAGTTATATTCGTGGTGCCCAATGATGGAACCAGAAGCTGCGTCATTGGAAACATTATGGAGATGAAGGCAAGAGGGGCATCTATTGTTTCTGTCATCGAAGAGGGCGATATTGATTTGGATAGCCTATCAGACCACACATTCACGGTTCCTGCTGGAGTTGAGCCGGAGTTCTCAACAATGGTGTATGTAGTTCCTTTGCAACTCTTTAGTTACTACATGGCAAGAAGAAAAGGATACGATCCTGACAAGCCTCGAAACCTTGCCAAGTCAGTCACTGTGCTTTGAGGACCTTAAATCCTTCATTGATGAGTAGACTACTGTGAGAAGCCAATGTTATTCGAGTTGCTAAGCCCACTTACTGATTTCGCGATTCTCATTGCAGGGTATTTTGGCGAGATATGGGATTTTTTGATTTTTATTGGCCGAGTTTCGGCAAGCATTATTGTGCTCATCGGAGCGATACTATGGTTTACAGAAGCCAATATGAAGAGAGGTAAGGGACTAGTGTTTAGTGGCATACTTTTGGCAGTCATAATTCAGTACTTCGTCATGTATCCTCCAGTGTTCAGCCTCGGTTAGTGAATTGCGTCTAATCCACATCAGAGCAAATGCTTGCATATCAAACGGATACCGTCTGCCAGACGATCGACCTCTTCAAGGGAATTGTAGACATGTAAGGAAGCTTGTACAATACCTTCCGAAGATATGGACCTGATTAGAGGATGGGCACAGACAAGTCCACTTCTTACAGCTATATTGGACTCATCCAAAAAGAGAGAGACATCATGACAGCTCATGCTGCCGTCGCTTCCTAGGTTGAATCCAAAGATGGTGTTTTTGTCGTTTGGTGTACCATAAACAGTCAAGCATTTTATGTCATTCAGTCGATCAGCCATGTGACGGGAGAGTATCCTCATGTGGCTGTGAAAGTTATTTTGATGGAGATGGGATAGATAATCGATTGCTGAGCCCAGGCCAGCAATAGCAGGAATATTGATTGTTCCAGATTCGAACTTGTCAGGTTGAAATGAGGGCTCGAATGAGGTTTTTTCTACATTTGCCACTGAAGATCCCCCAAGGATTCCAGGGATGTGTTTGGTACCTAATGTCCTTGTGATCCATTGTACTGAGAGACCTGGAGGACCCATTAACCCAATGTTGCCTGAGAATAGCAGAACGTCCGCCTTGAGTGAAGTAGGTGGTGTATCAAGGAAAGCAACAGAACGCGAGATATCAGTCAGGAGCAAGGATTCGTTCTCGTGGGCGATTTTTGCGACTTCTTCAATTGGGTTAGACACACCTATGCCAACAGTCACATGACCAACTGCGACAACTCCCGTTTTCTCGTCGACTGTGTCCTTGAGCGTTTCCATGTTTAGAATACCATTCTTGTCTACGGGAATCGTTTCGACTTGAAGATTGAGAACTTGGGCTGCTCTCAGGAGTGCAACCAATATTGAGTGTTCCTCACTCTGAGAAACGATGATCTTGTTTCGTTGCTCCTTTTTCCAATCATAGCCATAGATAAGAGAAGCAACTGCTGATGGAATTGAGTTCTGAAAGGAAACCTGCACCTTGTTAGTCCTCAAAAATGTAGCTAGCTTTGCGCGAACGTCTTCGACGATGGCGCTTCCGTTGACTGCTAGTTTGTGGGCTCCACGTCGTGAAGATGCCACTGTTGATGTTAGAAACGTGGTCATCGCATCTATGGCAGTCTTTGGAACTAATGTAGTGCTCGCGGAATCGAAATAGGCAAGGTCCGGATTGTCGTCATAGATGCTAAATTCCTTCTTCACATCATCCGGATTGATTGGCATGGTTTGACATCGTTTGCTACACGCTTTTAACATCGTGCTATGGTTGGTGTTTCTGATTGGTATTGAATCTCCAAGCTGTTGAGGGGTTTTTCCTCGTCACCGATGACGATCACATCTTTGAGGTGAAAGGTGTTATTCATCCCAAAAATCGACTAGTAGCATACCTGAGGTACCTGCCTGCCCAGGATGGAAATCGTATTTCTTCAAGTGGAATTCGGTATAGAAAAATTACTTCGTTGAAAGAACGTGAAGACTATCTGCAAAGAAAGCATAGCGAATACCTCTGGTTTGATGAAACCCGAGGACGGCTTTTGCAAGCTGTGCCCTTGAATAGGATTGCATTTGCCCTTGACCCAGTTGACTGTCTGTGTCAGCTTAGAAACATGGGGCGACAATCAAACTCATTGCAGCAGGCGTCTTTGGACTTGGTCCAAACATTGACTGACATAACTGGGATTGAATGGGGGGCCATTGGGCTTACAGGGTCTCAATTGGTTGGACTTGCCTTGAGTGAATCTGACATTGACCTCGTAATTTACGGTGAAGAGCCTGCTAGAAAGGTACACTTCATTCTGAAGGAGCAGTTTCATGCGATTGGGGATTTGGGTTGGTATGCAGGCGAGCCGCTGGATAAGCATGTAACATTCAGATGGGGTGAGAACCCTCGATGGCATGATGTTTTGCGGAAGGTCGAATCAGATAAGGTTTTACAAGGATTCTTCGGCGGGTATGAGTTCTTCATTCGGATGGTTAAATCGCCGGATGAGATTGGCTATGAGTACGAAGACTTTGTGATTCATAATGAAGGAACGTTAACAGTCAAGTGTCATGTGATTGATGATCATGATTCAATCTTTACTCCGTGTGCGTACGGGGTTCGATGCGATAGACTTGGGAATCTAAGAAGACTTGTGAGCTACCGAGGACGTTTCACTGAGCAGGTTTCTAAGGGAATGAACGTGGAAGCCAAAGGACGACTTGAATCCGTAACAGATAGACGATCTGGAGAAGAGTTCAGTCAGTTAGTGCTAGGAGAGAACTGGGATGATTATCTGGTACCCCTTTGATTATCAAATTCACCACATTAACACTAGTTCACACCATTTTATTGTGAATGGCGCCATAATTGTGAATCGTCCAGAGAAATCGGGGACTATAAGCCTCCATTGCATGCAAAAAGAGTTCATAATGCTGTTCATCCTTGTGAATGGACACACCCCTCCGTTTCCACTGGAACTGAGTAAGAGGAGCTCTTTATCCCTTGTAGGCTATTCACAAGCCACATATTCCAGTGAATGCTTGAAGATATGGAGCAATCGCTTATTTTTTCAATTAAAGGGCTGATAGGCCTTATTATGTTCATTACGGAGTGTGGAGCGTGCCACCACAGGAAAATCGTGATGGGGGGTCTTGAACGTATACAGACGCAATATCTTGCGCTTACCTAGGTATTGGCAATTCACATACTCACATTTATTTGCAGAATGACCATAATTTATTGTGAATAGCAATAATATGGGCCCCGTATTCGGAGTATGATGAAATCATGGCGGAAAGTGAAAGAACTAATTACGTTTATGAGTTCACTTACAGCTCTGGACCTGGTTTACGCGAGATCTTTCAATGCAAGTACGTCAGACCAGATGAAGCTCTCAATCGGTTTCAGAAGATTCTTTCACTTACCCAATCGCCTTTTGACTTCAAGATTCTGGTTTCTGACGAGTCGACTGGAGAAGAGTCAAGCTTCCAAGTAAAAGGGAACCCTGAAGAGATGGTTGGAAAGTTTAAGGTGTTTTTAGAAACTAGTACAGGCTACACGTTTGCCCCAACAGTTGAAGAGTTGGCAGAGGTTGATTTCGAAGACATTAGTTATGAATCTATGAGCAACTATGAGAAGATGCAGATGATAATCTATGCCTCGTTCAAACATGGGAAGTTCTCATCATTGGATGTGGCAGAGATCTATGAATCTACGTTTGAGGAAGACCTGCCGAAAAGCACTGCATCAACGTACCTTGCACGCATGTGGAACAACGGCGAGGCTCATCTGGAGAGACATGGTAACAGATCCGGCTACACATACCGTCTCAAGACAGAGCTGCCAGAAGTTCAAAGTGACATCGAAAGAGCAGAAGAGGTACTAGCAGCGATTCAGATAAGAATTGGTAAGTGAATTGCTTTTCAGAGTCACTACACTGCATGGATTGCTCTATTATTGATGGTGTAAGCTTGTGTCCTTGTGAGTGGCCCCGAGTTGGGGGCGTTGGCTCACAGGGCTATAATACGATCTTCAAGCTTGATTCCAAGGCTTTCAAGTTCGCTTAGAATCGGCTCGTATACTTCAGACATGATTGGTCTGTGGACTCCGGTTAGGTTGATTCTTCCTTCAAGTATCATTCTACTTGCCACTGCTACAGGTAGTGCAACAGTTCTTGACATTGAGCTGTCCCCATTTGGGATACCATAATCAATCAGTGTTGATGTTATCTTCTCTTTCTTGTCGCTGTAGTCTGCTATGAACTCATGATGCATGACTATCATGTCACGTTCTCCAGGAGCATACTGCAGCTTCTCTTCAAAGAGATGACATAATACATCAAGATGTGTCGTGACATTGGAAGGAATCTCTGCATCATTGAAGAGGCCAAGCCATTTCAAACGGGAAATGATTGGGTCCCTCTTCTTGAGACCGGCTGCTTTTGCAGCTGCATCTTGTACGTCGCCATTTTCGGAATCTGTCAGCTCACGCATCATGTCTGCGTATGTCATATTCTCAAAGGACTGTTCATCAAGTTTTAGTAGCCCCAAGTCTGCGATTTTCTTGAGTGTGTTGCACCAACCTGGGTTTCTGAAGGTTCCACGCAGCATTGTCTTTGTTTCTGGTATACTGTAAATGTCAATGTAGGATATACTGTCCCTGTTGGGATATCCTTCGAACTTCCCCATCCCTGGAACATCCATAATTTCATAATTATTAAAGAGTTCAGGACCCGGAATCAATACATCCTTGCCGTCGCGCAGGAAGTGAGCATCGTTTCTGCCCGCAAGAAGAACACCTCTTGGGCTCCAAGAGAGTTTGTATCCAAATGGATTGTTATTGGCATCAGGAGCAGGAAGTCCTCCAGTGAAAGATGTAAAACTAATGACCTTGCCGCCTTTGCTGTGAATGTCATCGATTATCTTCATGGCACTCATGTGATCGATTCCAGGATCAACTCCACACTCGTTCAGTATCAAGATTCCTGCTTTCTTTGCCTCATCATCCAGAGCTTGCATTTCATCGGAAATGTAAGAAGTTGTGCAGAATGGCTTGCGATATTTAATCGTTAGCTTTGCAGCTTTCACGTGGTAGGTGTAAGGTAGCAGCGAACAAGTCAAATCAGCTTCGGCAACTAGCTTGTCAAGTAGTTCATCATCGGTCTTGATATTCAGGGTGATAGCTTCTGCGCTCTCACATCCTTCAATCAATCGCTCGGCCTTGCTCTTTGTCCGACTGGCTACAATGACATGAAATCCATGATTGCACAAGTATTGAATGTACGGGCGGGCTACGAGACCCGCACCAAGACAGAGTACTTTCTGCATTTTTTATTTCTCCTCGGTTTGTAGGTATTGTTTGAGATATTCGTAATTCTTAGTCAGCTGTCCGTTGTATACAATTGTTGCATCCTTGAGTTCTCTGGGGAGTTTGAGCTGACCAAAAGGAACTGTGAAGTCTGCCTTTGCTAGAGCAGGTATGAAATCCAGTAGAGTTTCGCTGAATGAAGTGGATGATTCGCGCGGAAGCTCTGTAGGGAGATTGTCTACTGCCATGACAACTGGTCCATTGCCCTCTACACCCAAAGCCGCACGATCTTCGTCCACAAGGTAGATGAATGCGGGCTCGCCAGCATCGGTACACTGAAGAGTAAATTCCATTGCGCCGTTAACATCACACGATATGTCTCCGACAATTCGTAGGCGGCGATTAGGATCATTCCAGTGCTTTCGAATGAAGTCCTTTGTCACAAGACGTGGGGATTTCTTTGTCCAGTAGATGCAGTTCACTAGTACCGTCAGATAAGGAATGTAAGATTCGAATTTGCTCTTGTATTTCGTAGTACCATGTTCGTAGTAGTCCATGAGTTCGAATTCCGCTGAAGAGTCTAGCGGCTCCACCATGTGCTCTTCCTTGAAAACACATTTGTAGAGCAGGTCCCGCTTTGCTGTAACATTGGCTAAGTCTTTAGGTTCTATTGTTTCGTGTGGGAGTATGTCAAACATCTCCTGTGCACCTCGCGATACATTCCCGTATCCTGCGAATCCAATGATGAAAGGTGTTAAGGAGTCAGGCAAACCCTGTTCTTTGATGCGCTTGCCCAATGCTTGGATTCCTTCTTTGAGTTCATCAAGGTCTTTGTATTGCACAGTATGTTTCATTCCGGAGAATGGATTCGGGCTAATGCCTTCGACCTCGAGCCTTAAGCCTAGAATACGAAATGTTTCGGACATCCCTGCGAGACCAGCCCAGTTGCCAAAGAAGATCAATCTGAACCCGTTCTCATTCACAATGCGTTCGTAGTCAATGAGAGTTGCACCTACGTTCATGATTTGCTTCAACATTGGCATATTGTACTTCTGGCCCTTGATTGTATGACTGAAGAAGATGTACGCCTTTCCTTTTTCGTAAAAGTTGTTGGGCATCTCTTTCACTCCCAGAATTACAGGGACTTCTGTTCCCTTTAGGGGTTTGATCTGCGCGCCAGCTTTTGCAAACTCGTTTGGTCCAAAAGCTCGTTGATTACTCGGTTCAACAACGAACTGAATCCCATATTTGGTGCTTAGGAGCTTGATATGTTCAGGAACAACAGGGACTCTAGTTTCGAACATCTTCTCTTCTTTTCTCAGGCCAATGATGTTCACGGCATTTCCTCCTTGAAAGATGGGAATGCGACCCAAGGACTGGGGCGGCTGTTGAGCAAGGCATTTCTGCTTTAAGCTTTCCCTCTTGTACCTGTAATACTCGGATTAATGAATTAGAACATGTGTTCTAGTTTTGGCTGAGAAGAATGTCGAACTTTGTCTATCTCTATGACTGCAGACATGCTCGCCAAAGGAATGCCAGAAGAGTTTCTTTCACCAAGGAGCTTTACGGATTTTTATATTCCTGGAAGACAAAGACAGGAATCAAACAAAAACGAAAGCCAGGGTTACTTGATGAGTGCATAGGCGCAGAAGCTGTTGCTGACTCTGCGATCTTTGTACCGGGAGAATATCGAGGAGAATTCGATTCTCTTTTCTATTCATACCAAGACATTCTGACAGTCCGAATCTTCGAAATACTCGAAGAAGTGATATAAAATTGTTCTAAATATTGTGTATATCATATTACAATCGTTAGAACACGTGTTCTAAGTTGCGTTCCGAGTTTATTGCGATTGATATAGCTCTCTGACCCCTGTGTTTCCAGTGGAAAATAAGAGAGGTATCGAAAAGAATAGATATCAAAAAGTATATATAGGTGTTTCCAAACTCAATGATCATCTCCATTTTATTATATTATATATATAACCACTCAGCACATCTCACACACCATTCTCCAGTGGAAATGAAGGGGTGTTATGTCATATTAGCAGAATACATGGATAGCTATTTGTGTAACATATGACCCAAGGATTTGGAACACGTGTTCTATGAAATTTACCGATTTTGTTTCCATATTTGCGATTCCTGTTAGGCGTTTTACACCCATTAGGTCCAATACCGCAAGACTGATACCCGTGATTCTTTCTTCGCCCGACAACATTCATGTGAATGCAGGAAGGAGGCCAATCATTGACCAAATCGAAACAGCTCCTAGAGGACAATGTCGGCAAAAAAATGCTTCTACTTGCCAATGAATCGATAGCACGTGGAGTGCTTGAGGCGGGAGTACGCTTGGTTGCCTTATATCCAGGTACTCCAAGCAGCGAGATAGGAAACAATCTCACTTTCATGGCACCACACATCTCCAATTTCTATTTCGAATTCAGTACCAACGAAAAGGTCGCAATGGAAGTCGCTGGAGCTGCTGCAGTAGCTGGCGTTCGATCCATGATGGTGTGCAAAGGACCCGGTCTCAATGTAGCTGCTGATCCATTTTTCTCTTTAGCCTATGTTGGAGTTCGAGGTGGGATGGTCATAGTTGTTGCTGACGATCCAAGCATGTGGAGCTCCCAGAACGAGAACGATTCTCGCTACTATGCACTCATGGGTAACATGCCTATGATAGAACCGTCCGATCCCTCCGAGGCGAAATCAATGTTACTCCAAGCTTACGAAATCTCAGAGAAGCTCGAGCTACCTATTCTCTTTCGAACAACCACCCGAATCAATCATACTAGATCACCTGTCACATTCGGCTCAATTCGAGATAGACCAAAGAAAATCGAATTTGTCAAAGAACCATTCAGATTCGTACCAATACCCTCGGTAGCTCGAATTCGCCATCCTTGGCTTTTGAAACAGATTGAATTCGCAATGGAAATCTCAGAATCAACGGAGCTCAACTTCACAACTGGCAGTGGAAACCTAGGAATAATAACTAGCGGAGTTTCATACAACTACGTGATTGAGGCCCTATCAGCCTTAGACATTAATGCTGAAACCCTAAAACTTGGAATGACACATCCTGTTCCCGAGAAGATGATATCAGAGTTTCTCAAGCGTCATAAACAAGTGATGATGGTCGAAGAACTCGGTCCATTCTTAGAAACACATGCTAGAAGGATTGCACAGCTCAATAGAATCAAGACAGACATTCTCGGCAAAGAACAGGGTTTCTTCCCTCGAACGCTCGAATACAGTCCACGAATTGTGATTGAGGCTCTCTCGAAGATTCTGAATCGTAATACAAGTATTAACTGGAAAGCAATCGACCGGAAAGCTGCCGAAATCTCAGAATTGCCTCCACGACCTCCACTTCTTTGTGCTGGATGTCCTCACAGGGCTACGTACTATGCAATTCGAACAGCTACACGCGGAAAGGCAATCTATCCATCGGATATTGGATGCTATACGCTTAGCATTGCACCACCACTAGAAACTGCTGACATTCTATTCGACATGGGTTCTTCAATTACAACAGCCTGCGGTCTCGCTGAAGTCACAGACCAAGATATCGTTGCTACAATAGGTGATAGTACTTTCTTCGCAGCTGGATTACCTGGGATTGCCAATGCTGTCTACAATCAACATAGAATTAGCCTAGTCATACTTGACAACCACACAACTGCAATGACCGGACACCAACCTCATCCAGGAACTGGTGTCACAGGAATGCAGCGAAATGTACCACCACTCAACATTGCAAGGGTCTGTAAGGGACTTGGAGTAGAATATGTGAAGACAATCGATCCATTCGCCTCTTTAGCAGCCCTTGTTGCTGCAGTTCGGGAGATGATCACATGGACAAGAGAAAATCACAAACCAGCAGTACTAGTTTCAATTGCTCCCTGTGCACTCCTTGAAGCTGCTAAGCGTCGTCGGACCGGCGAGTTCCCCCCACCTTACTATGTCGATTCCGAACTCTGTAACTCATGCAAGCGCTGTTTGAATCGCTTGTCATGTCCAGCCATGTATCTCGATGTGGAAACCGGACAGGCAGTGATTGATCAGACTATGTGTAATCTTTGCGGAACATGCATTGCCGTATGTCCACAAGGCGCAATCAAACAAGAGGTTGTCTGAAATGAAGAGTAATACAATAAGCATTGTTATCTCAGGGGTCGGCGGCCAAGGTGTCCTTACATTGGCAGAGATACTAGCAAAGGCTGCTCTGTCTGATTCGCACAATGTCCGCGTGGGTGAGATACATGGAATGGCCCAAAGAGGAGGTCATGTGGCATGCACTGTTCGCATTGGTGCTGGTGCGCGAGGTCCAATAGTAGACCCAGGGACAGCCAATCTTCTTGTTGGCTTTGAACCGGTTGAAACACTACGCGAAGCCCACATGATTCGAGAAGGTGGATGCGTTTTGTTGAGTTCACACATACAATATCCCATAGCGGTTTCCATGGGCAAAGCAGCATATCCTACCAACAAAGAAATCATTGGCGACATTCGCAAGTTCACTGATTGCATCCTTGAATTCGATGCAATGGCAATGGCAAAGGAAGCGGGGAGTTCAAGAGCGCTTAACATGATTATGCTTGGTGCTATCATTGGCACAGGACTGACTCCGATAACCGAAGAAGCAGCCATAGATGCAGTCCGCAACACTTTCTCAAAGAAGTTTGAGTCAATCAATATCAAAGCAGTCAAGATGGGTCGCGAAAAGGTCGAGGAGCTCAATCGCTAACATCTATCTTGCAAGCTTTGCAGCTGCAACTACGGCTTGACCTGATGAAATTCCTCCGTCACCTGGTGGAATATGCCTATGGATCAATGGGGTGAGATGCTCATTGGTGACATGGTTGATGATTGCCTTGGTTATGATTCGATTCAATGCAACACCTCCAGAGAACCCTACATAGTCTAGCCCCTCATTGTGTGCTGCATCACAAGCTATCTTGGCAAGCGACTCACCTAGGTACCATTGAGCTGCGTAGGCGAGTTCACCAGGCTTAGCTCCATCTTTCTTGAGATCGAGTAGCTGCTTTAGTGATTCAGCAATATCCAAGAATGTACCCCGATTGTTTGTGTTGAATCTGGGCTCAAGTCTTATCTTCGTCTTACGAGCAACCGATTCAAGTTTCATGGGGCATTCACCATCATAGGTATTTTCCGAGCAAATCCCCAGTGCTACTGTTACTGCATCAAGAAATCGTCCGGCACTGCTGCTTTGAACAACATTCACCTTTCGTTTGGTTGCTTCAATGAGCAATGAAAGTGATTCCTCAGTAGTGCTTACGCCGGGAGCAATCAAGCTTCCTTCAACAACATTCAGCATCTCACGTAAGCTCAACTCCTTTCGAAGCAGTCCGACGAACGGTCTCACTGCATACTTTGCAGTGAGATCTCCACCGGCATACGCAGTCTGTTCTAGCCCCCCGATTCTTACATACCTTTCGAAGCCTCCTACAAGGACTTCACCACCCCATGCACTGCCATCATCCCCATAGCCAAATCCATCTGCTGTAATACAAGTGATACGCGTATTGGATGATAGCCGATGGTCAACCAAGAGCGCAGCTAAGTGCGCATGATGATGCTGTACTCGGAAGAGTGGAATACCCTTGTCCGATGATAGCGCTTTTGCGAACTCAGTGGTCAGGAATTCAGGATGAAGGTCACAAGCCACAGCATCGATCTGATCAACAGCCAATAGGTGAACCATGTGATTCAAGGCGTCAGACAGGAACTCGATGTTCTCAAGTCGGTCAGTGTCACCGATGTGCTGGGTGATGTAAATACGTCCAGACTTCAACACTGTACCAGTTGTCTTTTCTTCTGGACCGACCGCAACTACTGTTGACGGACAATAGGGTCCTTCTAGCCTCATTGGATCAGGTACGTAACCCCTTGCTCGCCGTATGAAGACAGCATTATCACTACTGATGGCCTTAATGACCGAATCATCTGCTCTTTGGTGTATCCTCCTATTGTGAACAAGAAAATAGTCTGCAATACCTTCTAGCTTAGACATAATGGTATCAGGATGAATGTACATTGGGAGTCCTGAAGGATTCGCACTTGTCATGACTAGTGCTGGCTCCTCTAGAGAATGAAACAATAGATGATGAAGAGGAGAATACGGGAGCATCACTCCCACAGTATCAAGATCTGGTGATATCAACTCCAAAGAATCGTCAGGTATCGCACCTTTCCTCTCAGATGATTGATTCCTGTCATCAACCCAGTTTCGCTTCTTCACGAGTACAATTGGCCTTCTCCATGAAGTGATTAGTCCCTCCTCCATCGGCGTGGGTCTTGAGAATGCTCTAACAGCATCAAGGTTTCTTGCCATGATGGCAAAGGGCCGATACGCTCTCTGTTTCCGGGCTCTAAGGCTTCGCATAGGAGTGACATCGGTCACCTTCGTGACCAAATGAGTTCCCCCTATTCCTTGAATTGCAATAATAGATCCCCGTGACAACAGCTCTGCAGCACCAACAATCGGGTCGGCATCCACAGCTGATCGGTTGTGTGCATCAACGAGTCGGTAGGTCGGCCCACAATCTTCACAAGCAGTAGTCTGAGCATGATAACGGCGGTCAAGAGGGTCTGTATAACTTGTATTACAAGTATCACATAAAGGAAAATCAACCATTGTGGTATTGGGTCTGTCATAGGGAAGATTAGTAATTGTTGAGAACCTTGGACCACAAGCAGCACAGGAAGTAAATGGATACAGATACCACCTTGAATTGGGATTGGTCATGTCAGCGATGCAGGCCGAGCAGATTGCGATATCGGGGGGTATGTCGGGAGTCAATCCAGTACTCCTGGATGTAGAGGATTTTTTGATGATGAAATCCTTGAACGGATTTCCTGGTTCTTCCCATTCGATATCGATTTCGTCCACCCTTGATATGGATGGAGGATCCTGCTCAATCCTATGTATCAGTTCCTCGATATTCTTTGAATCGCCCTCAACAACAATGCTGACACCTGCATCGCCAAGATTCAAGACATATCCGTCTAGGGAGAGGGACTTTGCAATACGATACACAAACGGCCGAAAACCTACTCCCTGTACGATTCCAGTGACATGGATGCTTGCTCTGCGTTTCACCGAGTGAAGGCCTCTCAGAAACCTTGTTCAGTCATGATATTAATCCAGTGAAGTAACAACAACTTACATGTGACCTTGTAGGACCTCTTAAGGAAAACGCCAGAACATATGTATGATTGACCTTGCATGCTTTCAGTAAGAATACCGAATCCATCGTTCTTGAACCGATAACTACCCCTTCCATTCTTGCTACTGTGCCGGAGTGCTTAAGGAATACTCTGGAAAAATCCATCAGCAGGACTCAGAAGCGGAGGAAGTCTGTTCTAATTTCAAGTAACAGTCTTGCAAATCGTTTCATTCTTTCTAGGTGGGGAATCCACCCCTCACAACGCAGACACTATCGAAACCTATTCGCAGCAGTAAGGAAGCACTGCAGAGCTGTCTTCAAGCATACTCTTGCCCAAGGCCGCTTGGAATGGGAATCTGCATCCGAAAGCTATGTGTTTGGAGTTTACAAGTTCGACGAGATACGAGGGAATCTAATACTTGGTTTTGTAACAGTGTCTCCGAACTCAGAATGGTTTCTTAAGCCGAGATCATCCGCTTGGCACTCCAAAACCTAGTGGATAGTATTACAGATATTACTCAATTGTAGGCGGTTCACGAAAGACATATCTCATACTCACCGAATAAGGCACTGGTATACAAAACTGTATCCGCTAAGAGGCTCTCATCATTCAGATATAGAACGGCCATCATAGACCTCTACAACCGAAATTGGGCTATATGAAGCACGTTCCCCATGGCCATGATGGGACCCAATCGTCAATTTCATGCAGAATAACGGAGTGTAGAGTCTTGAAATCAAATAGGAAGGAGCAAGGGTTTCGGGGAGGGCCCAAAAGGCGAATCCGATCCAATGTTAAGCAGGTTTTGAACGAGCCAGTACTGAAGATCCTAGTCAAGCAGTCAATGCTAACTGAAACACAACTTGAAACACTAATCATTGACCTTCTCGTGGAGGACAACTACGGAACTCACATTCCCTATGATGACAAGGCAGCATTTAGATCTCGCCGGGGTACTAGAACACGAGGAGTATCACGTGGAGCATTCAACCGAACACTGAACCAGGCACGGAGGAATCTAACGCGCTGTCTAAGTACAATGCTTCTACTAGCCTATCTTGGACTGTTTGAATTCGCAATATTCCGACCCTTTGAAGAGATAGCTGCAAGGATTGGAAACTACAGGCACATCCGCGACATACTAGGCAACAAGATTCAGTTATCAACCGAGGATGTCGAGAGCTACCGTGCGGCTGAACGTATGATTCTTGCAGCCCTGGATGAGCTTACTTCGTCTCTCGCGTTGAAATCCGATCTCTCTAAGAGAAGGCCCAGCCACACAATTGACTAGCTTTGGATAGATGTACTAGACCTGTGATTGCAGGAGAGTAAAAAAACGGTACGAATGTGTCGTATCATCGAAGACGCGTCGCAACGCCGGCTAAGTTTGTTTTCCCATCGGGTCGTTCATAGCCACATTGATCATCTTGGAGGTATATCTTGAGGAGATAGAGATGCCAACGATATTGCCTGAACTTGCCAAGGCAATCCGAAACTTCGGCATTGGCATGCCATCTTTGACACGACACACTCATACAGAACATAAACACAATGATACATAGTTCTAATCTTAGAACAGGGATTTCGCTCAAGATACATATACAAACAGCCTATTTGTAATACGGAACATACACATAATACAATTGTCTTATGTCTGGCCAACCTTTATCCTATTTGGATAAATCAGTGAATCTTGATTCAGGCAGTGACAGTGATAATGGTGGTCAAGGAGAATCCCTTGGATAGGCTACTGAAAGAAAGTAGAAAACGAGTTGCGGAAATTGAGGAGCGTGATAAGCTTAATGAGATTGCGAATGCAATTGGCGACCGAAGAGAACGGGACCTATTTGATCTCCTAGCCAACATCGAAGCCAGAAACGGATGGGAAACCGCAGTTCAGTTTCTAATCGAGTCGGCAAAATCCACATACTCAGCTCCAGTTGGCGCAGGGGGAAGCCAACGAAGAATTGAGCCTTTGAAGTATCGAGAAGTGATTTTCGCCACCTTCTCCTCCACGGGCTTGGAACCTGTGAATCATGATACAGTAGTGTTACTCGAAGAACTACGAAGTGAAGAGTCGATGGTGTCCGCTACACGCGCATTCACTGCTAGAGTTCAGAATCTGGCAATTGAACAATTCCAGAGTGGAGATGCCTTTTTCTTCGATTTGACGAGCATGAGCAGCTCTCTTCCAACAGACTTGATTGAAATGGCTGAAGCGATTAACAAGAAACGAATGCATGAGCTAATCATTCCGGTTAGCAGGGAACAAACACACCTGAAACAGCTATGGTACTCTGAGTATGGTCGGATAGCCTTGGCAGAACAAGGAGTCAAAGGAAACACATTTCCACTCTCCGATCTGGACTCCGTATTATCTGTAATACAACTAAGAACTGGCCACCGGCCAATGACCAAGGAAGATGACAGTCCCCTGGAAGTACCAGAGGTTTCACCAGCTAATGCTGAATATGGAAATCTTCTCACTATGATGATCAACCAAGACATCAATGGACTTGGCTTTCTTGGAAGCAAATACTCACTTCCTCTTCTTAGTACTGTACTAGATTCAGCTGCTGTTGATTACCAGCAAGACAAGTCCAACAATCTGTTCAGGAGGTTTATCTCTTGCATGAACAGCCATGTGCAAATTCGATCACTAAATTCACTTGCAACGTTTGAGCGAGTTATGCAACTAGACAACAGCCGCCTTGTGACACCAGTCACCATTGCTCTTGGGAATTTCTATCATGAATCTGCAGCTTCAGTCTTGATTGAGCTAGCATGTAGGACAAGGAATAAGGAAGTCGAAGCTAGTTCAATAACATCTATCGCAAACATTCACCGAAAGTGTCCTGAGGTTGAAGTCGTATTGGACAGGATCTTAGCATCGGAGTGCAGAAATCGTGGCAGACTAAAACGCTTACAGAAGAAGCTTCTAAAGACAAGCAGAAGCCAGTATTACAGCTAATATAATTATTACATGCCGTGAGCACGACAGACATAAATCAACTGGCCCTCTCGCGTGAGAATCATGAGCAAATCAAAAGGGAACGCAATGGAGGAAATTGGCAAGTTCTTCACACCTCATTCCGTTGCCTTAGTTGGAGCCTCATCTGACTACAGAAAGTTAGGTAACTCAATACTGATGAATCTCTTGGCTTCAGAAATACAGGTATATCCCGTTACCCGAAGTAAAGACCGTGTCCTTGGTGTTAAAGCGTATCCGGATTTGAGAAGCCTACCAGAACCCGTTGATCTGGTCATCATTGCGGTAGCTGCCAAGTACTGTGCAGAACTTATGTCAGAAATACAAGGCGCTGGGGCTAGACATGCAGTGGTGATATCCGGTGGATTCAGTGAAACTGGTCCTGAAGGAGAGAAGCTCGAAGAGGCGCTAGTCGCAGCTGCAAAAGAAGCCGATGTTAGAATCATAGGTCCGAACTGCGTTGGAGTATCCAACAGTCGAATCTTCAATGGCACATTTACTATGATGCCGGAGCGCGGCAATATAGCATTCCTGTCTCAGAGTGGCGCGCTTGGAGGCATGACGATCTATATGACGCGAGCGAAACGTATTGGCATAAGCAAGTTCGCTAGCGTTGGAAATGCAGCAGATGTGAGTTTCGATGAAATAATCGACTACTTTAGAACAGACCAAAAGTCTGCAGTCATTGCGGTCTACGTAGAAGGCGTCGATAATGGCAGGTCACTTTTCAATGCGCTACATAATGCTGCCAACGAAAAACCAGTTGTTGTTCTGAAAGGTGGTCGGAGTGATGTGGGTGGAATGGCTACACGGTCACACACCGGATCCATGGCCGGATCTCCGAAGTTGTTTGAAGGAATGATTCGCCAAGCTGGCTGTGTCACAGCCCCAACATTCGATTCATTACTTGAGATATGCAAGCTTTTTGATTATCAACCTCTTCCTGCGGGAAATCGTGTTGGTATTATTAGTAATACGGGTGGAGCGGGAGTTCTGGCCACGGATGCAGTGTCTGATTTCAATCTAGAAGTTCCGAATCTAGAAAGAAAAACGCGTCATGAACTTAAGCAGATTCTGTCTCCCATGGCGTCGACAGATAATCCAGTAGACGTAGTGGCAGGTGCTGGCCGAAAAGAGTATAGTATCACAACAGAGCTTTTGTTAAGAGATCCAAACATAGACATGCTGTTGGTGATTTGTGGCGTACCTACATTTGCAGGAATGACACAGACTGAACATGCAGCGGGCACTCTCGAAGGACTGCGAACAGCCGAAAGCGGGAAGCCTGTTGTCGGAATCTGGTTGGCGGGCGACGTTGGCCGACCTGGTAAGGACTTGCTAGAAATGAACAAAATACCATGTTATGACGACCCAGCACTAGCAGCTCTTTGCATGTCACGAGTGGCACAATACGCCGAGATGCATAGCTCTTCCAAGTAGGTCGTTGTGCTGATATTTCATGTATTACATGTATTAGAACCGACACCATTATGATTTCAGATGTCTTTCTGCAATAGTCGGAAACTCACCTATCACCGCTTCGCGCAGCGTACGCTCAACCCACATACTCAGGTTGATTGACTTCTCACTTCTCACAGCCTGCAAACAGCTTCTCAGGTCTATTGGAATGGAGAACGAAACAATGGGGCTCTTACGCTCACGGTTTGGTACAGCCTCAACATGCCCAACTTCATCTACTCTCTCTACAGAGGTGTGTGAGGGTCGACTTACTGCTGCTGTGGGCTCATCTTTCTTTCGTCTATCTTCTTCCTCTCGTCTATATTTACCTAGAACCACTTATTACACCTCCTTTAAGATACTGGCATAAGCTTCTGTCACAAGCTCGGCAATCTCTAAAGTAACAGCTGGATTTCCTGATTGTCTAAGCTTTTCTGCTGCCACCTGTTGGCACCCGCGCGCAAGCATTCGTATGTCGCGTGGATTTCCTCTGGCCGCACGATTAATCACCTCTACTGTTTTATCATCAAACGGATACAGGTCGAAACTAATGGAATCGAAGGTGTCAATCTTTCCTTTCGCGTACGCCAATCTGCGGCCAATGAATTCCTTCGCTTTTTGGTCATCAAGTGGCGGCACATCAAGTGGTTCAGTCCTGTGTGCAATCTGCGGCAGGAAGTTGAGCATGGCATTCCAATACTCCATTGTTCCGCTCATGATGAGCGTGATAATGGGCTCATCAAGTGTGTCTCCTCGATGTGAACCGACCATCTCTTCAGTAGGCAAATCTGCCAAATATCGCAATTTGTGGAAAGCGGCCTCTTGGTTGTCAGCAACATCTTCTATGAATAGGGCTGTACGACACTTGTCCTGGACATACCTTCTTAGGCTCTCTTTGGCAACGGCCTCTATAATCTGACTTGACTCCCATGACCGACGATACTTAATCCTTAGAGAATCAGCTATTGCTGCCGACATCTGCTTCTCATAGAGACCGGTCATTCCGACATAGCCCGTGACAAACTTGTTGCCACGTCTGTCTGCCAAGGTGGGCAAGTCTCGAAGAGCCAATAACATCAAAGTACTCTTGCCAGATCCCACTGGACCCCTTAGGAATACATGACGCTCATTCGTAAGAATCAAATCAACGATACTGTCAAGGAACGTTGGGTGTTCAATGTATAACCTTGAATCCGGCATCTTGTAACCCCGGAATGGCGAAGACCGACAGCTAACAGCCTCTTCCCACGCACGCAGAACTTCCTTTCTAGTGTTGAAGTGCCTGATCAAAGCGCTTTCATGGATGGCAATAGTCATCTTGTTTTGCCCTCTTGTATCACAAGTACTCCTTGTAATACAGTTTCTGCCATTCATTATTTCGATTTAAATAGTATGGTAGATTACCCGGGTTATACCAAACACATCACAATGAACGATAACCTTTTTCAAGCAGACCAAATTGAAGAACGCAACCGGGAACGGTGACCAGAACCGGTGTGACAAGGAGTCAAGTGAAATGGACATCAATCGAACTCAACACATACTAAACTCATTGATGATTCTTTCCTTTTTGATATTCGGAGGTTTCTCAGGTGTGCTACTCATCACAGGTGCACCTCTCACGAGTTCAACGGTTGCACTCCCATTCGCTTTCCTCTTCCTTTGCATCATGACTCTCATAGTCACCGGACAGATTGACGAGAAACCTAAGATGATTGAGAAGTATCTACGCGAATGGCTCATTGTTTGCATCTTCGGTGTCATACTGGCAACCTTGGCCTTTGCACTTGCCTGATGTTCAACACAAGAGTTTTAGGAACTCTAGAATTGAGCTATTCATTAGAGTAATAGGTACAGAATCTGATCTTTTCTGTAGAAGTGAACCCAATGAGCAAAATCCTACCGGGCACGAAGACAACACGTATGGAACTGCTTCGTCTCAAGAACAGGAAACGACTAGCTCAGCGTGGCTATGATCTTCTCAAAGAAAAGCTAGATTCGTTAATCATGGAGTTCTTCAACTCGATTGCAGCAATCAAACAGTCTCGTGAAGCAATGGAAGAATCATTGGCTGAGGCATTCTCAGCACTCACTCAGGCTAAGATGATTATGGGACCATCAAGAGTTGTGGAGTTCGCTCATGCAAGTCAGGTACGCGCCGACCTCCGAATCACCACTCGTTCAATGATGGGGGTTCGTGTTCCTGTTCTAGCAGTTCAGCAGCGTTACCCAGATCTTCCTTATTCATTGGTTGACTCAAGCGCAAGATTAGATACAATGAGCACGAAATTTAAAGATGCACTGAGAGCCATTGTTAGACTTGCTGAGATCGAAGCAACTGTGAAACGACTTGCTCTTGAGATTGAACGAACAAAGAGAAGGGTTTCCGCTCTCGAAACCATTGTCATCCCGAGATTAGAGGCCACAACTAGACACGTGAAGCTGGCTCTGGAGGAAAGAGAACGAGAAGATTTCTTCAGAACCAAGATCATACGAGACCGGATTGCTGCAGAAGAGTAACTAGCCATGACGAATCTTCAGTATCGCAGAAGCTAAGTCCCCCTTGCTCTCCTTCAGAGCTTCTATAGCATCATCAATACTAGCTCCAGTCTGACTTGCCACCAAGGCTGCATCTTCCATAGGAATTTCTATTTCGATGTCTATGGGCACCTCCTCGGCTTCAACGCTGGCGGTAAGTCCGCGTTCTGTCTTCATACCAGATACCTGAAACGATTCACTACCTGATTGTTTAATCATCATTACTTGGGGATTCGATATGAGCCATTCCTTATCTTCAAACCTAAACAGGACTTCTTTCACGCCTGCAATATCCTTTTGCTCGATTCCCGCCTTCTTCATCATCCGAGACATTTGTTTTGGTGACATACCTCTGAATCCCATTGAATCACACCTCAGTCAATTGATCTCTTGGTCATGGACTTAGTATCCAATTTCATCATACGTGGTCGTTCGTACATGATAAAATGCTTGTGCTTAATTTCATCATGTACGAATAGGCGTGGCATGGATATCAAACACGTAGTGCTCAATACCGGGAGAGTAGTGCTTCACCTCTCGTACAGAAAACGCAGTGTTAAAACCCTGTTCCATTGCAGTAGTATTAATTGTATTACCGACGATCGGGATGTTTCTCTTTGGTAATGCAGCGTGAAGATACACATACCCACCATCCTCACTCAATGACTTCAAAGCGTAAGGCAGATACTCGATGGTGTTGTGAAGATATCCTAAAATCACTCGATTCGCCTCATTAACCGGGTGCATCTTTCTACAGTCACCAAGCAGAGCTTGCATTCTGTCTTCCACTCCATTCAACTTGATATTCTCAACAAGAAAGCGGTGCGCCTCCGGGTTGATTTCAATGGCTACCACCCTGGATCTAGTCTTCTTAGCGATATGCAGAGAAAACTGTCCTACGCATGCAAACATATCAAGGATCATCTCATCTCCTTCAATCATGTTGGATAAGCGCATTCTCTCGGCGACATTTCCCCCCGAAAAAGTTAGCTGCAGCGGATCAAGTCGGAACAACACTCCTCCCTCAACATGCTCAGTAACAGTATTGGAGTCACCTGCTACTAGCCTATACCCTGGCTTACGCATGATTCCTATCGTTGGATCTGTTTTGACTGCCACTGAGCGGATTCTATAGTCAAACTCCATTGTAGCTTCTGCGATCAGCTGTGCAAATTCACCCAGCCTTTCATGAAGCTGTAGTAGGGCAACATGTCCTACGATTTGAAAACCCGAAGGAATCGGAACACTCTCTGGAAGACGATTACCAATCCTTTTTTTGAGGAACTCTCGATAACGCATGGCATATAGACTCTGAGCTCATCCATTACTTAACAATAGATGTTGCTTGGGAACTTCTCTTTCTGTCGCTCCTGAATCTTCTTTATTGCATTGAAAAAGTCGTTCTGAGTGACACACCCTCTATCCTCACTGATCGCAAACATGCCAGCTTCTGTGCAGACAGCCTTGATATCAGCTCCCGACATTTTGTCACTCAAGGATACCAATGGGTTATAGCTAAATTCTGGTTCGATATTCATTCTACGAGTGTGAATGGCGAAAATCATATCTCTGCCCTTGTCATCAGGTAGCGGAAAATCAATAATCCGGTCAAAGCGTCCAGGCCTAAGCAAGGCCGGGTCCAATATGTCGGGTCTATTTGTGGCTCCAATCACAGCAACTTGTCCACGAGAAGCAAACCCATCTAGCTCGCTGAGCAATTGCATGAGAGTGCGCTGCACTTCACGGTCTCCCGAAGTCGCTACATCAAGTCGGTGAGAGCCCACTGCATCCAATTCATCTATGAAGATTATCGCAGGAGCCTTATCTTTCGCGAGCAAGAATACCTCTCGTACTAATCTAGCCCCTTCCCCTATGAACTTCTGGACTAATTCAGAACCAATCACACGGATAAAGGTAGCCGTGGTTTCATGAGCAACTGCCCTAGCAGCCAGAGTCTTACCTGTACCAGGGGGACCAGTGAGCAATACGCCACGAGGTGGGTCAATGCCAACCCTCTCAAACAACTCCGGTTTCAGAAGAGGTAGTTCAACAGTCCCCTTAAGATCATCAAGCTGCTTATCCAAGCCTCCAATATCTGAATACGAAACGTCTGGAGCAACTTCAATCTCCATGGCTCGAATCATTGGGTCTCGTGGGGGCGGAAGCTCCTGAGTTACAGCAAATGATCGCTGATTCAGAGCAACTCGCATACCTGGTGAAAGCCGGTCTCTCGAGATTGAAGATGCTATATGCACAACGAAGTTAGGTCCGGTAGAGCTTTTCACAACAACCCTTCCATCGTCAAGCATCTCAACTACAGTCGCAGTAATGAGCGGGGACTGTCGGAGTTTCTCAAGTTCTGTTCTCAGGGTTTGAGTTTCCTTCTCCAATCGACTGCGCTCGGCATGCAGTATCTGTTTTTCTGTTTCGAGAGCACGAAGTCGGCGTTCTAGATGCCGAGTATAGGTTTCGGTGTAGGTTGAATCATCAATGCTGCCCTCTTTCTTTGCATCTGTAGTCCCTGGCAATGAAGGTCACCTCACGTTTTCTTCGATTGCTCAGGATTTAAGGATTCCTTTGAAGAAGTACCATTGGCGGTAGCTTCTGGTTCCAAATGAGAGTCTGAGCCGCCACGTTGGCAATGCTTATCTAGTGAGATACAATAGAGTTACTTGAAGAGGGATACTCCCATGCCCAGCTGTGAGTTGTGTGGTCGAAATATGAAAGGGGCTGGCCGTGAAGTCACCATAGAGGGTGCGGACATGCTTGTATGCCCACAGTGTGCCGTCAAGTTTGGAAGACACACAATGAATTCCACTTCAAGGAGAGTCCATTCAGCTCCGAAAAATCCGTCTTGGATAGGCAGCCCGTCTGAGCCTTCAAGGGCTTCTCCTACTTCAGCACCTCCACGAGCTCGCGCCAAGCAAAGGCCAAAGCCCAGGGGTGCTTTACTCGAGGATATGATTTTGATTGAGGACTACGCACAGGCTATTCGGGGTGCTAGGCAGAAGAAGAATCTGAACCAAGATGAGCTTGCCCAGAAAGTTGGTGAGAGAGTTTCTACTCTCCAAGGTATTGAAACTGGCAGGCTAAAGCCCACCAAGAAGACGATTCGTGGATTAGAGAGAGAGCTTGAAATCTCTCTGCTGGAATCTATCGGACCTGTACCGATAAAGAGTGACCGAGTGAGGTTAGAAGGAAGCCCCACTCTCGGAGATGTTGTACGTATCAAACGAAAGAAGTCCCAGAAAGACGAAGCCAAGTAATAGCTCTTATATAGTATCTAAGCCATTACTATTACAGGGCCAAATATCTCAACTAGGATATTCTCGATGATAGTACGAAACTAGTCGGCCATACGGATTCAATATGTTAAGGTGATTACTTCCATGGTACACAGCTCCTTCAATCATGACCTCTTCCGTCTCGTAGTGGAGGAGATAGCTGGGAAAGAGGGCGTCGATGTATCAACAGTTCTTGTGAACTCTGAAGAAACAACCGATGAGGAAATCGCTACAAAGACTGATCTAAAGCTGAATGTAGTTCGCAGAATACTATACAAACTGCACGACAATCATCTCGCATCCTACAGACGGATCCGTGATACTAACACTGGTTGGTTTCTGTATTACTGGCGTATCGACCCGAAAAAGGCTCAATCTCTCGTGAACCGGAAGAAATGGATGGTCTTAAACCTTTTAGAACAAAGACTAGAACACGAGAGTAACAACGATTTGTACACCTGTGTGAACAGGGACTCCTCACCGGTCCCCTTTGAGGAAGCAATGAACCTCTCGTTCCGGTGTCCTGCATGCAATAGCCAACTGGAGTATGTAAACAACGAGAAGGCAATCAACTTTCTCCGCAAGCGCGTGGAAGATCTCAGAGCTGACCTGAAAGCCCCCTCATAGTATCTTCATATCATAAGGCACTGGGTCCCGTACAAAAGGTACTTAGCAATTGCATAGATGCCATCATTGTCAGGATAGGCTTTCTTTGAAGATAACACTCATTGCTCGAGCATACGGCCCATACAGAGGGCGGTTACTAGGTCTAATGAAATCCGAGATTGCTAACATGATCTCAGAACTCGACGCAGAGGTGCAGAAGGCAGCTACTGACAAGAGAGGTCACATCATACTCTCTATCACAGGAGAAGACGAAGAATTCATTGCTAATCTTCTGGATCGCGAGTACGGCATAATACCAAGACCAGAGAAGCTCATGATTGGACAAGTTGAAAATGGGTACCTTGTGGACGTCGGCGAAGTAGGGTATGGACTATACGTGAATGTTGGTGTTTCGAAACCGAGTCGTATGGACGCTTTGCTGCCACTACACAAGATTCGCAACCAGTTTGAGATGCCAAAGACTCCTCTGAGAAAAATCGCCAAAGCCCTTATCCTTGTTGATAATCTTCCTGTTGAAATAGTATTGACCGGCATTGACATTCATAATTCCAAGATTGAAGCGGAGTTCAGCAAGCAGACTCTTGATAGAATCAAGAGGTGGAGCAAGGACGATCATGAACGCCTTCTTGTCTTCGGTGTTACAAGAGAGTTACTTGACAGAGTTATCTCAAAATCGGGCCACGAAGGGGACATCTACAGAGTTGAAAGGATTGGTCCTTTCGAGTATTCTCTAAGATGCAAACGAAGCACACGTGCTTCAGGGATAGTCACAGCCATAGGGCCCAAACTAAGGGGCGTTCCGATGCATTTGATCATTCCACGCGAAATGGAGGCGATTCGCGATGCCAAGGCTTGATGTCTGGCTCACAGAACAAGGACTATTCTCATCTCGCCAGGTGGCAAAACGTGCAATACGAGCTGGCGGTGTTACGGTCGATGGAAAACTAGCCAAACCGTCGACTTGGATTTCAGGCAAAGAAGAGGTTTTGGTTGATGACTGTGTGTCCAATGCTCCACAGGGTTATTCCAAACTTGTGGCAATTGAATTCGCACTTGACATTCAGTTTGCTAGCCCTGGTATCTTGGCTCTCGATATCGGCAGTTCAGCTGGTGGATTCTTGACCTATCTGGCAGAGAAGGGCGCCAAAGTTATCGGTCTCGAATTCTCAGAAGATTTTGTTGTTCAATTGAGCGATATCTCGAAAACATTTCCAGAAGTTTCGATTCTCATGTGTGATGCATTTGAAGTGGACCCTATGATTATCTGCGGCCCAAACGAACTCGATCTTCTACTCATTGACGTCACAACAGACCCCGATAATACAATCACCTTGACAAAGCGATTTACGCCCTTGCTGAAGAGGGGCGGTATGATCGTCGTAGCGATGAAAATCAAGCCAACAAGTGAGGAATTACATGTTCTACAAGATAAACTGGCTAAGCACGGTTATAGAAACATTCAGAAGGTCGTACTGAATCAATCTCGCCAAGAAGTGCATCTAATCGCCACTCACCAGTAAGCAATGCTTTTATTCAGCCTACTATTTGGCACGCTTCGCAGGGGCGGTAGTCTAGCCCGGCTATGATGTCTCGCTTACACCGAGAATCCAATGAGCATCAAGCTTGTTGGTCTCGAAGGTCGCTGGTTCAAATCCGGCCCGCCCCACCATACTTCTGATAAACCTGTCATCAATCACCAAAGCATTGAAGAGCCAATTCGCTAGCCCAAAGACTTGCGGTGAGTTCCTGCGGGTTTGACCATAGAAAGCGGGAGTAGCCAAGACTGGTCAAAGGCGGCGGACTTAAGATCGTATGAAGATCAGGGGTCATTCGAATGAGATATCCGCTCCCGTAGGGGTCCGTGGGTTCAAGTCCCACCTCCCGCACCAATCCTTCTATGAGTGAACTGTCCATTGAGATGTTCTTGACCATTCACCCATAGATTCAATAGCTCACCACATTGGGCGAAGCACCAAGATGCTATTTCTTGAGGCTCTAATTACATCGTCGGCTTTGATTCTCCTGACCGAAATCGGTGACAAGACAATGATCACGACCATGTGTCTTGGTGCTCAACATAGACACCCTGCCATAGTACTACTTGTTGCCATGCTTGCTCTTACAAGTTCGACGCTGATTGCAGTAGCCATTGGATTCGTCTTATCATCAACCCTTCCACTCGAGGTCATCTTATACCTATCCGCAGCTCTCTTCATTTGCCTAGGGATTCATACGCTGGTCCGGAGAATACCTGAGCAGACAGACAGCTGTGATAATCCCCAATCTCTCCTGAGCATGTTCTCCCTAATCTTCTTCTCCGAGCTCGGCGATAAGAGCCAAATTGCAGTCTTGGGCTTGGCCACCCAGTCTCAGTTCCCAGTTATGGTTCTTGCAGGGGCACTCATTGGCTTTCTCGTTGTCAATAGCATCGGGGCATTCGCAGGGGACCGGCTTGCTAATGTCATTTCAATGGGCACAATAAGGAAAGTGTCTGGTTTCGTATTCATTCTCTTTGGAGTGCTTATGCTGCTTGGCTTCATCTGATACTTCTAGGCACAAGATATCTTCTGAGCGAAGATTTATGACCCCACCAAGGGCGAAGAACTGCAGAACTCAAAGGTGAGGCTGGCATTGACTCTGAATGACTCTGGTTATAGGGGCCTGGTTCTTGAGAAACTATCCGCTGTTGGCGCAAAGGTCGGTGACACAATCACAATTGGCCATCAGGGACGAGAGCATGTAGGCATTCTCATGCCTCGTGCACAGGTTGGACGCGATCCCGATCATGTGGTGATAAAGCTCGTTTCCGGATACAATGTTGGCATTCGGTTGAATGAGTTGTCTGAAATTCACTTGACTAAATCGGGAAAGAAAAGAAAGCGTACAGCAGAAAAGACTGCATCCAAAGCACAATCCGGTCTGCCTACTGTTTCAATCCTGAGTACTGGGGGTACGATTGCAAGCAAGGTGGACTATCAGACTGGCGCTGTCAATCCCGCATTGTCAGCACAGGACCTCTATGATACAGTTCCTGAGCTCAAGGACCATGCAAATATTCACGCTCGCATTGTAATGAGCGTTCTTTCAGAGAACATTCAACCTGCCGATTGGACGAAGATTGCTAGGAGTGTTTCATCCGAAATCAAGAAGAGCGTAGATGGAGTTATCATTGCGCATGGCACAGATACACTCGGAATCACTTCTGCCGCGCTTGCATTTGCACTCCAAGACCTACCTGTTCCAGTCGTTCTTGTGGGCTCCCAAAGGTCATCTGATAGACCATCTTCTGATGCTGCTATGAATCTAATCAGAGCAACTGATTTCGTTGGACACGCGAATGCGGCGGAGGTAATGGTGGTGATGCATGGCGAAACAGATGATACGTTCGCATATGCACACAGGGGAACTCGAGTGCGTAAATGCCACACTAGCAGAAGGGATGCTTTCCAGTCAGTCAACTACAGTCCCCTATTCAGAATAGATGAAACTGGCATAGCTGAGCTGTCTGCTCCTCTTCTGCGACGAAACCCCAAGCGCAATTTCAAGATGAAGCCCAAGTTTGATGATCGAGTCACTATCGTGAACACTTTTCCAGGAATAAGCTCGGATGTGATTGACTCGTACGTCGATAACGGGTATAGAGGACTTGTACTGGCTGGAACTGGTCTTGGACATGCCCCTGAACACATTCATCCCGCACTGAAACGAGCCATAGATGCTGGCGTCATTGTGGCCATGACAAGCCAATGCATCTGGGGGCGTGTCAACATGAATGTATATCGGCCAGGCGTGGAGATGCTCGAAATGGGCATCATACCATGCGAAAATATGCTCACCGAAACAGCGACTGTCAAGCTAATGTGGCTTCTTGCAAACACGAAGACTGTAGAGAAGGCACATGCTGCAATGTCTGAGTCAATCATTGGTGAAATAAGCAGGCGAACTGAGCAGTCCGAGTATAGAATACAGTCGGAGGTCTGTTGAGTGAGCGACGAAGGTCGCTATAGAGAAATTGGTTTGATGGTGGGACTTGAACTTCATCAGCAACTAAACACATCTCGCAAACTCTTCTGCCACTGTCCAACAGTGATTCGTGACGACAAGCCGCACGGGGGTTTTGTAAGAAGGCTCAGGCCCACACAGAGCGAAATGGGTGCGGTCGACCCCGCAGCACTCTTTGAGTTTCAGAGGAAGAAGAAATTCTATTACGAGTATTACAATGACACAACATGCTTGGTTGAAGCTGACGAGGAACCCCCTCACAACCTGTGTGAAGAGTCCATAGATGTGGCTCTTACAATGGCTACCTTCCTAGGCTCATCTCCGCTAGATGAGATACATGCAATGAGGAAAATAGTGATAGATGGTAGCAACACGACCGGCTTTCAACGCACAGCCGTTATTGCCATGGGTGGTAAGATCTTGGTGGGGACCAAGGAAATCGGTATACTGGCAATTAGCCTTGAAGAGGACGCGGCCCGCAAAATCTCAGATGATGACAAAGAGAACATGAAGATATTTCGACTGGACAGATTAGGCATTCCTCTGATTGAAGTCGCAACAGCTCCTGACATCAGAACTCCCTCCGAGGCTCAAGAAACCGCTTTGGCGATTGGTCTGCTTTTGAGGTCCACCGGGAAGGTAAAGCGTGGACTTGGCACAATCCGTCAAGACGTTAACGTGTCCATCAAGGGAGGGGCTATTATCGAGATTAAGGGATTTCAACAACTCGATATGCTATCTACTCTTGTCGAACTAGAAGCCCTTAGGCAGAAGTGCTTGTTGGAGATACGAGACGCCCTACATGAGAGGAACATCTCTCCTAAACAGATTATGAGCAAGCCAAAAGATGTCAGCGATATCTTTGCAGATTCAAGCTCCAAGATGATCAAGAAGGCGTTGAAGGCCGGGCACACGATCTACGGAGTGCGGCTTCTAGGCTTTGCTGGTCTGGTAGGGCGTGAGGTGCAACCTGAGCGTAGGCTTGGTACAGAACTATCAGACTATGCCAAGTTCTGGGGTGACGTAGGAGGCATCTTTCATACAGACGAACTGCCAGGATACGGAATATCCGCACAAGAAGTAGCCCAACTAAGAGAAGCCGTAAGCGCAGGGTTTCAAGATGCTGTGGTAATAGTCGCAGCCCCGATGCGCAAGTGCGTGGATGCGCTTGAAGCAGTAGTAAAGCGAGCACGTGAGGCAATTGAAGGTGTGCCAACTGAAACCCGAACTCCACTGCCTAATGGAACGACGAAGTATGCACGCCCTCGCCCTGGTGCAGAAAGAATGTATCCGGAAACCGACGTGCGGCCCGTGAAAATAGCGCAGTCCCGTTTGAAGCGGATTAGGAAAAACATGCCTGAAACCCTTAACAGCAAAGAGAAGCGATTCATCAAGGAATACGGTCTCAGCAAGGACCTTGCTTCGCAGATGGTGCGTTCTCTGAATCTATCACTCTTTGAGCAAATCATAGGCGAGATGGAAGTCCCTGCAACACTGGTAGCCGTAACACTGGAGAATACTGTCGTAAGTCTTCATCGCGATGGCGTTCCTATTGAACGATTGGAGGATAATCACTTCCGGCAGCTCTTCGAATGTGTTACTAAGGCTAAAGCTTCTCCAGATGCAATCCCTGCAATTCTGACACATCTTGCAAATAATCCCACTTCTGGGATTCAAGATGCGCTGGATGCAACAGACCTTGGCAAGATAGATACTACCGAGCTCGAGAACTTGGTTCGAGAGATAGTGGAGGACCGAATTGACTTCGTACGCGAACAAGGAGAGAGAGCACTCGGTGGGCTCATGGGTGTTGCAATGAAGCGGCTAAGAGGAAAGGCTGACGGGAAAGCTATCAAGAAGCTTCTTGCAGCCGAGATTCAACGTGTTCTTGCGTCCGCTGAAGAATAGTTTTAAGAGCCCATACCATTGGCCCGTTTAACCTGAATCACGTGCCGCGGTGGCCTAGCTTGGTTAGGGCGCGAGACTCATAATCTTGCTGGATCTTTCCGGTAAAAATCATGGGGTCATTGTCTCAAGCCTGACCCGAGATGAGAAATCTCGAAGTCGAGGGCTCGAATCCCTCCCGCGGCACCAACACTTACTGCGGCTTTGCAGGTATGTTTTTGTGGGTGCTTAGTTTCACGGTAAGGATGAGGTTCGTACTGTAGAAAGAGAGGTTACTTGGAATGAAACTTCCCTTCAAGACCCTTGATAACGTTAAAACCGAAGGAAAGCGTGTTTTGGTTCGTGTCGACATTAACTGCTCTGTTGACCCAGATACTAAGAAGATAACCGACGATTCTAGAATTGATGCGATTGTTCCTACACTCAAAGAATTGTCCAAAAGCAAGGTTGTGTTGATGGCACACCAAGGTCGTCCGGGCAGTGATGACTTCATATCGCTTGATCAACATGCAGCGATTCTCAAGAAACTGGGTTTCAATGTGAGCTTCGTGGATGACATTTTCGGAGATAAAGCCAAGGCGGCCATAGAAAAGGTGCAGGTAGGGGAGGTACTTGTTCTCCAAAACGTGAGGATGTTCGAGGGTGAACTCAAGAAGGCACCACCAGACGAAGTTGCAAAAGAGGCAATTGTCCAAGAGCTTTATCCCTTGTTTGACCTGTTCGTGAATGATGCGTTTGGTGCAGCACACAGGTCTCAAGCATCCCTTGTCGGTTTCACAACAGTACTGCCTTCAGTTGCAGGTCGGCTTGTCGAGAAGGAAATTCGCACATTGACCGATGCCACTGCCACAGAACAGCATCCTTGGATTCTCGTATTCGGAGGAGCTAAGGTGGCTGACAAGGTGAATACTCTAGACAAATTATTGACCACTGGACGAGTAGACAAGGCACTACTAGGAGGCCTTCTTGGGCAGCTGTTCTTAATTGCAAAGGGCTTGATCCCAATCGCATATGCTGCGCCCATCAAGGGTTTCGAATCAGCAGTGCAAACAGCAAAAGAGCTCCTAGAGAAATATCCGGACATATTAGTTCTCCCAGAGGACGCAGCCGTTGAGAGAGATGGGAAGCGATTCGAATGCACCTTCAATGAGATGGACGGCAATCCATTCCTTGACATAGGTCCGTTCACAGCCAAGATGTACATGCGGATGATAAGTGGAGCTGCAGTGGTGTTCGCAAATGGTCCAATGGGCTATTTCGAGAAGAAGACATTTGCCAAGGGCACGATTAGTGTTCTAATCGGAATTGCTGAGTGTGAAGGTGTTACTGTTGTTGGCGGTGGGCATATGGGCGCCATGGCAATAAACGAGGGCTTCGCAGACAGAATCTCTCACATAAGTACTGGAGGTGGGGCTACCATCAACTTCCTGACCGGGAAAAAGCTAGATCTCGTGGTTGCGCTTGAAGAAGCTGCACGGAGGATGGGATAGTTATGCAACTGCTGGAATTCTCATACATTCTTATCATCTACCTAATCGCTGTGAACATCTTTACTCTCATCCTCATGTGGTGGGATAAGAGAAAAGCTAAGAAGAAAGAGTGGCGCATCGCAGAGGCCACACTCCTCCTGCTAGCATTCGTTGGTGGCGCATTGGGCCTATTCATCGGCCTGTTCAAATTTCGGCACAAAACTTTGAAACGGTCATTTCGAGCAGTTGCTATCATTGGCCTTATCATCTCCCTAATGATCTACTGGATTGCTTTCAGAATACTCACTTTCGGCCCTGTGCCAATGGTGTAAGATATTCAGCCAAGCCAATAGAATGAAGGTGAGTGCAGAAAAAAGCAGTGCAGCCGAATATCGGTCACACCAGAGCAAGAAATGTTGATGAGGGCACACTAGTGTACCCTCATGATTTCAGGGTTACCAAGGTTCCGGGCGTGGTCGTGCAGGGGCAGTCATATTACATCATAGTCAGATGTAATCAACACCTAATTACGAACACTGTATCTCATTTGCGAAATCTTACTCTCTCGCAATCACATAATTGCATATTGACGTTATCTTCTGTCCATAATTTGCTATGTCCTTATATCGCAAATTACGCGTACATCGATGTCCAATCAGTGAATCAATCTATAACACAGAGTAATGCGAGTACTGAAAGAGGTGGAGCCCCGGGCGAGATTCGAACTCGCGACCTGCTGATTACAAGTCAGCCGCTATAGCCCCTAAGCCACCGAGGCAGTCCTAAGTGAATCAAGCAGCATATTGGCTTTAAAGGCTGCTCTTCAAGACTTCTTCAACCGCACGTTTCCGACAGCAGGAGCGGTTACTACTTGTCATGATAGACATTGTCAATGATAATGGCATAGGCTAGTAGCATCAATCGGTCAACATCCAGATCCACAACATGAAGCGCATATCTGTCCTTGAAATTGAACATAGGTGCAAAAACATCGCGCCATTTGTCACCTTTTTTAATTTCTGCAAAGACTTTCTTCTTATCCCTCGGGTCAGTAATCCTAAAGTTCCACTTTGTGACGCCGCCTTGAGCCTTGTATATCATCTTGTCATCTGGGTCGTACATGTCAACTGAGCCACGAAATGCAACCATTGGCTTCTTTGCACGACCTATGAGCTGCCCATCTGGGGTTTTCACATCATAGATTGGCCGCACTGCGGCTAGTTTCTTGTTAATAATGCAGACTGGCGTTTCATCAGCATTTCGCAACTCGATCTCGGCACGTAATGATATTATCTTCCTCTTCATTATCCCAATTTTGTTGCCGTCTTTATCTAGAATCTCGCCCCCACCGAATTTCCAGGACTTCTCATGCATCACATAATGAGTTATTTTTGGGTCCAGCAAGTTCATCATCTGCACACTCCCTTGAGATATTCTCACACTACCTATTAAGCGAATCTCGGCCAGAATGAGGAATCACTGACACGTTCACAGGCATGCTCAGGTGGTGCATTCCATCACGCACATGTTTATGTGCCATTGAGCGCATCCAACTTACAGAAATCCGACCCTGGCACAAAGTCCCATATCACACGTGTGTCATACAAAGGCTAAATGCTACGGTAAAGCTCAAATAGCATACAGGATTTCGTCAAGGACGACATACAACTAGGTGATACCATTTGCAGTCGGATTCGTACTCCCAATTCACTCAAGCTATCGTTGACCTATTCATGGGGCTCTCCAACATGTTTCAACCCATGGGAATACCATTTGGCCCGATTGCTTGGTTCGTCATCGTTGTTACTATACCCATGGCCGTAGTCATAGCGTTTCTGTTGTACACCTATCGTTTCAAAGGCTCTGCCGGCCGCTTGCCTGATGGTGTGCAGAGAATCATTGCGTCAACTGGTGATGTTTCCTCGGGCATTGCAGGCACGAAAAAGGTGCGTTTCATCAAGACCCCTGGAGAGGCATTGGTCTTCCTCAAGATTGAAGAAAACGCAATTCAACAGGCTTTGGCTGCTGTTGATTACTATACTCAAGAAGGCGAGATAGACAGCTCGCTTCAAGACAAACTTGCTTCACTCTATCAGGATCGGCTTACTGCCGTACAGGCTGCAATTGCTAAAGACGAGGAGCTGAAGGCTATCGTGGATGCAGATTCCGCGATGGACCGAGCACGGTCTGATTACCTTCGGAAACTTGCAGCGATGTCTGGTACTACTGTAGAAGCAGACACTACTGAATCAGGCCCGCCCAGCGTTGGGGCACCAAGCGCAGCTGTGATTACACCAAGTGATGCAGCGGCTCCTTTAGCCCGTCCCCCAAGTGAAGGCGCACCTGATGGTGGACCTCCAGGCGGTGGTGCCCCTAGCGGTGGCGGCGCTCCGAGTGGTGGACTTTCAAGCGGCGGTGCACCTAGTGACGGCGCACTTAGTGGCGCTCCGAGTGGTGGACCTCCAGGCGGTGGTGCACCTAGTGGTGGCGGACCTCCAGGTGGCGGCGCTCCTAGTAGTGGGCCTCCCGGTGATGCACCTAGTAGCGGTATTCCAAGCGGTCCTCCAGGTGGCGGAGTCCCGAGTGGTCCTCCAGGTGGCACGCTAAGTGAGAAACCTTCTGGTGCACCTGGCAAAAGCTCTCTCCAGTCTGAGATGCTCGCAGAAATGGAACGTTTGCGAACCCTGATGAGCGGGGACTAATAGATCCGCCAGTCCTTGCATCCTTCCTTAGGATTCAGTGAATCTTAGATCGGATTCGATTGTCAGAAGCCTTTTTGAGTAGCCCACTCATGAAGCTCCGTATCACTGAGTTAAGGATGCTGACGACATGTCAGGTGCCAAGCTAAATGCAGTAAAGAGCGTCATCCCCCTGATTCCCAAAAGTGGGGCAATAGGTTTGGGCAGTGGTTCCACTGTAGCAATCTTTGCAGAGGAACTCGGCCAACAGGTTTTGAATGGAAGTATCAACATAAGCGTTGTTCCAAGTTCCTATCAAGCCTATGAACTGGCTATAGAACATGGAATACCCCTCACGAATCTGGACTTGAATCCTGAATTACTTCTCACTATTGATGGCGCTGATGAAGTTGACAATAACCTTAACCTGACGAAGGGCGGAGGTGGCGCTCTCTTTCAGGAGAAGATAGTTGCATCGGCATCCAGGAAACTGATAATCATAGTGGACGAATCGAAATTGGTAAAGCGTCTTGGTACTAAGTTCGAGATTCCAGTAGAAGTATTCCCATTCTCATTGAGTGTTGTTCGGAGGAAGATCGTGGAAATGGGAGTCACTCCGAACGTACGGCAAGCTCTGAAGAAGATGGGTCCCGTAGTAACTGACAATGGAAACTTCATTCTTGACCTCAAGTTTTCCAAACCAATCAGTGACCCAAGGCAGGTTGCAATAGACCTAAAGATGATTCCCGGTGTGATAGAAACCGGGCTCTTCATTGACATGGCAGACGAGGTGCATGTTGGCACAGAAACCGGTACGCGTGTGCTGAAGAAATGATGGCGGGCCCGCCCGGATTTGAACCGGGGACAACTTGCTTAGGAGGCAAGTGCCCTATCCATACTAGGCCACGGGCCCTCAGACGAAACCGTGCAATCAGTCAGTTGTTAAAGCTTTTGTAGTATTCTATCAGCGAAATGCTATTCCGCGATTTTTGCAGTGATTACTGAATTCTCCTCGAGGGCGTCAGCAAGCACACCACCCTGCCTAGTCTTGATTCGGATAGAACTCTCACCATTATGGCCAATGACCGTTGTTAGAAGGTAGTGGTCATCAGCAAAGACCTCTATCCTCATTTTTGCGAACTTCCGACCGGCAGTGATTGTGACTTTCTTCTTGGAGTAGCTCACACTGATTGGTACTGATTGCCCTGGGGCGCCTCGCTTGGGACCCCTACCGCGTTGCTTGACCTCAGACTGCATTCCACCCCTCACAGGTACTATAATCTTCTCACCTCCAAACGAGAAGATTTCATGCTCAAGAGCTCCCACCTCAAAATCACGTATTTCTATGACTGGCCTTGCTAAATCTCTCTGACTGCCGCCCATGCCTGTAGGAAGTTTCACTTTGAGAGTGAGTGAAGAAATTTTGGCAACGCGACCTGCTTCAATGTGAAGGACAGTATCAACTGTGCTGGGCAACTGACCAAGTTCGACTCTCCCGCCCAAGATAAGACGCTGAACTGCGTCAATGGCCGAACCGGCATGTACTACTCCCACCATGCCCACGCCCGCTGACCTGAGATCCGAATAGGCCTGAAAGTCAGCGTTTTTTCTAAGTTCATCGTAGATTACGTAGTCTGGGCGCACAAGCAATAAGATGTCTGCAGCCTTTTCCATACTGCCATCTAGTGGGGAATACTGCACGATGTCCTCTGTGACCTGAAGGTCTCGTGGTTGTTCAAGTGTCTTAACAACGTTACCTTTCCTACTGTAGAATTCCGCAAGAGCTGCAGCGAAAGTGCTTTTTCCTGAGCCTGGTGATCCAGAAACCAAGATACCCTCAGCTCGAGTTTCGAGTCGCATCATTAGTTTCGGACTAAGCCTATAGTCTCCAATATTCAGTTTGGTAATGGGACGAATCGCAGAGATTTCCATCTTGTCGGAGAATGGGGGCGTAGCAATCGCGATTCTCAGATTTCTAAGCTGAACCACAGCAGCCCCGTGCTCCTCTATCTCTATGAACGAGGCTTTGTCGTATCTTGCGCTCTCCATTATCGCTTCTGCAAGAATTTCCATTTCCTCACATGTAAGAATCCGATCGGACAGCTCAACAAGATCCCAATTGCCTGGTTCACCACGTTTAGCTCTGGGCGGATTGTTTTCAACGAGATGAACCGACATTGTATGGTCATCAAAGAAGGCTTCAAGTTTCACAATCTCCTCATTTTTGAATTCCGCATCATCAGAGCTGTCTGTCATTCGCTTTCACCATCACGATTCTATAGAATTGTCTGTGAAACCCTATAATAATTTACTTCACCATTCTGGTCCACAAGGGCGAACACAAGTTTCTTCCTAGCGGCAGAGGCAGCTTCTGTCACTCTATCCAATTCATCGAGAGTTATGGAAACTCCTTCCTTGAGTACGTAAATCAACTGCTTTGCTGGTGTGGTGCCAGGTTTGTCTCCGCGTGCATAGACTCGAAAGCCTAATCCTCCTCCGAATCCCTGACGGACTGCAAATCCCCTGCTTCTTAGGTCTCGAAAGACCAAGTAATTGACCCACAGTTCAGGATTTCTATCCATCAATTCACTGACAATATAACTGGCTTGAATTCTCTCTTCGGCGGCATTCTTGGCGACAACCCTTTTCCAATCAATCAGGTGTATGAGTTCAATCGGCTCAAGCTCCAGCCTGCCATCGTCAAGTCTAACACCATAGAAACCCTGACGTGATATCCGGTCTGCATCTTCCTTTGCAACATAGCCTTTCTGCCCATCGAAAATGGCTTCAGCTGGTTCAGCTTCCGATTCTGGAGGTTCTTCTGCAACCTCATTGTCGTTGAATGGATCAATCAGCTCTAGATTTGGGCCTTCTTCGCCATCATCTGACAATTCTTAATCGCCTGTTTTACCTAGGCCCGGTCGTTCCTGTGAAAAACCCTTCGACACACCAGATGACAACAACTAATAGCCGACTCAAGAAACTGCAGGTTCGTGATAGACATCGGGGCCCGCCTGAAGGAGTTCATCTCTGGCACAAGACGTGTTGCAGTCCTGGGAATTGGAAATGACCTGCGGACGGACGACGGCATCGGTCCATTCATCATTGAAGAGCTGAACGTGGAGAGTTCAAGCTTGCTGATTGAGAATGTTGGATCGGTTCCTGAGGCCTTCGCACGACCGCTTGCAAAGTTTAAGGCTGAAAGAATCATAATGATAGATGCCGCAGATATGAAAAAACCGCCAGGTCATATCGAGTTAATCACAAAAGACAGGATAGGTGGGATTGCGATTAGCACACACAGCATGCCTTTGTCCTTTCTAATGATGTATCTGGAGCAGGAAACTGGCGCTCAGACGATCCTTCTTGGGATTCAGCCCCAAGACATCCAATTCGGGGAGGGACTGACCCCTGAGATAGGCAAGGTCGCTCAGAAGATTATTAGCACGTTAAACATTCTACTCTCCGACCATGTGCGAGGGCTGAAAGATGTTTAGGACAATCGAGTGGCTTGACGAAGAGCAGGCAGTCAGACTTGTCGACCAGACAAAGCTGCCTTTGGTGACTGGGCATATCATTACCACGAGTCATGAGAGAGTCGCTCATGCTATCAAAATAATGGAGGTTCGCGGTGCTCCTGCCATTGGGGCCGCTGCAGGAATGGGGATGGCACTGGCCGCAATCGAGAGCCACTCGAAAACAAAGGATGAGCTGCTCAGTTTTCTGGAAACGGCTGCTGTAACATTGAACACACGACCAACGGCTGTCAATCTCACTTGGGCCACATCACGTATGCTCAGTGTGGCACGAAACAGCGAAGGCAATGTGGATGATATAGTCAATATTCTGGTTCACGAAGCCAAAGAAATCGCTGAGGAAGATGTTCGTATGTGCAGAAGCATAGGTGAGCATGCATTACCTCTGATTAAGCCCGGCTTCACAATTCAGACGATATGCAATGCAGGGTCTCTTGCGACGGTACATCTTGGTACAGTAGGCGCAGTAATTCGCGTGGCTCACGAGAAGTATGATGGAAACATCAAAGTCTATGCAGCTGAAACTCGACCCAGACAACAGGGTGCCAGACTGACTGTGTTCGAATTGATGGAGGACGGAATAGATACAACACTCATAACAGATGGCATGATCGGTACAGTGTTTCGCGAAGGGCGAATTGATTGTTGTGTTGTGGGTGCCGATAGGATACTAAGAACGGGTCATGTGACCAACAAAATCGGAACATACACAATGGCAATCACCGCGAAATACCATAACATACCGTTCTACGTTGCAGCTCCAATGTCCACAATCGACATGGAAACCAATCCAGATGATATTGAGATCGAGGAGCGTAATGGAAATGAAGTTCGAATGATAGACGGCGAGTACATTACAGTCCCATCTGCCAAGGTGTACAATCCTGCATTTGACACGACACCTCCTGAGCTCATCACTGCTATCATCACGGACAAGGGAGTCGTAAGGAATCCTAACGGAAACAGAATGCGCAAAATGTATGAATCATAAATGTAGGTTCCTAGAGAGAAAATGCTTGGATGGTTCAAACAAACGTAAGGAACGTGCCGAACTTTTAAGCAGTCTTTTGGTGTAGTTTCATATCATCAACGGGGAAATCAAACACGTGACAATCAACGAAGGCGAAACTAGGATCATTCTATCAGAAACAGACATGGTTTCTATAGATTTATCGGCATTTTGTGAGCTTTCAACGTTAGAATCACTGAATTTCTCTCGGAATCACCTGAAGAACTTTACAAGCCGGATGCTGCAAATCCCTATCTGATGCTGATATTGCCCGAAGGAAGAAACACACAATGAGTGAATGGCTCTCTGTCTTGAAACACAATCCAATTGAGTGGCTCTTGGAATCCAACAATCCATCAGTTCGTTTCTTCACTTTGAAGGACCTTCTCGATTATGCTGATGATGACCCCGAAGTCCTGAAGGCAAGAAATGCAATCATGGATTATAGAAGGGTTTCCAAGATACTCAGCAAACAGAATCAAGAAGGACATTGGGAGTCTCCGGATAAGCCGTACCTACCGAAGTACAGGTCCTCCTACTGGCAAGTTATGATTCTTGGAATGCTAGGAGTCAACGAGTCCAATGTGCGAATTCAGAGGGCGATTAATCACATATTCCGATTTCAGCATACAGATGGAGGATTTACAGAACTCAGCGAGATAGGTGCACGGGAAGAGCACGAGTTTGTAAGCAAAAGATCCCGAGAGAAGGGCCGGGAACCACCTCCCTTTGATACTTGGGTCGAACCAAAGATTCGAGAGTCCGAGTTGACATGTCTGACTGGGAATGTAGTTCTTGCTCTAATCCGATTGGGTCACGCTGATGATGAGCGGGTGCTGAGAGCTCTCAAGTGGCTCGTCGAAGTACAGAATGTTGATGGCGGCTGGTTGTGCCCCTATTGGAAAGCACACATCAAGGACAAACACGGATGTTTCATGGGGACGATAACTCCTTTGCATGCATTCGCCGAGTTTCCCGCCAAGAACAGGGTTCCAGGAATGGAATCCTCCATCAGACGAGGTGCAGAATTCCTGTTAATGCATAGGCTATTCATGGCCGATCACCATGATTTCAAAGTGATAAAGGAGTCATGGCTCAGATTCGGCTTTCCTCAGTTTTTCTATGATATACTCCGAGGTCTATCCGTGGTCACAGAATTGGGTTATGCTACCGATTCAAGAATAGATGATGCACTAGAAATTCTTCTGCGAAAACAGAATAATGACGGGTCATGGAATCTTGAGAGTTCCCCCGTGTTACGAATGCAAACCACTCTAGAACAGAAAGGAGCTCCAAGCAAATGGATCACTCTGGATGCGCTTCGAATAGTAAGGAGAGTATTCGAAGCCAGAGGATCACTCTCAATCGACGAGCTGGAGCTAGTGCATCGCTAACCACTTTGCAGCATAGAAGTCCTTAAGAGTCGTTCAAGAGGAGCTAGAGTGAATTCAGGGCGCGTAGTCTAGTCTGGATAAGGCACCAGCCTTCGGAGTTGGGCATCCCAGGTTCGAATCCTGGCGCGCCCGCCATTCTCATTTTCAGCTCCTCCTCTTCCTACCATCATTGGAGCCCTGTGGAATAAGTCGAATAACAGAAAGAAACCAGAATTCCATCTTTTCGATGTTGCCTTTCATACATCCCGCAAGAAAACCGATGCTGATATCGATCACATCGAGTGTAAACCCTTTGGGCTCTTTTCACAGAGCCAATCTCCTCGGACAAGTTATTAGCAAAGGGGTACAAATCACAGTTGAGGGGAAGGTAAACCATTGATTGCGGTTCCGTATTCGGTGAAGCACGCAAGGTGGTTGAAAGTTAGTATATTCGGTCATTCTTCTATGCTCTATGGTCGGGACAGTTTACCTGACAGTTTCTCTGGAAACCTATGTTAGAGAACCAGTGGCAATCTGGGAGGAACTGGAAAATCCGTGGCGCGATACAGGCGATGGTTTCAGCGATATCGCCTTCCTTAATTCATCTCACGGGTGGGCAATTGGAAAGGGAGCTATTGGCACGGGGATAGGGGAAGGTGGCTGGGGAGTTGTG
>Ga0209986_10000027_pt1 | contig 115762 bp, 90 predicted proteins | sample BlataG_FD_183168 | JGI IMG/M metagenome (GOLD analysis project Ga0209986, IMG submission 183168) | Deep subsurface microbial communities from Black Sea to uncover new lineages of life (NeLLi) - Black_00105 metaG (SPAdes) (version 2) | ecosystem: Environmental > Aquatic > Marine > Oceanic >...
GGCTTGCAGACGGTGTAGCAGCGGGTTTTGGTTTCGTAGACCGGCTTGTTGACCGTGTAGCAGACGTTCTTGGTCCGCGTTTCCCAGACAGGCTTGCAGACGGTGTAGCAGCGGGTTTTGGTTTCGTAGACCGGCTTGTTGACCGTGTAGCAGACGTTCTTGGTCCGCGTTTCATAGACGGGCTTGCAGACCGTGTAGGAGCACGTTCGGTATTTTGTTTCATAGACCGGCTTACAGACCGTGTAGCGACATTCCCGGTAGCACGTTTCGGGGACGTATTTGACGCAGTTGATCGTCTTGGTTTCCCAAACGGGTTTGTAGCATGTTTTGTAACAGGTGTACTGCTGCTTCTCGTAAACCACTTCCTTGCAGGTTTTCATGACAGTGTGGCATTGCTGTTTGCAACAACCGTAGTCGGCCGTAGAAGCACACGGTCGGCAACAACGCAGACGCGCTGCTCCGCAATAGCCCGCTTCCGCAGGGCTCGCAAAAAGGAAGGGCAGTGTCGCGATAAACGATAGAATGAAGACTCGACGCATGGTTTTGCCTCCTCGTCCTGTCGTGCAATAGGTGGGCGCGAAATGTCTCATGTGTGTCATCCTGTGGTCAAAAGACCTGCGCCTTACAAATAACGCATAATCTGTATATTGTGGAACATGCCAAAGCTATTTAAATGATCGATAGTTCTCAGACACCCCAAAGCGTGTAATCTGAAGCATCTAGGACATCTATATCGTCACAATGAAAAGGTAGCTTGAGATATAGCGGATAAATAATCTAGGAAATTAAAGTAGGATTATTCGACAGCGTAATTTACAAAAGTCGTTTCACGTGCAATCTTTACGACGGACAGTTTTAATTTTTCGTTTGTGATGATTGCGATGGTTTTCTGGACTGTATGCGTCATCCGCCGCATCGCACCGAAATCTCTATCTTGGCCCCGTCGCTTGAGCGAGGAAAAAACCGCCAGCGACCAAGACCACCAGCAGGAACAAACTTGTGCAACCCGAAGTCGGGGACCGAGGCTTGCAAATCTGCGCAGCGGTTTTCGGGGGCCCCAGTCGGAAAAAACTTTCCTTCGCTACGGTGGCAAATGCAATAACTCCTCTACTGCAGAGCATTTGGGGTGCAGAGACCTTGCTTGGATACTGGGGATCAGGTTGTGATCTTTTGCAACCTGCCTTAGAGTGACGCACTTGAAGGCTTGGTGCGGAATCCATTTTCTGAAAGTGAGCGCTATGGGGGATTCAAGTCGCAAGGTCCCGGAAGAAGTGACTTTTGCCGCTGTACCCAAAGCGGTTGTCAGTCGTCTGAGTCTCTACCTCCGCGAACTCCAACACTTGTTAAGCGAAGGCAAGCAAACTGTTCGTTCCGGGGAGTTGGGCAACCGTCTTGGTTTTACCGATGCGCAGGTTCGAAAAGATTTGACGTACTTCGGCCAATTCGGCTATCCCGGAATTGGCTATCGTTCCGACGAATTAGTCCAGGCGATCCGGCATATTCTGGGGACCGACATCGAGTGGCGGGTCGTGATTGTCGGGATCGGTAATTTGGGCCGTGCTCTCTTGGGGTACAAGGGATTTGCCAGTCAAGGTTTTCAGATTGTTGCCGCGCTTGATACGGATCCACAAAAAACAGGAACGATTGTGGAGGGAGTGGAAATTCACGCTATTGATGATCTTGAGAAGGTTGTCAGGCAGCATCGAGTCCGTTTGGGAATGGTCGCGGTCCCTGCTCTGGCAGCCCAAAACGTGGTGGATCAACTCGTTGAGGCAGGGATCGACGGCATTGTCAATTTTGCACCGGTCACGATAAATTTACCCGAGCATGTGAGCCATGTGGGGGTCGATTTGGCGAGCGAATTGGAGCAAATCACGTTCGCGGTGGCCAAACGATTGCATGCCCAACACGATTCCTAAGCTTTTCGCAGAAAAATGCCGTAAAAACAGCCATGTTTCCACAGCGGACTTCCCGTAAATAGCCCTCTGGGATATACATTCACAAAGCCGCTACTGCCCGGTGGTGTAATGGTAACACTGCGGATTTTGATTCCGCCATTTCTGGTTCGAGTCCAGGCCGGGTAACTTTGGCCGCTGTGGGCCTCTTTTTTCACCTGCCCGCTTGTTTTACTGCTAGCATCCTCGCCCGTTTTGCTTGCATGTTTGCCGCGGTTGGCGAACTATTTGCCCATCTTCGTATGTTTCAGCATGGATCGAAGGAGTAAAATAATCTCCGGCGATTGCCCTCGTGGAAAAGGCAGTCGCGGCACAGAGCGCATTCTGGGACAGCGAGGCCGCAATGGCGAACGCGGAGCGGAGTTATTTGAGGACGCAGTTCAGGCGCCATCCGATCCTCGCGGTGGTTCTCGTCACGGTGTTCATTATTGTCCCTGGGGCGTTCATCATCAGTGGCCCTTGGATTGTGAGCACAACATCGCTTCGCCAAAAAATTGTCCCGTGGGTGGCACCGGACTTTAAAGGCGAATGTTCGATCGGCACCGCTTCATTCGGTTGGTTTTCGCCGATACAGCTTGAGGATGTCAACCTGGAAGGCCCGCAAGGCAACGCACTTTTAACAGGTGCGACAGTCCATCTCGACCGGACGCTTTTTGAACTCCTTGTCGAAGGCATGGGCGGGGCGACGCTCACGATTTCTGATCCCCAAATTTATTTGGTTGCCGATGAGAGTGCGACAAACTGGGAACGGGCACTCGAAACGCTTTTAGCACAACCAGCGTCAGAACGCCCTGCCCCTGCGATCACTGTAAAACTTGAAAATGGAATCGTCGATATTTCGAGTCCCGATCAAAGAGTCGGTAAAATAACCGACTGGAATCTTTTGGCACGTTACAGTCCGGAGGAGACTCTCCCGCTTACAGTAGAAACATCTGCAGCCATCACGGCAGCGCAATTTGCGGATACGACCGGCCAGCTTTCGGCCGTATTTCGGTTTGCCCCCTCCACGGACGAAACAGAACTACCGATAGGCGAACTCACATGGGAAACATCTGGCGTACAAATCGAGGCCCTCGGGCCGGTGCTGGCGCGCTTTTTACCAGAAACAACCGTTGCAGGTCATATCACTTCGATTGCCACACTCGACTGGCAGCAAGACGCTGTCCGTGTCGAAGCCAAGTTACTCAGTCGCGATTGCACATTCCATTCACCCTCTGTTTTCTCCGGCGAAACACTCTCGATGCAGCGTGGCAACCTTGAACTGCGAGCCACCAGCGAGGGAGATAAATTGAAGGTTGAAAAGTTACGTTTCGATTCGGACTTTGCCGAATTTGAACTGACTGCTCTTTGCCGCAACATGCTCCAATCGGATACGAGCCATGCGGAAAATTTACCTGTTTTGTTTGAGAAGGTGGAGGCCCAAGGAAAGTTGGATTTGCCGCGTATCGCTTCTCAACTTCCCTCCGCGCTGAGGCTCCGCGAACATGCGAAAATCGAATCCGGTCAGCTGCAATTCTCAGTTCAATTGGCTTCTTCAGAGAAGGGACGGGAGTGGAAGGCGGACGTGACAGCCTCCGAACTGGCTGCCACCGCCGATGGCCGTATGCTTCGCTGGGAGCAGCCGATAGCGGTAAAACTACAAATGCAACAGTCCCCGTCTGGTGATTGGAAGGGGGATGTTGCCTGTGTGAGCGACTATCTTGAGGTCAAGGCCAACGGTTCTCCTGAAGCGGGAACCGTTGCGGTGACTGTAGACTTAACGCAACTCGCAGAGGACCTCGAGCCACTTGTTGATCTCGGTGGTCTGGAGATGGCTGGTCGGATGCAAGCGAGCATAGATCTCGCACGGACAGGTTCCACACAAATCGACATCAACGGCCAGGGTATTGTCGAAGGCTTCCATCTTTCTTTACCGGAAGGGCAGCGTTTTGAAGATCAGCGAATGACCATCCGGTTGCAGGCTCAGGCTGCTTTATCGAAGAATAAGGTAGTCGCAGTGCATCAAGCAAATTTTCGTATCGACTCCACGGGGGACCATGCGGTTGTACGGTTGACTGACCCGGTAACGACGCCGCAACTGCTTGCCGGCCTGCCACTCGAAATTCAAGCAAGTGGCCAACTGGCATCCTGGCTTAAGCGGATATCGGTCGGGAAAATGTTTTTTACCGATTTGCCAAAGGGACACTTTGAAGCGGAGTTGCGAGGACGGTTTGCTGCAACCGATATTCAATTGGAGCAGGCGCATATCGAAATCAAGAATTTAAAGCTCCCACTTCAGACGGGGCAAATCGAGCAACCGAGTCTCATTCTTACCGGCAGTGGGAGATGGGATCGAGTCAACAATCAGATCGCAGACGTCGCTCTCGCACTACGCGCACCCGCATTTGCCGTTTGGACCGAAAAGTTGAACGTTCAAATTCCGGTGATCGAAGCACAGCAGACCAAGGGACAAAAATTCCCAGTGGCGACCGGGACAGTCTTTTTCCGCGGTGACCTTGCCTCACTGCAGCCCTGGATTGTTTCAAGCCAGAAAGACAGCGCTTTTTCTGTTAGCGGAAAAGCAGAAGGCAAGTTTGCGTTGGAAAGTAACGATCGGATGATTGCTTTGGAGCCCGAGTTGGCGATCCGAAATTTTTCTATTCAGCCCGCAGTGCGTAAGGATGCTTTGATCGCCACTCGTGGAAGTGAGTTGCAAATAAAGCCGACGCGACTCGATCCCATTTGGCAAGATCAACAACTCACTCTGAGCGGCCGCCTGGTGTATGATCATGCAGAAGATCGTCTACAGATTGAACGGCTGACAACCGGTTCGCGTGGCCTCGCAGTCCAGGACTTGGCGGGAACCATCGAAGGGGTTTCCCAGCGACCCGTTGTAAACCTTGAGGGGCAGTTGCTCTATGATCTCGCCCAGGTGACTCGGCTGCTGAATACGCACACCGATGATCAGTTAGTGATGGTCGGCAAGGGAACCCGGCCTATTTTTTATCGCGGACCGCTCGCGATCGATCCTGCAGCCAGTGCAGAGTCTACCGGAGACTGGTGGAAAGGTATCCAAGCAGGGGCTGGGTTTTCGTGGGACTTTTTTCAGTGCTTCGGTCTCCGTGGTGGTCAGGGGGCATTTCGGGCGGAACTAGAAAAGGGGATTGTGCGCGGGACGCGTCTTGAAATCCCTTTCGGTGGTGGGCAATTGCGGACCGTACCGTTTGTGCGATTCGATAGCGGTCCGGCAGTGCTTCTTTTAAGTCAGGACACCGCCCTTTCGCATGCACTTATTACCGAAGAGTTATGTCGCGATTGGTTGCAGTATCTGGCTCCCGTGATGGCGGATGCTACGCGCGCAGAGGGCCAGTTCTCAATTCAACTAACGCGATCGGTCATTCCCCTCGCAGCGCCGCGCACAGGGACGCTCGAGGGCACGTTCACGATCCATGAAGCGCAGATTCGTCCTGGCCCTGTGACGCAGAAGATTGCATCCATCGCCGCGAAAGTCGACGCGATCATCCATCGAAGACCAACGGCCAACCAGCCGGTTTTAAAAATTGCTCCACAAGAGATCCCTTTCCGCATGGTAGCGGGACGCGTCGAGCACCGCAATTTTGAGGTTGAAGTGGGGGATGTTGTCGTAAGGACAAGCGGATCGGTGGGCCTGGATCACACCTTGGATATGGTGGCTGAAATACCCATTCGTCAGAAATGGGTTGATCGCGATCCGATCCTTCGTGGGCTTGCTGGCCAAACGCTCAAGGTTCCTATTCGCGGAACGGTTCAGAATCCAAAACTTGATCCAAAAGCAATTGGTCAACTGAGCAAGCAGATGCTGCAGGGTGCTGCCGGCGGTTTGCTGAACGATGCGCTTGATCGTGGATTGCAAAAAGGACTCCAAGAGCTTTTTCGTTGACTTCAGGGCGAGATCGTGCCTAAGAGATCTTGTCCAAAGCGCGAATACTGTGGATTGCCAATCGACCACAAGATGCGGTAAACTCTAGAGCTTGCAGCCATTCTAAGGCATTTCCTTTGCCCAGGAATCGTTTTCGCCTTTGGGATCCCATCGGCTATTTTCAGCTTAATTAAACCATGTTTGACGCACTCCAGAAAAATCTCTCCGGCGCCTTCCGCTCGCTTCGCGGTCGCGGAAAACTCACCGAAGCAAATATGCGCGATGGTTTGGCAGAAGTCCGCGAAGCGTTGCTCGAAGCGGACGTGAGTTTTTCAGCGGTTCGGGATTTCATGGCCCGCGTTACCGAGCAAGCCGTCGGTGAACGCGTGCTCAAGAGTCTTGATCCGAGTCAGCAAGTCATCGGAATTGTCCACGAGGAACTCATTCAGTTAATGGGTCCGGTCGATCACGACCTGCACCTACGGAGCGGGGTGACCGTCCTGATGCTGTGCGGTTTGCAGGGTTCGGGTAAGACAACGTCCTGTGCCAAAATTGCACAGCGCATCCTTGAGCTCAATAAAAAACCAATGCTTTGTGCGGCAGATCTGCAGCGACCGGCGGCGATTGACCAACTCCATGTGCTCGGCGAGCAAATCGGTGTGCCTGTGTTCTCACAGCGCGAGATGAAAGATCCTGTTGCGGTTTGTCGTGCGGCACGGACCGAAGCCGAACGGCAAGAGGTTGACGTTCTTATTCTGGATACGGCTGGCCGCTTGGCCATCGACGAAGAGTTAATGGCGGAGTTGTCATCGATTGACCGGCAGGTGCAGCCCGATCAGGTCTACTTGGTTGTGGATGGAATGACAGGGCAGGATGCCGTTAAAAGTGCCAAAGGGTTCAACGATGCGCTTGAACTTGATGGCTGCATCATGACCAAACTTGATGGCGATGCCCGTGGCGGTGCTGCTCTTTCTGTCAAACATGTAACCGGAGTGCCGATTAAGTTTATCGGAACCGGAGAACATCTCGACGGACTCGAAGAGTTTCATCCGGATCGTCTGGCTGGCCGGATTTTAGGGATGGGCGATGTTCTTTCGCTGGTAGAACAGGCTCAGAAGAAATTTGATCAGGGTGAGATGGAGCGCCAGGAAGAGCGCATGCAAAAGGGCGAGTTTACGCTCGACGATTTCCGCAAGCAGCTTTCGCAGGTCACCCGCCTCGGGCCGATGGGCAAAGTAATGGGCATGCTCGGAATGGACGGCGGGATGACCGAAATGATGGAGGGGGCTGATGTCGAACAGGATATGAAACGGCTGTTTGGTATTATCGATTCAATGACAGCTGAAGAGCGGCGCAATCCAGTCAAGGTCGTCGACCCGGCGCGTCGTCGCCGGATCGCTGCCGGGTCGGGTGTTTCGGCAGGAGAGGTGAACGATCTTGTCAAACAATTCGACGGTATGGCTGGCATGATGAAGCAGCTGGCGGGAAAGGGTATGCGGGAGCGTATGAAAATGGCAAAGGAAATGCAGGCCCAAGCCATGGCCAATCCCGGGGGCAAACTTGCCAAGACGAAACAGGGAACCGGAAAGCGATTGTCGAATAAAGAACGCCAAAAGTTAAAAAAACAGCGAGAAAAAGAGGTGCGACGTAAAAATCGGTCTCTTCGCAGTGGCCCGAAATAGTGCATTTCCCGCCCGCTGGTTGGACCCACCTCATAGGGTTGCTGCCGGTGGCAAAAAAAGGGGAGAGAGGGCTGACATTTCCCCCGCTAAAAGGGCACAATGGCGGGTCTCGAATCATATGTGGACTTAGGAGATAAAGCGGTGGCAGTCAGAATTCGCATGAAAAAGCTGGGACGGAAACACCAACCCTTTTTCCGGATCTGTGCCGTTGACAGTCGCGCACCACGCGATGGTCGGGTACTGGAGGAATTGGGAACATACGATCCGATGATCTCGGAGACGGATGCCCGGGCTGAATTGAATCACGAACGGTTTTCTTATTGGCTTGGCGTCGGCGCCCAGATGAGCGACAAAGTCAAAGTACTCTTCAAAAAGTACGGCCCGGAAGGAACGCACGTGGCGGCTCGTGATGCTGCTTTGGCCGCACGAACCGGGCCGCGGGTGATTCCCGTGTTTGGTACCCCGGCGTACGTGCCTGAACCTGAAGGAGCCGAAGTACCGGCTGAGGCGACTAAAGAAGCAGAGGCTCCCGCCGCTCCTGTTGACGAATCAGTGGCGCAAGAAGAGGTCGCCGCAGAAAGTGGAGCTGCGGAGAGCGAAGCTACAAAAAGTGAAACCGCCGAAACAGAAGCTGCAGCCAGTGCAGCGAAGGAAGAGGTTGCCGCAGAAGGTGACCCGGCGGCTAAAGCTAAAGAAGATAAAAGCGAGTGACCGATCATGCGGTTTGATGTGCTGACCCTTTTCCCGGAAATATTTCCGGGGTATCTGGGACAGAGTTTGTTGTGTCGAGCGATTGACGCAGGGCTCGTTCAGGTGCAGTTGCATAATCTCCGCGACTGGGCGACCGGACCTCATTCCGCGGTTGATGACCGTCCGTTTGGTGGTGGTCCAGGAATGGTGCTCAAAGCGGAACCAGTGGTTGAAGCAGTCGAGGCCGTCCAGGCCGCGCAGGCAACACCGAGTCATTTGGTGATGCTTACGCCCCAAGGACGTCGGTTGGATCAGGCAGTTGTAGAATCGTTGTCGGCAAAGCCACAACTTACACTGCTGTGTGGTCGCTACGAGGGATTTGATGAGAGGGTCAGAGAAATTCTCCAGCCAGATGAAGTTTCAATAGGAGATTACGTACTCAATGGGGGTGAGGTCGGTGCGATGGTCTTGATCGATACATTGGTCCGCCTCGTGCCAGGAGTTTTAGGAGATGCTGAAAGTTCAGAAAATGATTCGTTCTCTGGAGTGAATCGTCATCGGATTGAATTTTCACAATACACGCGGCCACGGAGTTATCGAGGTTTGGATGTGCCCGAAGTTTTACTCAGTGGCAATCACGAAGAGATTGCTCGCTGGCGAACGCAAGAAAGTCTTGATCGGACTCGTCGAAAACGGGCCGATTTAATCGAACGTGAAAATCAAATAACTAAGAATATCGGCTAAGGAAGAGTGTTATGAGTCAGCAAATTTTAGATTTGGTAGAGAAACAAAGCCTCAAACAGGAACCCTCCGAATTTGAGATTGGCGATACCGTCGATGTGCATACTCGAATTTTGGAAGGCGATAAAGAGAGGATTCAAGTTTTCAACGGTACGGTGATCGCGCGAAGCGGTTCGGGGACGCGGGCGATGTTTACCGTTCGTCGCGTTGTGGGAGGCGAAGGAGTTGAGCGTAAGTTTCCTCTGCATTCGCCACGCATTGCGAAGATTGAAGTGAAGCGGAAAGGTGTTGTGCGTCGAGCAAAACTTTATTTTCTTCGCGATCGGGTCGGTAAATCCGTACGCCTCAAAGAGCGGCGGATGGATCAAAAGAAATAGTTTTTATTAATTGGGTCTGGCAGGCGCTTGCTCGATGCGACTCGAATGGCTGCGCTTTTTTCGACGTTCCCGTACGCTCGGACAACAGGGCGAGTCTCTGGCCGCCCGCTTCCTCAAAAAAAAAGGCTACAAGATCGTAGCCCGTTCCCACCGCTCCGCTCTGGGCGAGATTGATCTGGTTGCGGTCGATCCACGCGCTATCCGGGGGCCAACGCTTGTATTCATTGAGGTCAAAACGCGGACCGGGCAGGCAGTGGGATACCCAGAAGAGGCTGTCGATAGACGGAAAAAGCGCAAATTGAGTCAACTGGCGGTTCAATACCGTACGGTTCACCAATTAACCGAGTACCCGGCGCGATTTGATGTGGTGTCGATCCTTTGGCCCGTTGCGCGGGCGCAACCCGAAGTGGTCCACTTTCAGGATGCTTTTGATTGTGAACTGGATACACCATGAGCGGGTGGATATTGTGTGTGGATGTGTATCACTGAAGTCGATACACAAAACAGTCACGCTTAGAGAACTTCTGCCTTTCCCGTCGCACTCGACAACTGCGTGCCTGCACCGGCATGGGCACAGCGAATCATTCCGAGTGCCACAACACAGCCGTCTTCAGGAGACTCGCTGGCGCTCGTGACGTGGCCTGCTTTTTGCCCGTCCACCTCGAGCAGTGTACCCGCAGGAGGTAGTTCCTTTGCCTCAGGAAACTTCAAACGGCGGAGGAATTGCTGAACCTGTCCGAGCGCGTCAATCCTTGCGACGGTTTCTTGGCCGAGATAGCAGCCTTTGGTAAAGCTAATCGCTTGGGCATCGCGATCGATCTCCTGAGGAAGATTTTTTGGTGTGATATCGATACCAAACAGTGGCGAACCCGCCTGAATACGCAGAAATTGAAAAACCGACACAGCACAATCAGCAGCCATGGAAGCGAGCGCGGTGGCAAGTGGCCCGCACGAGGATGTCTCTATCTGTAGCAGGAAGCCGGGCAGACCAAAAAATTCAGTTCGGCAACAGTGAAGGTCGAGGCCTTCAAATGTTGTACGCCTATGGGACAGATTTTGTGGATCGAGTTGTAGGCCCAACTTTTCTTGGCAGAATATTTCCGCCTGCGGCCCACAGAGAGCCCATTGTTGCCAAGCGTTACTCCGATCAAAAATCTGGACATCTTCACGGATGCGATAGCGGTCTAGATGCGGGAGCAGCACGCTGGCCTGATCCGGAACTGTAGAGAGCAGAATCGATCGGCGACCGATGAATGCCCATCCGTAGCCAATCGTTTTTCCACGAACATCGGTAAAAAAGAGTTCACAGCCTTCCCCCGCTTGGAGTCCATTGATATCGGCGGTACAGAGATTGTGGAGAAATGGTGCGTGATCCTCTCCAGAAAGCTCAATCAGGGTAGCACCAAGGGAACGGCAAAAACCGGCAGCTTGAATTACCGTCTGATATTCTGATTTTTGCAAGGATGCATCGCCGACCGTCATGCGTACCCTTTTTGCCCGCTGTGTCACTGCATCATCACGGGCTAGGTTGCTCGTGTCTATCCCGTCCCAGTACCTCCGATATTACTCGGTCCTGAAAAAGATACAGGTCCCGGTCGTTCCTGCATACCCTGTAGCGGCCCGGCTATCTGTGCCGCTAGGAGTTGTCCTTCCTTGGTGGGGTCGGAGATCGGTGTTTCGTCTGGTAACGGATCATCCTGATGATTGAACATATGCAACGTCTGTGTGGGAAACGCAAATCCAACTTGCAGTTTCTGTGCCAGTCGCAAAATATCGTTAAAGAGTCGATGCCGCTCGCGCAACTCAATGGCCCAGTCAGGACATTCAAGAAAACAATAGAGTAAGACGTTTAAGCTGCTATCGCTGAATTGATTGAAATAGACATGGTAGTAGTCTTTTCGGGTATAGGGATGACGGCGAATCAGTTCACGAATACCTTCGCAGAAGGCATCCATTTGTTCGGGTGTCGTATCGTATTGCACTCCCAGAAATGTTTTGATGCGGCGGTACCTGCGGGCACCCATATTGTCGACCGGTGTGGTAGTGAGCAGACTATTGGGCAGCGTAATGAGCGAATTGTAGAAAGTGCGAATCTGCGTGCTGCGGAAACCGACTGCCTCCACACTGCCTTCCACGTTATTTGTGAGAACCCAGTCGCCGACTTCAAACGGACGATCAGCGAGTACCGTGAACGAGCCAAAAAAATTAGAAAAAGTATCTTTCGATGCCAACGCGATGGCGGCACCCCCGATTCCCATACCCCCGATCAAACCGGCGATCGGCAGGCCAAAGGCCTGCGCGGCGGTCAGAATGCCAACGCAAATCACAAATATCTTGAGCGATTTTGAAGCGAGTTGGACGAGCAAATCGTCAAATTTACTCGGCGTGTGCCGCGCTTTTCGGAACAGATAACCGCGCCCCACGTCGATCAGCAAAAAGCTGGTCCAGATTGCTGCGATTACTGTAAATACCTTGAGTGCGACCAGTAAAGCGCTGAGGGCAAAATTTGGAAGTCCAAGCAGTTTGGTACCCTCGTACCAGATGTATCCTTGTGTGAGCAGACCCACGGGGCGAAAAATTTTACTCTCAATCGTGGTTCCCTGCTTTTTATCAAAAAAACGCATCCAGACGTAAACCAATCGGGTAAGGACGAAGCGAGTCAATCGGTCGACGAGGAAGCCGATAAAGATCAGCGCGAAAAGACAAATCCATTGATAATCGTCAAGTAAGAAATGCGTATTGGTCAGTTGTGTGGGAAACAGTTGTCGAAACCAAAAGGGGGTCAGAATAGGAGGCTTTACCTGGATCACACCGTCGACAGTGGGGCGATTTTTCCATCTCTGATAAAGACCATCGATTGCAGCGACTGTGTCTGCTGTGAACCGCCAGTAGCCATCCTTGTCGGGTGCAATTTCAATAAGAGATGCGTCATCTTCGTCGGCACCCTTAAGCTTGGTTGCAATCTGACTGAGTCGAAAGGGCGTCTTGCTTTCCGGGTCATCAGGTACCTGGTAGTACTGCACGTAAACCATGCGATCGATGACTTCCTTGAGTAGAAAAGCATCGTGGACACCGACGGTTGAGCGGACATTGGAAGGAGTTTTTGAAAGGTTGAGAGCAAGGGCGGCATTTTTGGGATTGCCACCTTCCTTGAAAGCACCGAAAAAAGTTTTGAATGTTTGTCGGGGCGAGGCAAGTTTGTGCGAGAGTGCAGAATCAGCCGCAGCCTCTATTTTATCTGTCCCCGCATTCTCCTCGGAAAATCCTGTCAGGCCGAAAAGAAATTCCGTCCCGATAAGAACGGTCAACAGCAGCAAAAACTGATAAGTATTTGAGCGCATCGTACGATCTCCCTGTTTCCGGTACGCACGAGAGTCTGCCAGACTTCACGCTGTAAGAAAAGATCGATTCTTTCAGGCTCAGTGGGCTAGTCTAGGTGTCGATCCAACCACCGCCTAAAACGCGGGTTCCTTCATAGCAAACGACTGCCTGGCCGGGGGCGACCCCATAGCAAGGATCGTCGAACTGAACGCTCAATCGCTCGTCGTCATGGGTGCGTACGATCGCTGGTACGCTTGGGCTGTTGTAGCGAATTTGTACCTCGCAACGAAACGGTTTTTTAGGCGGATCGATCAGCCAATTGGTCTGGGAGGCAGTGAGTTGCCTACGTGCCAATTCTTCTTTCGTGCCTAAAACGACCTGTTGATTGTCTGCATCGATTCGCACTACATAGCGCGGTTGCCCGAACGCGACCCCCAATCCCTTCCGCTGTCCGATAGTAAATCCTTCAATACCCTGATGCTCACCGACAACCTCTCCGTTGGTCGTCACAATTTCTCCGGCTGTTTCTCGGTCCGTGCGTCGATCGCGGATAAACTGGTCGTGCTTGCCGGAGGGTACAAAGCAGATTTCCTGGCTATCTTTTTTTTCGGCGACACGAAGTCCCAGATCTTTTGCCATGTTACGGATTTCTGATTTTTCAAATTTACCCACCGGGAGCATCATTCGCGGAAGAAGGTTTCGCGAGATTCCAGACAGTACATAGGATTGATCTTTTTGGGCGTCGTTGCCCCGCGTCAATGCGAATTCACCTGGCCTAGCATTGATCAACTGTGCGTAATGTCCGGTAGCGACAAACTCTGCATCGACGCTATCTGCATAATCAAAAAGCTTTCCGAATTTAATCCAGTTGTTGCACATCACGCACGGATTGGGTGTGCGGCCGATCGTGTATTCCTCAATGAAATAGTCGACGATTGCAGAAAACTCGCGCTCCAAATTAAGTGCGTAAAAAGGGATCTCCAGACGATCCGCCACGCGACGGCCATCCTCCGCATCTGCGGCACTGCAACAACCTTGCTTGTGATCAGGGCGCTGGTTGAGTACCGGAAGCGTGGTGGAAATATTTGCCTGATCGTGGTTTTCACTTCTGCAGGACGTTGCCACCGGCGACTCTGCACCGTGTCGCATAAAGACACCGATTACCTCGTGGCCTGCCTGACAAAGGAGCGCAGCGGCTACGCTGCTATCAACACCTCCAGACATAGCGAGAACGATCCGCGACATGCATTGCTCAAAGGTAGATGGAAAAATAAACCAGTCGCCAACCCACCCGCCCTTTATGTTGGGCGACTGCTCAAATGAGGAACACCACTTCAGTTTTAGTCTAAGGCTGCAATCCGAGAGCGACAAGCGGACCTTGTCGGCCAGGTCTTCTTTTTCCCGGGGCTCTGATTAGAATGAGACCGTACAAATCTGATGGAAAGGGAGTCTCGATGGACAAAGAAGTCAAAGATCGCGTTGAGGAGATACAGCAGCGGATTGTTCAACTTAGAGACTCTCTTTGACTACGCAGGGAAAACTTCAGCGACTGCGTCGATCGAGCAGCAAATGGCGGAGGCTGGTTTTTGGGACAATCCCGAATCGGCTCAGTCGACTGTAGCACAGCTCAAAGCCATCAACGTAATTCTGAAACCCCTCGCCGAGTTGATCACGACTGGTGAGGATCTCGCTGCGCTGTTGGAAATGGCCGAAGAGGACGCTTCGCTCGAGGCGGAACTTATCCAGGAACTCGGTAGTATGGAGCGCTCGCTCGAGAATCTCGAGCTCAAATCGCTTCTGGATGGTCCCCACGATGGGTCAGGAGCGATTCTTACGATCAATGCTCGGGATGGTGGAACGGATGCAAATGATTGGGCAGAAATGGTTTTGCGGATGTATTTGCAGTGGACACAAAAAAACCAATACACCTCCGAACTCCTTGATCGGCAAGATAATGATGAGGCGGGAATTAATAGTGCATCGCTTGCCATTCGTGGACCGATGGCCTACGGCTATTTGAAAGGTGAAACGGGTATGCATCGCCTGGTCAGAATCAGCCCCTTTAATTCGGAAGGGAAACGTCAAACCAGCTTTGTTTCGGTTGATGTATCGCCCGAGATTACGGATGAAGCAGAAATTGAGATCAACCTGGACGATGTCCGTGTGGACACGTACCGAGCCAGTGGTGCAGGTGGTCAGCACGTCAACAAAACAGATAGTGCAGTTCGATTAACGCATCTGCCAACTCAAATTGTTGTGCAGTGTCAAAATGAGCGAAGTCAGCATAAGAACCGATCGACCGCATATAAGATGCTTCGCGCACAACTTGCGCGTCTGGAGGAGGATAAGCGTGAGGCGAAGCAGGCTGCACGCTACAAGGATCAGGCCCGTGTCGGTTTTGGATCACAAATCCGAAACTATTTTCTTCATCCCGATCAGAGGGTAAAGGATTCCAGGACAAATTTCCTCATCGGCAACTTCCAATCCGTGATGGATGGCGGAATTCAACCTTTCCTCGATGCCTATCTTCGCTGGCGGGTGAAGGAGCAAGGTTAAGACTGTCGAGAGAACGATGCAAAAATTTGACGTCATCGTAATCGGCTGTGGCGGGATCGGGAGTGCGACACTTTATTCTCTAGCGTCTCGCGGAGCGCGTGTGCTCGGAATCGATCGATACCATCCGCCCCACGATAAGGGGAGCTCCCACGGACAGTCGCGGATTATTCGGCAAGCCTATTTTGAACATCCGGATTACGTTCCGCTCCTCCGCGAAGCGTATCAAGGCTGGTTCGATCTTGAAGAGCAAACCGGCCAAACGCTGTTGCACCAGGTGGGTTTGCTCCAAGTGGGACCGGCGGATGGTTTTCTGGTCCCGGGTGTGCTAGCCAGCGCAGAGACCCATCGATTGCCGCTTGAACGGGTTTCCGGTGGTGAAATCCAGAAAAGATTTCCGGGGTTTTGGGCTGAAGACGAGATGGTCGGACTTTTCGAAAAGCAGGCCGGGTATCTGTTGGTTGAGGAAGCGATTGGGACCTATCTCGAACATGCACAACGGGCTGGAGGAGAATTTCGTGTGCTCACAGAACCAGCCTGTTGGCAGAGCGATGGAGCAGGTGTTCGCGTCGAATGCAGTGGCGAAGTTTTCTTTGCCGATTCTTTAGTGATCGCAACTGGAAGTTGGTCGAGTCGGCTGATCGCTGGATTGGGTATTGAATTGCAGGTCCTACGGAAGCATGTGCACTGGCTGGCCAACGACTCTGCAAAATACCGAGAAGGGAGTCCGGTATTCTTTTATGAAACCCCACAGGGATGTTTTTACGGGTTTCCACAGTTGGATCAGCGGGGCATCAAAGTTGCTGATCACCGAGGAGGCGAAAAGGTTTCTGATCCAGATTGTCTGAATACTTCGGTTGATCAGGAAGATCGAAAGCGAATCCAAGCATTTCTTCGCAAACATCTTCCCGAGGTTTCAGCAAGGGTGACCGATCATCAAGTTTGCATGTACACCCGCTCACCGGACGAGCATTTTATTGTCGACCGGCATCCCGATTGGCCGCACGTGGTCTTTGCCGCAGGACTCTCGGGGCATGGTTTTAAATTTGCGCCCGCCTTGGCCCGAGCCCTTGCAGATATCATTCTGCAGGGAGAATCGAAGTTGCCAATCGGCTTTTTGTCACTGGCTCGATTTGTGGAACCGAGAGCCGAATAATTGCCATCGCTTCAGCAGATGTGTGATTAATCGGGTCATAACAGTCGTAGGGTCTTCATCGGTTTCTGAGAGGCAACGCATGTTGCAAAAAGACAACCCACCTGCCTCGTGCGTGGTAGTTTTGTATAGCGTTGATTCCGCTTTTGGCGCCCCTGGTCGGCAAGAGAGGGCAAGGCGTAGCAGGAATGTGAGGCTCGATCGGCATCTCTTTCTGTTGTGAATCTTCGTGAATTGGCCAAATTTTCGAGTTGTGGACAGTGCGCCATGTGGGGATGCTGATCGTGCACTTGCTCCAACACTCGTTTGTCGATGCACGCTGGAATTGATGGATTATGTCGGCTGCAACCAAATACAATCACGGCTCTTTGGGATGGGTAGGTTCCCTACGGTTCCTGCTCTCTTTGACATTGCTTTTCTTAGTCTCTGGCTGTCGAAGTTTCTACGACCAGACCATGCCCCCGGCGGCGGTCGGTACTCCAGGTGCTGTTAATATTCCTGCGGTCGATGGTATTGCGCCGATCGCGCCACCCCCACCGGCTCCGGGTGCAGTGCCTCCACCGGCAGTGACTCCCCCCAACCCCCCTCTCTTCGGTTTTTTTGATGCCGTGGGGATAGGAGGTGCGGCCAATGCCCGTTTAACGCTCTCGCCGCAATCGATTGTGGCGCCGGTGGGAAGTGAAGTCGTATTGATCGGTGGTATTACCGACAAACAGGGGAAGGGAGCTGTGAGCGAACGCGTTGATTGGATGCTCTCACCGGAAAGCGTCGGTGAGTTTGTTGCAGTGGATCAGAGTGCGAGTTGCTTTCTCTTGCGATTCCCCTCCAACCGTCCCCGCAAAGTAACCAATAGTTATGCCATTAGCAGCACGACCACCGCACGCAAGGCGATTGGGCGCGGTTCTTCCACTGAACAGGACGACGTGGTGATCGAGCGGGGACAGACCTGGGTTACGGTAAGTTCCCCAACCGATGGTGCCAGTTACGTAACCGCATTCGCTCCGCACGTGCCTGCGTGGGATCTGCGGAAGCAAAACGCGATTATTTATTGGGTCGATGCACAATTCAGTTTTCCCGCACCCGCAATCGCCCCCATTGGAGAGCGGCAGACATTTACTACCGTCGTCACCCGACTGAGTGATGGATCGCCACTCGAAGGATTTTTGGTCCGCTACCGCTCTACGGATCCCAACGCGGTTTTTGCGCCCGGTGCAAATCCAATGATTGAAGTTCTGACCGACGCCGAGGGACGTGCGACAGCCGAAATTTATCAGCCCAAGCCGGGCCGCGGAAACGCACCAGTCCAGATGGAAGTCATCCGACCCGCCGGACGGACCAATGCCGCAGATCGTCGCCTGGAAGTAGGACGTGGGACGACATCGATGACCTGGACTGCCCCAGGGATTGCACTTGATGTGAGCGGACCGGCCAGTAGTTCCGTCGGCTCGCAAGCGAGTTTTCAGGTGGTGGTCACCAATAATGGCGATATGGCATTGCAAGATGTCGTGGTTTCTCATCGAGTGCCTGCTCCGCTTGAATTTATGAACAGTAATGTCGCAGCGGCCAAAGATAGAGATACATTGCAGTGGAATATGGGGCAATTGGCTGCAGGTCAATCAGAGACGATCATCGTGGATTACAAGGTGCTCAGTTCGGGAAGTGCGCGAAATTGTTTTTCGGTGACCAGCGCAGAGAGAGTCGAAGATCAGGCCTGCATTGATTTCAATACAACCGAAGCCCAATTGGAACTGAATGTCTCGGGACCGACCACCGCGACAGTCGGCCAGGAAATTACCTACCGCATTTCCATCACGAATCGTAGCCAAAGTCAGCTCACGGGTTTGATTGTCAAAAATATTTTCGATGAAGGTTTAAAACATGCGGTGGCTGCAAGTCCTATTGAACGTGACTTAGGAACATTGGGCCCCGGAGAAACCCGAAATGACATCCAAGTAACGTTTCAAGCCACGCGCCCCGGAAAACTTTGTCAAACGGTTGAAATTCTTGGAGTGGGGGCAGTGGAAACAAAGCAGACTATCTGTCTCATAGTGGACGAACAGGCAGTCAAAGCGGCACTGCAGGTCGAAAAACGGGCGCCGAGTACCGGAAGAGTTGGCGAGACAGTAATTTTTGAAAATCTGATCACCAATACGGGCACTGCACCGTTAATGAATGTAACGATCATCGATACGTTCGAACGCGGACTCGAGCCGATGCGCGTTTCAGATGGTTATCAAATTGAAGAGGATCAATTGACCTGGAAGTTTGCACAAATTGCACCAGGTCAGATGGAGCGATTGCAAGTCGAGGTACGGTGTAAGGAAGCGGTTCGCGCCTGCAGTCGTGTGACGGTGACCGCCGATGGAGATCTGATGATGGCCGACGAGGCATGTGTGCAAATTAGTGAGGCTGCGGTCACACCACCAGGTGCCGTTCCCCCAGTGACGGGTCCGGTTACTCCGCCTCCCACTACTGCGCCTGTCACTCCCACGCCCTCAGTGCCGCCCCAAGCCTCATCGCAAGCGGACAATGCAGAGTCGGGCGATGTGCTCTCGCTTACGGTCACCGATTTGAGAGACGAGGTCCCGGTGGGTGGGACTGTTGTGTATGAAGTGACCGTGACAAACCTCCAAAATGTTCCAGATGCAAATGTCGTGGTCGTGGTGACCGTACCGGAAGGTTTGGCTCCAACGGCAGGAGGTGTCGGTATTGTCGCGCCCAGCAATCCGAATATCGGTCAACGAGTCATCCGCTTTAACCCGGTTGCGGAAATCCGTCCCGGTGAGTCGCTGATCTACCGGATTCCCATCCAAGCCGAACAGGCCGGTCAGTTTCGTTCGCAAATTCGCGTTACCAGTAACGGCCAACGACGACCTCTGATCAAGACGGAAGATTCGAGTGTCTTTCAGGATAGTTAGCGGTCCGGCGAGCTTCGCGAATCACAGGATTCTGGCTCAATACGGAGTTCAACTTCTCCGGCATTTTTTGTTATTTTCCCGATCGTCACCCGACTCGACATGTACTGTCCACGGAGCATGAAAACTTGCTGTTGATCGTCGTCGGAAAGCTGCTTGTAGCTGCCCCAGTCGTGACGTGTGACGCTCCCTCGATCGCCAGTCAATGGTCCCTCGTAGTCGAGATACTCGATGCGATGCTCTGCAAGTGGCAGGGCCCAAAACTGCTCGCCGACTAACGGTACCGCTGGAAGCGCCCAGGTCAGCAGATGACTCCCATCTTCAAGCATTAAGTCCCAGTGATCCGGTCGCGAGGATTGGGGCGGCATTTGGTGACGAAGAATGACAAAGCGGGGCATAGGTGCGACCCATTGAGTTGCCAGAAGTAAAGTGCGTTAGAGAAATTTCAACAAAGCATATCTTTTTTTCCCTGAGCGGAGCACCATCACAGTTTCGCTGGCTAGATCCGCTGGGGTTAGTCGACGCTCTTGGTTTTCCACCCGTGCATTATTCACGTAGGCACCACCCTGATCGACCGTTCTCCGCGCATCGCTTTTGCTTTTTGCAAGGCCTGATTGGCAGAGGGCGTCAATGATTGAAAGTCCTTCCCCCGAAAGGGCATCTCGAGAAATTTCCTGACTCGGTACATCTGAAAAAATGTCGGTGAGGTCCGCGTCAGACATTTCGGCTATCGCTGCACCAAAGAGCACCTCACTTGCCTTGCGGGCACTCTCGAGACCCTGCTGCCCATGCACCAGCAGCGTAAGCGATTCGGCCAGTTGTTGCTGACTGCGACGGTTTTGGGGACGGGCAGTGCGATCTTCGGCTAGCGTCGCAATTTCGTCTTCCGGCAATTCGGTCAACAAGCGAAGGCACTTATCCACATCCGCATCATCCGTGTTAAACCAATACTGATAAAAAACATAGGGACTCGTTTTTTCTGCAGAGAGCCAGATGGCTCCCTGTTCCGTTTTTCCCATTTTGCTGCCGTCACTTTTTGTGAGCAAGGGACAGGTAAGGCCGTGCAGCGTGCCTTCTCCCATACGTCTACCGAGTTCAATTCCCGCTGTAATATTTCCCCATTGGTCGCTGCCTCCAACCTGTAGGCTACACCCGTAGGCTTTTCGCAGATGCACGAAATCGTATGCCTGCAACAACATATAACTGAATTCCGTATAGCTCATGCCTGCCTCGGTCTGCTCGATTCGAGCTTTCACCGATTCTTTGGCGAGCATTCCGTTGACTGGAAAATGTTTGCCTACATCGCGAAGGAATGTGAGGTAGTCCCACTCTGTCATCCAGTCATAGTTATTGACAAGGATGGCCGGTTGCTGACAATCAAAGTCGAGAAATTGCGCAAGCTCATCCATGATTCCATGGAGATTATGTTCAATTTGTTCGGCTGAAAGCAAGTTGCGCTCTTCGCTCTTTCCACTCGGGTCGCCGATCATGCCCGTTGCACCACCAGCGAGTACAATCGGACAGTGGCCTGCTTTTTGAAACCGCCTCAACATCATCAGCGGAACGAAATTTCCTACGTGCAATCCGTCGGAGGTGGGATCAAATCCAGCATAGACCGTTTGCGAACCATCCTGGAGTAACTGTTGCAGAATTTGCGGGTCGGTCGTCTGGTGGACCGAACCTCTCCAATCGAGTTCTGCATAAATATCAGTCGATCCCAACGTTTGTCCTCATCGGTATGGGCAAAGCGAATGTGCGTATGATGTCGTATGGGCAACAGGATCGGTAGTGGGGGTAGCGATGATTCGATCCCGGTGACCGCAAATTTCCTAACGAAACAGATCGTCGTCGGCAAATGGATTTCCTGTGCCTGCGCCTTTCGGCTTGGGAAGAATCTTCAGAATCTTGCGAGCCAATTTAAGATCCTGTCGTGTTGTGATTTTCCGGTTCAGTGGCGAACCCTCGATGAGGGTGACCGGATGGTCCATTCTTTCGACCACCTGCGCATCGTCGGTTGCCAAAAAACCATCCCGCTGCGCATAGGCCTCTAAAAGCCAGTCTCGGCGGAACACTTGCGGTGTCTGGGCTTCCCATAATTGCTTGCGATCCACCGTTTCAGTTACCGAAATCACTCCCTTACCGTCCTTTTTGGCGCGTTTGAGCGTGGAAGCCACAGGCACGCCATACAAGGCTGCCCCCGACTGGGCTGCCGCGTCGAAAATAGTTCCGATCCACTCGTCTGCAATACAGGGTCGCGCGGCGTCATGGATGGCGACAAAATCAGCTTCTGGCTTCACGTGGGCCAATGCTTTTTCAACCGAATCGGCGCGTTCGCCCCCCCCCTCCACAATATCGATGCCGAGGATCGCAACATTTGCAGCAAACTTCATTTCAAACGTTTCTCGATCTTCCGAAGCGATAATCAAAATGAGTTGGATCACATCCTCGCGATTGAGGAATTTTTCAGCCGAGTGCAACCAAATCGCGCGGCCCTCCAGCGCAGCAAAAGGTTTTTTATAGTGCTTGTCTTTAAATCGCTGGCTTTTTCCAGCAGCCGGCATAATCACAGCAAATTTTGGCACGTTTGCAAAACTCCCTATAACACGTTAACACGTTTTCATTCTAACACCGTTTCATCATAACACGGTCTGCCACTTACGATACCGGACACAAACGCACACCTCAGGCATCCACGTGCGGTGCTTGGGCAATCCGGTTTTGCAGCAACTCCGGAATCCGTATGTGGAGTCTTGCAATAATATCACCATGCTTTGGAATTTTTGCGATGATCTGATAGCGCCCCGCATCGAAGAGAGAATCCAATACATCCAATCGCTGGTTCATCCCGCAGAGCAGTTTGTCGGTCTGCTCAGGATTGAGTGCTGCGCTTTGCAAACGCACGCCGCGAGTCTGTGGAATGCGATCCACACTCAACAATTGCCCCTTTTCTGCTTTGTAGCGTTTTCCGCAAAGGAAGATTCGACGAAGTTCGTCTCGTTGATTGAAGTGATACACTGCCACATCTTCAAAGAAAAGACTTAGTGCGCCGTTTGTTCTAAAACCGAAAATGAATGGATTGTTTATCGTGGGAAGTTCTAACTGTGCTCTTTCCACGAGCGCTGTGGCATCCGCCAGAAGGTCTTCATCGTTTTCGAGTGAGTGCTCCATGCCAGGCTCGTATTTTCTATCGAGGGGCAAGTTATTTGGGCGTTCGCAAACGGTAGCGGATCGCAGCCTTTTGGAGTACTTGACGCTGTGCCTGCGTCAATGATGCCAATCCGCGAGCATGAACGCATTGCAAAATCTCATCCACGACAGATTCTTCTTCCTGCGTTTGATCGTTGTCTGTCGAAGGAGCAAAAGCAGCTTGCTCAGATTGCCAACTGTGGAGGAGTTCCAGATTATCCTCTTCACGACTCGTCCTGCTTGGCGGGTCCGGGTCTTCTGCAGGGCGCAGGTGCTCGTCATCCGCCAGTTCATCGAGAAGAGATCCAGGCAGTGCAGGGAGGGGGACAGCAGAAAAGCAAAAGCAGTACACAGCGACAACCGTCAATGGCAACCACAGGGGCACGCCGCCGCCAGATTCCTCATCCGCCCAAATGGCCAGCAAAAGGAGTCCGAGAGCCGTGGCGAGCGATGCCCTGCGAACGATGCGCCACGCCTGCCGGTCACCGAATGCAGGCCAGAGCAGGGCGTGAAGTATCCAGCCTCCGTCAAAGGGAATTGTCGGGAGGAGATTAAGGACGGTGAGTCCCAGATTGATCCAGACGGCTAAGCGGAGACCGATAACGAGAGCAGACGCGGAAAAAAAACTTCCATCGGCACCAAACAGACCGGGGACGGGATCGTTTTCCAGGCTGCACAACAAGCCACTCGCGGCTGCAAAACCAAGGAGGCTCAGGAGTGGCCCACTGATTGCAACCCACAAATCTTTCCCCGCTTGTTGAGGAAACGAGTGGAAGCTGAGTCCACCGAAGGGAGTCAGTACCAACATCTCATTGGTCCCGCCGATACGGTTGACGGCGAAAAGGTGTCCCGCTTCGTGAAGTAAAACACAGGCAAGCCAGACGAGAAGAATGATTCCGGTATCCCCTAAAGGGTCACCGTCAACTTGTGTTCTAAAAAAGAAAACAAAAACCCCAACGAGTAAGCAAGAGACGTGAAGTCGGATCGGAAGGCCATTGTACCGGCCAAGACCAATGCTTCCTAAGGTACTGGCGTTGTGCATGGAATGGTGCCACGGAATTCACGGGATTGCCAGCAGTGCATCCTAGCAAGTACGATTTGAACCGGCAAACAGAATACATTTTTATTTTACAGAAGGTCATTCGCGTGGAGTGTTCTGATAGAGAACTGTTGCAGGCGAAAAAGTTTCGCATTGTCCAGAGGACCGAGCAGCGAGTTGCCGGCTTGGTTAGTCAGGAAATTATTCTGCATCCTGGTGCGGTCGCCATTGTTGCAGTTGTCGATCCAGAGCATCTCTGTCTGATTAAAAATCGCCGGATGGCGGTAGAGGAAACATTAGTGGAATTGCCAGCCGGTACGTTGGACGTCGGGGAGGAACCGCACCTGGCAGCGGTTCGGGAACTTCGAGAGGAGACCGGTTTCGCAGCGGATGAAATGATTCCTTTAGGGGAGTGTTTTATGTCGCCAGGCATTTTGCAGGAAAAGATGTTTTTCTTTGTTGCCCGAGGATTGACATTGGGTGAACCCGCTTTAGAGGATGACGAGCAGATTGAAAATCAGATTGTCACTCGAGAAGAGGCGATCGCCATGGTAATCGATGGACGCATTTGTGATGCCAAGACCATGGTTGGCCTCCTGCTTTTTGATCGCCTTAAGGTTTACTGAAGGTGAAAGCGGCCTTAAAATTTCGTCAGGCTCTATTTGCTAAACTTTCATCTGCTGAAGTTCAGGATTTTGATAGAGTTTTTCTGCCAGAAATTCCGGCGACCCCGTAATGGATTGCGGAGCGGCAAGATGCCAATTGCGATCACGAGGAAGAAGTGCCGCATCGCACGGCCAAGAGGCCAGCGGGTTGTATCCCAAAGCCTGGTTCAATTTGCTCGAATCGAGCGATACATTTCCAGCCCGGGGTGGGATGGGGCCTGCCTGCTGGCGGTAGCATCCGCGGAGCAACCGTGGTTCGTATCCTCCGGCACAATTAATAATCTGTGCGATCTCATACAGGCTTAAATTGCGCGAGCCGCCCGCATGAAAAAGTCCCCTTAAGTTGCGCCGGAAAACAATTTCGTAGAGACGGTTCATGCAGTCGGTGTAACTCGGTGTGCGAATCTCGTCAAAGTAGAGTGTTGCAGGCCGACCATGTTCAAATCGCCACTTAATCCAGTCGATCGCCCCGGCGTGCCCGCTGTAACTCATTCCCATGGGCAGCGAAATCCGAAGAATACACGACTGAGGGCGGGCCAGTAGAATCAGTCGCTCGGCGGCAGCCATGGAATGTCCATATTCGGTAACTGGATCGGTCGAATCCCCTTCCAGATGACCTCCCTTGCCGCTACCAGAGAAAACGAGGTCGATGGAGAGATGCAGTAGACGCGTCTCGGTACCGTCGATCACATCCAAAAGATGACGTACTCCCTCGACATTGGTCCGCCATGCCAGAGACGGATCAAGTTCGCAGGATTTCAGGGCACAGTTTCCTGCACAGTCAAGCACAGAACGAAAACCATACTGGTCGAAAAGTTGCTTGAGTGTTTCTTTGTCCTCTGCATCGCACGGCTCGATATCGGGTCCGGTCAGTGGCCACTTGTTCTTCTGCCGAATACCAATCACCTGACCTGGAAAACGTTTGCGGAAATAATGCAGGGCGTTGTATCCGGCAACGCCAGCCACACCCGTGATGAGAAGAGGCAAAGGAAATTCTTGGCTAAAGGTATCCATAACAAAACCGTAAAACGCCGCCGTCAAAGAGTAAACGCGTGAAAATTCTATGTATTCGACAGCATAGCTTGCAGTGCCACCTTCTATCCAGAGGGAAGCGGCGACAGTCTCACTTGACCCACTTTGCGGCTCGCCCTATCATCCCGCTCCCGCTCCGAGGCATGAAGCTCGGATTTGCAATCTTTCGGTTGAAAACGGTTGAAGGAGGAGCCGTCATGCGTATGCCCGAGTCCCCCCATTCCCAAGACAATCGCCCCCGTCGTGTCCTGTTGCTTCTCGGTAGCGGGTGTTTGGTCCTCGGGGCTTGCCTCTTGCTGAGATTCAGTTTCGGCTCGAAGACCGCATCTGCCAGATCGCGCCCTTCTGCGAAAGCGAGTCAGACAAGTACCCCTGATGCGCAATCTTCTGTGGGGCGATGGGTCGCAAACGTCAACGGAAGAACGATATCGAGAGAACATCTTGCCGAGGAGTGCCTTCGTGAACACGGCGAAAGCGTCCTTGAGACGGTCATGAATAGGCATTTGATTGCCTTGGAGTGCGAAAAACAAAATATCCGCATTGCTGAAGAAGAAATCGATGCGGAAATAGATCGCGTTTCAAGAAGATTTGGTTTACCTGTCGACCAATGGCTTACTCTTCTGCGCAATGAACGTGACATTCCCGCCGACCGATACCGTCAGGAGATCATCTGGCCAACGGTTGCTTTGAGGCGTTTGGCGCGTAAACAACTTGCGGTGAATGAAGAAGAAATCCAAAGAGAAATCGAGTCGCAATTCGGACCTCAAGTTCAGGTACGGATGATTGTCCTTAACGACGCACAGCAGGCTGAAAAAATCAGGAACGCCGCAACGGCCGACCCTGAAAGTTTTGCAAGTTTAGCAGTGAAACATTCCATTGATATTAATAGCGCAAGTTCTGGTGGTCTGGTGCAACCCATCCGCCGGCACATGGGTGATCCACAAATTGAAGCGACCGCTTTCGGCCTAAAACCCAGCCAGATATCGAGTGTGATTCCCATCGGCGACCAATATGTGGTCATGCAGTGTGTTTCCCAATTAGACGCTCGATTGCCAAGTGACAACGAGTTACGACAGATGCAGACGACCATCACCGAATCCATCCGAGACCGCAAGTTACATAAAGCAGGTACGGAGATTTTTCAAGAACTGCAACAGCAAGCGAATGTCAACAATATACTGAATGATGAAAATCTCCGGGGCAGCATGCCGGGCGTGGCGGCAACCATCAATGGACACCCGATAACCACCGATGAATTGGCAGAGGCATGTATTTCACGGCACGGGAAAGAGGTACTCAACGGCCTGATCAATCGACAATTGATTGAAATGGAGGTGAGTCGCTCGGGAGTTCAAATCAGAAAGAGCGATCTTGATCAGGAAGTCACACGTGCAGCGCAGGCTGCCGGGGTCACCGATACCGAAGGTGAGGTTGATTTTGCAAAGTGGTTTGAGATTATGCGGGAACAGCAAAATATATCCGCAGCAGTGTATCTCGATAAAATTGTCTGGCCGAGTGTGGCTTTACGGAAACTCGTAGCAGGAGAGGTTGAAGTTAGCGACGAGGATTTACAAAAAGCCTACGAGGCAAACTATGGACCGCGTATCCGCTGTCGTGCGATCGTGATGGACAATCTGCGCAGAGCGCAGGAAGTTTGGGCCATGTATCGCGCCAAGCCAACGGTAGAAAACTTTGCCGAATTGGCCAGTGAGTATTCGATCGATCCGGGGGGGAAATCTTTAGGAGGAATCGTTCCACCGATTCAGCGTCATGGGGGGCAAGCAGCGCTCGAGAAAGAGGCTTTCCGACTGAAAGAAGGAGAACACTCGGGTGTGATTCAGATAGGAGATAAATTTATTTTCCTGCTCTGTGAAGGCGTGACAAAGCCTGTTGCTGTGGATCCCGAAGAAGTGCAGGACGTTTTATATACGGATATTCTCGAAAAGAAACAGCGCGTCATGATGTCCCGCCGTTTTCAGCAGATTCTCGATCAGGCGAGTATCGAAAATATCCTTTATCCCGAGCTTTCCCGCTCGCCCGCAGCGAAGGTTAAGAAGTTAAACGCACGCACCTCCGCCGCAGGCAATCGAGGGTAGGGTGGCTGCAACTTCCTGCCCGGTGGGTAGAAAAAATGTGGGGTGGAGTTATCCTGTGGGTTCTCACCCTGCAATCTAAGAGGTTCCCACGATGTCTTTTGACAAAGCCGGTTCCGACAATCCGGTTGATTACTCGCTGCCCTTTGACGTCAAAGTGGCCTCGCGAGTACACCGTCTCCCGCCCTACTTGTTTGGCAGAATAAATAAACTGCTTCTCGAAAAGCGGCGTGCAGGGAACGACGTGATTGATCTGGGAATGGGGAATCCATCCGATCCACCAGAAGATTTAGTGATCGAAAAGTTGGTCGAAACGGCTCGAGATCCACGCAACCACGGTTACAGCCAAGCCGCGGGTTTGCAGAAGCTGCGCCAGGAAGTGGCCAGCAAATACCTCACGCGTTATGGAGTGCGTATCGATCCCGAGTCGGAAGCAATCGTTTGCATCGGTTCTAAAGAAGGTTTTAGCCATATGTGCCTGGCGCTGATGGGGCCGGGCGATACGGCGATCGTACCCGCACCTTATTTTCCGGTACATGCTTACGCTGTGATGCTTGCATCGGGGAACACGATTGCCCTCGAAGTGGCCGACAGTCAGCAATTTCTTTCCAATATTGCCTACACCTGCCAGCATCTTTTTCCAAAACCGAAACTGTTGATTGTTAACTATCCGCACAACCCATCGGCTGTCACGGTCGAGGCTGAGTTTTTTACCGAAGTGGTCGCCCTTGCCAAACGATACGGATTTTATGTCATTAGCGATTTTGCCTATGCGGATGTGGCGTTTGAAGGTTATCAACCGCCAAGTTTTTTGGCGGCTGACGGGGCGAAAGACGTGGGCGTCGAATTCACCACGATGAGCAAGGGCTACAATATGGCCGGTTGGCGGGTTGGCTTCTGCTGCGGTCATCCAGATATGGTTCGCGCGCTGGGAACGATCAAAGCCTATTACGACTACGGTCTTTTTTCTCCGATTCAAGTTGCCGCGATCATGGCACTTCGACATACGGAGGCTGCTGTTTCACGTCAAAGCGAAATCTATCAAAAGCGGCGGGATGTACTCTGTGGAGGGCTGGAACGGTTGGGCTGGGATGTGTCGTCGCCTCGGGCAGGAATGTTTTGCTGGGTTGCGATTCCCGAACCGTGGCGATCGCGTATGGATTCGCTTCAATTTGCCACCATGCTGTTGGAAAAGGGCGATGTTGCTGTCAGTCCTGGCACCGGCTTTGGCCCCGCCGGCGAGGGATTTCTTCGGCTTTCTTTAGTGGAAAACGAAAACCGTCTCAGGCAGGCGGTTCGACAGATCGGCCGCTGCCTGGCTGCTGACCCCGTCGCCTAAAGAGGCCATTTTCTACGAATTTGGTCTTTCCTCCATTCCCGCAATTTTGGTACTTACCCTCCTCGCTCTATGCCGTGAGCGTGCCGTGACGCCTTGGAAGGCAGTCTGAGAGTACGTTGGAATCGATAGCAATGATTAGGGAAATCCCATGAAACGTTGGATTATTCGATTAACGGTCCTTTGTGGCAGCATGGTCTGCGGTTGGTTTGCAATTGCTGAAGTACAACGGTCGCAAGAGGACCCGGTGATTCGCTCGATTGCTGCGAAAGATGAGGTACCGTCACCGGGTACAGCGATTATTCAACCATCCGCGGGCACAAATTTCACCCGCGGTGTCCATCCAACAGTAACTGATCAGTCGGTAGCTTTTGCGGCTGCTGCAGATCAGGCAGAACGCGGATCCGGTGCGAAGGAAACAGGAGATACTCTTCCACCCGCACCGTCCGCCCCCCCCCCATTCAATAGAGATTCATCGAATGGGCCCCGCAGTGATCCCTTTGGCCTTGCCCCACCTCCGGCGACCGGAGCGCTAACGACGCCCAACAAGAACGAGAGTGCCCAGGCGGACCGGTATGCGCAGCCATCGGTCGGCGATCGTTATCAGACGCCACCTCCCACGACGGGCGCTCCTGGAGCATTGCCTGCGGCATTAAAAAATGCACAACCTTTGTCTCAATCGCCGACGAGCGCAACCCGTTATACGGTTCCGGCAGCCTCTATTTCCGATTCAGATCAACGACACGATCAGTATCAGGAGCCAGCACGTCCTCTTTCAGCACCCGCGAATCCTTCACACGCCACTTCACAATCGCCACCGAAGCGATGGGGCAATGTGCAGAACGCGGCCGAAACGCTTGCTGAGACGGGTGGGGGGGCCGAAGCGGTTGGCCGTCCCGGTGGCCGCCATCAAGAAGGACCGCAAGGGCCACAAATGGTGGTGGAAAAAGTGGTTCCTCAGGAAATTCAGGTTGGCAAACCGACCACCTTTGACATCAAGGTAGTCAATCGAGGGAATGTGGCGGCGTACGATGTTCGTGTGAAGGATGAGATTCCTTACGGCACACGTTTGCTCAGCACAAAACCAGTTGCACAGTCTGTCCAAGGTAGTGTGATTTGGGAACTCGGTCACTTTGAGCCGGGCCAGGAAAAATTTGTTGAAGTCCGGTTGATGCCAGAAACGGAGGGGGAGGTTGGAAGTGTTGTCTCTGTAACATTTGCAACGCGGGCATCGGCCAGAACGCTAGCGACCCGTCCGCAGTTGAAAATAGATGCCAGTAGCATCGGCCAGGTCATGCTTGGTGATCAAATTCAAGTCAGTATCACCATCGCCAATTTGGGCAGCGGTGTGGCTCGCGATGTTATTATGTTCGAAACTTTACCAGCCGAATTGCGACATCCGGCAGGTGCGGATCTTGAATTCGCCGTTGGTGATTTGGCTCCGAAGGAGAGTCGGAAAATCAATCTAACCATGACGGCGGCTCGTGCTGGGGTCGTCAAGAACGTCCTGATGGCACGCGGAGAGGGAAGTCTGTCCGCCGAAGCGACTTTTGAGTTTGAGATAATAGCACCACAACTATCCGTTGCTATTTCCGGTCCGCGTCGTCGGTATTTGGAGCGGCAAGCAACGTACACCGTCAAGGTTGCAAACCCTGGGACGGCTACTGCACAAGATATTGAGTTGGTATCGCGTTTGCCACGTGCGATGCAGTTTGTCTCGGCGAATAATGCCGGACATTACGATGCAACCACACACGCGGTCTATTGGAGCTTGCAGGAACTTCCGGAGGGTGAGCAGGGTCAGGTTCAATTGGTGGCGTTACCCACCGAAGCCGGAGATCACACGTTGCGGGTCGAGAGTACTGCGCGCGGCGAATTGAGCGATTCAAGCGAAGAGACTGTTCGCGTGGAAGGTCTCTCCGCTCTGTTTTTCGAAGTCGTCGATGTTGAAGACCCCGTTGAGGTGGGCGGCGATACGGCATATGAGATTCGCGTACTCAATCAGGGGACAAAAGTGGCACGGAATATTATCGTGGCCGCTCTCTTTCCTGACGACCTGAAGCCGCTCTCCACCGAAGGGCCTACTCAGGGAACGATACAAGGCAACCAGGTCGTCTTCCAGCCGCTGCCGAGGTTGGCGCCCAAAGCGGACACGACGTTTACTGTGCGTGCTCAAGGTGTCCAACCGGGTGATCAGCGGGTACAGATTCAAATCCAGAGCGACGATTTGAAGACCCCGGTGACGAAGGAAGAGAGTACGCGGGTTTACTCCGACAGATAAAAAGAGCGTTGTGCTTCTGGCTTGTAGGCCGCATCTTTTGCCTAGTCGATAGAAAACGCCTGGGAACGGGTTAATTTCCCCCAACTTTTTCTACGTTTCGGTTTGACCACTCCCGTGGACACAATTATCTTAGTTGATGTGTCCTGAAGGGGCGCAAGCTTACCCCCTTCAGTGGATTTCAGGCTCGGTACCCAAGACGGGGCGAATGGATGGCGAGAGCAGAAAGCGATGCGGGAGCAAAGGACAAGGAACCCCCCATGGAGCAACAACCGGTTGTCTGTTCGTACAACGAATGGGATCCGTTGGAGGAGGTTGTCGTCGGTCGTGTGGATGGGGGTGCGGTCCCACCGTGGCATGTCACGCTCCAGGCAGCAACGCCTCAAGAATCGTGGGAACTACTGAAACTGCTTTCAGGCAAACCGGTGCCCGATGCCATGGTCCAGGCAGCACAGCGCGATCAGGCTGAATTTGTAAGTATCTTGGAGGCCGAGGGCGTCAAGGTGCAGCGTCCTGATCCGATTCTCCAAACGGAAAGCTTTCGAAGTCCTGAGTGGGAAGTGGAATCTGCTTACAACATTGCCAATCCACGTGATGGACTGCTTGTTGTGGGTGAAGAAATCATAGAAACGCCCATGGCATGGCGTAGCCGTTACTATGAGATGAATGCTTATCGCAGTTTGCTCCAAGAGTATTTTAAGGCTGGCGCAAAGTGGACGTCGGCTCCCAGGCCTCGTCTGTCGGACTCACTCTACAACGAGCAGTGGGAGTTGCCTGAAAAAGGTGAGCCAGTGCAGTTTGCCATCAACGAAACAGAGTGTTGCTTTGATGCCGCAGATTTTGCTCGTTGCGGTCGTGATCTCTTTGTGACCCGTAGTAACGTGACAAACTATTTCGGGATCGATTGGCTTCGCCGTCATCTGGGTAGTGATTTTACGATTCATGAAATCAAGACAAAATCGCGTCAACCAATGCACATCGATACGACCTTTGTTCCGCTTTGTCCGGGACGGGCACTCTATAGTCCTGATTTTTTTGATCCGAACGATGCACCTGAGGTGCTGAAAAGTTGGGAGCTACTGCCGGCTCCGCCTCCGGTCAGCACGATGGTTCAAATGATCGACCTAAGCAGTTCGTGGTTGAGCATGAATGTTTTAATGCTTGATGAGAAGCGCGTCATCTGCGAGGCGAGTCAGGAGCCACTGATCAAAAAATTTCGTGAATGGGGATTTGAACCGATTCCTTGCCCTTACACGAATCATTATGTCTACGGTGGAGCTTTCCACTGTTCGACGCTCGATGTTCGCAGGCGTGGGACGCTGCAATCGTATTTTTAATGTGCTGCTGGGTCGATTTGCACATGCCGCGTCGTTCGACGATTGGCGTCTCTGTCGTCAGTCGGTTTTAGCTGTTTTTGGTTGGAACAATTTGCCCACTGGACTGGCCAACAGGGATGGCAGAAAAACAAGGTCGCCAACGAGTGCGGCAATTAACAGCAAAAACATCAGCAGTCCAAACTGAGAGACCGGCTGAAACGAACTCAGGCTAAAGACGACCAGGCCGAACCCTGCGATCAGCGTGGTTTGCGTCATCGCCAGGGCACAGCGTTGGTAACTGTAGAGGACGGCGTCTGTTCGGCTCATTCTCGCCGAAATTCCTCGACGGAACCACGTTAAAAAATGGACCGTATCATCCACCGCAATTCCCATTGCTACGCTTGCGGTCATCATGGATCCAATATCAACAATTCGATCAGTCCAGCCCATCCAGCCAAAAATGACCGCGGCCGGAAATACATTGGGCAGCATCGTTACGAGTCCCGAGGAGAGATTGCGGAACCAGATCACCATCATGATTGCGATCAATAAGAAAGCGACAATGAAGCTTTTGAAGAGCCCGTTAAGCAATTCGCGCTGGGCAATATGGAAGAGTGGCACCATTCCCGTATATTCCAGATCGACGCCCAAAGTGTCGTCGATTGCCAGTCGCATAACGTTGTCAAACTTCTTTTTCTGGTTGGCTAACATCACATCATATTTTTGTTTGACTTTTTCCTGGCATGCCTGTTCGTCATCCGCTTCCTTACAGGCCTCGTTCTCAGTTGCAACCTTCTGGGCCACCCATTGCTTTATTTTTTCAAAATGCTGCTTGGCTTTTTTCTGCTTTTCTTGACTGGCCGCATTCCGCTTTTCCAGATAAGCGTCTACATGCTTTTCAATTTGAGTGACGACTTCATCGTAGTCTTTTTCGCTAGGCCGAATCCGTGCGCTAATTCGCCAAAGATCTTCCCCCGTTTGAGGTTCCTGCTCCGTGCCTTGCGCTGCCACGCCCTCTTTGTCTGCAGCATCGGGAATGGGAGCAACGTTATGCGCATCATTTTCGTAACTGTAGTAATGCACTTTGCGAAAATCTTTTCGATTCGCTGCCAACCGTTTATTCATGACGTATCGAGTATAGTGCGCTTCGTCGAGTTCGGGCGCGAACGTTACTGCTGAAATAGAGTTGCCGATCAATTCGGGCTGATTGATTTCAAGCTCTTTTTCAATTGCCGCAACGAGTTGCATCTGGCCGAGGGTTGTCAGGGGGGAATTTTTGCGATCAAACGCGACGACAATTTCGAGCGGAATTTGATTACCAAATCGTTCTGGAGCGGCCAGCCAATTATAATCCTGAATAAGTCGATGTTTTCGATCGAAAAAACGAGCCGGCTTGACGGAGGTGTTGATGTAGAGCGCACCCCAGCCAAAAAATACGAGGAGTGCAAGGCAGATGCAAAGCACTGGCCAGCGATGATGAATGACTCGTTTGGCAATCCATTCCACTGCCCGATCAAAGGGTCCCTGTGGAATGGCCGCCTCTTGCACGACCATGCCCTCGGTGGATTTTCTTGCCAGTTTTTGAATCATGACCAGCAGGGCTGGCAAAAGCAGAAACAATACGGCAAGACTCGCAACAATGCCGATGGCTGAGTACTTACCAAAATCTTTCACAGGAATAATTTTGCTTACAGCGAGCGATGCCAAACCGACTGCGGTTGTTCCAGCCGCAAGTGTGCAGGGCAGCCAACCGAGACGGATTGCCTCCAGAGGTGCACGTGTTGTGCCCATTTCACGAACGCTGTCTTGATAGTAGTTGATCAGATGCACACCGGCAGAAAGATTGAGCACATAGATCAACACGGGCATCACAACCAGAACGAGGTTCACCCTACCACCGAGCAGCGGTACGAGTGATTGAGCGAGCAAGGCACTGTATACAGCAACGAAGAAAACAAGCATCGCCAAAGTAAAGCTGTATAAAAGACCGCGCCACCAATGGTCGGACCGTCGGCCGTGGGCGAAGAAAAAACTGGTTACTGCACATGCGAGTGCAATCAGCATGGAATAACCAACAAGTGAATCCGTTGCTCTCTGGCTTTCTACATCCACAGCAGCATTGGTGACCGCGTCTCCCGCCATGTGAATTTCATGCGAGGGAATTCCAACATCTTTTGTCAATATGTTTTCAAGTGATTCAATGGCATCCCGGCGGTCGTCGTCCCCTGCTTCGGTTAATTCGATAACCGCTGCCGTCGCTTTTCCATCTTCACCAATCAGAATGGATTGAAGCCGCTGGCGAGCAAGATTTTCGCTTAAATCAAATGGCTTATGTTGCAGTTTCTCAAGTAATTCAGACCCAGTCGTGATTTTCGAAAAAAGTTTTTCCCCAGATTGATTTTCATAGTTACGAACGAGAGAGGCGAATTCGGTGAGGCGGGGATCGGTAAGCGTACAACCCTGCCAACTTACGATAGCGTATTCATCGGTGCCAAAGTGCGTACGGAATTCGTCATAGATCTTTCTTTCATCAAGGTCTTCAGGAAGCCATTGTTTAATGTTGTTGTTGTTTGTCTCCTCCGATTTAATCACACCCAAAGTGATCGGATAGAGCGAGAGTAGAGATGCGACCAAGATCCAGAGGTAGCTGCGATCGTAAAAGGTTGAACGGGTCGATTCCGACATACCATGAATTCCATCGGTCGAGACGCAGAGGAGAAAATAACGCGAGGGGGGATTTTATTGGCAGGTAGAGTGTAGTGATTATTGAAGGAGGGTTCGTAGAAACGATAATCGGGTTCAGGTGATTCGGATCGCTTATCCGTCCCCGCCATCATACCACCGCTGCGTAGGCGTTGGGCAGGCAGATATTTTTACTCTTTCCCGCGACGCGACCACAGAGGACACCGTGCAAAGGAGAAACCGCGATTTGTGTCGATTCCGGAAGACTGCGCCGATTATGGCAATTCCTTGGCCACAAGGAAATGATTACCCCATTTAAAGTCCATATTTACGAACATAATTGGTTGAATAGCGTTAGGCGGGGGGGTATGCTGGTGGTGCTGAACAGGGAGTGCCAAAGATGGTTTTCTCTGATCAGTCGCACGGAGCGATAAGGCGATGGATTGGTGAGAGTACGTGGGTATGCGTGCTTGGATGCGCGACATGGATCGTGACATTTACCCGCGTTTGAAGAGTATCGGACAAGTACGCATCACCCTATCTGGCCAGTCCACTAATGAAATTTGCTTTTGTAGTGCATCCTCTTTCTGAGGAAAGCAAAGCCCTGTGGCAGATGGATGACGGGGGGCAGTTGTTATCCCATTGGGAAAATGGGAATCTTCTCGAAATTTGTGATTACGTTCAAAGCAGCGTGGCAGAAGGGATTGCCTTTGGCGGGCGTGCCACGAAAGGCCCCATTGTTCTGGATCATTTTTCCAAACTTGAAACGGTGACTGGCCATGTTGCCGAGGGTCGCGTTTACGAAATCCCCTGTAGTCCCAAAAATATTCTTGAAGATCCGGCAACCGCAATTGAACACACGCAAGCAGCCGTACAAATGGCTGCCGACTGGGGTGCAGGGATTGTCGGGCTTGGATCCCTGACGAGTGTCGTCGGAGGACACGGACAATACGTTGCAGACAATAGTCCGATTCCTGTAACTACAGGCAATAGCCTGACAGTGTATGCCGCACTTAAAAACCTCCACCACGCGTGTGGCGAATTAGATATTGATCTTTCCCAAGAGACAGTCACGGTGATCGGCATTCCCGGAAGCATTGCAACGGCCGTTGCGCGGATGCTTCGTGCGAAAGTAGGCAAGATGCTCATGGTCGCCCGCCGACCATCGCAGCGAGCTAGCCGCATTGCAAGTGATCTCGACAGCGAACTGTTATTCGATATTCCTACTGCGCTTGCGCAATCGCGTTTGATCCTTTCAGCCACTTCGAGTGGCAATTGTATTGCGCAAGAAATGCTTCAGACAGGCAGCGTTGTGATCGACGTTGGGGTTCCTGCAGATGTTACGCGGGCGACGCGGCGTCGGGACAATGTGCTCGTCGTTTCGGGTGGTTTAGTCGATGTACCCAGAAGTTTTTTGGGTAAGTCCATGCTGCTCAGTTTTCATTTTGGCCTCGTGCCCGGATGTCTTGCAGAGACAATTAACCTTGCGCTTGAAGATCGTACAGAAAGTTTTTCTTTAGGTCGCGATCTTAGCGTGGAGCGGATCGGCGAGATTGGGGCGATTGCGACCAAACACGGCTTTTCCTTTTCACAACTCTCTTCGTTTGGTCGACCGGTTGCCGATTCGCTATGGGCAAGCATGAATAAAGTCGTCGGTCGGCATTATTCTGAAGCATTGGACGACGAACTTGCATCGTACGACACAGTAGAAACTGACGGCAAAGACCGTTCGAACGGTTTAACTGAGCGGGTTGCCAAAGAGGTGAGACAGGAAACCAACGGGCAGATTTCCAACGGGCATGCTGCAACCGCAACAGAAAAAAAATCCAATCAAAAGCGAAACACGCGGCAGCAGAACGAAGACAAACAAAGAAAGAATCGCCGTGCCCGCACGCTCTTTCAGCGGTACATTAACCCAGTCCTGGTAAATCTGGCAGAGCAGGGCGGACTCAACAAAACTTTTGTCCGTGCACAGGATACGGTCGTTACCGATGCAGAGGAGAATCACTATCTCGATTTTGTTTCTGGTTTTGGGTCGGTCAATCTTGGGCATAACCATCCAAGGGTTGTTCAAGCAGTACGTGAAGCTTTGGATGACGGTGCCCCCGGCTTCTCCCCAGCAGCGATCAATCCGCATGCCGCGGCACTTGCTGAACGGTTGGTGTCCATTGCACCAGCGGGACTGGAAATGGTCTTTTTCTGCAATAGCGGTACGGAGTCTGTAGAGTCTGCGCTTAAATTGGCCCGAGTTGCGACGGGGCGGTCCGGTATTGTCTATTGCCATGGATCCTACCACGGCAAGTCGTTAGGGGCGCTCTCGGTTACCGGTAATCGTAGTTATCAAAAACCATTTCATCCGTTGTTGCCGGATTGCCATCCTATTCCGTATGGAGATCTTGAGGTTCTTGAACGAACACTGGCTGCGCGGAATATGGCAGCTTTTATCGTCGAGCCGATCCAGGGAGAGGGCGGCATGATCCTTCCGCCTGCGGGCTATCTCTCCGAGGCAGAACGTCTTTGTCGGCAGACAGGAACCTTACTCATTGCCGATGAGGTACAGACTGGAATGGGTCGGACAGGGACGTTGTTTGCTAGCGAGCAGGCTGCAATAGAACCAGATATTATGACTGTGGCCAAAAGCCTCAGTGGTGGTTTGGTGCCGATCGGTGCCATGCTCGCTCGTCGTGATCTTTGGATGAAAGCTTATGGCACCGTGGAGCGATTTGCTCTGCACACCAGTACATTTGGCGGAGGCAGTCTTGCCTGCGTTGCTGGATTGGCAGCGATTGAAACCCTCGTTGACGAACGATTGGCCGAAAATGCTGCAAACCGGGGCTTTCAGATTCTTGAAGGCTTAAATAAACTTCGACGCGAATTGCCAGAATATTTTCAAGATATTCGCGGACAAGGCTTGATGATTGGAGTAGAACTTTCGCCGCTTGCTGAATCCGTGGTGGCACATCTCAAACGGACCGACTCCACTGAAATGTTGCAGTATATGATGCAGGGTGTGGATGCGATGATCGCAAGTTTCCCTGCCGTTTTTCAGATGCAAATTTTGCTAGAACACTACCATATCTATACGCAGGTTGCCCGTTCCAATCCGTTGGTTCTTCGAATACAACCCCCGCTGACCATTGATTCAAGTAAGGCTGATCATTTCCTCCATTCCTTCTCGCGAACCTGTCGACTTGGCCAGAAAGTCGAAAATATCTTTGACGAGGTTATCACGCGGTCTATCTCCGGACAGCATGCGGCAAACCGAACCGCGGAGATGCGACAGGAAACGCCGCAGACATCCAGTCCCCCTGTCACTGCGTCCGGCATGGAAATCGACGAGCAATTTAGTCAATAAGATGATTTCCCCACGCGCTTTCGCCGATTGAAAAAATCGGTTTCTTTAGCTTTCGCCTCGCCACGATCGATTTTAAGGACTTTTTTTTGCAGATCGTACTGGAGGAGTTCGGCGATCGACATAGATGTCAGCAGCGCCAAGTGCAAAGCCTTCGACTCCCTCAATATAAATTCTTGCGTGGCACGGACCAGTGAAATCGGGCGGTAATTGTAGCGTGAATGTTTGTAATCCCGTCAGAATAGGGCGTTGTTGCCGATCGAGTTGTTGATTATTTGCCCGCCAATATTCTTCTTGAAACTTGTCGAGTTGTGCCGAACTGAAATCAAGCTGCTCTCGGCCCATGGGCTGTGTTATGAGGGTACCGCGGCGCACGATTAACTCCACAGTTGCAATTCCAGCGAGTGGAGTATCGATTTCTATCGAGACTGCCTCTCCTTGTTCGACGATCCGAGGAGCCATCACAGGTACCAATTGTGGTGGAGTTAGTTTTAAGAGTGGATCTCCCAAGAGATTGAAAAGATGAATGTGTTCGTGGCGCTCGGCTTCACGTTGAGAGGCCGTATTACCAAGTAAACTTGCGAAGCGATCCATCCAAATTCGGTTTCCGTTGCTGGCATCTTTATCAGCCATTTTTCTTTTAGCATGCATCAAGACCTCGCCGAGCGTTGCCCGCCGTTTTTGGAAATATTCATTCATTAGCGCATCTCCCAAGGCGGTCATTGCATAAGGCATTGTTGTTCGCGAGCCCCCGAGAACAGCAATCGGTCCGGCTTTGCTTCGCAGCATTTCTTCAGCAAGGCAATCGGTGGGTGCATCGAAGGCGGCCGCATAACAACAGAAAAGCAAGGCGATCGGCGCTCCAGTTACCGCATGCAGGCTTGTTGCATCACCGTATTCAAGGATAGGATACGCACCCCCTGGTACCTGGAGTCTGTCGAGTTTGTCGACGTGTCCATGCCCGAGATAGATCCAAAACATACAGCCTTCATTCAAACGGTGAAGCACGGTTTTTCTAAATTGTCGAGGATCGGGGCAATAGGGGCTTTGCCAGTTGGCTTGGGTCATGCTGGTTTGGTACGCAGGCGGAATTTTTGAGATGAGAAATGTTTTGGTTGATCCTTCGATCATGGAGTCGATCAAAGGCCCGAATCCACCTACACCGGCAACCAAATTAATTTGTCTTCTCCAGGATGAAAAATCGCTGTTCGCTTCGTAAGCGATGATCCGCTTCACTAGGCGGGCTAAATCTTCCGGGCGATCGACTGGAAGGCGACCAACTGGAATTTCAGCGACGTGGTCGCCGTCTAGATCTCCAAAAGGATTATCGGTCGCGATTATTTTATCCCCTGCGTAGGGAGTGATGATTTTGGCTTTGCGATAGTGGGTGGGGACATAATTTTTGTGGTGTGCTTCGGTCGATATCCCGCCCTCCCCGCTCATCTGGGCATCTCCGACCAGCAGGATTGCTTCAAGCGGATGCTCCGACGCGTACTTTCTAATTTTTTCCTGCAACTTACTTGCTGAGGATTGGCTAGCAATCCGCACGACTTTGTATCCCTGGTTTCTGCGGTAGTCGATCCAAGGCTCGATGGCAGTTGTAAGCTGGTCGGGACAGACCACGAGTACATCCGCTGCCGTTGGTTCGGGCCACAAAATCTCGGTTAGAAGCAGGGCTACGAGCAGGTTACGAGAGAGTGTTGCTAGCATGAGAGATGGGGGCAAATCGGGAAGTTAGAGGGGGCGGTACTGTAGTGAAAGGAGACAGTTGGATCGATAGCAGTCTATGGGTTTTTGCGCCTGATATTGATCCATTGGGGAAGGGTGGCCTAAGGTGTAAGGATAACTTGGTGCGTCGTATCCAAGAAGGTTTGTTAGGTATGGAGCCTACAACGGGTGGTCGGCATGGATGATGGAACTATGATCGAGTCTCCAAAGATTTTCCGTTTGGCGATTCATGACGAACCGTTCACTCCCCGGTTGGTTTTCTCAGACCAACCACAAATCGTCCGTGGAAGTTTGCGGTTTGCTTCCTGCTACGAACTTGCGGCCCCGTTGCGGCGCAATATTCTCAAAGTGCGGCAAACCATTCTCGATTGCCAACAGGAAAACGGATTTTTTACTTGTCCACAGGGAACAACTCCACGATCGATTGCAGAATTTCTTCTGTGTGCCTATTGGTTGGGCTTGCAGGTCGATCCGTCTTTAGAATTAATCTTTACGGACTGCGTTGCTCGGCTTATTGAATCTCAAGACCCAAGCGGTCGATGGCCCGCCGAATATTTTGATGTCGATCCTTTGACCACCACGCTTCTGGCTTACCTCGCCCTGAAACTTTTTGCAGTATCGGTCGCAGGTGAAACGATGGTATCTGCCAGGAGGTTTCTAATGAAATCGGGTGGTTTTAAGCATCTTGGGGGATTGGCGCAGGGCTATTTAGCTTTGTTTGGAGAAATTCCTTTTGAAAAGCTTAGCGCGGTGAGTGAAAACGAGTTTTCTCCCAACGAGGAGTATTATTGGAAAATGTTGATGCAACAACACGTTCATCGACAGCTTTGTCCCTCAGAGGCTTTGGTTGAATTGTATGTTCCTTGCACAACGCAAACGGAGTCGTGGACACTTTCGTGTATTCAGCAAAAGCTCAACGAAACGTTTCGTAAGTATTGGAAAAAACTAAAAAGCAAAACACTTTTTAAAAGAGTCTTAGAGTCGCCCCCTGGCGATGCAATCTCATTGAACAGGTATCGCGAAATATTTTATTCGGCAATGGCCAACGAGGGTCCAGCGGGAGAATTAGATCATTCTCCTGATTTACAGAAACTTCTTAAGCGACTTGAAAATCATACCGAAGGGGTGGATGCCGTTTTGATGGCTGATGTTTCGCTCCAGGCTGCTTGTCTCGAATCTCTTTTGCTCTCGGGCTTGCCTGTCGATTCGGTCGCAGTTGCCAAAGCCGCAAAAACACTCGGCCAGGCCTCGCTGCCTGAGCAGTCGCATACTGCACAGACTTCTGGACTGCGGGCTGCGTGTCTCGTACAGCAAGCCAATTGCTCCGATGCTTCGCTCCCGCCCCCCATCCAATTACTTTCCAGAAAAGATGTGCAACAGGTCCTTTTTGAGGAGATTCCTTGGGCAGAGCAGTTGGTTGCGAGTATTCCTGAGCGCGTTTGTGCGCTACTGGCAACACAAAAAAGAACGGGTAGTTGGGATCATTGTCCTGTGGCAACCGCGGAGGCGCTGTCAGCGCTGTCTCTTACAGGACTCGATTTGAGTCACAAGAGAATGGCCGCTGCCCTTCGTTTCCTTCGGCAATCGCAACGGGTGGATGGTTCATGGCACTCGGACAAAGCGGTCAATCGTATCGCTGCGACTTCGATTGTGATTGCCGCTGCTCGCAGCACTGGTCTTGCCTCGATTGACCCGCTTATCGTTCGGGGGGCAAGCTGGTTAATCGCGAATCAGCAGCCCGGTGGAAGTTGGTCTGATAAAACATTTGAATCGATCGACCCACTTGCTGATGAAGGCTTCGTTTCACTCAGCAATACTGCAGTTGTCCTTGGTGCGCTGATGGACTGCAAGTATGGAGATAATCCGTCTGTTGCACTCGGGATCGACTTTCTTTTGGAGGCTGATTTACTCCTGGCCGAGTCTGATATAGCAGCAGACTCCCCGATGTCTCTTGCGGAACTTTGCCCGATCCTGCGTACTCTATGCCGCTGGACAGCGGTAGAGAATAATAGAGATAAGAAAAAGGTTCCCACGTCCGGTTCGTTGGAGTTGCTGTCCATTCTCGATTGAAAGCCCAAGTCAGCGACCTTCGTTGAGGAATCTTGTGCAGCACCGACCCAGCAGCAATTTACCTAGGGAATGGTTCGGTTATCTGAAAAGGTGTTCTCAATGGTTTGGAAGCAGTGGATCGGAAGCCTTCTGGTACGACAGGCGAAGGAACAACTTGCCGCGCGGGCTGTAGATGCGGTGTCTGATTCTACAGAAGAGACAAGCGAACCCGATGCATCGATAGACGTCGCGATTGTTGTCAATCACACTGCGGAAGCAGGCTCCCTTCTTGATCGATTAACAGGCGTGCTTCGGATTCATCCGCAAGATTTTCAATTGTATCGCGGCGATCTTGATGGCCGTCACGTGATGATTGCCCAGGTAGAGGGCGGCTCGCCAGCCGCTGCTCGCGTAACGAAAGCGATGATTCAAGCGCACCATCCGCGGTGGGTGATTGCCGCAGGTTTTTCTGTGGCCCTCAAAGCCGATTTTCGACAAGACGAATTAATCATTGGGTCGCATGTGATGGATACCAAGGGCGGGCGATTAAAGATCGACATCCAGGATACGTCGCAACAAGACAGCTTTTTTAAGGTAGGCACCGTATTAACTTGCGAGCGACGACCAAAGGATCAAAAAACGCGGCGTGCACTGGCTGCTTCGCACCATGCAGATGTGGCGGACACAACCTCCATGGGAATTGCCCAGGCTTGCTGCGAAGCCGGCGTTCCTTGCCTTGTCATTCGTATTGTCCGCGAGCGATTAGAAGATCAGATTCCACGTGAGATTCAACATTCGAGCCAACAGACTTCGTTTTCTGGGCGACTTGGATCGTTGATTGGGGGAACGCTTCGTCGTCCGGGGACCGCGCGAGACTGGCTCCATAGTAAACAGACTGCACTCTGCTGCGCTGACAGCCTAGCCGATTTTCTAAAAATCGTTATTTCACGTTGGTTGCCACACCCGCCGGTTGCCGAGGCTTGTGATTCATCGAATCCGCTGCGGGAACAATCGAAATAACGTCTCTTTCTCAGGCAAACGCATCTTGCCCCGCGCTATCTTCTTGCTAGTACAGCGATTCAGATTGCATTATGATAAGTTACACAAATGCTCCGCGCCGTCGACGAGTTGGTGGGAAAACACAATGAAAATCATCTTAGCCGCACCTCGCGGTTTTTGTGCGGGGGTCGAGATGGCAATCGAGAGTTTACGGATTGCGATCGAGGCTTTCCCTCCACCGATTTATGTTTACCACGAGATTGTGCACAACAAATTTGTAGTTGAACAGTTTGAATCCGATGGAGTGATCTTTGTAGGAGATCTTTCCACAGTGCCCAACGGTGCAACCCTGCTCTTTTCCGCACATGGTGTTTCGCCCGAAATACGACAGCAAGCGAAGGCACAGAATTTAAGAGCCATCGATGCCACATGCCCTCTTGTCACGAAAGTCCATCTTGAAGCGGTTAAATATGCGAAAGAGGGTCGAACGATTATCTTAATTGGTCATGATGGACACGACGAAGTCATCGGCACGATGGGCGAAGCTCCTGAGGCAATCGTCTTGGTGGAGACTCCAGAAGATGTGGATCGATTGCAGGTTGCCGATCCAACGAAGTTGGCCTACCTGACGCAGACTACGCTATCGGTCGATGATGCCAATCGTGTCATCTCGCGTTTGCGCGTACGGTTTCCTCAAATCGCTGGTCCACCCAAGGATGATATCTGTTATGCGACACAAAACCGACAGGAGGCGGTCCGGCTTCTCGCAGATGAAGCAGATTTTATTCTGGTTATCGGCAGCCAAAACAGTTCCAACAGCCAACGCTTGGCAGATATCGGTCGCGAGTGTGCCACACCATCCCGACTCATTGACGGCGTCGATGATATCGAAGATGCGTGGTTTGAGAACGTCGACTCGGTACTGATTACCGCGGGAGCGAGTGCTCCCGAATCGCTCGTTCAGGATGTTTGTCGGTATCTGAAAAAAACGTTCGCCACCACTATCGAGGAACGAAGCATCCGCACCGAGGAGGTAACCTTCCCGCTCCCTCGACAATTGCGTGCCTCCGGTGCCGAACTCTAGACGCCGCTTACTACTATTTGAGCGTTCTGAGATAAGCAATCAAATCGCTCAGGTCGCTTCGGCTAATCGTTTTTTCGAGACCCTGGGGCATCACGGATATCGGGAGAGCGATCATCTCCTCAATATCCTCCCGGGCGATTTTTTCCTCGGGTTTATCGGCCATGCGAAGATGGATAGCATCGGCGCTTTCCCGATGGATAACACCATCAAATACACGACCCGATCCTGTGATTACGGAAAAGGTAGTGTATCCGTTGGCAATCGTTGAGCTTGGATAAACGATTGATTCGGCCAGGTCGCGATCGGTACGGATGCGGCCAATCAGCGTAAGTTCTGGACCGACCTCGCCCCCTTTTCCGTGCGCCCGATGGCACGTGTGACAGGCGGCTTTATTTCCGAAAAAGATTTCTTGCCCACGCTGGGGATTACCGCTACCGATATGCGGCATCAATTCGGCTAAATGTTTGGCCTGATCCTCGTTACTTACGCGAAGTTGCTCAAGCAAAGGCGTGCCTTTTTCCGCAACCGAAGCGGAAAATCGTGCCATCAGCTTTTCGATGCGTTCTGGTGAAAGACTTGTAAGCGCCGATGAACTGCTCAGACCATCGAGCATACGATTGCCGACCTCTGGATTGCGTCCTGCGGCGTCGGCGGGTGCCACGATCGAAAGCCCGTTCAAAATTCCAAAATTTCCTTCCGTATCATCACGGAAACTTTTCCAGGAAATATTGATGGTGCCATCTTCTTGCGGTGCGATATCGGAAAAGAGCGCGTGTGTGATGCCCTCTTCGTAATGCTTATTTTCGGTGCGCAACCCTCGGATTTCTTTTGTCACCGGACCATCTCGACCGGTGAGTGTGACTTCGGCGCCACGTGCGTTGGGTTTGGGATAGGCCGATCCGTAATAAAAAAGATCGTATTTCAGTTCAGGTTTGAATCCGCTGATTGTAAAATTATTTTCGAAGGACTGATGTTCACCGCCTCCCTCAGCAAGTCCGTTGTAGACGAAGTCTCCCATCAGACGATCAAATCGATTAATATTGTACGGTCGCAACTCGGCTCCCTGAATCGGGCTCAGAGAGAGGCCGCTGTAGGCCCCATCGCTTGCCCGCAGATAGAGAAATCCTTTTCCAGTGAGTGGGTCCCAATTGTTCCAAACCGCGAGATGTTCTTGTGGCTCGTCCTGATAGGCCCCTACTCCACGGTGCAATTTTGCCTTTGCGGGTTGAACATCTATATTCACGACCACCGGTGCCGAGTCGCGCTCGAATCGCTGTAAAAGCACAGGCAGTTCAAGCGGTCCGACATGGCTAAGAAGATCAGCAACAAGCAGTGTTTGCGCACGGCTTAAACTGGCAGCTGCGAGTGCGGTCGCAGCGCGGATCCGGTCGAGCGGAATAACTTCTTCATCAAACTGGTCGACAAGAAGTTGAAATTCTTCTTCGTCCAGTTCCCCGCCGTGGCGGGCGATGATTGCGAGTGCCGCCACACGAAGAGGATCTTCATAACGATCATCTTGGGCAATCCTTCGCAAGGCATCATCGAGTTTGTCGGTATCTTTCATTGCCACGGCTGTAACGATGCGCTGTAGGGCATCAGCGTTATCCTCAGCAACCAATCCGCTGAGTGCGGGGATGAAGGCGTCTGGCATTGCTTCCAGATTGCTCTCGGCCAACGCATCAATGATAAGCATTTTTGTTTCCCGCGATGTCGCCTCATTTGTCAGAGTGGCAGTCATCAGGGGCTGGATATCCGAATCCCCCGCAAAGGTAATGAGGACCGCCTTGGCCAAAGCCCGGTTCTCTTCCCCCAGATCGGGGTCGTCAAGCCAGCTTGCGACAACCTCGGCAATCCGCTGCGCCCATTCTTTATGTCGGGTGATTACCTCGATAGCTGTGGTTCTCAATAGCGGATCGGTCGTGTCTAGCAGCGGGATCACTGCGGTGTGGTCCAACGGGCTATTGGCCATTTGATCAAGTGCAATCAGCGCTGCTTTCTGAACGCGTGGATTCTCACTCGCAAGTCCAGTCAGGGTGGCTTCAGAGTTACCGATTTGGATCAGCGCATAGGTCTGTGCATGCATCAGATAGTCATCGTTGTCCTCCAGGGCAATACCCTCAAGCAGAGCTGTAACCATCGGAGAAGTTTCACTCGCGTTTTCGCGCGGCATTTTTCCAAGCGCGGTTGCTGCTGCGCGTCGCACTGGCGGCTCATCCTCGCGGAGCATTTGACAAAGTTTGACGATAGCTGGCTGATCAGCGAGAACTCCGAGACTGCGGACAGCGGCCTGTCGTATCGTCGGGTCACTGTCGGCAAGCCCACGGCGAAGTGCTTCGCGGGCCGCCTCGCTGCCAATACGGGACAGCGTCCAGACGGCATTTCTTCGGGCCTGACTACTCCGTACCTGAGTCTGTTCTTGTGCGACGACCACCGATGCTAAGGCATCGACAGCTGCATCCCCGCGGCGGGCCAGGGTATCGATCGCCCGATCGCGGACTGCTGGACGCGGGTCGTCGAGCCAACCCGCCATTTCTCCGCTTGTTGCTTTTTCCCAGTCGAGTTTGTTCCCGCGGGGATCCTCTAATTTTTTCATCCCCTTTTGTCGCAATCGATATATTGCGCCATAAATATTGGGTTTCGCAATTTTGGAGGTGGGGCAGCCGTAGTAGAGCCAGCCTCCGGTGTCGATCATTAACAGGCTTCCATCGGCATCTTCAAAAATATCGGTGGGATGAAAATCGATCTCGCTGCTTGTGAGCCAGGGCTCGTCCCGCGTGGGAAGGAATGAGGCGCCATTGCGTTCCAATTCAACACGCATCACCTGATGTGTATCAAATTGGCAGGCAAAGATGTTGTTTTGATACTCCTTGGAGAGTCCTTTGCCGCGATAGCGCATCAGACCTGCAGGTGCCACTTGACCCCAGCGGCAAACGGCCGGAAGGGGATGCCCGGTCTGCGGTAGCAGCGGCTTTCCCCAGACCTGCTTCGACAGACACCCATCGACCCAGTGCATCAGCGCATCGTGCCGCCCTCCCTCGTTGTCGAAGATTGCCACAGTCGTCAACAATTCACCGGCCGGCGTGAACATGACTTCTACCGGATTGATCGTTCCCTGACCGAAAATTTGTAAATCGGTACCATCCGCCTTGCAGGAAAAGACACCCGCGGCAGAGCTAGCTCCCAATTTGCGACCACCTGCATCTTCCAGGTCGTAACCAAACGCACCCCCAGTGAAATAAATTCTCCCGCAGGGACCAAGGTAGGGCCCGGTGAGATTCGGATTCCCATTGAAGTCAAATTTGCCGACCAGTTTTTCGCGTTTGTCAGCAACACCATCGTCGTCAGTATCTTCCAGACGCCAGAGGTAGGGTGCTGAGATAACGTAAAGTGCTCCGTCGTGCCAAAGCGCACCCTCGGGCATAACCATGTTGTCAGCAAAAATGGTACTCTTATCAAATTTCCCATCGCCATCGGTATCCTCCAGCATACGGATAAACCGATTTCGCGTTTCAAGGAGTTCTTCTTTGCGTAAGTTCGCTCCATCTGTTTCCGCGACGAAAAGACGTCCCCGATCGTCAAATGCGGCCAGCATCGGATGTTTGACCAACGGCGGGCCGGCGACCATTTCAATCGTGTAGCCTTCAGGAATTTCCATTTCCGGAGGTTGGAAATCCGATTCTGTTTTATTGCAGAGACCGACCGATCCATGGAGATAAAACGCGAGCCCGAATAGAAGAAAAGTTATGGCCCGGTGGCGATATGGCCCCGAAAGAAAAGACACGGATTGAAGCTGAACGAGCATAAATCTTTTCTCCACGAACTGAAATTTCGGTGTGGTTTCGATCTGCGGTAGTATCAAAGCGATGGGGAGACGGCAGCTAAAACGTTTGCTGCGATTTAACACACCGCTACGGGTATTGTAACCTTCATCCGCTCTTTTTTCATGCGGGGAAAGAGAGGCAATTTATCGACGACTTTTCATTTCGCCCACCCGCATATTTCGAAAGCGCAGATTTGTGGTCGGATCGTGTCCCTGGAGGATAATCGTTCCCGCCTCGAGGCGACGCCCACGCCGTGGATTCGGATCGGGTGATCGACGGTCGGTCCAGTCCGTGACTTGGAACCCATTGACCCACACTGCCATGTGAGGCCCCTCGCATATGATTGTTTTGGTGAACCATATTCGATCATCTGCCAGTACACGCCGCGCTGTTTGCCGACGAAAGATTGCTCCGGTACCGGCATTGCTCGGCCGACTGCGATCACCTTTTTCAAAACCGTTATGAATTTGACTCTCATAACCGTTGGAAAAATCGCCAGGAATACTTCGAAAAAATATCCCTGAATTTAAGGCATCGCCATCGACAAAAACCTCTGTCTGCAAAACAAAATCACCAAAGGTAGCCTCAGTTTCCAATTGTCCGGGCCCGCTAAAAACCTGAAGGTCACCTGCCGGAGTAACCGAAAAGCGACTTTGTTTTCCTGGAAAGGTGCGCCATCCGGTCAGGTCCTTGCCATTAAAAAGAGGCGCGAGGCCCAACGGTCTCAACTTGATATTGCGAAACGCAACAGGGCCCTCATTTTTCTGGAGGCCGATGTACCCTCTGCCAAGCGGCTTAGGATCTTTCCAGTCGAGGACCGGTTTTCCGTCGAGTCGCACCAAAAAATGCCCCCCCGTCGCAACGATATGGTAGGTATGCCACCGGTTGTCAGCGAAAGAAAATTTGCCCTGTTTGCGGCCTACCAAGCTACCTGTGGGAAACGGACTCTGCGCGCTGCTGGCAATATTCAGTTCGTAACAGCCCGACATTGGCCCGGGAGGCTTGGGACTTGTGCGCAAGAAAATCCCACTGTTCGTGTCGGAACCCGCTTTAAAATCACACCGCAGTTCAAAATCAGAGAATTGTGTCGTCGTGTGCAAAAGCCCCGCATCGCCTTGGACTGCCTCAAGGGTGCCATCGGCAATGCGCCAATCAACTTCACTCGACGCTTTCCAGCCGAAGAGTGTCTCCCCGTCGAAAAGCAGAAGCCAGCCGTCGGCCATCTCAGACGCCGTGAGTTGGTTTTGAGGGCCTTGTGGCCCGGTCTTATTTCCTGACGCCTCAACAAGCAGACCACCGAACAAACAGACCATGGAGAGGAAGGAAAGATATTTGCGCACGGGAAGTCCTCAGGTGTTCTTTATGCTTACGAATTGGTTTCTTCTGCGGCACGAATTTCCAGATGCACCGAACCCCGCTGCGGATCGGGATCCTGAGTGGCAGGAAGCAGAATTTCAAGCTGATTGGACGCTCGGAGTAAGTGGGTGATTTCAAAGGCGGCATATCCGTCAGCCGTCCCTAACTGGGTTTCATTGCACCGCATCTCGGCCGGAGGGTTTTGCCCGTCGATCACCACCCAGACTGCCTTAGTGGGGCCAATTCCTGTTGGTGTGTGAAAAGTTCGGCAATGCGCGATGCCTGCATCGATCATTTTTTTTTTCCAGGGATCGCGCAAGCGAATCGTGTGCAGTGGTTCCATGGTGCAATTGTTTTATCCGCCGCCTATACGGAGGGTCAAATAGATCCGGAAGCTCATATAGAGACAAAAGCAGACAATCATCAAACTGCCGCTCCTCCGGCCGATCCGTCCCCAACTGACCGAGAGCCCGAAAAAACCGATCGATGCAACGAGTACGGCCCCGTAGTCCAGTACGGTCATCCAGTCGGCGTCTAACCGAACCGTGCCCACGCTAGATCCCGCCCAAGCCGCCAGCAGCGTTCCTGAGAGTACAACCAGGATGTTGGCAATATTGCTCCCGAGCAGGTTTCCGATCGCGATATCGCGCTCTCCGCGGCGGGCAGCAATGATACTTGCTACCGCATCGGGAATCGAGGTCCCGGCTGCCACAATCGTGAGCCCCACGAGTGCAGAATCAATTTGTAGTTTCGCGGCAATCGCGATAGCTCCCTCCAGGACAAGATGCCCACCGCCATAAAGGAAGACCGCGCCCAACAGGAAGAAAAGACTACTCCAGGCGAGATGCGGTTGATTTTGTTTGATCGGGTCAGGTGTCTGATTTTTAAATCGATGCCCGATCGTCAAGACGTATGCGATGACGCCCGCACCCAAAAGGAGTACCGACCACAGTGGCAAATGCCCATGCGCGATGAGGATTCCGAGAGGAATCGTCGCCGAGAGGACCAAGGCCCAAAGATCGAAGGAAAAAGTGCGCCATGCAATGGTCAGTCCACCGAGTATGCCGCAAAGTCCGAATCCCACCAGAAGATTGGTCAGATTACTCCCCGAGACGTTTGCGAGCGCAAAACGCGTTTCGCCTTGGTAGGCGGCGATCAAGTTGACAATCAGTTCCGGAGCACTCGTTCCGAATGCAACCAGGGACAGCCCCACAATGGCCTTAGGGATTTTGAGGGCCACCGCTATTTCCGCAGCACCTTTGACGAGCCAGTGTGCCCCTACCAGAAGCAGCCCACAACCTGCGAGGAGCAAACAGATATTCCAGATCATCGATTGCTACCGCCAGATTGATTTTATTGGATTAAATGGATCAGCAGCCATCATAGAATCTGCCAGTATCGCGTGACAACGGGAACTCCTCAGCCACATTATTTGCCGTCTTATGCCACACAAGGCCATACGAGAAAAAAGCGTGGTTACTCTGCGGAGGGATCTTGCCATGCATCGTCCCGACTGAAGAACATGACGTGCTGCCAGGGGAGGCCATTAAATTGTTCGACTAACTTGAAACCATTGGGGATGAGTTCCTTGAGAATCTGTTGCTTGCTCATTTTGTGTAGTGGCTTGATGGGCACGAGCGGATCCTCCTCTCGGAATTCCACGAGAGCCAGCCGACCCTTTTTGGAAAGTGATTTGCGGATAGCCTTGAGCATTTTTTCAGGATGCGAAAACTCGTGATAAGCATCCACACAAAAGACCAGGTCCACTTGTCCTGCAGGAAGTTTGGGATCGCTAAGGGTTCCGAGTACGGGTTCGATATTCTTCAACTTCGAAACGCGGGCCCTTTCGCGGAGCATCCGTAGCATTTCGGGTTGGATATCGACACCAAGCACTTTCCCTTGAGGAACAAGTTTTGCAATTTTGAGCGCATAAAAACCATTGCCGCACCCCATATCGCAGACGACGTCGTTTGGTTTGAGTTTCAATGCTTTGAGGAGCGTACTGCATTCTTCCTCGCGTTCGCGTGATTCGCGTACCAGCCAAGGCGCACCGGTGAAGTGCATCGTGACTGCAATGGTGCGACCCATGTAGTGGGTCCGCCCAGTATTTTCCGCCTCTTTTTTCTGATCGTCCTTGCGTGGATTTTCCTTTCCATAACTTGCCCCAAACCATGGCGGGAAGCAGAGAGCCGAGATAAACACCAACCAAAAAGACCATCTTAGCATCGAAAAGCCTCCGCATCGTTTCTAGAAAAGCCTCACCCGCTTCATTCGGGTCGCTATGGTATTCTAATAAGACTACGGTTCGACCGGGAGGACCGAGTCAATGCGTTAAGGACGGAGATGGAGGCTGCTTTGCGACTGTGGACTTATCTCTTTCGATCGCTCCGCTTACGCTGCCCCCGATGTGGAAAGGGAAGAATTTTCCGCACCTTCTTCAAGATGTTTGACCATTGCGTTTACTGTGGTTTGAAGTATGCGCGGGAAGAGGGTTATTTTCTCGGCTCGATTTACTTCAATTATGGATTAACGGCTTTTGTGGTGACCATCGGTTACCCGCTGCTGGTCTTCGGATTCGCTTTTCCAAGCGAAATCGTTTTTTGGTTGGCCTTGGGATTCTGTATTCTTTTTCCAATATGGTTTTTTCGTTATGCCCGCAGTTTGTGGATTGCATTCGACCAATTGTTTGACCCAGAAGAATTGTGTAATCCGCAAAAACGGAAGCAACAAATCCGGACGGGTACGAGCGATCAAGAACAGCGATAACTTCCGCGGCCCAAAAAAGGGCCCGGAGACCGATGCACATCGAGAATGGTTACTTGATTTGCGAGATGTCAAGCTACCGTCTTTTATGCAAGAGTGCGGGACACAGCGACAACTTGATGTTGCGGGTAAGACGTTGTCGATGCGATCTTCTTCAACCTCCCCCTTGCGAGTACACACGGTCTCCGGGTAATTGGATTCATATTCAATTTTTAGGCAGCGGCTCGTGCCGCCTCGGGGCGACTGACCGACACGATAACCAATTTGTGTCTTTCCGCAAACGCGATTAATTCTGCCTGGCCGACGATAATGGTTTTTTTTGCTTCGATAGCCAGGACTCTCCCCCCGGCTTCGACAAGCGACTGGACCGTACCGAGTCCGATCGTAGGAACGTCAAAACGCATATCCTGATTCGGTTTGGCGACTTTTACGACGGTAAATTCACCGCTGGGGCAGAGTAATCCTGCCCGGCGGATGCACTGGTCGGTCCCCTCGAGTGCCTCCACTGCGAGCACTGCTTGCCCTTTAACAGCGACCGACTGGCCCACATCGAGGCGACCCAATTCTTTTGCCAGTTCCCAGCCGAAGGCAATGTCGTTTTCCTGTGCGAGGGTGAGACCCCGCCGGGTCAACTGACCGCACTGAACGAGGAGTTCGGGCGCGTAGTCCGTGGCGGGCACAAAATGAATGTTCCGCTGGGCAAATGCGTCGGCCACCGCACCGAGCAGCGTATCGTCTTTGCAATCTTTTCGCTCCTCCGACCAGCGAGGGCCGGCGAAGTAGGGAAAAAAGTGCCGAATAGCAGTCCAGTCAGGCAGATGACGGAACCAAACCCATGGGCGGTAAAGCAAGGTCTTGTGAAATTTTCCGGCCATGGTTGCTCGGCAGATCTGATGCCTTTTGAAATAGCGGATTGCTGTTCCTAGCCGCCCGATGCCGATGCTCTGGTACGAGTTGCAGAGTGGTTCTAATGCCTTGCGGTTCGCGTGGCCTTTCAACCCCAAGCAGTAGACAGTATGGCCAGTCTGCTGTAGCGCACGGGCAACCTCGACGGGATAGTCACCCCATGCAGCGAGCAGACCGATCCGCGTTTTTTCACCGTTTTGCAAGTTGTTTTGCGAACTATTGTCCATCTTTAGAGAGAGGTCCTGAGTGACTTTCGATTATGAGCTGAGAGCAAGGAAAGACCCTGATGCGAAGAAACTTTATTGTGGTTCTCGCCTAGGCAGCATGCGACGATTTTTGGTCTCCCTCATTCGGCTGTTTATTTTCACCTCGGTCGATAAGCCGCTGCAGGCGTTTGAGTTGTTTTCGCATTTCCGGAAGACGCGCGAGTGCCGCCAGTCTGAAACTTTGTTCCCGAAGTGGCGTTGCCGGGATCCCGGCATAACATTCTCCATCGGGAACATTACAGATAACGCCGGCCATTGCACCAAGCACTGCGCGGGAGCCAATATGCACGTGATCGCGAACCCCGACCTGGCCAGCCATTACGACATAATCACCGGTGGTGGTGCTTCCAGCGATGCCTACTTGGGAGCAAATAATGTTGTGGCGACCTATCCTACAGTTATGTGCGATCATGACCAAGTTGTCGATTTTTGTACCCTCACCGATTTCGGTGGGCCCATATGTTCCTCGATCGATGGTGGTTGAAGCTCCGATTTCAACGTCGGGTCCGATGGTGACATGACCGAGTTGTGCGGAGAGGAGGTGCTTTCCGCCTTCCGTGCTATAACCGAAACCGTAAGCTCCTAACACAGCTCCCGCATGGATGATCGAGCGTGGGCCGACGACGGTATTTTCGTAAAGCACGGCATTCGGAAAGAGGGAGACATCCTCACCGATGTGACAACCTGCCATGACGGTGACTCCTGCATGGATCGTGGCCCGATCCTTGATCGTTACGTCATCACCAATCGTTGCACCGAGATGGATGTCGACATCCTGGCCGATTTTTGCCGATGGACTGACGATGGCTGCCGGGCTGATACCGATCCTCTTTGCATAGCAGGGGGGGCGAAAATGTGCTACGATTTTTGAGAATGCCGCATGGACATCCTCCACCTGAATGACGGATACGTTGTCCGGAGTACAGTCCCTCGGGACCACAAACGCCGTGGCTCTTGATTGCTCGAGTTGATTTTGGTTTTCGGTATTATCCAGAAAAGAGATTTCCCCCTCCTGGGCGCGTGCAAGAGTTGCCGCCTCTTTGATTGCGATGGTGCCATCACCGAATAATCGGCCGTCTACAAGTGTGGCAAGATTCGCCAATGGCGTTCCCATGGCTGTCGATTCCTTTGGGCCCGAAAAAGCCGCTCAATCAGGCTGCACTCTACTCTTACTGTCTAGATGGGGGCAAGAGCGAGACGCATTACGGTGTGCCGCTTCACGCACGCAATGCTAGCAAACTATTTCCCTGCTGTGTGCACTTAAAGGATGAATCGATTCACATCCAGTCCGATCACAAAGAGCATCAGGGCCAGGATCATGAGGAGACCAGCCCAGGTGAGGGGGATCACAATTTTTTCACTCACCGGACGACGGAAGATTGCTTCCAGAAGCAAAAAAAACATGTGGCCGCCGTCGAGTACAGGAATCGGCAAAAAATTAATCACGGCAAGATTTGCACTGAGCATCGTAAGAAACAGCAATAGACTTCCGACGCCCTGTTTGGCCGACATTCCCGCAACCGCGGCGATGGTTCCCGGCCCGCCAAGAAGTCGCGGGGAAACTTGCCCCGAGACGAGCTTGTGGAGAAATCGGTAGACCATCAGCATCGAATATTTTGTCTCGCGCCATCCAAGCGACATCGCTTCAGCCAAATTGCTCGCCCGCATCGTGTCTGTTTCCTGAACAAAGACGAACCCTCGTCCCGGAATCGCAGTCTTAGAAACTTTTGCAGGAGGCACCAGCAGTTTTTCTGCATTCCCGTCGCGGAGGACGGTCACCTCAAGGGAGGTGTCGTTTTGAATATTTTGGGCCACCGAGCGTAGCCAGAGCACCCAACTGACTCCGTCAGGAGCACCAATTTTTTGTGTGGTGAGTTGCCCTTTTGGAAAGAGTAGCTGCTCTTTGGCCGCTTGTTTTTCGTTTGCCGGTTTCAGGCCCACACCCACAATCTGATCCCCAGGCAAGAAACCGGCTTCCGCTGCGGGGCTGCCCTTGGCGACGCCTGCCACCTTATTGAGGGTTTTGTAGGCAATGCCGAGAGAGGGAATTTCCATCGTCCCCAAGATATCGCTTCTCCAGGGCACCGGTTCGGTCTGCATTTTGAACGTCAACTGCTGCGAGCCAGTGTTCTGTGGCCCCACGCGGAGGACCTCCAATACGATATTTTTTTCACCACTGTCGGAAATTCCTTGCGGTAGTGTGAGTGGATCACCAACGCCGGCTCCATCGATCTTTTCTATCTGGTCCCCCTGCTGCATACCGGCGAGTGCTGCAGGTGAACCGGGTCGGACGGCAGCAATCGGCCCCAATTGCATCTCCAGTCCGTAGCGATGGAGGAAACGAGGGCCAACTTCAACGGGTATGGTTTGGTCGCTTCCTGGTCGTGCGAATGTAATGGTCACCGGTTGCGAGGTGTACTTTGAAAGCGCTGCGCGGTAGTCGATAAAATTGTCGACACTTTTTCCCTGCACAGCAACAATCGAATCTCCACCCTGAAGTTGTTCAGCAACGGCAGCTGCCGGACTTCCGGGGAAGGCGATCGACTCCTTGGCCAACTGCAGTGTGCTCGCTGGCGAGACGCCTATAATCCGCAGCAACCGTCCGTCACTCTGCCGTGGCAGCAGAGAAAACTGCAGTGTTTCCCACTGTTGCGAATCGCTGGATACTCCGCCTGTGCGGTGCCGCTCCACGGTGACGGGAATCCCGTTTTGTAGGTCGCCGAGGATCACCTCCTGTCGCAGGTCTTTAAATCGCGGTTTCTTAACGCCGTTGATTTCAACAATCCGATCACCCGGTTGGATGCCGGCCTGATAGGCAGCCTCTCCAGGCATGACAGATGCTACATCGCAGCGGATATAAGGGACACCAAAGCTAGGCGAGAAGGCGATGGTTGCAAAAATCCAAGCAAAGATCAGATTCATAATCACGCCGGCCGAAATGATTGCCATCCTTTCGGGAACTGTTTTAGAGATGTAGCTTCGCGGATCCGTAAGATAATTGGTACCTTTTTCCTCTTCCGCTTCACTTTCCCCAGATGTCTCACGTGCTTCACGGATTTTTTCCGCTTCGCGGGACGGGTTGTCATCTTGACCGAGCATTTTGACATACCCACCCAGCGGGATGATTCCAATGCCATACTCGGTTTCGCCCCATTGCTTTTTCCAAAGTGCACTCGGCAAGCCAATGCTATATTTCCCGATGCCAATTTTGAGTGGCGGATCGAAACCGATGTAGAATTTCTCACATTTGACACCACATAACTTTGCGACCAAAAAGTGGCCTAACTCGTGAACAAAAATCACGAAGCCGAGTCCGCCCAAAGCCATGGCGATGTAGGGCCAGTTTTCGAAGCTATACCAAGCTGCGAAGATTAAGTGCATATCCAACGGGAAACCTCCTCACGGGCCCAGCGGTCTACTTTCAAGAGTCCGTCTAGACTGGGATTTGCTTCAAATGGGTGTTGATCGAAAACGGAACGGCACGCAGGGACAATATCGTTGAATTTGATCTGCTTCTCAAGAAACCCCGCCACAGCTGCTTCGTTGGCGGCATTGAGCACGGCACCACTTGTTCCCCCGGCCCGCGCTGCTTCCATCCCCAATGCTACCGCAGGAAATCGTTCCCGATCGACGGGTTCGAACTCCAGTTTGAAAGCTTCATCGAACGCGAGTTTCTGCCCACAACTTGGTTGGCGATGGGGCCAAGTCAACGCATATTGGATTGGTAATTTCATGTCGGGCGGGCTCATTTGCGCAACGATTGAGCCGTCGATAAATTCCACCATAGAGTGGATGATCGACTGTGGATGGACAACCACTTCAATCTGTTGGGGCTCTAAATCGAACAACCAGCGGGCTTCAACGATTTCGAGAGCCTTGTTCATCATGGTTGCCGAGTCAATCGTAATTTTCGGCCCCATGTCCCATGTGGGATGTGCTAGCGCTTCGGCAACGGTGACTTGTTGTAGTTTTTCGCGTGAGTGATCACGAAAAGGGCCACCGCTGGCCGTGAGTACAATACGGCCCACTTCTTCTCGATTTCCGGCATGCATCGCCTGAAACACGGCACTATGCTCGCTATCGACAGGTAGGATTGTCGCTCCTGTCTGGGCAGCCAGCGTCATCACTAAGGGGCCAGCCATGACCAGCGTTTCTTTATTGGCCAGGGCGACAGTTTTTCCGGCGTCTACCGCAGCCCATGTACTTTGAAGTCCGGCGGCTCCCACAATCGCCGCGACGACCACATCAATTTCCGGACGGCGAGCCACTTTTTCAGTTTCTTTTTCCCCCAGGAGCAATTCACAACCTTTCGGTAGCCGCTTCCAATCCTGCTTCTCTGCTTCCTGCAGGCAGGTCGCGATAACACAATCGGGCTCAAACAGAATGGCCTGCTCAATAAGTTTTTCGAGTTGTGTGTGTGCCGAAATCGCTTTTGCGCGGAGCGTTCCACCGGAGTTTGCAATGACTTGCAGCGTATTTTCGCCGATGCTTCCGGTGGATCCCAGGACAGCGACATTTTTTGTAGTGCGGGCCATGGATGGTTTGCGGCAGCGGAAATTCTGCCAAAAAGAAGCAACAAAGCCCCCGGTTGCATCCAAATCCGTGTGTCCGGAACGAGGATGTGGGCCGAGGAGGTTAAGCCGAGCAAGGAAAATGAAGATACTGGAGAATGCAAACTGAAACCAGCCAACCCCAACGTCTCCCACCACAGTTGCCACATTTTAGACGGGCCGTTTGCACCCAGCAAGTGCGGACTTCCTCCGAAAGCACTAGGTAGCCCCCCCATTTTTTTTACGGGTGTATAATAGAAGGTTCCCAAAGAAGTTCGTCGATATGCATCGGCTGAAAAGTTTTCAGCCCTTTGGTTGATGGAGAATCAAGAGTGGGATGGTTCTTTCCTCGTATTCGTATTTCCCTGATTTGAAAAGGACCGGAGCCTGATGGATAACCCTTCCCGTGATTCCCAACAATCGGGTGAAAAGAAACCATTGCTTGGAGGCAGTCAGGTTCTGCTTTATATGTTGCTTATCGCAACAGCAGCTGGTTTTTTTGCCCTCTTTTTTAATTGGCAGAATGCGGTCGTTTTTGATTACCAGGAATTTGAGGAGTTGGTGAAGCAAAATGCTCAAAGTGACGATCAGGCGAGTGGCTATCTTGAGGTCAATCGCGGAACGGAAAAAAATCCAGATCTTTGGCGCTATCGTAACCTTCGCGACATCAAAGTCGGCGACCGGGAGATTACTGGTGTTGTCAGCCAGGAGGAGATGGGGAGGGGAAATAGCGATTCGGCCAAAACGCGACGCACATCAGGTACGGTTCGGTTTCGCGTGAATAAATCTACGGAGATCGACATCGGTGTCAGCGAACTGTTGCGAAATTACAATATGAAATACGAATGGTTGAGGCCGGGGTTTTTTCAAACCTACGGTCCGATGTTGATGATCACCGCCATATTCATCTTTGCTTTCATTTTCATTTCTCGACGAATGAGCGGTGCCGGGTCTCCGATGGCATTTGGAAGAAGTCGCGGAAAGCTCTATGCACAAGAAGGATTAGGCGTCACCTTTGGTGATGTTGCGGGCATTGATGAAGCAGTAGAAGAACTAAAAGAGGTGGTCGACTTTTTAAGTAATCCTGAAAAGTATCAGCGACTCGGTGGCAGAATACCGAAAGGCGTCTTGCTCGTCGGCCCGCCAGGGACGGGGAAAACCCTTTTGGCCAAAGGGGTCGCAGGTGAAGCGCAGGTTCCATTTTTTAGTCTTTCCGGAAGCGATTTCGTGGAAATGTTTGTGGGTGTTGGAGCTGCCCGCGTACGCGACATGTTCCAGCAGGCCCAAAGCAAATCTCCCTGCATCGTTTTTATTGACGAATTGGATGCTTTGGGGAAAACACGAGGCACGAGTGTTGTGGGTGGACACGACGAGCGCGAGCAAACGCTCAATGCATTGCTCGTGGAGATGGATGGTTTCGAATCTAATAGTGGTGTGATCGTTTTGGCAGCCACAAATCGTCCCGAGACTTTAGATCCAGCATTGCTCCGGCCCGGTCGCTTTGACCGGCATGTGCTGGTCGACCGTCCTGACGTACGGGGTCGTGAAGCAACCCTGAAGGTCCATGTGAAAAATGTAAAATTGGCCGATGGGGTGGATCTTGCGAAAGTGGCTGCCATCACCTCGGGATTTTGTGGAGCCGATCTTGCCAATCTGGTAAACGAGGCCGCGTTGCTCGCAGCTCGTGCTGATCTTCCAGCAGTAACGATGGAACAGTTTAATGAAGGGGTTGAGCGGGTTACGGCAGGGTTAGAAAAACGACAGCGGATCATTCACGAAGACGAAAAAAAAAGAATTGCCTATCACGAATCTGGACATGCCTTGGTGGCCGACAGCCTGCCAAATACGGATCCAGTGTACAAGATTTCGATCATCCCGCGTGGCCTTGCAGCACTTGGCTATACGATGCAGCGTCCCGAGGAAGACCGTTATCTCGTCACGCGGAGTGAATTGGAAGCGCGAATCCAGGTTTTGCTTGCAGGAACGGTGGCTGAGGAATTAGTTTTTGAAGATATTTCATCGGGGGCCCAAAATGATTTAGAGCGGGCAACTGAAATTGCGCGCAGTATGGTCATGCAATTTGGGATGAGTCGCTTGGGTCGTGTGAACTATAAGGAATCCGGACGGAGTCCATTTCTTGGTACGAGTGACGGGATGGCGACGGCAAGTCACAGCGAACAAACGGCACATGAGATCGATCAGGAGGTCAAGCAGATCATCGAAGATGGTCTTTCCAAGGTGCGCCACATCCTTAGTGCCCGTCGAGAGACGCTTGTTGCTCTTTCCCAGCGATTGATAGAATGCGAAGTGATGGATGCTGATGAACTGCGAGAGATTGTCGATCAGACTTCAGTGAGCCCTCAAATTGTTCCGGGTACAGAGAGCGACGACTTTAAGAAATCGCCGCACACCGAAGGTGATGACGAGTCGACAGACTCTATTCCGCGAACAGGGGACGGATCGACACAAGCCGGCGGTTAGAATTCAGTGATTGCCCTCCAGATTTGTCGAGGCATTTCTGTATGCGTCTATTGACTTATAATATCCACAAAGGAATCGGTGGACGCGATCGGCTCTATCGATTGCCACGAATTATCGAAGTCATTGAAAATGAAAATCCTGACCTCTTGTGTCTCCAAGAGGTGGACCGTGGAGTACCCCGCTCGCGATCGCACGATCAACCCAAACTTCTAGCGGAGCATTTTTTTTCGACAGGCTGTACTTTCCAGCTGAATGTTCGGCTAAAAAAAGGGGGGTACGGCAATCTGCTTCTCGCGCGATGGCCTTTTGCCGAGCGACATAGTATCTCTCTGGGGCTACCCGGAAAAAAAGCGCGGGGTGCACAGCTTGCGATTACCGATTCGCCAGAAGGATCTTTTCGATTTATCAATTTACATTTGGGTCTTGGAGAACAGGAGAGGCATCAGCAGATACAGCACCTGCTCTCTCATCATCTTTTTCGTCGCAGCGCAGCATTGCCTACGATTATTGCCGGAGACACAAACGATTGGAGAAACACATTAGCCGAAAGCAGCCTTGCTGAAAATGGATTTCGGCACTGCACGCATCCGATCCCCCGCTACCGGACATTTCCTGCTTATTTACCTGTCGGTTCGCTGGACAAAGTGTTTAGTAATTCCGGTATTCACGTTTCTAATCTGCGAGTTGTGCGTAGCAAAGTAGCGAAAGCAGCATCCGATCACCTGCCCTTGGTGGTGGATTTCCATTGCGACTAAGCGGTGGTTAGAACCAACTTGTTTTCACGCGAGAAACGCGCCGATTACACGCCGTAGGTTATCCGCAAAGCGTGCTCAATCGTACCCGTGAGGTCTACACGGCTGACGGGCTTACGGAGTACTTCAAATGCTTGTGCTCTCCGAGCCTCTGCTTCCATCCGTTCGTCCATCTCAGCGGAAAGAAGGATGCACGGCAAAAGTGCCTTAAACCGTTTGAGTCGCCTGAGCGTCTCCAGACCATTCTGTCGAGGCATATGCATGTCGAGCAACACGACGTGGACTTGTTCCTGTTGGACAATCTTCAAAGCTTCCAACCCATCGTCCGCCTCTAAGGTCCGATAGCCACTTGGTCGCAGCACCTCAAGAACCGTATCACGGAATTGGTGATCGTTATCTGTGATCAGGATGGCAGGAGCTTCGGCAAGCATGATCGGAGGTCATTTGGGAGAAAAAAAGAACGCAGTCCATTGTTTGAATGAACAAGAAACACCGTATGAAAAAGTAGAGGTATGCAATTGGGATACCAAATAAAAATGTTTGCGCGCTACTTACGGAAAAAGTTTTAAAGGTCCATTTATCAGGATGTTAGATTTGCATCGATCGCACAGGTTCCGCCAGGGAATGCGACTCTCTTTGACGAGGATGACAGTCGAGTTCCACCTTCCCTGCCTAAATGGCAGGGCTTACGATTCAGCCGGTTCCTTCACAAATGCGTGGATGCTGCCATCCTTCGCCTCTTCGATGACTTCGCTCCAAACGACATTCCGATCGGCATCGAGCAACTCGACAACAGCGCCATTGAGGCGGTCTCCACAGCAGTCGGAACGATTCCAGATTTTAATTCTTCCGACCATGACTGGGTGGCCTAAATCAAGTTGCCACCAAGGATAGTTTTCAACTTTTGTGTGGGTCACGCTGTTTTCGCCGAATGCCTGTTCGGTGTTTCCATCGACTGCGCGACCAGCCTCACCTCCATATTCCTCGGAAGACTGACTTGCTTTACCCTCGGCATGCAGTTTCTTCCCGGAGTCTTTCTCGATGACTGCAACTTCCGCCAGCGTAAGAATTTTATTTTCACCGACGTGTCGTACACGTACAAACTGCCCTTCGCCCAGCGTTTCTTTAGGTGCCGCTTCGTCCCCTTCTTGCGGTTCCTCAACAGGTTCGATTTTGACCGGTTGTAACTCGGCTCCCAGATTGACCACCAGACCGGGGATTGCCTGCTTCAACCGCTGAGCTCCCTCTTCGGTAGCGGCCGATTCCCAGAGATAGAGTTGTTCGAGATTCTTTAATTCCGTTAATTTTTCTAAGCCGGCATCCGTCACCTTGGTCCCATAGAGGTTAAGGTATTTTAGATTAGAGAGGCCTGAGAGATGTGCTAGTCCCTCATCGGTAACGGCGGTCCGCTCGAGATGCAATTTTTTTAGGTTTTTTAGATTGGCTAAATGTTTTAGCCCAGCATCGGTTATTTTTGTGTCTTTCAGATTGAGCCAGATGACTTCTTCGACTTGAGCAACATCTGCCAGCTTGTCGTCGGTCAAGTCTTTGCCGGACAAATGAAAGTCAATCTCTTTGGAGTCATCGTTTGCCGCAACTGACCGGACTGTACCCCCATTGTTTTTAATATTTTCAATGGCGGTCTGCTCGTTGCCCACAGCAACGTGCGGCAATCCTCCTGCTATGAGTGTCAAAAAACCTACGGCGAAAAATATGCTGCGATTCATAGTTCCCTTCCTCATTTATCTTCTGCATACAAAGACGGTGACTGTTGGCCAAAGAACGCTCTCGCTTGATTGAGCGATTTCGCCTCTGATTGTACGCCTGCCGAGCCTAAGGCTCTAGTCATAAAACTTGTTCCCTGTTTCAGCCAAGTGTACTAAACGGGGCGTCGGTTGGTAGCGAGCACCGAGTCCTTGGTATCGTTCGAGTTTTTTCAGAAGCGACCCGGCCCCAAGCGTATCTGCCCAGAACAGAAGTCCTCCCCGAAATGGTGGAAATCCAATGCCCAAAATAAGTCCTAAATCGACATCACGCGCATTTTCCACAATTTGCTCATCGAGTACACGCGTTGCCTCGAGCAGCATTGGCAATAGCAGGCGGTCCTGGATTTCCTCCGCTGCCAGGTCGCGATCCTCTTTTTTGTGTTTAGCAATGAACGGATTCAAGGCAGCATCCGTTTCAGCCCGTCGTTTTTTGTTCTGATAATGATAAAATCCCTGGCCCGTCTTCTGGCCCAAACGCCCATCCGCGACAAGCTCTTCCACAAGGGGTGATTTCAACACGCGGTCCGGATAGGCAGCGACCATCGTTTTTCCGGCGTAGGCAGCCACGTCCAAACCCACTACATCGTAGAGTTGAAGGGGTCCCATTGGCATGCCGAACCGGGTGGCAACGCGGTCAACGGTTCGAGGTTCGACCCCTTCCAGCAATAGTTCAACCGCTTCGCTCATGTAGGGGAGCAATAAGCGATTGACGAGAAATCCCGGTCCACTACGAACGAGAATCGGAGATTTCTTGATTTTTTTTGCATAATCAAAAGCAGTTGCAACGGCTTCATCGCTCGTTTTTGTGCCCCGAATGATTTCCACAAGTGGCATCTTCCGGACGGGATTAAAAAAGTGAATGCCAAGAAACCGTTCGGGATGCGATAACGAGGATGCAAGCTCGTCGATCGGAATCGTGGACGTGTTGGTCGCTAATACGGCATTTGGCGAAACGACTTTTTCCAGATCCGAAAAAATTATTTTCTTGACTTCGGCACGTTCGACTGCCGCTTCGATGACAAGATCGCAATGCTCCATTTCACTTGTCTGTAGCGCGGGGCTCAAGAAGGGTGCCAAGGCAATGGTCTGTTCGACATCAGGGCCTTTCAGAGACCGATTGTAGGAGGCTTGTTCCAAAACACTTTGGATGCCATTCCGGAGTGCTTCTGTCGCGGTATCGCTTAGCAAGGTCGGGATTTTTCTGCGGATATTGGCAGACGCAATTCCCTGTCCCATGACTCCCGCACCGATAACCCCCACCGCTTCAATCGCTGCAGGATTTTGATGAGCGCCTATTTGTTTTTTGTTTCGGTCGGTGAGAAAGAAAACGTTTAACAAAGCACGGTTGACCGGTGACCCGAACAGATTCGCCATTTCCTCGGATTCCAGCTCCCCAGCGGCCTGTGGATCAAGAGCAGCCCCTCCAAGGAGAACTTCAAGCGCAGCAAGAGGGGCCGGATAATGGCCCTTGGTTTTCTGCTCGATAAATCCAGCAGCCGTAACGCCGAGAAAACCGAGTTCTGTTTCACTCATTTCAATCGGTTGCGACCACTGCTCGCGATCCTTAAGAAAGGAACCAGACTCACTCTCCTGATGGATCATGCGGATCGCCGCATCGAGCAATTTTTCTGGGGGCACGCTTTGGGTGGCAAGTCCCATCTGAACAGCTTGCCCGGCATCGATCGATTCTCCCCCGGTGATCATTTCAACCGCGTTGTAGAGTCCGACGATTCGTGGCGTCCAAACGGTCCCCCCCCAACCGGGAAATAATCCTAGCTTGACCTCGGGGAAACCGAATTGGGTGGCCGATGACTGGGAAACAATCCGTCGGTCACATGCAATGGCTAATTCGGCGCCGCCGCCGACACAAATCCCGTCGATTACAGCCACAGACACAAAGGGCAGTTCATGGAGTCTCGAAAAAAGTAAGCGCCCCCTGCGGCAAAGACCAACAATATCCGCACGGTCCGCGTCGAGCGAAGCGACAAATTCGCGAAGATCAGCACCGGCGATAAAGGTCCCTGGCTTACCACTTGAAATAATTAATCCTTTTAAGTTGTCTTCGTTTTCCAGGGCATCGAGATGTTCTTCTAATTCATTCAGTACGTGGCTCGAGAGAATATTGGCCCCTTTATCGGGCATGTCGAGTGAGAGTACGGCTATCGTGCCGTCAAGATTGGACCGTGTGATGGTTGCGGACATTACGTGTTTCTCATTCGGAGTAAATGCTGCGACCACCATCGACTGGCAACGAGACACCAGTAATAAAGTCATTTTCGAGCAGCATCAAAACAGCGTCGGCCACGTTTTGAGGGTTTCCCTCCCGCTTGACCAACGTACCCGCTATTTCTGCTTTGCGTTCCGCTTCTGGCATATCTTGGGGAAAAAGAACCGGGCCAGGCAAAACAGCATTTACGCGAACGCATGGATTTCTTCGAGCCAATTCCACTGCAAAGCATCGGGTGATCGTGGGGATCGTTCCTTTGGAAGGGTAATAGGCAGCGTAATCTCCACAAGGTCGAATCGTGCTCCAGTCACCTATATTAACGATGCTACCGCCGTGATCCTGCGACACCATTTGTAGCCCAATTTGTTGGCAACAAAGAAATGTTCCTAGTGCATTCACTTCGAAATGGCGCCGAACATCATCCGCCCGGATATCTTCCAGGTCACCAGAATTCCAGATTCCGGCAGAGTTGACCAGCGCCTCGATATGGCCATAGTGGTCTGAGACGCTGCAGACCATCTGCTTGATGGCCGATTCATCTGTCAGATCGGCCTTGACGGTCATTGCTGAAATACCTTTTGCTTCAAGCTCTGCAACCGTCGCGTCTGCCTGCTCCGTCGACGCGTTTGCGTGGATTGCGAGTTGATATCCTTTTTCGCCGAGTACGCGCGCAATACAGTTTCCGATCCGGGGTGCTCCTGCACCGGTAATCAGAGCAACAGGATTTTGAGGATACGATGCGGACACGATCGACTTGTAAGGTGAGAAAAGGGGGGCGGGTTTCTACGTATGAGGATTGTAAACCACGTGAGGGGCTACGTGCAGAGACGGCGCTGCGATAACCGACAAAACGGGTCACCCGTTGTGGAGTAGAAATGGGTTTTTCCCCAAAAAATAGCAATTTTAAAATGGATTCCACCACAATGTCTTTCGCGGTCTTTTGCCGTGGAGTGGCTCGGATAGTGACAGCCCGACTGCTTGCCACACCTTCCGGCGGGCGTCACAATGCACGATCCATATTGTCTACTTGCTCTTTGGTTCGATCATGCCTGAGTGGGGTCGCTATTAAAAATCTGGGAGTATCTTTCGTACTCCCTCGGTAACTTTGTTTTGAGTCGCTCGGGAGTCACGGGATAAAATGCCTTCTACAAACATTCCTTTTTTTATTGAGAAAAAAAAGCGAGGTGAAAAGATCACCATGCTTACGGCCTACGACTATACGATGGCGCGGTTGTTGGAAACCGCAGGCGTCGACGGTCTTTTGGTAGGAGATAGCCTTGGAATGGTCGTTCAGGGACGAAAGAATACTTTGCCCGTGACATTAGAAGAGATCATCTATCATGCCGAAATGGTTGCTCGAGGGGCTTCCTCTTCGCTGGTCGTTGTCGATCTTCCGTTTCCCGCACAATACTTGGGTATTGAAAACACGATTGGAAATGCGGCAAGGATTCTTAAAGAATCGGCTGCTCAAGCGGTCAAGATTGAGGTAGGTGCTGATGATGCAGGGGTGATCGCAGCGTTGAGCAGCGCAGGCATCCCTGTGATGGCGCACTGTGGCCTCCGTCCCCAAACGGTGCATCAAATGGGTGGATACAAGGTGCATCGTGACCAGAAACAGTTACAAGCGGATGTGCAGGCGATGGAAACAGCGGGGGCGTTTGCCGTTGTCTTAGAATGTGTTCCTGCTGCGACGGCCACCCAAATAAGCGCACAAGTTGCCATTCCCACAATTGGCATCGGTGCGGGTGCGGGTTGTGATGGTCAGATTTTAGTGATCAACGACCTGCTTGGAATTCCCGATGGGAACGTCCCCAAGCACGTGAAGGCATATGCAGCGCTCGGGGAACAGATTGTGGCTGCAGTGAAGGACTTTTGTACCGATGTGCGGAGTGGGAAGTTTCCGGCAGAGGACCAGGCCTTTGTTTGAGCGGGCAGAGGTTTGCGGAGGAAATTCAGTATGAGCAATCGGCTCGCAGATGCTTCAAGTCCCTACTTGCTTCAACACAAAGAGAATCCGGTCGATTGGTATCCTTGGGGCGATGCCGCCTTTGAACGCGCTCGATCTGAGGCAAAGCCTATTTTTTTATCCATCGGTTACTCTGCGTGCCATTGGTGTCACGTGATGGAGCGAGAGAGCTTCGAAGATATTGAGTTAGCAAAAATTTTAAATGATCATTTTGTAGCGATTAAGGTCGATCGAGAACAACGCCCTGATTTGGATCATATCTATATGCAGGCGGTACAGACCCTCACTGGTCGTGGAGGTTGGCCGATGTCGGTTTTCCTTACCGAAGATGGCCAGCCATTTTATGGTGGCACCTATTGGCCACCGCGATCGCAGCACGGCATGCCAGGATTTAATCAAGTGCTGACCTCGGTGGCTGATGCCTGGCAGAATCGTCGCGAACAAATCACAGAACAAGCATCTCGCCTTACGGCGAGCCTTCAAGCCGGTCTTGCGTCATCACCGGTCGCGCTCGTGGCGGAGGAAGTACTCGAAGCGGCAGTCTCCACATTGGAGAATGCTTTCGATCCGACAAACGGTGGATTTGGCGAGGCACCCAAATTTCCGCATCCGCTGGAAATCAAGCTTTGCCTGCGGCTTGCGCGGGAGCGCGGTCAAAAGTCGCTTGAGCAGATGGCTATTTTGAGTCTGGATAAAATGGCTGCCGGTGGCATCTACGACCATCTCGGTGGTGGTTTTCATCGCTATGCGGTCGATGCATCTTGGCTCGTCCCGCATTTTGAAAAAATGCTCTACGATAACGCGCTACTGGCGGGGTGTTACCTCGAGGCCTTTTTAGCGACAGGGCAGGATCGTTATCGCCAAACCGTTCAAGAAACGCTGGATTACATCTTAAGGGAAATGCAGCATCCGGACGGTGGTTTTTATAGTACGCAGGATGCGGATAGTGAAGGGGTCGAAGGAAAGTTCTTCGTCTGGACGGCGGCCGAGATCGCTGCCACGCTCGATGCAGATGTGGTCGAACTGTTTTGCAAGTTTTACGACGTTACGGAAACAGGTAATTTCGAAGGCCAGAATATTTTGCATACGACGCAATCGCTAGAAGCATTTGCATCCCTGTGCGGTCGGGAGCCAAAACAACTCAAACAGAAATTTGCGGTCGCGAGACAACAACTCCTTGCCATTCGTGACCAGCGGATTCGTCCAGGGCTCGACGACAAAGTTCTTGCTGATTGGAATGGGTTGATGATTGATACGCTCGCGCGAGCGGGAGCTGTGCTGCAAATGCCAGAGTATTTGGAGGCGGCAGCTCGAGCGAGCACGATGGTCTATACGAGAATGCGTGACGGTGAAGGCCGCCTTCTTCATTCTTGGCGGAATGGAATTGCCGAGGGTCCGGCGTTCGTCGACGACTATGCAGCACTTCTGGGTGCTTGGGTGACACTTTACGAGTGTACAAATGAAGAAGTGTGGATAGAGCGTGCCCTGGAGTTGGCCGAGGCACTACAAAGTCGATTCGAAGACGCCGAAGGAGGTGGATTCTTTTTCACCGCTAGCGATCATGAGCAACTGATCGTCCGCCGCAAAGAATTTTTTGATCAAGCCACGCCGAATGGGAATGCCCTCGCGGCAGAGGGACTTTTACGTCTGGCCGGTTTACTTGGGCGAGACGCTCTGCGGGTTTCCGCAGAGCGGGCATTACAGGCTGCCGCCGATATACTTCCAAAAGCACCTTTGGCCCAAGGACAGAGCGTCCTTGCCTTGATGCGATTCGTTGCTCCCGTTCGACAGTGGGTTTTGGCAGGAAGGGAGCCAAATCAAGAGGCGGCTGACATTCTGAAAATTTTGTGGGCAGCGTATCTCCCCGAGCATGTCCTCGCGTGTCGCCTGAATGATGCAACTGCATCGCAAAGTAGGCATCTAGACGATCTTTTTTCCGGTCGTCCATCGACAGAGTCTGCTTGGGAACTTTACCTTTGCGAAGGCTTCACCTGTCAGCAACCTGCACAAACCGTTGCCGCAGCACAAGAGATGATTGCAGTTGCCACAGACGTTTAAACAGCACCAGCCATATTTCAAGAAGCCGGAGGCATTTTCTTCGCGTCAAAGGCTTGCTGTGCGGTGCGGTAGATTTCAACGAGCGGCACTCCGGTCGCCTGAGCAAGTTTGCAGCAATCTTCGTATTCGGGAGAAAAGCTAACGAGGTTCCCGGGCCGCTGCGCCACAATGCCCGCTACATCACCCCAGGGTGTCGCGACCTGATGCGTAGAGCGCGGAAGAATCGTTCGCTCGGCAGACCATTTTCGCAGACCGAGTGTCGTCGAATGTTGCAAGATGGCGGTCTCCACGCTCATCAAGTGTTCGCGATGGCAGAGTGCCGTGATGAGAACCCCCGGTCGATTTTTTTTCATTTGAATTGCAGTGCAGTAAACGTCGATGGCCCCCACGGCAAACAGCTGCTCTTGGAGATGCCCAATCCATTCTCCCGTGGCATCATCAAGTTGTGTCTCGACCACCCAGATCGTATTGGCCGGGGAGGGTGTGGCATCCGCCGTGCCAAGCAGTAGTCGGAGGAGATTCGGTTGACTGGGAAGATCGCGCTCCCCCGCTCCGCAGCCAATGGTTTCAATCGACATCGCGGGAAGGGGTCCGAACGCATCGGCTAATTCAGCCACAATCGCTGCTCCAGTGGGCGTTGTTAATTCGGCCTCCACGTTGGAAGCGACCAGTGGAATACCTTTCAATAATTCGGCCGTTGCCGGCGCTGGAAGACTACAGCGACCGTGCGCAATTTGAATTGTCCCTGTTCCTGTCGGGATTGGGGATGCACAAATCCGATCGACATTGAGAAGATCCCAGCCGATCGCAACGCCTACAATATCGGCAATCGAATCGATGGCACCTACTTCATGGAAATGGACCTTATCGAGAGACGTTCCATGCACCTTGGCTTCTGCTTTGCCTAAACGAACAAAAATATTCTTGGCCGTCTCTTTTTGATTTGCAGAAAGCTGACTTTCGTCAATCATCTTTGTGATATCGGCGAGATGCCGATGGACGTGTTCGGGCGGGTGTTGGATTGTGATCTGTGTTGCCCGAAAACCATTTTTTTTCACTTCCTCTGCCGTGAGTTGACAGCCTTCGAGACCGAGTGAATGGATGCCGGCTTGAATTGCACTAAGATCAGCGCCAGCATCCACCAAGGCCCCAAGGGTCATATCGCCACTGATTCCACTTGCACAGTCAAGGTATGCCGTCTTCATAGGCGACAATTTTAGATTCCAAATCGTTACCAAAACAAGGTGGTACGATGTGGCAAGGGTCATTCTGCCCCGGTCAAAGAGTCCGCGGCTTTCCGGTCGTTGCTCGGCAGGTGCCCGATTTCTCAGCGAAGGGGTCTAGGCTGCGTGTGGAGAGTTACCGCTTGTCCCTGAGTTTCGGGACCAATTGCCAAGCCGATCCATCCGTCCTCAATTTGCGTTTGATTCACCGCCAGGTCCGACATGCGGGAATTGTCGGCGATTTTTTTGGGGACCAGCGGTATCTGCGTTCCACGCGATAGCAATTTACTAAAAACACCACGGAGTGCAATCTGGTCTCGAGTCCTCAATTTTTTCGCCTCGAGTCGAATTGAATCTTGACGTGTAAGAAAGGCCTTCATTCCGTCGGTTTCAATTCCATATTCCGCCGAAATGCGGAGGTTGGACCACTTGTACTTACGGCCTTTGGTGATCTGCTGAACGGACATAATCAGCGTTACCGCACCCTTATCGCAGTGTACGCGGATCGGATCTTTGGCAGCGAAAGTAACGACTATATTTTTTGGCATCGACTCAGGCACCTCTTTCACAGACCGCCCGATTTTTTCCATTACATGCAAGTACAAAGCGTGGAGCGAAAAAGTATTTCCTGCCAAGTGGAGTTGGTCCAATCCATTATTGATTGCACTTTCGTGAAACTGCATGCTGAGCATACTGTTGGAAAGTGCCCGCGGTCGAGCTGAATAGCCTGTAAGTTGCCCAGGATGACCAATCCGCAAACGGCTGGTGGCTCGTTCTTCGGTCGTCGAAAGTTGCACAGTCGTCGGATCCAGGCCAAGTTGCTCGAGGGGCTTCCACAATGCGTGATAAAATCCGTCGATTCCCTTCCGTAACCGCGGGTCCAGTTCTTTGTCAAAGGTTTGTTTCGCTTGCGACGCCACGTGATATTCCGTCTGGCTCAGTGCCTCGTCGTGCCCCTCGGCGTGTTTTCGTCGAGCAGCATTACGGACCCACGAACCGACAAATGGTATATTGTCGTAATCGGTCTCGATATCGATTAACTCACTTTCACTGATGGCCTCGGCAACGCTTGGCTTGGCCTTCACGCCTTGATGATCAATCAGAATTAATTTGCGCACCAAAAAACCGGTTTCGCCTTCGTTGTAAACGTATACATTTCGGCTCGAGGCGACCGTATCGGAGAGGACATGCCCCCAAGCTTCCATGCCGATACGGATGCGTTGTGGATCGGGAATCAATCGCGTTTGAAGTCTTGTTCGGGTGCGACTGTTGCCCCAAACGGGAACACCTAAAATATAATCATCAATTATTCCAGCCTCTTCGCGGGTTGTTGGCAACAGGCGATTTATTAAATCACCAGTGGCAACGATTCGGAGATTGGCGTTGCGATAGTGCAGATCTATTGCCTGGCCGAGTGCACGTTGGGCGTCATTTTGGGATTGGAGAAGGGGGTCGATGACATTTGCAATTTTGGCTGCATCGCTGCTGAGCCTAGAAAATTCGTACTGTTCAAGTTCAGCCAAAAGGTTAGATACATCAACCGAAAAACCGATCGATTCACTCGACTGCAGATTGTGTTTTAAAGAAGATTCACCGAGGAAGGGCTGATTGGTATTCACGATTCCTTGTGGAAAGGTGTTGGATAGATTCTGTCCTGATCGCCAAATAGCCAGCCTGCGTTTTAAATCGTAGCATGCGGCATTGAATTGATAGGCGATAGGACTCCGATCAATCTTTGATGTCATCAAAGGGGCTTGGTCAACAGCATTTTGCAAACCGTCAAAAATATTAGATGTGCTTTCATCCGCCAGGCTCTTGCAGTCTCGTAACTTATCCAATTGCGCGCGAACCTGCTGCGCCCAGGGACGCGTTTTCTCCGCTTGCTCAAGCAAGTCCAGTTTTTTTAAAATGGCATGGGGAGTGGGCCACGCAGGGCGTTGGTAGCGTGGCGGGGGATCCGCAAGACGAGAGATCCTACGATAGTCGCCGGATAGACCTGCCGCTTCGCCGGACGGGTCGTTCGCTGCAAGCAAGTTGAGTTGCCAACGTGACCAAGATGATTGTTCTGCTGAGGCATCGTCGATCGAAGGCGTCACTTGCTCGAGTCGCGGATTAAGCGGTTCGATCGGATGGCGACCGTGCTGCCGGTGCCAAGACAGAGGCACAAAGATTCCTAGGACAAAAACAAATGCCAGGAAAACAAAATGTGAAAAGTTTAGGCCATGCTGCCCGTGCATCACCGATTCCCTCCGGCGTGGGTGAATGGTCCGCGGAAACTGCGGTCCTCTAGCTTAAATCGGTTCTTGGCGGCTTGCCGGTCGAGCGTTTCGGTTGCAGGAAAAAGCCCGAGAGGCCGGAAACTTTACGAATTCGAACCTGGCTGTAAATATGTACCGATTATGCGGTTATTTTCTGCAGCGATCCAAGGCGGGGATACCCCGTTTGCGGGGCGTCCCGTTTTCATGGAGATTCTAAGATTCGAAGCCATTTTCGTGAAAGGAGTACTCAGCGATCCTTTCTTTTGTGAGCATGACCGTGTCCGCATCCTCGTAGGCAGGTGCGCAGCAACAGAGAAAGACAAGCGGTTCACTTCCTCGATTGATCATTTGGTGCGGTGCGCCCGGAGGGATCGCAATCGCATCACCGGGAATAATTTCTTGCTTATCATGAGCGAGGATCATCTCTCCCCGACCTTCAAGGATGTAGTAAATTTCCTCGGTCGTGGGGTGAAAATGTGGCATAGTTGCACTTCCTACGGGAAGCCGCGCCTCGGCTAAACTTTGATTGCGAATGCAAGAATTTCGATGGGCGAGAAGTTCGCGAATTTCTGAACCGTCTTTTGTTATAAACGCAGAAACGCGGTTGATATTGTGAATGTCCATCAAGTCACTCCTGTTTATTTACGGAAGATGGAGACGGTGGCCGGAGAATATTGCCGCACGTCCCAATTTGCGTGCAGTGGAAGTTCTTTCGTATCCAAACGTCCATCCGATTCAACGACGATCAAGCTCCCTTTTTCTGCCAGCTCAATGCATTGCTCGATAAGCCGCATCATTGCTTCGGACTCCGACACAAAAAAATCGTAGGGCGGTGCGCAGAGTACCAACCAGGGTCCACACGGAAAGTGAGACGGATCGCGCACCCAGGTAAAAACATTTGCGCGGGCAAGCACTGATTTCTCGCCAACATCCAGTTGCTCAATATTTTTCTGAATCCCGTTTGCAGTCGGAAAATGGCGTTCGACAAAAGTTGCACTCTGTCCGCCACGACTCAGGGCCTCAAGCCCGAGCGCACCAGTCCCGGCGAAAAGGTCGATCGCATGCAACTGATTGACAGCGGGCCCTACAAGATTGAAGATTGCCTCCCGAACGCGATTTTTCATCGGTCGCGTCACTGGGTCACCATGGTAGCTGATTTTGTGTCCGCGAAACTTTCCCCCCACAATCCGGAGTGGTATCTCAGCGGGAGTTGCCGAAGTTCGCCTTTTGTTTCGGTTGGGGGTCGCCACCGTGCGTACTCGCTTTGCTAGGAGAAATGTTTTTTTCTATTGTACAGAGGCTTGCATCGAATGTTAGACGATAGTTGAATGAGAGTATCTTCACACTCGAGCGAGTCCGCTTACGGGCCAGGTGCAGTATGGTTTTTGTCAGTGGTGCAATCCTCCTGATTGGATATACGAAATGAACTTTTTGCGTTTTGGATTGTTTGTGGGGTTTCTGGCGTGTATCGCTGGGAGCCTGACGGCGGATGATACGAAGGCAATGGCGAACCCGTACGCAGAAATTCTCGATGCGTGGAAAGCAGAGATAGAGAATTTGCAGCATATTCGTGATCGTTTAGCAGTGGCAGTAGGCGAAGATGTGCCTCGCCTGCAAAAAGAATATATGCAAGCCGTTGCAGATGGAAAATCGTCGCTGCAAAATTTCACTGCTGCTGCAGAAGACGAACTGGAACAAGGAGGCGAAAACAAAAAACAAGCCGCCAACTTTCTCAGGGAGCGGCTTGGAGGGTTGCTTGATGCCGACGATTTTGAGCGGGCATTGCGGATCGGGCAACTTCTGATGGCGAATGGATACGATGACCGCAAAGTTCAGGAGGCAACGGGCATTGCCGCTGGCATGACCAACCATTTGCAGCAGGCGCGCGAATATCTCGAGCAAGCTGATCAAAAAGAGCCACTCTCGACCATTGGCCGTAAACTACTGACCACGCTGCCTGAGATGGAGGCCGCCTGGAAAGAAGAGCAACAGATTCGTGGGGCAGAGCAACGCGCCGATGATTTACCGCGCGTTCGACTTTCGACTTCTCAGGGTGACGTGGTCGTTGAACTTTTTGAGAACGAGGCGCCACAAACAGTGGGCAATTTTGTCGAATTGGTCGATCAGAAATTTTATGATGGCTCGGATTTTCATCGTGTGATCCCTCATCGCGTAGCGCAAGGTGGTTGCCCCAACGGAGACGGCACCGGAGGTCCGGGCTATTCGATCCGCTGTGAGTGTCTCGGCGATGACTATCGTCGTCATTTTCGTGGAAGCTTGAGCATGGCTCGCACTGCAGATCCACATACGGGCGGATCGCAGTTCTTTTTTTGTATGGCACCCCTGAGTGATCTTGATGGTCAATATACGGTCTTCGGACGCATCATTGAGGGGATGGATGTGCTTGCAAAATTGCAGCGGCAAGACGGCAAGACCAAGGCACCGCTACCGGCTGATCGTATTCTCAAAGCAACGGTCGAGCGGAAGAGAGACCACGAGTACCGCTCGACACCCTACGTACCCCAACTCGAGCGTGAATCAACTTAGTTCGAGCATGCGGTCTAGTGCTACGAGCGACCAATCGGCGATTTCAGGATCGACTTCTATTTTCCCAACGAGTGTTCCTGCGTTCAAGTTTTCGAGGGACCAGCAAAGATGGGCTAAATCAACGCGGTACATGGTGGCGCACATACAGACCACCGGCGAGAGGAAATGAATTCCCTGTTCCGGATGTTCCTGTTTGAGTCGATTGACCAAATGGAGTTCAGTGCCGATAGCCCATTGGGTTCCTGCGGGCGCTTTGCGAACGGTATCAATAATTTTTGCGGTGGAACCGGACGCATCCGCAATTTCAAAGACCTCGCGCGGACACTCCGGGTGAACTAAGATTTTGATAGCGGGAAACTTTTCCCGAAATTGTGCAACGTGAGAGGTAGTGAACATTTGATGAACACTGCAGTGTCCTTTCCAAAGGAGGACGCGACTCTGCTGCAACTCGGCGGGCGTGTTTCCCCCAGCTTCGTCTGCAAGTGGGTCCCAGACAGGCATTTTTGCCACATCAATCCCCATCGAGATTGCGGTGTTTCTGCCCAAGTGTTGGTCGGGAAAAAAGAAAACGCGTTCGCCACGCTGGAAAGCCCAACGCAGTACCTTTTCGGCATTGCTCGACGTGCAGACGATGCCGCCGTGGCGACCACAAAACGCCTTGAGGGCGGCTGTGGAGTTGATGTAGGTCACCGGGATGAGCTTTTCTGTGTCGATTGATTCGGACAGTTCTTCCCAAGCCGCTTCGACTTGATCAATTTGAGCCATATCCGCCATAGAACACCCAGCTGCCATATCGGGCAGGATCACGGAGACACGATCGCCAGTGCGTTCACGGATTTTCTCAGGTCGATTGGCAAGAATATCTGCCGTCTCTGCCATGAAATGCACTCCGCAAAATGCAATCGCTCGACATTCACGGCTTTCGGCCGCTAGCTGACTAAGTCGCAAACTATCGCCACGAAGGTCACTATGCGCAATGACTTCGTCCTGTTGATAATGGTGTCCCAAAATCATCAGGCGTTCGCCCCAGTCCTCACGGATCGCTTCGATGCGGGTAGAAAGAGCCGCATTGCTGAGCTCTTTATAAGGGGGCAACACAAAAGCGGGGGGCGGTTCGCTTGTAACAGGCATGGGAGAAATATTTTCCGTTTCCAGGCGCTTCGTTCAATGATTGGTGCATTGTACGCTGAGGCATTCACCTTGGGCTAGCCGCTTCAGCAACATTCACGAGCAATCATTTCTAGCGATTCGTATGCTTGTCAGCCATTTTGGCCATCCACTTTTTTTGAGAAGAAATCCAACAGCGCGTACAAAGCATCCGGAAAGCAGTCATTACCGCCCTGGCAGAAATTTTCTTCTACGGGATAATAAGCTGTACACAAAATTCGACACCTGTTGTACATTTTGTGCATTCGAAATTGAACTGACCAATGATTCTGTTGATCGACAACTACGACTCGTTTACCTACAACCTTGTTCAAAGGCTCGGTGAGCATGACCCTGAGCTTGATTTGATTGTGCGTCGTAACGATACGATTTCGGTCGAAGAGATTCTTTCGCTTGATCCAACCCACGTAATCATTTCCCCGGGACCGTGTACACCGAACGAGGCCGGTATTTCTTTGGAAGCGGCACATCAACTGGCTGGCAAAGTACCGTTGCTGGGTGTTTGCTTGGGTCACCAGTCGATTGCCCAAGCATTCGGGGCAAAGATTGTTCGAGCAGATCGGCTGATGCACGGCAAAACGGATGAAATACACCATGACGGTTGTTATCTATTTGCCGGTTTGCCTAGTCCCATTACGGCGACCCGCTACCACAGTCTGATTGTGGAACCGGAGTCGTTGAGCAAAGATTTTGAAGTGACCGCTTGGTCACATACTCCGGAAGGGACGAGGGAAATCATGGGTATTCGACATCGCGAACACCCACTTTTTGGTCTGCAGTTTCATCCAGAGAGCTTTTTAACGCTCGATGGGGCAACAATTCTCAGTCAGTTCCTCTCTGTCAATTTATAGCGGCGACTGGTTTGGGGTTTTAGCACATGGCATCGATTGCACCCGGTCGTATGATCTCGGTCGAAGAAGCCCTCGATGCGATCAGCACTTCGGTGAGCGCTAAACCGGCAGAGCGTCTTCCTTTGAATGACGCGCTGGGGTGTGTGCTGAATGAGGATGTATGCAGCGATCTCGACGTACCACAAAACGACCAGTCCATCGTGGATGGATATGCGGTCCGAGCCTCTGATTTCTCTCTGCGTACACTTCGGGAAAAAACGGGAATTGCAGAAGTAGAATTAGAAATTCTTGAAGAAGTGACTGCGGGAAATGTCCCAACTTGTGCAGTGAAAACCGGCCAGACCGTGCGCGTGATGACTGGCGTTGCCATGCCGCAGGGTGCTGACGCAGTGGTGATGATTGAGGAAGTAGACTGTCGGGACGAACCGGGCCTTGCACTCGGTGCTGCGCGTTTTTCAGACGCACAAGTTTCGTCGGGGCAAAATGTAATGCCCAGAGCAAAATCTTTGCGGCGAGGGCAATTGGTCCTTTCGGCAGGTGCGCCCATCGGTGCTGTGGAGATAGGACTTCTTTCGCAGGTGGGCTGTACCGGTGTCCGCGTTGTTCCCAAGCCAACACTTGCAGTATTGCCTACCGGTGATGAATTGATCGATCCCTGCTTTGAGCCTGGTCCGGGAAAAATTCGCAATAGTAACGGTCCGATGCTGATTGGGTGTAGTCGCCAACTTGGATTCGATGTGAAGGATCTGGGTATCGGTCGAGACGACTTAGGCCACTTAAGGCAGGCGATCGAGCAAGGTCTCGCGGCAGACGTACTCATTATTTCGGGAGGTGTTTCTGCAGGCACACGCGATCTTGTTCCTCAAGTGCTGGCGGAACTCAAAGTTCAACCCGTCTTCCACAAGGTACGGATCAAGCCGGGCAAACCTTTATGGTTTGGTGTTGCGGCAAATGCGCAAAGAACAAAAGTATTTGGGCTCCCAGGAAATCCGGTGAGTAGTTTTGTTTGTTTTCAGCTTTTTGTGAGGACAGCATTGAAAATATTGGGTGGACAGAAGATTGACCGCAACGCCTCTCTACCCTCTGCTCGCCTGAGCAGCCGATTCGAGGGTGTTGGAAATCGCACGGTATATCACCCCGCTTGGCTCAGTTGGTCGACCGAGGGGCCCGAAATTGAATGCATTGCCTGGCACGGTTCGGGTGATTTAAGAGCACTTGCAATGGCGAATGCGTTGGCCATTTTTCCACCGGGCGAAGTTGCCTACGAGGCGGGACAACGGGTTGCCTATCAGTCGCTCGACTGAAATAGCGATCGCGTCACAAACCGCTCTGGCAACAATACGCGTTGCCCCGTATTGTTCAAAGCAGAAGGGCCCATCTCACAACTCTCAGACTCTGTGCTCTGGAAGCAGAGGCAGCAGATATTCCTTTGACAAACGATCGACAAAAAGTTTTACCGAAGTGGTTACCCGCTCATTCCCTGGCCGGTCTACAGCGTTGGTGTGATTCGACGCTGGTGATGGGATTGCTCAGTGGCGTCTTGATGTGGCTTGCCGTGCCTCCGGTCGACTGGGGACTGCTCGGATGGGTTGCGCCGCTGGGTTGGTTGCTGCTGATTCGTCGCACGAAACTCAACAGTTGGCGACCTTATGTCGTGCTTTACGGTTTGGGATGGATTTATTTTGGCGCAACATTCTATTGGATCATGTTGCCCCACATACTGGCGATTTTTGGCTGGATTGCATTAACGACGTATCTGGCCTGTTACCTCCCGCTGTTTATTGGTTTTACCCGATGTGCGGTCCATAGGCTGAAGATCCCTTTACTTTTTGCCGCCCCACTTGTCTGGACGGGGCTCGAGTATTTTCGAGGTCATCTCGTGACCGGTTTTCTGATGGCTGCCCTGGGGCATACACAACATGGCTGGTTGGAAATTATTCAACTTAGCGATCTGTTTGGCGCCTATGCGGTGACCTTTCTTGTGATGCTTATGGCAGCTGCCTTGGCCTCGCTGGTCCCCTACGGTGGGGCACGACCGAAAGTGTGGCCGCTACTACTGGCGGCAATGGCAATGCTCGGCGCCTTTTTCTATGGTCAGTATCGATTGGCTAGCGAACCAGGTGCCCTGGGACCACGCGTGGCACTTATTCAAGGAAGTGTCGATACTCGGTTTGATCGGGATCCGCAGGAGACACAGCAACTCATTGATCAGGAATACTTGCGATTAACCCGGGAAGCTTTACGTGACCCCGGGGAAATCAAGATGATCGTCTGGCCAGAATCAATGTCGACCGTTCGGCTGATCAAAGCCGATGAGGATGGATGGTTGCCGGCAAGTGAGATTGCCGACTGGAATATCGTTGAGCCCAAGGAAGCGATTTTGCTTGAAAAAGAAAAGCGTCTTCCTGAAGTGGTGTATCAAATCCAGAAATATTCAGAACGCAGGTTGGCACAGCTTATGCAAGAACTTCACCAGATTCGTTCTATTATCGACACTGAACCGTTCGTGTTGGTTGTGGGTACCGATGTTGAGCACTATCAGGCAGGCACAATAGATCGATACAATTCGTCGCTTGCTTTGGGAGCAGAAGGTGAAGTTCGCGGTCGTTACGATAAGATGCACTTGGTCATGTTTGGCGAATATATTCCCTTTGGAGAAATGATTCCCGCGCTTTATGACTGGACACCCCTGACGGGAGGTTTGACACCTGGGAAGCATCCGTCGATCTATGAAGTTGCGGGTCGCCGATTTGCCCCTAATATTTGTTACGAGACGGTCCTGCCGCATGTCATTCGTCGGCAGCTTCTCGAACTGGAAAGTCAGCAGCAATCTCCAGATGTTCTGCTCAGTCAGACAAACGATGGCTGGTTCTGGGGATCTTCCGCGCTTGATATGCATTTGATCTGCGGGGTTTTTCGAGCAGTCGAATTTCGCACTCCGCTCTTGATCGCAGCGAATACTGGACTTTCCGCATCGATTGACGGCCGGGGAAACGTGCAGTCTTTGGGGCCGCGGCGAAAATCAAAAATGCTTCTTGTAGAGCCACGTCTTGAGCCATTACAGAGTTTCTATCTGAAGGTGGGCGATCTGTTGGGCGGCAGCTGCGCGGTTTTTGTCTGCTTCGTGGGTCTGTGGATGCTCTTTTTATGGAGAAAGCCGGTCCCTGTTCGCTGATGATGGACCAGATCTGGGAAAAAGTTCAAATCCCGCTGTTTGTCCCTCTGATGGTCGACTGCGGCTGATTTGGTCTTTCCGGTGGTCCTGGGACCCGAAAAAAGGAAAAAACGTCCTATTTTACGTCACGGTTTTGCGGTTTATAGGGATCAGGGACCCGATTAGAATTTCTAGCACTTTTGGTTTGTTTGACAGTCGATTTAAGACATTACTATACTTTTTTACAGACGATAGGGTCTATTCTGGTTTCCCCGGCCACGTCTGTGCCGGCATGCGGACGAGCAAGGAGGGGTTCGATGAACCTCGTGGGTAAAATATTTGTCTTTCTGATTTTCTGTATGAGCGTTGTGTTCATGTCTTTTGCGGTCATGATCTACGCCACGCACAAGAACTGGAGGGACGAGGTCCTCCGTGAGGAAGCCGGTGGCCCGGGAGGAAAGATCGGCTGGAAAAAGCAGCTTGAAGATGAGACGCAGAAGAATGTATTTCTTCAGTCGCAAAAGAAAGATCTGCAGGGTGAAATTGCAACGCAAAAGGCTGCCAAGCGGCAGGAAGTTGCGAAGCTTGAGGCAGAACTTAATGAACTGACGCTGCAGAACGATTCGCTTAAAGACACATACAATGCGCGGGCAAAAGAGCTCAGCGACTTGCTTACGAAAGTCAAGGATCAGCAGGATATACTTGATTCGCTGCGCGAAGAAAATGGTCAGATGCGCGGGGATATCAAAGAGACTCGTGGTGTCATCGATAAGCAGCTTGAAGAATATCTGATCCTGACTGAACAGCTCCATCAGAGCGAGGGAGAACGGCAGCGGATCGAGGAGCGACGGCAGCAGTTGCTGCAAGAGCTTACGCTTGCAGAAAGCGTATTGAAGGCCAATAGCCTCACGAAACACACACCGATCGAAGGCACTCCGCCACCAATCGATGGGGTGATCACAGCGGTGAAGCGGATGAAAGACAAGATCTTTGTCGAGGTGACCGTGGGCAGTGATGACGGGATTCGCCAGGGAAATACAATGGAAGTCTATCGTGGTGGAAGGTACCTCGGTCAGATTGAAATTGTGCGGACGACCCCAGATAAGTCGGTCGGTCGGGTGGATCGCAGTCGTCAGCAGGGAGAAATCCGAGCAAAAGATCGAGTAGAGACGCGTCGCAATCTTAAATTTTCGGCAGATTTATCGTCTTCGAGTTCTTAAAGTTCAGTGGAATACTGGTGGTTCCTTTTCTACTCGCTTTGAAAACCTTGAAGATTCATCAATATTAAACGGAGTCATGGTTCAGTGAGTGCCGCAGCCAAACAACGGGCGACCATTTATACCATCATGTTGATCGTCTCTTTCGTCGCTTTGGTTTTGGCGAGTGTGCTGATGTATCTCGAACTCAAAAAATATAAATTCGATATTGAGGCAAAAGAATACGATCGCGCCGTGATGCGCCAACCGGCAGGATCTCTCTATCAACCGCCGATCGCTTGATTCGGCCGCTGCCTGCGTTCTCGGTAGCGTTTGTCCTGCGCACGACACTTCCCTCCGTCGAGCTAGCACGCATTCTCTTCAGCTAGCATCTTTGCCCCCCTAAAACCGGGCTTATTTCTTATTAAAAGCCCGCAGTTTTTCTGACCCGCAGCGGTGCTGTGACACGCAAAGCACGCATAAGCCATTTCTCCGATCCACTGTAGGGCAGTCCTTGCAGGAAAGAGGCCATGAAATACTTGACAGCCGTTTTTATTGCAATTAGTTTGACAGAAACATATCTGAATGCATTTATCGGTGGTTCGAGATTCTGAAGAACGCGTAAACCGTTTTTAACAAAGCTTCCTCCTTTCCTATGGAGTACTGACGTGACTATTCGAACTTTCCTGTGTTGGTTGCTCATCCTCGCTGTTTCCTCTATGGATCGAGACAGTGTTTCAGCAGATACGGGCGTACAAGCCGAGTCCGCCACCGGTCCGCAGTATATTGAGCGGACAGTGATGCGCCCGCAAATGGTGACTGAAACAAAAATGTGTACGGTGACCGAATATCGCAATGAAACGAGAGAGCGAGAATATACGGTTTACAAACGGGTCGCGGAAACGTCTGCCCGCTCTCGTGATGTGACCGTGATGGTTCCTGAACAGCGGACGCGCGTCGAAAAATACAATGTGATGCGACCCGTCACGCGCACCGTTTCGCAAACCTACAAGGTGCAAGTTCCCGTCTGGCAAGATATTGCACAGTCCTACACCGTCCAGGTTCCACAAATCGAAGTGCGACAGGCACAGCAGACCACATGTCGCAGGGTACCAGTCACTGTCATGAAGACCGTTTGTCGTGATGCCGGCTGTTGGGTGAATCAAACCGTTCAAGTTCCTGCTTGCGATCCTTGTGGTCGTTCGGTGATGCGGACTGCATGTCGTCCTGTGTACGTACCCAAGATGGTTTCGGAGCAGGTTCCGGTAACGTGTTATAAGACTGAGCAGGTACAGGTACCGGTTCAATACAAAGTGACGGTTTGTAAGCCGGAAGTACGTACGCGAACAGTTCGCGTTTGTAACTATCGTATGGAAACACGCGTGCGAGATGTTCAGGTATGCGAGACAGAGTGTGTGCCCATGACACGCCAAGTCAATTACAGCTGTATGGTCCCACAAAAACAGCAGCGCACCTACAATGTAACAACTTATCGGATGCTCCCTGAAAAGCGAGTAGAAACCTATAAGGTGTGCGTGCCGCATCAGGTGCAAAAACCAATCCAGGTCAAAGCCTGTCGGATGGTTCCCGAAACAGTACGCGTGCCTGTATGCGATCCCTGCGACGCTTGTTGCTCGTAATCCATCCTTCTGCCTGCTCTCTAGGTCGATTGGATTACAGGTGACGCGCGGGGCTACCGAGCGGATGGATAGAATCGCTCTTCGCGAATCGCAGGGGATGGCCCTAAAATGGTCCGAAGTGAGGACCGTTCTCATGACAGCCAGTATGGTCATCAACGCGATATTATCTGCGTGTGAAAGCCAATCGTATGAAGCCCCGCCTGAAAATCAAATTCACCGATTACTATCGCGGTTGGGATAACCACCGCAACTTATTCAGTCATCTTTTAGCTGAGATGTATGACCTCGAGTTTTCAGAGGATCCGGATCTTCTGATTTTTCTTCCGTTCGGCACCAACCATCTGAAGTATCGGTGTCGCAAGGTATTTATCACGGGAGAAAACGTGAGACCCGATTTTCGCGTTTGTGACTATGCGTTTTCGTTCGACTACTTGGATGACCCCAGAAACTATCGGTTGCCATTAGCACTCTGGGGACGCATTACAAAAAAAGATGGATGGGATCCAAAAAAAACACTACAAGAAAAAAGTCGTTTTTGTAATTTTGTTTATTCCAATCCATCCTGCCGATTGCGCAATGACTTGTTCGACAAACTGAATGCATACAAGCGCGTCGATTCAGGAGGTCGCTTCAGGAATAATTTAGGGCATCGTATTTCAGACAAGCACGACTTTTTACGACAATACAAATTTACGATTGCCTACGAGAATAGTTCTTACCCTGGCTATGTTACTGAAAAAATCGCCGATGCGTTCGTAGCCGATTCGATCCCCATTTATTGGGGCAATCCACTGGTTGATCGCGATTTCAATCCAGAAAGTTTTATTAATTATCATGAACTAGGAAGCAACGATGCAGTCATCGAAAAGATCATCGAACTCGACCAAGATGAACAGGCCTATTTGGAGGTCCTGCAACAACCGTGCTACCCGGACAACACATTTCCTGCATTTGCACGAAAAGAACAAATAAGCGATCGTTTTCGTCAAATTATTGAGTCACCGGATCCCCCATGTTCCAGTTCCTGGAAAGACAAGTTGCGTTGTCGAACCCGTTATCGGAAGGTGAAATGGACGCGCCGGCTTCAAAGATGGAAAGTGAGGCTCTTTCAATAACGCTCGTCTCTGCTTCGGGCCGTTCGCTGCGTTCGCTTTTTCCTCGCTCCAAACACTAATCTACTTTGAAGTCTTCAATGCTGGCGGCCTCGATTTGCTCAAAGTATTCTCTGGTCTGTTCTGGTGAGATCGCTAACTGGCGTGCGAAGTAATAGCAGCCGAGCGAAATGCCAATAACCGCTAAACAAGCCTGCATTTCTGTCAAAGTTTGACCACCACCATGACCCCCGAACCAAGTCATCAGCACAATACCTCCAAGAAAGGGAACCAACCAGATTGCTGAACGCAGGTCCATAGGATGACCGCGAAAAAGATGCGTAACGATATAAAGACCACCACATACCGAAAAGACTAATCCTAGCTTCCAGACGATTGCCCAACCGGTCCAATAAATTAAAAGTCCACAAATCACAAATGCGAGTGGGCACATCAAGCGGGAGAACCATAAGCGGAAAGGTCGTTTTAAATCGGGCAGTTGCTCTCTGAGAGCCATGACACTCAGGGGGCCGATTGCGTAAGCCAGCACGACGACCGAAGTGAGAAACGCGACAAGATCCTGCCATCCCGGAAAAGGCAGGAAAAGAAAGAGTCCAATCGGAAACGATAACAGGATCAACAGATAGGGTGTCCCGTATCGACCGCTTCTACTTAAGCGTGACGGAATATAGCCATCATGGCCCATTCCTTGCGCAATGCGCATACTCGATCCAAGGTTGATCAGTCCTGCCCCGAGCGGTGATACGATCGCCCCGCCCAGCACTAAATAAAATAACCAGACCGCACCTAGCATCCGTACCAGGCCTGCGATGGGGCCCACCTGATCGGGAAAACGAAGTTCACTCCAGGCTGCTGGAGAAGAAAAGCTGGCATGTCGTAAAGCGCCTAAAAAAGCAAACTGCAGTGCAACGTAACAAATCAGGCAGAAAAAGATCGATAAGAGTACGGCGACCGGAACATCACGATGGGGATTCTTCGATTCCCCCGCCGCAATAGCAGCATGCTGAAACCCAGTAAACGCGTAAATAACACCACCATAGGCAAGGGCTCGAAAGACTCCGCTCCAACCGGCAGGCAAGAAACCACCCTCTATCGGATCGTCAAACACTTCCCAACTGAAAGAAAGAGCAAAAAGTGACACGGTGACGATGACGACAAGTCCAATTTTTATCCACGTGAGGCCGCTGTTAATCCGTGCAAAAAAATGAATCCCCCGCCAGTTAATCAACGAAAAGAGAATCCAGAGAAGCGCTGCACAGACAAAGCCCGCAGGAAAACTAAGTGGGTGGGTCGTCGCTTTGCCATCGACTGCAGTGGCTTCCCTAGTGAGCCAGGGAAAATAGATCGATAGGTATTGTAGGACCGCCTGAACCTCAGCAGCCACGATGACCGTAAAGGTGAGCCAGGCTGAAAGCGAGGCGACGAATCCCACAGTGCGACCGTACGAGAGGAGTGCATAGCGTGTGATGCCCCCGTTCAAGGGGAGCATGGAACCCAACTCCGCGAAGTTCAGCGCGATGACCATGATTGCAAACCCACCGATGGCCCAGGCAGCCAATGCTGCGGGGCCGGCCAGTTGTGCGGCATAGAGCGGACCGAAAAGCCAGCCGGAGCCCAAGATCCCGCCAACGGAGACGAAGAGAAGAGCGACGAAGCCGAGATTACGCTGCGGGTGAGGCACGAGAGGATCTCATGGTGAACAGGTGATTGTGCCATTTTACGAGAAAAGCAGTCTATTGGGCAGGCAGTGCCTTTGAGAGTTTTTTCTTTCAGACACGATCTCTTCTTCACGCAAATGAAGTCAAGAACTTGTTCTGTCGCATATTCAAGCTAATAATGACCAGTATGCGATCCCAAAACCGCGCCCATTTTCATCTCTCGATGTTTTTTCTGATCGCGGTGACCTTAGCACCTGCTGTGGGGGTGGTCGAGAAAGAAGAAGCAGTAATCTCTCGCGGCGACCGCAGTTCTCCACCCGGGCAGTGGGATCAAGAAACGGAGCGTCTCTTTCAGGGCGATCCGACGCGACGATTGCGAGGCGTGCGACCGACGCGCATTGAGCAAAAAAATGAGAAGGGTGTTTCAATATCGTCCGCTGATTCACAGGAAATTTCCTGGCACCTGTTGATTCCCGCTGCAGCTGTCGAGGATGAAATTAAGAGCATCTACTTCGCTATTGGAAAACCATTGGCGCGGGTCGGTGCCTTCAAAAGCGGTGGTTACCAAAAGGTAGAGCAGCAATTTGCCTGGGTTGCTACCATGTTTGGAATACTGGCTGAACACAGCCAGGCCGAAAGATGGAAGGAAGTTGCTGCCGATGCCCGCAGGCATTTTTCGACGGCAAGTCGTGGTGCAAAGGCCGCTAGCCTCCAGGCGTTCAAAAACTCCAACAACCGCTATGAGGATTTGGGGCGACTGATTCGTGGTGAAAAAGTTGATTTCGATCTATCCAGCTCTTCGCTCTGGAGTGAAAGAGTCGATCGACCACTACTGATGCAGCGGCTTGAACAAAGCTATGAGCAGCGATTAAAGCGATGGTCGGCCAATCAAGCAGAATTTGAAAAAAATCGATCGTCGCTCATCCACGAGGCCCAGATTCTTGCGGCGCTTGCAGAAATTATCCAGCAGCCCGCCTACGAGTTCTACGACGACGATGACTATCTGTCGCATTGCAGCCAACTGAAAAGACATGCACAACAAGTTGCCGCTGGATCTCAGGAGAGTAATCTCGAGAAGGTTCAGAAACATCTCGGTGAGCTAAGCAAGACGTGTAGCCGGTGCCATGAAGGATATAAGTAACGGGGTCGATCGTTTTGTCTTCCGGCGATCTTTTCAGGGCGCTCCGCCCCCATTATATTGGGGTTGAGTACAAGAGAGCGACTTTTATCCGGTCGTTGACGCATGGAGAGGGCTGTGGAACCGTTGAAATCCTCTCCGTCATTCTCTGAATAAAGTGGTCCTTAGCCTGACTGAGTACAACCGATGGGTATCCGCTTTTATTGTCCTCAGGGACACAAACTCAACGTGAAGTCTTTTCTGGCGGGGAAGGTTGGTGTTTGTCCCCACTGTGACGCGCGGGTACAAATTCCTTTCACCTCAACCCGTCCCAGCAGCAAGGCACTCGATCAAGGTGGCGAGAATCAAGAGACAGCTTTGCCGCTAGCCAGCCCTCTTGAAGATGTGGATCAAGTCTTGCCGGTGGCCGAGGCCATCGATGCAGGAAAACCGGCAGCACCGGTTGAAAAACAATCCGTCGAGGATGCCCTTTTGCCCATGCCGCAGACAGCCCTTCCTGGGAACGCTGCAGCAAAGATGCCCCCTGCTGCAAATGGTGACCCGCTCTCTGAATCCCCGGAAGCTCAATGGTATGTATGCCCTGAGACGGGTGGACAAAACGTTGGGCCGGTCGATGCGGGAGTGATGCGACAGTGGATTGACGAGGGCCGCGTGCTTGCAAACCACCTGGTCTGGAGGGAAGGTTGGGGACAATGGCAGCGGGCTGGGATTTGCTTTCCCCATCTCGATCATCAAACAGAACAGGGTTAACCCAACCGGCAGTTATTACGATGAATATCCAGCAATTTTTAGCGCACCATTCTCTAACCGCCAATCCCTTTGTGGAAGAAGATGCCCAGACCGATCGAGTCTTCAAGGAACATTGTCTTCGCGATACCTTTCATCCAGCCTGGGAAAAAATCTACGGAAACCCTGCCGACCCTTCGACATCGATTGTTTTTGGCGAAAAAGGATCTGGGAAAACGGCGATCCGACTTCAGATGTTTGAGCACCTGCTTCTCCACAATGGTCAGCATCCTGCCGAGCGGGTGTTTGTCATCGACTACGTTGATTTTAATCCCTTTTTGGATCATTTCTGGGAGACTCTACCAGCGCGGCGGCGAAAACCGGATCGCTTGCTTGGCGAATGGAAATTGTGGGATCACGCCGACGCGATTTTATCACTCGGTGTGACGCAACTCATCGATCGCATCTTAGGCCATGCCGCATCTCGAGAGGATATGCCTTTTGATGTCGACTTAAAATCTTTAGATCATAATCAGGCAAGGGACCTTTTGCTGCTTGCCGCCTGCTACGACCGTTCCACCGCAGAGACCTACAAGGGAAGATGGAATCGTTTGCGGCGCAAATTACGATTCCGTACATGGAAAAGACGTTGGGATTTAGCGCTCTGTTTTTTCGTTCCGCTGGTGGTCCTCACCGTTATTTTTTCTCAGGGATGGGAAGCAGCACTTCGGGCGCTCAATACACCGTGGCCCTATGTGGCGACTGGCGCGGGATTTTTACCGCGGTTCTTTCGGATGGCTAAAAGTTATCTTCAGGCACGCGGTATCGCTCGACATCTGCGGACGATTCCCTGCCAGAGGCGTGCCCTCGGGCAACTGCTGCTACATTTTTCAGCTTCTGAGCTTGATGGCCAACCGCTTCCGAACAAAGATCGCACGGATGATCGGTTCGAACTGCTGAGGAAATTACAGGGCATCCTGCAGAGCCTCCAGTTTCCAGGGATTGTGATTCTTGTTGATCGCATCGACGAACCGCATCTTATCAATGGTCGGGCAGATTTGATGAAAGCTTTTCTCTGGCCACTGCTGGACAACAAGTTACTGAAACATCCAGGAATCGGGTTCAAACTTTTGCTGCCGATTGAGGTTGCCGATTTTCTGGATCGGGAAGAGCGCGATTTTTTTCAGCGTGCTCGGCTCGACAAACAAAATATGATTCCTTCCTTGGACTGGACCGGAGAAGCGCTGTATGACGTGGCCTCCGCTCGGATACGGGCTTGTGCCCGGGAAGGCACAGAACCGATGCTGCGCGACTGGTTTGAGGAAGGTATGAGTGAATCGCGGTTGGTCACAGCATTTCGCGATTTGCGCGTGCCGAGGCATCTTTTTAAATTCATGTATCGTTTATTGATTGAACACGGAAACGCTTACACGGACGAAAGTCCTGCATGGAAGATTCGCGGCGAAATGTTCGAATCGGTCTTGGCTGTTTATCTTCGCGACCAGGATCAGGTTGACCGGGGTTTGCGAGCCGGATAATGGCTCGGCCTGGAGAAGGGCCTACAGAGAGAGACGGGTCTAGGAAAGTCGTTCAGAGGCCGTATACTGGGCCCGGTTTTCTACACGTTGCGCGGTCGGATGGAGACAAAAAAAGAGAGTTCCTGCTCGCCGGGACAGGAACTCTCCAATTGGCTGTCCGAAATTCCAACGGTTGGAAGTTCGGAGACCCACAGCCGTACTGCAACTATCGGTGCTGGTGGTGCTAGAACTTTACCCGGCGGTGACCGCTGGGGATAAAATTGGCTAAAAGGGCAAAAAGAGTGGCTGCCCGCGGTATAAGCCGTATGGTTTGACATTCCGGCTCGCCGGACATCTAAAAGTAAGGTGGGGATTCCTGTGTTAGAGAGCCAGTCTGCGAAACTCGCCCTTGAGGACGGAACCGTCTTTGAGGGGAACGCGTTCGGTGCCGAGGGTGAGGTGGATGGAGAGGTCTGTTTTAATACCTCCATGACCGGTTATCAGGAGATCTTGACCGACCCGAGCTACCGGGGCCAAATCGTCACGATGACTTACCCGCTGATCGGTAATTATGGGGTCAATGATGAAGATCGCGAGAGCGAACGACCGCATCTGGCAGGTTTTATTGTGCGTGAAAATAGTCGTTTACACAGTAACTTTCGCGCTGCAGGCGATCTTTCTTCCTATTTGAAGAAATGGGGTATTGTTGCGATTGAACGAATCGATACGCGCGCGTTGGTCCGTCGCATCCGGCGGGAGGGTGCGATGAAAGGAGTGCTTTCAACGGTTGATTTAGACGATCAAAGTTTGGTGGCCAAGGCACAGGCGAGTCCGGGTCTGGTGGGACGGGATTTGGTCCAGGAAGTGATGCCCACCGAACCGGTGCGTTGGGATCAAGTTTTAAGTGCTTGGTCGACACTCCCTGTGGCGGATGATTCAACGAATACGCCTGATTCTAAAGGCCATATCGTGGCGCTCGATTATGGGATGAAATGGAATATTCCGCGGCATTTGGCGAGTCGCGGATTCCGCGTCACGGTGCTTCCGGGATCCGCATCCAAAGCAGAGATTCTCGCCGAAAATCCGGATGGTATTTTCCTTTCAAACGGACCGGGAGACCCCGAGCCACTGACGCAGTCGGTACAGACAATCAGTGAACTTTTAGGAGAAAAGCCGATTTTTGGGATCTGTCTTGGTCACCAATTGCTTTCTCTCGCCTGTGGAGCAGAGACCTTTAAGCTCAAGTTTGGTCATCGCGGGGCCAATCAACCGGTGCAGAATCTCGAAACCAGTCGCGTGGAGATCACCTCCCAAAATCATGGCTTTGCCGTCTGTGAGGAAAGCCTCCCCAAAGAGTTAGAGGTAACGCACCGGAACCTCAATGATGGGACGATCGAGGGCATCTGTCACCGCGATTTGTCCGTTTTTAGCGTCCAGTACCATCCAGAAGCCTCGGCCGGTCCACATGATAGCGACTATCTTTTTGATCGCTTTGCCGAACTTTTACGTTAAGCAACCAAAATCGTTTCAAGGGCTGTTTCCCGCATTGCGGGTGGTTTATTGATACGGAAGCGAAAAAGCGTTGCTCACTCTTTTTCGGCCGGGATCGGTTCCAATCGCATGGCATAGAGGGCGGCAAGTCCGTTGAGGCCGGCCAGCACAAGGATTGGCCACAAGGCATGTTGGAAGTGGGCAAGGGCTCCGAGCACGAACGCAAATAGGACCGCCGCGCCACCGACGAGCGTATCGCTGACCGCAATGTAGTAAGGTCGCGTTTCTGCACTTGCGAGGGTGGCAATGTAAATTTTTCGCGTGGAAGCAACTCCCTGGTCAGCAAGTGCAATGAGGAAAAACACCAAGTCGTAATAAAACCAGTGGCTCGTGGGGTTTCCATAGTGGCTAAGCAATGCGACCATCGCTGCGGCCAGAGCGATCAACCCGCCGAGACTCATGATCCGGCGCAGTGGCCAAGGCGATAGTCTTTGCCAGAAAACCCCCCCAAGCATCAATCCTAGACTGGTTGCGATCACAAAACCGCCAAGGGCGTCTTCTGTTTTTACATGCTCAACAGCCGCAAGAATGGCGTAAAAAGGCATCGCCAGTTCGATCGATAAAAAAAGAATCCGCGCGATGATGAACTGCCGGAACCAATGCACTTGCCTGACCGACTCAATGCCTTCTAGAAGCGTGGCTATGATACTCTTTTTCTGTTTTGTGATCCTAGCGTTCCGTTTTTTTTCCGCAACGGCGGACTCTCTGACCAACATGCTCAAAATGCCAGATAGCATGGCGACAGCGATTCCTGCCCAAAGGAGTGCGAGGTGCTCTTCGTCTGCTTTGTTGAAATAGAATTTTTGACTGGCCCAGGCGAGAATAATTGCCAGGAGGCCACTAAGGCCAGTTTGTGAAAAAAGCAAGTTTCGACGCAGTTTGCGAGGTACGACATAGCCGAGCATGTTTTGGAATGCGAGGCGACTCAAACCCTGGCCAAGGCCGATGACGCTGGCGACACCTAGAAAGATTACCGTCAAAATGACGAAGTGCTGAGTGTCGGAAGTCGCATCCGCAGTTAAGGCCACCACGATGAGGGCCGCCGTTGCGGTCAGGATGCCTAGGCTCATGTACCATTTGCAAATTTCCGCCGCCGAGATCAGCGGAGCAGAAACGATTTGCCCGATCATCCGCGATATCTGTACGATAGGAATCAACAGTCCGGCAAAGATGGCGGGGGCACCGAATGAAATATAGAGAAAGGGCAGCACCAAACGCGGGCTAGAAAGCGTTTGGCTGACGTCAAGCAGGACACCCTGTCCGAGCAGAACGCGAAAGTTCCACCGCGTCGTACTTCCTTTAGGCATCTCCCACCCTCGGTTTCCATTGGTCCGCGCCCCACCCTTCTACTATAAATGGCTGCGGAGAGAAGAGGGCCACGAGTACTGGATATTGTGGGTTATTTTTGAGTCTCGACGACTCTATTTCCACAGTGGAATCGCATCGAAGATGTCCAGCAATCGGGCGGCACGATCTGTAATAGGAGGAACTGGCGGAAAGAATTTTTCGCCCGCAGTTGCCTCGGGCTGAGTGGATCGGCTTGAGCAATCGCACTCAAGGCAAGTAGGTGTCCATTTGTATTTGCATTTTTCACATTCGTATTCATATTTCCGGATGAACTTCACTTTACGTGTGCGTGCTCCTTTGCAGGGCACCGGGCATTGGCAGTCGCCCGAATCACAACTTCCATTGCAAACTTTCTGGGGCGATTTTTCCCAGGGACAAGTGACTTTGGGGATACAGATGGTTTTACATTCGACAGTATAGAAATGTTTTTTGACGGCTTCTTTTTTGATCTCGAGTTTGCACTTGGGGCAACAATCAGTGCCCCCAGTGGGGCAATCACAGGTTGCTGCAATCGTGGTGGTTTCTGCTCCCGTCGTCACCCTGGTAGGTGTCAGATAGAAACTGCCAGTGACGATGACCACCCAAAGGGTTATGCGTTTGATTTGAAGCATGGGAATAATCGGTGTATGCGTTGCGTTTCTCATTGCTTGCTCTTTTAAAAATAGCCCTGTGAAGCTTACCAGTCGATCATGAATTGCGTTCCGAAGCAGTTGTAACTTCCGCTCGTAGTACCGATGGTGGCAATTTGATTACCGCCAGGTCCACCGCCGCTATTGTTAGTATTTCGTTGGCTTATCGCGCCGTTGATGTAATTGAACTGCATACGGGCATTGGGATTCCACCACCAGTTGAGGGCGAAACTGAAACTCTGCCCGATACCACCATCGATACCCTGGTCGCTAAAATCACCGCGGGATAAGCGGCCCGCAATCTGCCAGGCCCCCCAGCCTCGCTGGCGACCCTGTTTGGTGCGGACAATAAAGAAATTTTCATTCGGTTTCGTGCGGCCTAGCACACCGCGCTGGCGATTCCATGGAGAATAGTCATTGGTGAGCCAATAAGCGACATACATGTAGCCACCATGGAAGTTGAGATTCGATGCTCCGGTCCGCTGCATGGTGACTCCCATATACTCGCCGACAACCGATAGTTGATTCACATTAATCACGCCTTCCACACCGCCAAGTTGATAGGACTCTCCGTTGGTGATTTGTCCTGTATCGAACCAACTCGTTTCTGAATAAGCCTCAGGGCGCGTTCTGAACCGCGCTGTGGGACCACCATTCGGAAAACAGGCGGCCCCGGAGAGGGCCCAGTGGGCATAACCACGACCACCCGACATTTTGTCGTACCAAACCGTATTGGCAATCCGACCCGCAACCTCCGGTTCAAACTGGTTCGAGTAGATGCGACCAAGCCTTGCGATATTCTGCATGTCAAATCCGCCGTATCGCCAATTCCATCGTTCGTTCTCGGAGTAGCCGTAGGCTTCAACGCCCAACCGCCGGGCATCATTATTGAAGGCATCGACGACAAAAGGCCGCTCCATGAAGACCATGTACCGACTACTATCCAGGTGCGCCAGACCATAGGGCCGCTTCTGGTTGCCGATCAAAATTTTGTCGTTCCAGGGAAGATTCAGCCAGCCGAGATAGGCATCCTTAAAGGTGACCGCATTGGGCTGGGCAAACTCCATTTGGAGTTTGTATTCCATTGTTTCTGTGACTTGCCCCTTGGCACCGAGTCGCAGACGGCGAAAGCCGATAAAAGCTTTTGGGTTCGTGTTGGAAAAGGGTGCCCCCGTGTTGGGTTGTCCCACCCAGTTCACCAGGGGTGAGTTACTGGGGAAGCCCCAATAATCGAGCATGGCACGACCAAAGATTTTGATGGTCGGTTTTTTGACGATATCGATCTCAGTAACATTGCCGGAGAATTGTTTTTCCGCGTCGGCTTGAGCCTCGAGTGCCTCGATACGCTCGATCAGACTCGTGAAGGAGGTGTTGCTGATCGGGAGGGTTTCCGGCGTTCCCTGTTTGACAACACCAAGTTCAGAAGCACCTCCAAGTTTTAAAGCAGCGGCATCCGAGTCGGCCTCAAAAGCATCGGCATACCAGTCGGCTGGGCCCTCGTCTTGACGAGCCACATCCTGAGCGACGAGTGGGCCCGAGCAAAGGATACAGGCAGAGAGGAGGATGAATGTGAACGCAGCGCTGCTTGTGCCCCACGTGCTGGGCCAAAAAAGCTTGAGCTCAGTACGCCACCTAGTCTGGTCTTTGTCGTCGTTGTTTTTCATCGCTGGTAATCGTTTTTGAGAAACCCTGAGGACACCGTCATGAAGGACACCGTCATGCAAGCACCCTTTTTGAAAGGGTTATTTAACCGACATAACCCTTATAATCGGCAAAGTTGCCCCAATTCCTTTTGTGAACAATAAGATCAAAATGAGATTTTTAACCGTTTCTTAATAAATCTCGTGCCAGTAAGTGGCCCTCTAGCAGGGGGTTTTAGCCAATCAGAGACCAACCATGCGGGATCGATGGCCACTCAAAAGAGAGGTTGCCCACACGGATCTGTTGGAGGTTGATATTTTCAGGCTTTTTGGAGCCTAGTTTTCGTGCAAACGGTCCTTCGCCGGGCAGAAAAATAGGCAAAATAGTGCTAGCACGCAATCCAGATCAATCAGCATGTATACGTAAATGGCCCAATTTTCATGGGACTTTGCGGGTGGGGTAAACAAGGTGATTTAGTTGGGATACACTCAAAGATGAATGAAACAGATGGGGGTTGTTTTGGCCCCTATTCCCGCCTCGCAACGCATGGTGGCGTTGCCCGACCCTTTGGAGGAGAGTGTACCTGCTATGAAAATAAATTGGATCTTGTTGCCCTGCATGCTGTTCGTTGTCAGCCTGTTCGCTGTATCCACGGCGACTGCCGATGCTGCAGACGATGGGCAGGTAAAAGTCGTGACGGTTGCGGCAGAAGATGCGGCAGAAGCTACGACCGATGAAAAAGCGTCGTGTTGTCCAGCGCCCTGCATCACTTATCGCCAGCGTGGTCGCTGCCGTAAAGTCTGCTGCGGGTGTGACCCCCCCGTGAAGACAACCCTCAAGGTTGCCGATCCCTGCTGCTGCAAGACTTGTTACGACATTCCCATTTGCCTACCAGCCTGTTGCAAGGGCGAACCCTGCATCAAAGACCGCTGTGGTGTTTGTTGCAAGGGAGTCATCGTTTACAAGTGGTGTTGCGGTTACAAAGTCAAGGTCGTGATCAAGAAGTGTGGTGATATTGTCGTTACCAGCTACCGCTGCTAAAAGGCATCTACCCCAACTTTGATTTTAGGGCGTGAGAGACCACGAGGTCTCTCACGCTTTTTTTGTCGATCGCCCAAAAATATGTCGCACCCGAAAAAGCCTCCGCTACCACCATCGCCCCTCTCGAGGGCGATCATCGTCGCCTGGGTTATGTGTACACTCACCGCGTTACTAGGAGAATTATTCCTCCTGGTTCTGCTTTTTTTTGGGGCCTTTATCGAACCCAACGAGAGAATGGCAATATTGGGGAGCCTTCTCGTCCTGGCGGCCACATTTTCGGGCATTTTTGGTTTGATCCTACTGCCCTTTGCCTTACGATCTGCCGGGAACATTATTCCCCGCCGAGCGATCATCGTTGCTGTGGCGATTTGTCTCTTGCCGCTAGTTGGCCTAATTGCCCTGCTTCTGGGCGCCAGTGGCAGGTGATTGCTGACAGCGGTAATCACCCAACGCCACGCATCGCAACTGCGTATTTATTTTTCGCCCGAGACGGCTTCGGCAATGTTTCGTGAATGGTCGCGCACGCGTGCGTAGGCATTGAGTGCGGCCAGATAGGCGACGCTTACTTGCGGCTGAATATTTCCGCTGGAGAGATCTTCGAGATGTTTACGTCTGAGCGCCTTGAGTAAATCGCGTATCCGTTTTCCAATCGTCTCGAGTTTGGTCATCACATCCGTATTTCGTTGCTTAAGCGAATCATTGACCATCTCAAGATGCTTTTGTAGAAGTTCATGCAATTCCAGCAGATCTTTTCGTTGTGATTTAGTAAAGCGAAGTTCCACATCACGGAGTTTACGGTCGAATTTTTCGAGGTTGGCCAGATAGTCACTGACAGATTCATATTCATCGGCCATCCGCAATTGAAGGCGTGCCTCTTCAGCCGTTGCATGTGGTACGTTTCCGGATAACAGTGAAGTAATAAAGACCGCAAGTTCATCATGGACCGAATCGAGTACCCGCTCGCGATGATGTAGTCTTTCGCCGAGAGAGCGATCGCGATTCTCTTGTTTATAAAGTGTTTTGAGCCAGTCCATCATTTTGGTGCAGCCGTCCCCCATCTTTTCGATTTCTTTTTGCGATTGTTCGATCGCAAGTAAAGGCGTGTCTAGGATTCGGACATCAAGATCGGTCAGATGCGGTTTCTCTTTATAAGCTTTTGCCGGTACAAATCGTTCCAGTAATTTCACAAATACTGGCAGGAAGGGAAGAAATATGAGCGTATTGGTGATATTAAAGATGGAGTGCGTTGCCGCGATCGTTGCCGTGGTGTCGTAGGTCGGTTTCCCGTCCACCACGATAACCTTTGTGACGTCATCGCCAACGACATATTGCACAAGTTCAATGTACCAATGAAAGATTGCCGTGATCCAAAGGACACCGGCCAGGTTAAAGATAATGTGGAAATAAGCCGCACGGCGGGCGTTGGTCGTCGCGCCGAGTGACGCGAGATAGGCTGTGATGGTCGTGCCAATATTTTCTCCGAGGACCAGGGCAGCTGCAGTGGGATAGCTGATCACACCTTGAGAAGCAAGTGAAATCGTGATCCCGAGAGTGGCCGAAGACGATTGCACCATGACGGTGAGCATGCACCCAATGAGGGCACAGCCAAGCACGCCGAAGTAATCGTTCGCCTGAAAGCTCTGGAACCAACTCTCAAAACTCGGATGCTCTTTGATCAGACTGCAGGCGTCCTTCATCAGTTCGAGGCCAAAGAAGATCATGCCAATCCCCATGATGACCATCGCCCAGAAGCGCACGCGATCACCTTTGGAGAAAAGATAAATAATGGCCGCTGCACCCAAAATGGGCAGGCCGTATTTGCCGATCTTCAGGACAAGAATCCAGCCAGTAATCGTGGTGCCAATATTGGCACCCATAATTACGCCCAGGGCTTGAGTCAGTTGCATGACCCCACTGTTGACAAAGCCGATGACCATCACCGTGGTGATAGAACTCGATTGCACCACACAGGTAACAACCAACCCAACACCGGTTGCCAAAATCCGGTTATTGGTGGCCAGACTGATCAACCCACGCAGACGGGAACCGGCAACGGCCTGCATGCCGTCGGACATCGACTTCATACCGAGCAGAAAGATACCCAGGCCACCGATGAGCGTGAAGATCATCTTGGTGAGGATTGCCAGTTCCACGTTGAATCATTTTCCTAGGAGTACAGTGCCGACATGCCAACAGGTTGCGGCTAAAACCGTGCGCGCGTGATTTTAACGGCAAATAATTTGATTGCAACACCTGGAAATCCGGGGGAAACCGTAAGATTCCGGACAAGAATCCTTGGGGTTCGACCGCAACTGCGCCGCTTACTCTGCCAATAGTTCTTGCACCCGTTGATCGATCGAGGCGGGCGTCTCGCCCTGCGAGCCGTCGGTAAAGAGTGGGCTGAAGCGATAGCGCAGGCGGCCCTGTCGATCGTAGAGTGTGTAGTACGGAATCGCGTCGGGAATCTCAAAGATCTCTATGGCATTGTCCTGTGTGCAGATCAAATTCTCAAAGGTCGCGCCCACTGAATCAAGAAAATACTGGGCCTTTTCTTGATCGGCAGCCGAATCCAAGCTTACCGAAACGACCGTCAATCCTTTGTCTTGCAACTGCTGATAGAGTTGCACCGTATGCGGGAATGCGTGCTGGCAGGGTGGACACCAACTGGCCCAAAAATCGACGAGGACAACCTTACCTGCCTTTCGGGCAATCACCTGATCAAAACCACCGCGATCCACCGACACGAGTGGGCTCGCAGGATTTACGGCCAGCGAGGGCGATTGCTGAGGAACGTAATCGCAGGCTGAAAAAAGTAAGACCACACAAAACAGAACCGTGCAGAGGTTTACATTCACGTTGTATTGCGACACAATTTTCATTGTTCTTAACACCGCAGCGACCTTCCCGGTTACTCTTGAGGTTTAGACATCGATCGTTTGTTTCTTTTTGAGTGAACGATAGTAGTCGATGCTTTGCGAAATGCCTTCTTCAAAACTGATTTGGGGCTCATATTTCAGGGAGGCCCGCGCAGCCGAAATATCGGCGAGACTTTCAAGGATGTCGCCCGGCCTTGCCTCAGCAAATTCGGGTTTGATGTCGGTGCCGAGATATTTGTTGAGCATGGCAAGCATCTCTAACAAATTGACGGTCCGACCGGCAGCCACATTAAAGCTACGGCCAGCAACACCCTCCGCGTCTGCTGCCAAGAGGTTTCCATGAACGACGTTGGCGATGTAGGTGAAATCGCGCGATTGGAGGCCGTTACCAAAAATCACAGGACGCCGATTTTCCAAAATCGCCGTGATGAACAGGGGGATGACGGCTGAATAGGGACTGCCGGGATCCTGCCGCGGACCGAATACGTTGAAGTACCGGAGAGCGACGGTTTCAAAACCGTAGGTTGCTGTAAACGCGTGACAGTAGTATTCGGCGGCTAATTTTGCCGCTCCATACGGGGAAATCGGTGCGGGAAGATCGCTTTCACGTTTGGAACTTGTGACAACATCCCCGTAGAGACTGCTCGACGCTGCATAAACAAGCCGCCGAACTCCGGCACGTCGCGCCGCATCGAGGAGAGTAACGGTGCCGGTTACACATGCTGCGTTGGTATCCAGTGGCGCTTCGACGCTACGAGGCACGGAGGCGAGCGCAGCCTGATGAAAGACGCAATCGACCCCTTCGACGGCCTGGGAAACGGCGTCCACTTCGAGCAGGTCCGCCTCGATGAATTCGACCGAATCGCCAAGATGATTTAAATTTGAGCGATGTCCCGTGCTTAAATTGTCGAGCACGCGAACACGATCGCCCCTCTCTACGAGTGCACTAGCAATATGCGAACCAATAAATCCTGCGCCACCGGTAACAAGAAAAGTCCGCATAGGTCAGGGGTCCTTCGCAAAAGGAGGTGCATCAAGGTGAAGTGCGCCACAGGCAGGGTATGCGTTTACCCTGCTTTCGACTGCCTCGATTCTACGTTGCAGATGAGTCTTTGTCATCCGGGGATTGAGCATCCCCAGGGTGGTTCCCATCCGCTGATCGCGCAATACATCCAAGAGGTGTGATGTTGCGCGAAGCGATTGCTTTACGGGTCTGCGCTGCCCAATTCCGCGATGTTTTTCCATACTCGACCACAAACAGAACATCGCTGCATTTTGAAAGGAGTTGCGTAAGCGTGGTGATATCAAGCCCCGATCCATCGAGGAGAATCATGCCGAAATGCGATCGCATTTCCGTCCACCACTCTGCTGCACGCATCCCGCAAAGCGAACTGCAGGAGGTAGAGAGCGTACAAAGCCCCGGGTGTTCACTCTGTGTGACACCGGGGATCTTTCCCCCTCCGGTCAAATTTCCTGAATGTCGCCGCGCCTGTTTGCTAGCCGGCGGTTGTTGCACGACGCCCACGACGAGTATCGGGTCAATGGTCAATTCGGCAAAGACGGTGCCCCAAACGCCGCCTGGAACCGAAGGACTAAGCGGGGATTCGGAGAGTAAGAGCAATGTGGTTTCCGCAGGCGACTCCAATTGTTTTAAAACCTTCCGGCCTGCTACAGAGATGGAATCCGAATTCAACTTTCCAGGCGGTTTTTCTTGCAGCGGAACGAGCGGAAGAACAGGTGTTTCCCGATCGTGGGAAGTGGTCGAATCGTTTGCTGAGATTTTGGTGGAGGAAGCATTCGGAGGCAAAGGATGGATTGCGGGTTCTGGAGGATCGAGCACCGCGAGAAAATCAACGGCTTGTTCTTCGATGTCGAGCATAACGCGTTGAAGATCGGCCATTAGGGCTGCACTAGATTTCTTAGGGTGGTGTTATTCGGAGAGATGCGTTTCTTGAAGTTCGGAAATCAACTCCGAGATGACCTGGGGCTGTATGGGGATCAGCGGGTGTGGTTTGCCGAGCGTTGTGGATGGCGCAGGTTCTGGGGAATCTGGCGAAGAAGTGAGTTGCTGTGCTTCTTTTGCCGCGTGGGCCTCTCGATGAACCATCCAGATCGGTGTACCGGTCTCCTCCTCGCCCTTCGTTTCGACAATCTTGTCCTGTTCGGTCGACACCGTTTCTGGTTGCTCCGGAGACGCGTGCTCGTTGGAGTGTAATTGAACAACGTTGTGTGCATCGATGCCAACAAAGTCAGTGATGCTCATCCCAGTCCCGTCGGGGGTGTGTTCTTGTAGCGTACAAGGCGGTTTCTCGCTTGGAGGTTCGTCCGGATTAAAAACAGCCTCGGGTTGTTTGTGATCCAATGCGGTTTCAATCGGCATTTGGTTTTGACAGACGATGGTATGATTCAACTCCGTGTCCATGGATTTAGACGAGATTGCTTCATGGATTTCGGGTACTGTAGGCATCTCGGCTTCGCTGGGAGCAGAGTCCATATTATCCACAGTTTCAGTCAAGACCTCGGTGGACGGAGGCTGATTTTGCGTCGCATCGTTGGCTTCGTCATCGAGGCTCGCGAACTCAATGACCTGACTACCGGATTCCGGAGTTTCTGAGGAACTCTGCGAAGTCGCCGTTCCTGTCGGGAGTTGTTGGAAATCGGACCAGGCAAGTTCAATTTCAGGCTCACCCAGTTGGGGAACCTTTGCCTCCGCTGCCAACCGAAGCGCATGATCACAAAGTTGATTAATGAGGCGTGGGCAACCGTCGGCATAGCGATGGATTGCTTTCAGCGCATCCATGGCCCAAAGCCGATCCGGGTTTGTCCCCGCAGCTGCCGTTTGGGCACGAACATATTGAAAAGACTCTTCCGCCGTGTACGGATGCAAATAACACCGAACGGCAACGCGTTGATTGATTTGGGACAGGCGTGGGTGGGCAAAGCGTTCTTCGATCGCACTTCCCCCCGCCATGAGTAGCCGCACGCCAGGATTGGCCTCGCGCACCATATTGGTCATAAAACGGAGCTCCTCAAACAAACGAGGGGAGAGCAGGTGCGCTTCATCGACGATCAATAAAATCCCCTGCGGACAGCTTCCTTCAGAGGATAAAGCGTCCATGATCGCCAGACGTAACTCTCCATCGGTCAGTCGCAGATAGGGAATTCCTATTTTGTAGAGGATCGCCTGAAGCATTTCTCGGCAATTTGTCAGCCGCAAACTCGCAAGCAACACGGTATCGATCTGTCCACCGAAGTGTTCGGCAATAACTTCGCAGAGTAGGGAGATTCCGCTTCCGGGCGGGCCCATGACCAATCCGCACCCCTCGACTCTTTCGATACAGCGGACCAGGTTCTGCCGTGCCGATTCGATGGAAGTGGCGGGGAAATAGCGGTTTGTTACCGGAACGGCCAAAAACGGTCGGGCGGAGAAGCTATAGAAAGATTCGTACATTTTCAGCTCCGAGTTATTTCCGATAATTGGCGGATACCATCGGCAAGTGCCGTGACCGGTTGTCCAATAAATTGGCGGGCAAATTGTTTGTCGAGGAGGGCTGTGGCAACGGCCGCGAGCAGTATTGCGATCAATACCCACTCACCAACGGTGTAGATGCGGCGAAAGAGGATTTGAGGTTTTCTGCAGGCCGTGTGGTCTGCAGAAGGTGCAATGTGTGCAAGGACCGGAGTTTGTAATAGCGCTTCGATTTCACTTTTATTCTGAATGGCACGCATCTGGTGGTTCCAGATTAGCATCGGCGCGGTGAGCAGGAGGGTCACAAGAAGGCAAACGGCAATCGCACCCAACGAAAGCGGTGGACTTTCTCGGGAAGCGATTTTTGCCGGTACCATGTGCCAGTTTGTATCGGCGAACGAGATATCGGCCCTGTTTGTGGCCAATTCGGATTGCATCAATTGGCTGCCGAGTTGATTAACTGATCGAATGGCAAGTTTGGGTCGCTTTTCGGCGCAGAGGAGAGAAAAGTTAAGAAAGAGCGGTGTCGAATCGGTATCGATGCGTAAGGAAATACGATGGTCATTGAGGGATTTCGTTTGCGTGAAAACGGTCTGCTTAGGGTTTTCTTCCCCATGGATTTTTTCTGCGCTCAGTTGTGTACAGACCGCGGCGGTCAGGATCTCTTCCCAAAGTTCAGTCGATGGCCAAACAGAATCGATGTTTTTTCGGGTAAGCGTCATCTGGGCTTCGGCCACAAAGGCATCGGCTTGCCATCGGCAAACGGTGAGTGTGACCAGGAAAATCACCAAACCGATCACGATCCCACCGTAGAACGGCCTTGGTCGCGCGGGCGTCGATCTGTCCTCGGAAACAAATTTTGGAAGCTTGCGGGCCATCGATATTTCAGATTGGAGTCCATGGAAGGGGTCAAGTGGCATTGCCGTTTAGAACACTCCCCATGATTCGACATCGACTGCACCCTGCGACAACTTGAGGTGGGTTTGGCACAGGTTTTCAGCTAGCACTGCTGGCGTGCGAACGTACATAACCTACGGGTTTTGCGCACTTGGTTTACCGTCTTTCTCGCGCTATAATCTTCCACACCGAATGGCGGTACAGGGAGGGTCCGTTTTTCTTTGACCACAGGGTTTCCCGCAGCGTGTTTCGCATCAAGATTTGTGGTTTGACCAGTACCGAAGATGCCCGCATGGTTTCGGCAGCGGGTGCCGATGCGATCGGATTGAATTTTTATTCGCCGAGTCCGCGTTCGCTTTCGGTGGATACGGCACTGCAACTCGTGGATGCTGTTCCCGACTCGGTGGCGCGCGTCGGGCTCTTTGTGAATGCGACGGACGATGAAGTCTGCCGGGCGTTCGATCACCTTCGGCTTGATTTCATCCAGCTTCACGGAGACGAGCCTCCCGAATACCTGCTGGCCCTCGGAGGGCGGCCGGTGATTCGTGCATTTCGCCTGGGTCCGGGTGGATTGGCCCCCATTCTCGAGTATCTGGCAGCCTGTGCCCTTCCGGAGGTGAATCTTCAAGCCGTCTTGATCGATGCCTATGATCCGCATCTTTATGGAGGAACGGGCGACACGGCCGACTGGGAAGGTCTGGCCACCGAACGCACGCGACTTCAAGATTTCCCCCTAATTTTGGCGGGAGGCCTGAGCGATACAAACGTCGCCGACGCGATATTTCAAGTTCGCCCCGACGCAGTCGATACGGCAAGTGGAGTCGAGCGAGCAACGGGCCACAAGGATGCAAATCGTGTGCGGGCCTTCGTGCAGGCGGCCCAACAGGCATTTTCTGAGACGTAAATTCGGTTTTTAAACTAGAAAAAGCTCTGTGAATAGACAGATTAAAAGCTTATCATACTAAGAGATTGGGGATATGCGTCTTCCAGAGATCGGATCGCTGGGCCACGCATTCCTTTCATTTCAGATCAAGAACAGGAGCGGAACTGTGTCACAGGTTGAATCCAAATTAACGCATAAAGTGGTTGATTGTTCGGAGGAAGAATTTCAGAAATTGGCAAACTGGGGTCGGAAGGAAATTCAACTTGCTGAAAACGAAATGCCGGGATTGATGGCGCTTCGTGCCAAACATGGCCACCAAAAGCCTCTCCAGGGCGCCCGGATCGCAGGCTGTTTGCACATGACCATTCAGACCGCCGTGTTGATCGAAACGTTGATCGAACTCGGTGCGGAGGTCACCTGGAGTAGTTGCAATATTTTTTCGACCCAGGACCATGCGGCGGTGGCAATTGCAGCAGCGGGTATTCCCGTCTATGCATGGAAGGGGATGAGCGAGGAAGAATTCAACTGGTGCATTGAGCAAACACTCGTTTTCCCCTCTGGCGAACCGCTGAACATGATTCTCGATGACGGTGGCGATTTGACTGCCATGGTGCATCAAAGATTCCCTGAGTATCTCGCCGACATTCGCGGGCTCTCAGAAGAGACCACCACGGGAATCAAGGCACTTTACAAGATGCATCAAAATGGCGAGCTCAAAGTGCCTGCCATCAATGTGAATGACTCGGTAACCAAGAGCAAATTCGACAACCTCTACGGCTGCCGTGAGTCGCTGGCCGATGGAATCAAGCGGGCCACCGATGTGATGATTGCCGGCAAGGTGGTTGTTGTCGCCGGTTATGGAGATGTAGGAAAAGGTTGTGCGCAATCGATGCAGCGGTATGGTGCCCGCGTGGTTGTCACCGAAATTGATCCGATCAATGCACTTCAGGCGGCGATGGAAGGTTTCCAGGTGACGACCATGGACGAGGCCGCCTCGCAGGGCAATATCTTTGTCACCACAACGGGTAATCGAGATATCATTCTCGGCAAGCACATGGAGCAGATGCCAAATGATGCGATTGTCTGCAATATTGGCCATTTCGACCTCGAAATCGATATAAGCTGGCTCAATGGCCAGCCCGATGTGAACTGTGTGGAAATCAAGCCTCAGGTCGATCGCTATACGTTCCCGGACGGTCATTCGATCCTCGTCCTGGCGCAGGGCCGACTGGTTAATCTGGGTTGTGCCACGGGACACCCGTCGTTTGTGATGTCCAATTCCTTTACCAATCAGGTCCTTGCGCAATTGGCGCTCTGGAGCAACACCGAGCAATACGAGCTTGGCATCCATGTCTTGCCGAAAAAACTCGACGAAGAGGTCGCTCGCTTGCATCTGGAACAATTGGGTGTCAAGCTCACCGAGCTTACCCCCGAGCAGGCAGAATACATCAACGTGCCCGTCGCGGGGCCTTTCAAGCCCGAGTACTATCGGTACTAAAGGGTGATTGGGCGGTGTTGAAGTGCGCAGTGCGTTCAGGTGGTTGGCGCTTGATTCAGGGCCCAAGACGGCCAGGAGATTGCCGAGAAGCCTGTCGTCGGGGATAGACAACGCCCACACTTTCGCGATACCATCGCGCCATAGCCTTCGCCCTGGGGACATGGTTTCCGGAGCGTTTTCACTGTTGATTTTGCCCCCAACCTCTGTCTTCGAGGATTCCTCTTCATGCCCAAAATCGAAGCTTTTTCTGGCCTCCGCTACGACTTAGGCCACGTCGGCTCACTCAGCAATGTTGTCGCCCCTCCCTACGATGTGATTGACCCGGAGATGCAAGACGCGCTCTATGAGCGACACCCGGCCAACGTCGTGCGTTTGATTCTTAATCGCGCAGAGGCCGAAGATAACGAGGAGAGCAACGGCTACAGCAGAGCGGCGCGGCTGCTTCGTAATTGGCAGCGCGAGGGGATTCTGTTTCGAGAGTCCGATCCTGCGGTTTATGTCTATCATCAGGTTTTTAACGATTGTGGTCGCACGATCGAACGTCGTGGGTTCATGGCCCGATGTGGCCTTGAGCGTTTTGGTGAGGGCACGATCTATCCGCACGAAGAAACCATGTCGGGCCCCAAGGCGGATCGCTTGAAACTGACCCGCGCCTGCCAAGCCAACCTGAGTCAAATTTTTGGACTCTACCCGGATCATGATTCCAAGGCCCAAGAACTGCTTGAGGCAGCGGTACGCGGTGTCGCTCCGCTAGAGGCCACCGACGATATCGGGGTGATTCATCGCATCTGGCCCGTGACCGATCTGAATGTCCTGACCCAATTGGCGGCGGTGATGGGACCCAAGCCGATGTTTATCGCTGACGGACACCATCGGTATGAGACGGCGTGCAATTACCACGATGAACTCAAAGAGGCAGGCAAATTGTCGCCGGGCGATCCGGCAGAGGGTGTGCTGATGATGTGCGTGGGCATGAACGATCCGGGGTTGATTGTGCAGCCAACGCACCGGCTTTTTCGGGGGGTTCCCGACCTGTCGGCGGAGGAACTTGGCCAGCGGCTGGATGGGTATTTCAGTATGCGTGTGGCCGGAGAAGGGGTCGATTTGGCCGAGCCGATCTGGGAAGAGATTGAAAAAGAGAACCAACAGGGGACCATCGGCTTGCTGACCACCTCAGACGAGCGTTGGACCGTGGCCCGCATTACAGACGCCGGAAGAGAGCGGATGAACGAACTGGTTCCCGACCACAGTTCCGACTGGCAAGGTCTGGGGGTCAGTATTTTGCACCGCCTGATTATCGATGATTTGCTCGCGGCAGCCGATCACCCGAAACCGGGATACGTCCACTCGGTGGCGAAGTTCATGCAGGGAATTGAGCAGAACAGCGAACCAGGAGGGGCAGGACAGGTCGCCGAACCGTATCGCCTCGGGGCGCTGATGATGCCCGCTTCACTGGAGCACATCCGCAAGATCAGCGAACATGGCGAGCGGATGCCGGCTAAGAGTACCTATTTCTACCCGAAACTTTTGGCAGGACTCGTGATCCATGCCCACAGTTAGCAGCGTGGCGGCCAGACTTCACCGGCTTGCAGGCCCTGCTATCGGTGCCTAGGTAGTTTAGGTGTTTCACGTGAAACAGGTTGAGTCTATGAACGGCCAAATACTTGGGCTCTCGGGCGGTCTTTTTGAGGTCTGATCTCGACTCTCAGAAGCGGGCTCTGCTACAATCCCGCCGCGCTGGCGACACCGCTTGGGGTGGATCGCATGTTTCCCGGGCAAGGCAGCGGAGGTGGCTTGGACGCCACCCGGCCCATCACGTACAAGGAGGTGCGTTGTTATGAAAGATCCCCAGGAAAAGCCAGCGGAGCGAAGGCTCGGCCGGGGGCTCGAAGCCTTGTTGGGCGAGGTCGTGTCGGGTCCACCTGCCGGTGGCCTTCCCGTACAAAAACCGATGGCCGGTCGCGGGGCCTCTGCGGCGATCGATGGGGCATTGATCCAGGTCAACGTTTATCAGATCGATACCAACCCCTATCAGCCGCGGACAGAGTTCGACTCCGAAGAGATCACCTCCTTGGCCGAGAGCCTCAGCGACCACGGGCTCCTTCAGCCGATTGTGGTACGCAAGGAGGGCGATCGTTACCAACTGATCTCCGGAGAGCGGCGTTGGAGAGCCGCCATCGAGGCCGGCTGGACCGAGGTTCCCGCGACCCTACGCGAGGCGGACGATCAGCAGGTGGCGGAGATGACGATCGTCGAAAACCTACAGCGGAAAGACCTGGGCCCTTTGGAAAAAGCGGTTTCTTTTCGTCAATATCTCGAGCGTTTTGGGGCCTCCCAGGATGAATTGGCAAGGCGTCTCTCGATCGACCGCTCAACGGTGGCCAACCTGATTCGCCTGTTAGAACTCCCCTTGGCAGTGCAGGAATTGATTCGCGATGGATCCCTCTCGGCCGGTCACGGACGTACGCTGTTGCCACTCGGCCAGGAGCAGGATCAATTGAAATTGGCCCGCCAGATTCGTAGCGAACAACTGAGTGTCCGCGCGACCGAGCGGTTGGTCGCCGAACGCATCCGCACCGAAGACGACCCGCACGGTTTAGAGCAGTCCAAAGCAAATGATGCAAACGATCAAGGAGGTTCGAGTCGGGAGCATTTGGTTCCGCTCGAACAAAAACTTCGCACCGCGCTCGGTACGCCGGTCGACATCCGCGAGGTGGCTAAGGGCCGCGGAACAATCGCGATCCACTTCACCAGTCGCGAAGAATTTGATCGCCTCTACAACGAACTTTTGGACCGCAAAGGTCCCGAGCGACTCGCAAGCTAGAGTAAATGTACACCTGTACATCATTCCTCTTCTTTCGCCCGCACCGTTCGTTGTTTTCTTGTGCTCGGGGCGTTACGATTGGAGCCTTGCGGCAACGCAACAGGAATCGGGGCGTGGCGCAGCCTGGCTAGCGCACCTGCTTTGGGAGCAGGGGGTCGGAGGTTCGAATCCTCTCGCCCCGACTTATCAAACCGCTCAATCGCCTCTTTGGCGGTGAGCGGTTTTTTGCTGCGCAGTTGCCCGCTGTGGCAAGGACTACTTGTCGGAGTCGAGACCCGCTTCAATTGCGGCAAGCGAGACGCCGAGAGTCGCACGCGCAACGGTATCGAGCTGTTTTAGGTCCCCCTCAAAGTGGAAGGTTGTCTGGATGTGTGTGCCAGACGCACCGCTTGCAAGCGGCAGGGCGGGGCTCGAAGTTTCCAGTTCGTAGAAGGGTCCGAGTGGCGCAGCGCCTGGTTCTGCCGGGCCATCGTTGTAGGCGTTGATCACATCGCCGGAGAAGGGGTGCTTTTGCAGTTCCCACTTCGAATTCACATAGTCCGTGACTTCGGCGGCGGGCTGGTTGTACTGCACCACCGTTAGCACCTCGCGAGCCGCATCGTAACTGCCACAGAGCGGGGTGGATCGCTGCGGGTTGAGCCCGATTTTACTACGAAATTGCCCATCTGCCGCAAAAAACAGCACCCCATCGCCGGTGCGGAGCCGCTCGGCGGGCACCTTGCCGAAATAGTCGTCGTTGACCACCGGACCGAGCTTCGATTCGCCGCCTTTGTTGAAGGGGATGACCACGGTGGTTTCGGGGCCATGTTTATACATCCCGAGCATCCAGATCGAGAGCAAGCCACTCGACTTGGACCAGTCCTCTTTTCCAATATTTGTCAAACGGTTGGTGGTCCGGTAGGCCACGGCCGTGAGCGGCACATCGCCCAATTCGAGCGCACTGCGAATCGCCTCGGCATCCAAAAGCTCCACATCCCGCTCGATACGAAACGCAAAGCGGGTGCCCGAGTAATTGGTCAGTTCCGCTTCGTGGCGGAACGCGGCCCGGCGGCCGCTTTTTTGGACCACCGCAAACGGCTCGGTATCGATCACTGCTGGAGTGCGCCACTGGGAAAAATCGAACGTGGCCCCAGTGTTAAAAAAGATGCTGAATTGTCCGCCCTCGGGGCCGAGCCAAAAGCGTTCTTCGCCCCCGAATACATGGATCTGCGGCTGCTTTTCGCCCGTCTCGATCAGCTCGTAATTGATCCACCCGTAGCTGGTGCCCGCATCGCCGGTGGCACTGGAAGTCATCACCCGGCCCTGGTAGGCCGGCACAATTGCCACCCGCGGTCCGCCCGCCGCATCGCCCAGAATAATGGTCTGCTGGTGTGCGGCGAGGAACGTGGCATCCTCCCCAAAATTGCGCTCATCCGCGGCGGCCTGATAGGCACTCACGATCCATCCCCCCAAAAATACAAGGTTTCCAATGTGCCTCCCCATCCGCGCTGCTCCCTCGCGTGGTGATTTAACGGAAAAAATAATACAGGATCACCATGCCCCCGATCAGCAGCACGCTCAGCAGTTTATAGTTGCCGATTCCTGGCCAGCCTTTCTCACGCAGCGGTTCCAGTGGCGAAGACCAATAGAGTTTGCTCGAGCGTTCTCGTTCGCCGGAGGGCCAGATGAGCGAAAAGACGACCTGCATCGCCACGCACGCGCACAAGAGATAAAAGGCCATCATCATGAACGAGCCGCCGGTGAGATCATCCAGCCATTTTGCGACCGGTGTCTTCTCTCCGAGTTTGGAGAGCAGAAAAACGCCTGCCCCGAGTGCCGACCCAAACCAGAGCGTCAGTTTGGCGCTTACTGCCGAGGCCCGCGGCCAGAAGACGCCCAGCACAAACACGCACGTCACCGGCGGTGCGATATGCGCAATAATGTCGTTGAGGCCTTTAAAAATGCTTGTATATCCATCCAGCAGCGGCACCAAACCGATGGCCGCCACCAACGCCACCCCGGCCGTTAACCGGCCGACAAAGACCAGTTCGCGATCGGACGTGTCCGGGCGGAACCGCTTGTAAAGATCGTAGCTGAAGAGGGTCGAAATGGAGTTGAGCGCTCCGGCGACCGTGCTCATCAAGGCGGCCAAAAGCGCGGCGACCATCAAGCCCACCAATCCCTGGGGCAACAGTTGGGTGATCATTACGCCATAGATACCTTTCGAGTCGATCTCTGTTTCTCCCGCCTCATTGACCGAGGCGAGCGAAGAGATGTCGAGTCCACCATTTGCGACCAGCGTGTAGGCCATGAGTCCCGGAAGCACAAAGATGAAGACGGGCAGCACTTTGATCAGCCCGGCAAACAGCGGCCCGACCCGCGCATGTTGTTCATCCTTGGCACCGAGGACCCGTTGCACAATGGTTTGGTCCGCGCACCAGTACCAGATGCCCAGCACCGGATAGCCGAGGAACACGGCATACCAGGGCAATCCGTCGGCGTCGCCGTGCGGCCGGAGCATGGAAAGCTTGGCCATTTCACCCTTTTCGCGCAGCACTTCGACCATCGGTTCCCAGCCGCCCATCTTGTCCCAGGCGAAATAGGTGATCACCGCTGCGCCGAGGACTAGGACCACCGTCTGGATCGCTTCGGTCACGACGACCGCCATCAATCCGCCAATGATCGTGTAGAGCCCGGTCAAGGCCGCGACCACCACAATTCCGGTGTACATGTCGATGTTGAAGAGTTTCTCCAGCACGATCCCGCCGGTAAGAAAGGAGAACCCGATATGGATCGTCACGGCCGAGACGATCGAGAGCACCGCCAACCAGTCACGGCACTCCCGCGAATAGCGTTTTTCGAGAAAATCGGGCAGCGTGGTCACTTTCGAGCGGATGTAGAACGGGGCAAAAAACAGGCCCAACAACACGAGGGTGAAGGCGGCCATCCACTCAAAATTTCCGTTCAGCAGCCCCGAGTCATAGCCCGACTGCGCCAGACTCACCAGGTGGACGCAGGAAATGTTGGTGGCAAACAGCGCGAGGCCAATCACCGGCCAGCGGAGCGTGCCCCCGGCCAAAAAATATTCTTTTGCCTCTCCGCCTCCGCGCCTGCGCAGTCCGGCCCAGCATCCAAGGATCACGATACCAACGGTGTAGATGACAATGACCGCAATATCGGCCCGGCCGAGCGAGGAGGCCGCCGGATCGGCCTGGGCAAAAAGGGTGAGAGAAACTGGCATGGAAAGCCCCCGGGTTTAAGTTTTCAGGTGGTTTGCTGTCAGTGTTTATCCGGCGCGTGCGTGACGGTCTCGCCCCGCTGCGGTTGCATTCGCTTTTCGCTCTCGCCGTCAACCAGGACAAAGGGCTCTCCGGCGAGCGATTTGATTTTGGCTTCTTTCAGTTTGCCGGCTTGCCACGTCAGATCGACTTCAAAGTTGCCACGGGCCCGCAAACCCTGCACTGAGCCATCGGGCCACATCGGGGGAAGTGCCGGCAAAAGCCGCAACATAGTTGTGCCATCGGCGGTTTGCTCGTGGCTGTGCAGCAGCATTTCGGCCACTGCGGCAGTGGCACCCAGATTGCCGTCGATTTGAAACGGCGGATGGTTGTCCCACAGGTTATCGAGCGTGGACCGCTCCATGATTTTTTGCAAATGCTCACCGGCCACTTCACCATCGCCGAGCCGGGCGTACATGCCGATCGTCCAGGCCCGACTCCAACCGGTGGCCGCCCCGCCACTTTGCAGGCGGAAGTCGAGCGACTTCTGGATCGCATCACGCAGCGCTGTATCGGAGGCCAGATCGACCTGATTGCCGGGATAAGCGCCCAAAACGTGTGAGATGTGCCGGTGTCCCGGTTCCGCTTCGCCAAACGGCAGCCGCCACTCCATCAACCGGCCATCTTCGGCGATTTTTGGTTGGTACAGTTCGGCCAGTGCCGCTTTCACCTGCCCAACGAGCGGCGCGTCGGTTTTGCCGAGTGCTGCGGCCGCTTCGAGGTAGTCGCTAAAACTCTGCCGCACCAGATATTGATCGAACGAGTTTCCGGAGGAGAGGGCGGCGGTTTTCTTTTCGCCCGCTGCGTCCACATAGTCAAAACTGTTTTCCGGCGAGCAGGAGGGACGCGAGACGAGCTTGCCGGTTTCCGGATCGCGAATCAACCAACTGAGCAAAAAACGGTTCGACTCGGTAAGCAGCGGCCACATTCGCAGCAGCTGTTCTTTATCTCGGTTGAAGCGAAAATGTTCGAGAATGTGCAGCGTGAGCCACTGGCCACCGTAAAAGGAACCGCCCCAGAACGCCGTGACGCTCATCACGCGAGCGTTGGCCCACAGATCGCTGGCGTGGCCCATGCACCAGCCTTCAAAGCCCATCTTCTCAGCCATCTCGCGGCCGCGGGGCTGAAAGTATTCGATTAAATCAAAGAGCGGGGTGTGCAGTTCGGAGAGGTTGGTCGTTTCGGCCGGCCAGTAACACATCTGGATATTGATATTCAGATGAAAATCAGAACTCCAGGGCGCTTTGAGGTGCGGGTTCCAGATGCCCTGCAGGTTCATCGGCAGCGTACCGGGCCGCGAACTGGCGATCAGCAGATAGCGGCCGAACTGGAAATAGGTTTCGATCAGGTCGGGGTCGTCGCTCTTGCCCTGGCGGAACCGCTCGACCCGCTCGGGTGTGGTGAGCCCCGCGATTTCCGGCGCTGTCTCGCCGAGCTCAATGGCCAGGCGGTCAAAATATTGCCGATGATCAGCGACCGCACGGCGGCGGAGGGCGCTCTCATCGCGCGATGCTGCTTGATCGAGCATGTCGGTTGCCCGCTGCTGCCAGCCTTCAGGGAGCGGCGCATCGCAGTTGGCCTGGTTGAAGTTAGTGGCAGCGGCAATCAGAATCGTTGCTTCGGTCGCGTTTTTCAGCACCAGCGCATCGGGCGTGGTGCTGAGCGTGCCATCGTGCTCGGCAATCCGCACCTGACCGGAAAAATGCGTGCCATCCGGATCGGGCGTGCCGTCTGCATTCGTGCTCACCTTCCGGCGAGCGACCCCTTCAATCACCAGGTCCTCGCCAAAGGTCTGCACGTTTACCGTACCGGGGTGATTGAGCGCGAGTCGCAGGTTGAGGCTTTTTGGTTTGCTCGCAGCCAGGTGCAGCACCAGCACATCGTCCGGCGCGCTGGCATAGAGGGTGCGGGTGATAGTGTTTCCCGGTAGCTCGATTCGCGTGGTGGCCAGGCCGGTGGCCAGATCAAGCGCTCGATCGGTGCTTCGGGCCTCGGGGCTGTCGGTGTGTTCGGTGTGTTCGGTGTGTTCGATTTCAAGGTTGCCGAGTAGCTGGTAGCTGTAGGGCCGGTGCTCGGCCTGGACATGCTTGGTGAAGTGGGCATCGGCCGCTTCGTATTTTCCCTCGGCTTCGAGCTTGCGGACTTTTTCCAGATGCTCGAACGTGTCGTCGGCCATCACGCCTTGCGGTCCGCGGGCCCAGATCGTTTCTTCGTTGAGCAGGATCCGTTCTTTGGGAAACCGGCCGAAGGCGGTCGCCCCGAGCCTGCCGTTGCCGACCGGATGGCCTGTCTCCCAGTCAGCGGCCGGTGCACCGTCGCGGATGTGGTGCTGGCTTGCTTGGTCGGCTGCTGCAAGGGCTGATGCAAGCATCGGCAAAAAGAGAATAAGAGAGACAACGAGCAGCCATCGTTTCGTGCCATAAAAGTTGTTCACAGCAAAGCTCCCATCGCCCCGTGTGCGGGCCGCCAACGCGTCAGGATTTGTTTTACGCCAGGGCCGCCAGGCGGCCTACGAGACTGCTAATGTAACAGGACCGCACGTTTCGGGGTACTCTCTCCCCGCGGCACAGCGCGCCCGGCGGTTGGCCAGCGGTTCTGCATTGTTAAGCATTGTTGCTTTGTTTGCTCACGTCACGCACCTGCATCGAGAGCCGTTTTCCACTTGCTGCCGTTCGCGTGCCGATCTCGATGAATCCCAGGGCGCGATGAAACTGCAACGAACCACGGTTGGGCGGTTCGAGATCCATTTCCGCGCACACTTTCGTGATTCCACTTTGGCATGCCGCATCGAACACGGCGGCATAAAATTCTCGTCCGACCCCTTGGCCGCGGCAGGCGGGTGAGACGATCACCCGGTCGATATAGATGAAGTGCTTCATACGTTCTGTGAACCAGCGATAGTTCTGGTTTTCAAACGGCTTGTCATCGGCGATGGCCAGCACGAACCCGACCACTTCGCCATCGAGTTCGGCCACCTGTTTCAGATCGCTCACGGCGAAGAGGGCGGCAAAACGTGCGGCGTCGAGCGGGCTGGTAACCTGCTCGGCCTGCCGATTCATGGCAAGAACCGCCGCTTCATCTGCGGGCATCATGTTTTGGAGCGTGGAGTGCGACACGTCTTTTTTTGTGTTGCCGGATGCTTGTGAGATTGGTCGCCCAGCGTATCGATTGCTGTCATCAAGCGGTTATTAACTATTTACGAACTAGTTGCCAACTATTTGCCAACTAGGGCTCACGACGCGCTGTTTTTTTCTTGAGGAAGCTGATCGCCTGTTTCAGCCATTTGTCATATTGTGCTGGTGAGACTTCGAGTCGCTGCGAAAGTCGCTGGAGCACGAATGCTTCGTCTTGATGAAGGTCAACATCAGCGACTGCAACACGGAAGAGCAGCTGCATGGTCTCTTTTTGATCCGCTTTGAGAACTCGGAATTGTTCCGTATAGAATTCCTCGTCTGTTTCTGCGCGTTCAATCATGGCCTCAAGGGAGGCTGCGCCCACACCTGCCTCGGCGGCAAGTCGCTTGACGATGCGATGCTCGGCAGCGGAGGTGTGGCCATCGACACCGGCCACGCAGCATGCCGCTCGCAGCACAGCAACCTGTCGCATTGCATCGGACATCGGGTAATCTCGGAGGCTTGAAGTTAAATCACATGCTCATTGTATGGAAACGGCGCGATTGTGCAAAAACATCGAAGGTGACCCGGCAACGCCGGGCCTAGCGGCCACGACTTGTTGGGGGACGCACGAAGGGCCCATTAGCGGTGCTTATCCACCCTCCGGCAGGTGATCGCCGAACTGCGTAAGATTTCCAATTCAGTATTTCCTTCGTCGCCCGACGCCATACAGTTGAGCGTGACCGTTCCCTGGTCGTCGTTGAATGCAATCAAGAAGCCGGTGACGCGATCCCCGTCTTTGGTCGTTCCTTTATATTTAGACTGCACGGCGGTTACGCTTCCGAGGCGTCCTTTTCTAATTTCGGACATTGAGGACTGCCGCAACCCGCGAGCAATGCTTTCAGCAAAGCCATCCATAAACCTTTCGGGGTCCCACGGCTCCTTAAGGATCGCGGGAAGTAGCGCTAGAGTAAGTAAAGTGCCAGCGTTTTTTTTCTGCCATAGGTACACCTTTATACCGGCGGCCTCATATTTATTGGCGTTCGGGTATCGGGTTTGTACATATTCGGCGGGAGGTTGAATGCTGATTGAGCTGAGAGTGACAGCCTTGCTGAGGTGCTTTCGTAGGTCGGGAGCCGGCGCCCACTCTGCATTGTTAACTGGAGCGGGAGGCTCACCGCTGGTGCGCATTCCCAACAATGCGATGATCAACAGCGGTGTGAGGCCGTAGCGTATCATCGGGAAGAGGTAACTTACTAACGGGTCTTTTCGTTCAGGAGTTTCGGGCATCCCAGACACCTACGATTATTCGCCCAATGGTGGGTGTGGCCGTCACCGCCCACACCGAGGATTAAAAGTTAAATCACACACTCATTGTATGGAAACGTGAGAATTGTGCAAAAACAGCGAAGGTGACCCGGCGAAGCCGGGCTCTGCGGCCACGACTTGTTGGCTGGCTTAGAATAGCGTGTAAACGTATGGCGCTGAGGATGTGCCACCGAGCATTACCAATACTGCCACCATTAAAAGCGTG